>Ga0302148_1000299_pt1 | contig 12910 bp, 8 predicted proteins | sample I_Bog_E3_3_FD_198558 | JGI IMG/M metagenome (GOLD analysis project Ga0302148, IMG submission 198558) | Peat permafrost microbial communities from Stordalen Mire near Abisko, Sweden - I_Bog_E3_1 | ecosystem: Environmental > Terrestrial > Soil > Wetlands > Peat | place: Sweden: Abisko, Stordalen...
TCTGCCCCCAGCTGCTCGCATTCTGGAAGAAGCCGACCACACCGGCATAATCCGAGTTCAGCACCGAATCCAGCGAAGTGGCATCGAAGGTGACGGAACCGTCGTTGTTGACGCTGACCCCCAGGCCGGTCAGGCTGCCGATGTCGGATGAGTTTGTGTAATCTAGGTTGGTGGTGGTGGTGTTGGTCGTGTCGAGAACATTCGATGTAATCGACAGCGCCCCGGCGGAGCCGTTGACGAGCGAAACCAGCGAGATCGACCAGGCTCCGTTGGAACTCTCGACCGGCGTTGCGCTTACTCCCAGTTCGGCATCGTTGATTGCGCCTGCTAGGCCTGCCAGCGTCGCATCTCCCGAAGGCACCTGGATGGTAGCCGCCGATCCGCTCCCCACCTGAACTGTCAACGAACCGGAGAGGACATCATTCTGCGGTCCGCCGCCGATCAACCCGCCATCGGGCGTGGTGCTGGTAAATGGGCTCGTATTCCCATAACTCAGCAGTGTGGCGCTGGTTGCCGAGAGGTTGGAAGTAACAGCGAGGGTTCCGTTGACACCGGCGGTCTGCGAGCTGAATATCAGGTTCGATGTGCCATCCGAATTGTCGGCCACCGACGCCGTGACTCCCATTTTGGCCGCGTTGATGGCCTGGGCCAGCCCGGAGAGCGTGTTGTCGGAAGAGCTGACGTTGAAGCTCTGGGCGGCGCTGCTGCCCACCTGCAGAGTAATAGAGCCGGACAGCGTGGGATTGAGGCTGTTGGCGAGCGCGGTAAGATAGCCGTTCGGATTCTGCGTGTTCAGGCCGTTCAGCAACTGCTGCTGCAACAGGGAAAGCGTCGGAGATCCGAACAGCGGCTCGGCGTTGCCCGAGCTGTCCAGCCCCTCTTGCGTGTTGACCGCGCTGATCAGCGAATTGTAGTCGCTGATCATTGTGCTGAATGTGCTCTCCACCGCTGTGTTGTCGTTGGCGATCACCACCTGCACCTGCTCCAGGCTCCCATCTGACTCCTTGGCGCTGGGAGCCAGCAGTTGAAAGGTGACGCCGGGAATCAGGTTGGCTACGGTGTTCGAGGAACTGGTCAGGTTGACACCGTCCACCGTCAATTGCGCATCCGCGCCGGACACCGGGGAGGAGTAGGCCAACGGATCGGTGGCAGCGCTGCCGGTGTCCACGATATTCGACGTTACAGTCAACGGCGAGGAGCTGTTCGACGCCATCTGGAGGCTGTACGTGTTGTCGGAGTTCTTGACGACAGAGGCCGTGACGCCGAGGCCCGCGGCGGTGATTACGCCGGCCAGCTTGGAGAGCGTGTTGCTGGATGCGGGGACAGTGAGCGTCTGCGCCGCGCCGCTGCCCACCTGGATGGAGATCGATCCGGAGAGCGTGTCGTTCTCGCCGGCAATGCCGGTCAGGGCACCGCTCGTGCCGCTGCTCCCCGCCGCGTAATTCAGATGGGTGACGGTGTCGACGATCGAATTCGAACTGACAATGATATTTCCGTTCGCCCCCGAGGTTCCCGATACCAGGCTTAGCCGCGATCCCGAGGAGTCGGTCAGCACGCTCGCCGTTACCCCCACCCCGGACGAGTTGATGGCGCTGGCCAGGCCGGCGAGGTTGTTGTTCCCGCTGCCGACACCAGGCACGCCGATGGTCTGGGCTGCGCCGCTGCCCACCTGCAGCGTGATGGAACCGGACAGTGTATCGGAGGCGTCGGGAACGGGAGCCAGGTACCCGCTCGATGTTTGAGCCAGACCCGTCACCTGCACCGAATGCGTTCCCGCATTCGCCGTCGAGTTGGCGGCGGTGAGCGTGAGCACGTTCTGGTCGGAGCTGGAACCTTCCTTCTGCGCCATGATCCCCGAAAAATCCGTTAGCGCGCTCATATCGTTGGAGAGGTTCGAGAACAGCGTTCCCAAACTTGAGATGGACGTGTCCTGAGCCTCCAGTTTCGTCAACTGGCTCTTCCAGGGCGTCTCCACGTTCTGCAGATTCCCTACGATCTCGGCCACGGTCGAGCTCACGTCAAATCCCGCGCCGCTGGTCGGCGAGCCGAAGCTCAGTCCTACTGTGCCCATCGCACACTCCGGTGGGAATCCAAGCAGCCGGAAAGCCAATCGGAGACCAGACGAATTGGAAAAACTTCATGGCCCAGCCGACTCAGGCTTCTTGTCTTCACATAGGAAAGGGCGCCCATGTGGACGCCCTTCCCTGGTTGGCGGCGTTACGCCGAGTTTATTGCAACAGCTTGGTGACTTCCTGCTGCATGCTGTTGGCCTGCGCCAGGGCGGAGATGCCGGTCTGGCTCAGAATTTCGTACTTGGACATGTTGGAGGTTGCCGACGCATAATCGGTCGCCTGCACCGCGTTCTGCGCCGAAACCACGTTCTCCTGTTGCGTGCTGAGCACGGAGCTGACCGCGTTCAGCGTGTTGATCTGGGCGCCGATGTACCCGTCCTGCGCGGCCACATCGGTAATGGCCTTGTTCAGAGCCGTCAGCGACGCCTGTGCGTCTGTCTGGTTGGACAGATCGGATGCGCTCAAGGACTGCCCTGCGCCATCCGAGTAGCTGATGGTCGCAACGCCTGCCGATGTGCCCCTGCTAGCCGAAAGACTGGCGTAGGCAGCGCTGGTGCCGGTCGGATACGATTCCGAAGCGATTGAGGAATCGTAAACCCCACTGGTCGCCACGTTGGAGATGCCAATGTTATACGGGTTGTTGGAGGAATAGGTCAGCGTTGCAGCGTTCGGGTGATCGGTGAGTGACGTTCCCGTGGTTGCACCGTTGGTGAGGTTGCCGTTGGTGCCATAGACGTCCGAGGTCAGGTCGATCGTCTGATAGCCGTTGGCGCCGCTCGCCAGCGAGGCATGGACGTGGTTGACGTCCGGCCCGGTGCTAAGCGTTGTCGCGGAGCCGTAGGAACCCGTGTTGATGAAGTTCACCAACTGCGTGACGTCCTTATTTGCCGCAATGGTCCCGAGGTTCATTTCGTTGGTGCCATACGTGTAGTCCACATTCCCGGACACAATGTCGCTGGCGCTGGCAAAGCTGCCCAGGTTTGCGGTCGCGGCCGCGTTCCCCAGCGTGTCCTGCAGGCTGCCGGCGGAGGAGACGGAGGTGATTGTGGTGCCGTTTGCCACGTTCGACGTCAACAGAAGATCGTCCCCGGTGAGCCCGTTCGTGCCGCTGCTTACGCCGACAGAAACGTTGAGCGAGGCGCCTTCGTTAACAATCGCGCTCTTCAGGCCGGCAACCGTGGAGTTGTTCGCGGAAAGAGTTACCGTCCCGCTGCCACTCGTAAGGTTGCTGACGTTGCTGGCGCCAGTGCCGCCCATGATGAAGTCGATCGTGTTGCCGTTGGCGGTAATGGAGATGTTGCCGGTAAGTGGGTTGGAGGTGTTGCCTAACGTGTTGTGTACTGCACCAACCGAATCCGCGAGCGAGATGGTGGCTTTCGAATAAACGTTCTGGTTCCCCGCCGCGCCGCCGGTGAGAGCAGACGCATTGGTGGCATCGGTCAGGCTGCTGGTGGCAGTGATGGCTGTGCCCGTGGTGTTGGACTGCAGTTGCAGCGCACCCGTCGATGAGTTGATCGATGCCGTGATTCCCAGAGCAGTCTTGGCATTGATCGCGTTCATCAGGCCGGTTGTCGTGGAGGAGCCGCTGGCAATGTCGACCGTTGATGCACTGTTGACGCCGCCGGAGTTGTTCAGGTTGAAGGTGACCGCCGTTCCGCTGCCATTTTGCAGAACGAGGCTGCCGCCCAGTGCATCGGTGCCGGCGGTGGACATTCCCGCCCCGGTGTTGATCGAGGCGGATCCGCTGGTAGCCGTGGTTGGGCCCGATCCGGCGGTTACGACCGGAGTGCCGGTGCTGTAATCGTCCTTCAGGGTATTGGTACCGACAGTAATTGTCCCGGCGCCATTGGCTGCCGTCGAAGTGATCGTCAGTCCCCCTGTGCCCGCCGTGGCGTTCAAATCCAGACCGGCGCCGGCGATTGCGGTAGCCAGTTGGCCGAGCGTCGCCTGACCGCCAAACATGCCCACACCAATTGTATTGACCCCATTATTCCCTCCCACCACGAAGGTTGTCGCTGGGCCGGTCGGGCCGGTGAGAACGATCATCGCTCCATTTTCAAGCAAATCGTTGGCGTTGTTGACTCCGCCATTGGTGTCTACCACGACCGCCGGCGTGTAAGTAACCGCCGAGGCTGACGAAGCCGTGTAATTCAACGAAGTTGAAAGGTTGTTCGAGCTTGCTCCCATACCCGAGTCACTGAGCGACTTCGATTGCAGGAAGATGCCGCCGGTGCCTGCATCCTGGGTCGCTGTGAGGTCAAGGTTGTCGCCGCCCGCGGTGTTGATTGCTGCCATGAGGTCGCTCAGCTTGTTGGTGGCAACGTTATAAACTCCGTTCACCGTCGCGGTGCCCGTGGTGCCCGTAGCGTTGCTGCCCATGTTGAAGGTGTCGGTCACCGTGTGGCCGCCGGTTGTGGTGGTAATGCTGATCGAGCCGGTCACAGTGCCATCCTCGGCAATCGTTCCGCCCTGAGCCAGCACGCCGCTGTTCTGCAGAGCCAGCAAGGCAGACTGTGCCTGGCCGCTTCCGCCCTCGACTGGAGTCGTAAAGGCCAGCGAACCAGCCTGAGCCAATCCTGCGCCACCAGTAGTAACCGCGGCGGCCGCGCCGTTGGTTGCCGTCAATGTCAGACCGCTGACTGCACCGCCGGCCACTTGGTTAAGCGTGGCACTGAGATCGAGTCCGGCATCTGCATTGATGGCTGCCATCAGGCCTGCCATGTTGGAGTTGGCTCCCGAGAGGGTCTGAGCCCCGCCGGAAAGTGCAACGCCCGCGCCCGTGCTCATGATGAAGTCCGTCGTGTTGCCGTTGTTGGTGACGGAGAAATCGCCGGTGAGCGTAGTGCCGGCGCCGGTCAGTGATCCCTGCCCGGTAGCTGGTGCTCCAACGCCTGTCGTGAGAGTAACGGCGCTCTGGTTCGCTATCGTCGGGGCCACGCCACTGCCAGTTTGACTGAATCCCGCGCCGAGACCGGTCAAGGTGCTGGCCGCCGTGATCGAGGTATTCACCTGGTTCGAGCTGATCACGATCTTGCCGCCGGTAATGGCCGCGCTCATCCCGGAGGTTCCCGTAGTGCTGTTGATCGCCGTCAGCAGCGCGCCGGTGGTTAGGCCGCCCGTAGTTTCGGTTGTCGTTCCGGAACCAGCCGCGACTGTTCCCATGGTGAAGGTGTATGCAGAACCGCTTCCATTCGTCAGCACCAAATTGGTGCCTGTGGCAAGTGCATCAAGGCCGGTGCCGCTAAAGCCGTTCACGTCGCCGACCATGGACAATGATGTCGATCCATCTGTACCCGATGACGCTAGAAGGCCTCCAACGTTGCTGGTGACTCCGGCGCCCAGTGTGGCCGCTAACGTCGGTGTGCCCACTGTGCTGATGGCGGTGCCGGCCTGGGTGGACGTAATCGTGATGCCGGAGGTCGTGGCCGATGCGGTTGTTGTAGCTCCCAGACCCAGACTGCCCTGGATTGCCGCAGCAAGGCCAGTCAGCGACGAGTTGCCGGCAGTGATATAGACATTGGTGGCGGTATTGGAGTCACCGGAGGAATCGTTCAGGTGGAAGGTTGTGGCGTTTCCACCGTTCATGATCTCAATGCTGCCGGTGAGATTGTTAGTCGCCGGATTGTTGTCGGCGGTTCCACCAGGGATAGCCAGAGTCGCAACAGCATACTGCCCTGCGGAACCAGCCCCGCCTGTCGAGAAATTCACGTTCACGGGGCTATTCGCCGCACTCACTGTCGTCAGCGAGGTCAACGCACTGGGGGCGATGGTGGTGGGAGTCGCGGTGACTGTCAACGCGCCGCCTGCATTCGAACCATCGTTCAACTGCAGACTGGTCTCCTGGCCCGCGCTGTTATAAACGACAGTGGCCGTAACCATGCCGGCAGTTGCCGAACCTCCGGTATGGCCGGTGCCGGCGTTGATCTGCGCGGCAATCTGGTCGAGTGTGTCGTTACTGGACGTGGTCGTGAAGGTGGCCACGTTTGTGCTTCCGGAATTCACGCTGATGACTTGTCCCAGGGCCAGGTCGCCGCTGGTGATTTCGCTCGGATTCAGCGTGCCGCCGGTGCTGGCTGTGTTCGGATCGACGCCAACTGAGATGATGCCGCCGCTGATCTGAATTCCTGTTTCCGTGCCACCAACCGCAGCTCCAGACTGGGCCGCCGTGGAGAAGGTAGCTGTCAGGCCAAGGCCCGCATTGTTGATGGCATTGATCATGCCCTGGGCGGTATTGGGCTGGGCGTTGCCCGTGCCCCCTACGGTGATGGTGGTGGTAGCCGGGGTTGAAGCGCCGTCGGCGCCTTTTACCAGGTAGCTCACGTCCAAGGTGGAAGTGCCCGCGCCGTTCAGCGTATCGGTGGATTGCGCGTTTTGCGTGCTCGTCGAGAGGTTTAGAAAAACACTGCTCTGGCCGCTGCTGTATGCCATCACGCCGCCAGAATCGCCCACGTTGGCGGAGGAGAGCGAACTGATGTTGAGCGCGTCGATCGATGCGCCCTGCGTGGACGAATCGCCGGTGTAAATGTTCGTCGTGCCGTTGCCGAACACCGACGTATCGTTGTACGTGGTGGTCGTGCCGATGTTATTAATTTCCGACAGGATCGACTGATACTCCTGATTGGCAGCAGTATCCTGCGAAGAGTTGAGGGTGCCGTTCGAGGCTTCGGTAGCCAGCGTCACGGCCCGGTTAAGCAGGCTTGTCACTTGCGATAATGCGCCGTCGGCCACTTGCAACAGACCGACACCCTCCTGGGCGTTGGTCTTCGACTGAGCAAGAGCAACGGAGTTGGCCTGAAGACCATCCACCAATGAGAGACCGGCGGCATCGTCCGCGCCGGAGTTGATCTTCGATCCGGAAGATAACTGCTGCAGCACGGTGTTCAGGCTGTTGGTGGTGTTGTTCAGGTTATTTTCCGCATACATCGCGGAGAGATTATTCAAGACACCCAGGGACATGGGGTACTCCTTGTGGGATGCGTGGATTTGCGATTCCCTTCCGGCAGCGCCCCCAATTTGTTTTGCTTAACCCTGGGTTGCTGCAGCCGGATTGAGTTACCGCCGCATCTGGCCCTTTCTTCGGCATGGGAGTTATGGACTTTATAAGGCAATGCTTTGTGTCCCGTGGAGGACACTTGTAACACTTCGGTTCTAATTCTTTAACCTTTCTCCTGGGCTGCCGATAACACGGTCAAAGGAGTCATCACGGCGATGATCGAACTTACCCGGCTCAACGGAACTCCGATTGTACTGAACAGCGATTTGATCAAGATCGCCGAGGCATCGCCCGATACCATGCTCACGTTGATCGGCGGAGAGAAGCTGATTGTGCGCGAAAGCTGCGCGGAGGTGACGGAGCTGGTGCTGACGTACCGGGCGCAGCTTTTGTCGCGCGTGGCCAGGCACCTGCCCGGATGCGGGGACTTGCAGCGCGTGGTATCGATTGCCAGTCTGGACGTTGCGGCCGAGTCTGGCGAAGCAGTGCCGCAGGCGCGGAGCAATCCGGGGGCCGGACAATAAGAGCTGCCGGCGATCTCGCCGCGGCTTGTGTTCGGAGGATTGAATAGGCGCGTTTGCACCTCATTTGCAGAGGAGCGGCAAATGGACAAAGGGAGTATCGGCGGAGTCTTTCTGGCTGTCGCCGGCATCGTGGCCGGACTGCTGATTGAGGGCGGCAACCTGGGCCAGATAGTGCAGCCGACCGCGGCGTTGATCGTGTTTGGAGGCACAATGGGCGCGGTGCTTCTGCAATTTCCGCTGGACACGGTGGTGGCTGCCTTCCGCGGTCTGGCACACGTGTTTGCCGCACCCAGCAAGCAGAATCAGCAGCTCATTCGCCAGTTGATTGCTTTCGCAAACAAGGCCCGCCGCAATGGAGTGGTGTCTCTGGACGCGGATCTGCAGACCATTCAGAATCCATTTCTCAAGCAGGCGGTGATGCTGGCCGTGGATGGAACCGAGCCGGCGGAACTGCGCAACATCATGCGGGTGAGCCTGGACTGCACGGCGGAGAGCGAAGAGCGACTGCCGGCGGTGTTCGAGTCGGCGGGAGGATTCTCGCCCACCATCGGCATTCTCGGCGCGGTGCTGGGGTTGATCCAGGTGATGCAGCACCTTGACAATATCCAGGAGGTGGGGCGAGGGATTGCCGTGGCTTTTGTTGCGACGATTTATGGAGTGGGCATTGCCAACCTGTTCTTTCTGCCGTTTGCAGGCAAGATGCGCATCCGTATGCACGACGAGCATCAGCGCCGCGAGATGATGCTGGAGGGCGTGATCTCGATCCTCGAAGGCATCAACCCGCGCATGCTGGAAGTGAAGCTCTCCGGCTTTCTGGATGAAGCGCCGAGCGACAGGAAGGGGCGCGCGGCATGATCCGCCGCAACAGAAAAGGGCCGGCCTCGCATGACCGTTGGCTTGTGTCCTATGCCGACTTCATCACGCTGCTGTTTGCCTTCTTCGTAGTTCTCTACGCCGCTTCGAAGGCAGACCAGAAGAAGCAGGTGCAGGTTGCGCAGGCAATTGACGCGGCGTTTCGCTCACTGGGCATCTTTGCCGACTCAAATCGTCTGCAGAACGGCGTTCACAGCTCAGAAAACGGCGTCGACAAGCCAGTGATCCCAATGAATATCGTGATGGGTGAAGATGTGCTCTCGCCGGCAAGGGTGCAGGAAGACCTCAATTCCATTCGACGCGAGTTGGAGCAGACGCTCTCGAACCAGATCGCGCAACACACAGTCGCTATTCAGATGGGACGAGACGGGCTGGTGATCAGCCTGCGCGAGGCCGGGTTCTTCAACTCGGGGTCGGCGACCCCTCGGCCTGAAACTCTGGCGACACTGCGGCAGGTTGCGGCTGCACTGGGCCGCAGTCCGTATGACTTGCGCATTGAAGGACACACTGACAACATTCCCATTCACACGGAAGAATTCGATTCCAACTGGGAACTTTCGTCGGCGCGCGCTACGCGCATTGCGCGGCTGTTTCTGGATTTGAAGGCCATTGCGCCGGAGCGCCTCTCGGCGGCCGGGTACGCGGAATTTCACCCCGTGGCCAGCAACGAGACTCCGGAAGGCCGCGCGGAAAATCGGCGTGTGGACCTGGTGGTGTCGCCGCGCGCAAAATTCGATTTCTCCGCAAGTGGATTGGCGCATGCGTCAAGCAGATGGCGCAGGGTTACGGATGATAACTGAACGGGGATAGCGGAGTTGCGGGGTTAGCGAGAGCTTTGGCGAGCCTGGCAGTGCGGTCTTAACTCCGCCATCTCCGCTCACACGCGCGCGGCGCGCCTGACTCCGCTGCTCAGCTATTCCACTCCGAGAACCTTCACGATCACGCGCTTGCGGCGCCGGCCGTCGAACTCTGCGTAGAAGACGCGCTGCCAGGTGCCCAGATCGAGTTTTCCGCTGGTGACCGGCAAGGTGGTTTCGTGGTGGAGCAAGAGTGACTTCAAGTGAGCGTCGCCGTTATCTTCGCCGGTTTGATGGTGCTTGTAATCGGGACGCGCGGGGGCCAGTTGCTCAAGCCATTTGCCGATGTCCTCGATGAGTCCGCTTTCGAGGTCATTGACGTAGACAGCGGCTGTTATGTGCATGGGCGAGACAAAGCACAGGCCGTCTTTCACGCCACTGCGGCGAACAATCTCTTCGACTTTGTCGGTGATATGCACCATCTCACGCCGCTTCTTCGTTTCAAAAACCAAGTACTCCGTATGACTCTTCATGAAACCTCCCGGGTGCGCCGAACACAAACGGCTGTCTCAACCATTATTCTAAAGACAGCCGTGACCAATTCTCGCACTGCCGAATCGCTCTCCCAACGCGGGCTTGACCTGCTCGCGGAGGGAAGAGCTGCCGAAGCCGCAACCTCTTTTAGATCCGCGATTGCCGCTGCGCCAGAAAACAGCGAGGCGCAACTGGAGGCACATCATGGGCTGGTGCGAGCGCTGCGCGACGCTGGCCAGCTGAACAAATCGGTCGCCGCAGCCATGGCGCTGATCGCGCTTGCGCCGGGCGATCCGCTGGCACACACGGCGCTTTCCATTTCATTGCAGCACGCCGGATATGTGCCGGAGGCCGAAGCGGCCGCGGCTCGCGCCCGTGTGCTGGAGTGGAAGGCGCAACTGCAATCGCCACCCGGCGAGGATTTCCTGCCGTGATGCGGGCTACCCGGCCCAGCGGGGCGAAGCGGCTGCGGGTCATGCACGATCGTCTTGCCGCGGCGTACGGCCCTCAGCACTGGTGGCCGGCTCAGACCAGATTTGAAGTGGTTCTTGGCTCTTATCTCACGCAGAACACGGCATGGAAGGCCGTTGAGCGTTCGCTTGGTAACCTGCGCAAGGCAGGGGCCCTGACGGTGAATGGATTGCGCGCGATCTCAGTCGGCGATCTGCAGGAACTGATTCGCCCCTCCGGGTTTTATACGCGTAAGGCGCTGGCCCTGAAAGCATTCGTCGACCTGCTCGACGCGGAGTTTGGCGGATCGCTCGACGCGCTCGCGGCGACTCCATCAGACATGTTGAGGCATCGGTTGCTGGCCTTGCCGGGGGTCGGGCCGGAGACCGCGGATGCGATTCTGTTGTATGCCCTTGACCATCCCATACCGGTTGCCGATGAATATCTGCGGCGGATCGTGGAACGGCACCGGATGGTCCAGCTGCCGGCCGGCTCCAGAGCTTACGCCGCGTTGAGTGAACTCACCCGCCAGGCATTCGCGTCAGACCCCAAGGCCAGCCACGCGCGGCTGTTCAATGAGTTTCATGCTCTCACCGTAGCCGTGGGCAAGGCGCACTGCGGCCGAACAGCCCAGTGCGATGGATGCCCGCTGGCCGCGGACCCGCACATCCGCGTATGAGGAATCAACATACCAAACCTGGCGGGAGCCACGGCTCCAGAGTTGGAGTCTTTACAGGGCCGGCCACGCCTATACTAAACTCTGGAATTGAAACCCTTGCGGCGCGTTCCTGACACCCATGCGTCCCACACTCGATCGGCAGGAGAGGCGAATGACGAAGAAGCTCATTACCATCATGACCCCTTGCTACAACGAGGAGAGCAATGTGCGCGAGGTGCATCGGCGAGTGACGGCGATGGCGGCGGAGCTGCCGGAGTATCGTTTCGAACATCTGTTTGCCGACAATGCCTCAAAAGACGCCACAGTTGCAGTACTGCGCGAGATGGCTGCAGAGGATCCAAGCGTCAAGGTCATTGTGAATGCACGGAACTTTGGCGTCGACCGTTCGGGAATGAACGCGTTTCTGCAGGCTGATGGGGATGCTATCGGAACGCTTGTTGCCGATCTTCAGGATCCGCCCGAGTTGTTTGTCGAAATGATTCGCGAATGGGAAAAGGGGGCCCCCATCGTGGCTGCAATCAAGAACTCGAGTGATGAGAGCGGCCTGATGTATCGCATTCGGACGGCTTACTATCGACTTGTATCGCGCCTCACCAGCGTCGAAGTACTGGAGCACTTCACAGGGTTCGGCTTATACGACCGATCGGTTGTGGAACATATTCGCAATAACTTCCGCGATCCCTACCCCTACTTTCGAGGTATGATTGCCGAGCTTGGCCTGCCAATCGCCAAAGTCTTCTACAACCAGAAACTCCGCAAGAGTGGCATAACCAGCAACAATTTTTATACTCTTTACGACCTGGCGATGCTGGGCATCACCAACCTCTCCAAGGTGCCATTGCGCCTGGTGATTTTCGGCGGCTTCGTCTCCGCCGCAATCAGCTTTGTACTGGGGTTGATCTATCTTGCCTACAAGCTTATTTTCTGGAATAGCTTTTCGGTAGGCGTAGCCCCCTTGGTCCTGGGCCTGTTCTTCCTCGGCTCGATTCAATTGATTGCGCTGGGCATCATTGGCGAATACGTAGGATCGATTCACACGTTTGTCCAGAATCGTCCCAGGGTCACCGAGAAAGAGCGCATCAACTTCTGAATGTCTGCAGTCCAGGCGTTCTCCCTCCGCCGTTCTACCAATACACAGCTCCGCCCTCACACTTCGTTCATGCGGCATCGGGGCACGGCATAGCAGACCTGTTCCCAGCAGTCTTCGGCATAACGGCGCAAATAGAGCGCGTACTCCGGTTCGATAGAGTGAATCAGGTTTGGGATCTGCCACAAATGTTCGGTCCGGTGGTAGAGGCAGATCGCCAAAACAGGCTTTTCGCTCTTCAGTAGCTGCGCTCCGCCGGCAAGGGCAAGCGGTTCAGACCCCTCGATGTCCATTTTGATGTAGGTCGGTTTGAATCTCCAGGGCAATGTGTCTAGTTTGCGCGACTCAATGGATATCCCTGCGCCGGTAGAGCTTACCCTGGAAGCCACGTCGTGGGTCTGAACGAAGTTGACTTGCTCATCCCTGTCTCCTACGGCATAGGGCCACACCGTAACTTTGTTCCGAATTGCCTCAGGCAAACTCGATAGGAACGCATGAAGCCGGTCCAAATTGACGGCATCCGGCTCAAGCGCGTAGAGGTGCTGGAAATCTTGCCCTCTGCGAATAAAGCCCCGGATGCTGTCGCCATCGAATGCTCCGCAATCGACAAGAACTTCCTGTTCAGTTTCCGCCACCAGCTCGCTTGGAAAATAGAGTTCGGACTCATTGAACGGAAGCGGCAGATATTCCGGTTTCATCCAGTAACGCCATTCAATCTGATCACAGAGTTCCTGACGCGACGGTTCATCGGATAGGACAGAAAAGCACGCACGAATCTGCCCCTCCTCTTCCAAGAGTCGCTCCGGTGCGTCGATTCCGTGATCGGGCATGAATTCGCCGGGATACTTCCAGAACAAGAGTGGAGCAGGCAGCACCCGCCCGCACCCCATCTCGCGCAACT
>Ga0302148_1000316_pt1 | contig 12671 bp, 13 predicted proteins | sample I_Bog_E3_3_FD_198558 | JGI IMG/M metagenome (GOLD analysis project Ga0302148, IMG submission 198558) | Peat permafrost microbial communities from Stordalen Mire near Abisko, Sweden - I_Bog_E3_1 | ecosystem: Environmental > Terrestrial > Soil > Wetlands > Peat | place: Sweden: Abisko, Stordalen...
CCCCCCCCCTTCATCGACTGTTCTTCTACGGGCTAATTATTTGAAATTATGTTATGGTCTGTAGTCACCTGTTAACTTAGAAAATTATGTAAAATTATGTGGATAGTAGGATCACATTATGTGAAATTAATTATGTGAAATTATGTGAAAATTTATAAAATTATGTTAACCTACTTAAAGATACAAACCCATAAACAAATAAATGGATCTGTACGAATGTCCGAGATGCAATTACAGTACAGATATGAAGTCAAGTATGAAGAACCATATTAATAGAAAGACCTTGTGCAAATGCACTAAAGACAACATAGACCTCAAAGATTTTGAGGAGTCTATTCTTAGTAAGACATACATACTAACCAATAAGAAAATACCATGTGTCTGTGGTTTAGAGTTCGACGGAAAAGAAGAACACTACAAACATGTAATCATTTGCAAGTCAAAGTATGAAGAAATGGTCCGGTCTTTAACAGACCTAAAAACTACCAAAAATGCACGGAACGTAGGCATTGAAGGAGATGGTAATATCGTCATCAATGATAACAGTACCAATACCAATAACAATGTCTATGTAACCATTGAACTACGACCTTACAACGATCCGAAGCTTTCTGACGACATGGACGACATTTACGAAGATGCCTGGATCAAAATGAAGTCTGTACAAACTTTCATCGAACGTCTTCACCTTAGTGAGGACCTTCCAGAGAACCACAATATTTGCATCACTAACTTGAAGACCAAGTTCGCCAAGGTATTTACTGAACAAGGGTGGATAATAAAGGATCAGGATAGTCTATTGGACGAGATCATAATAAATAGCAATCGTATGATGGATAGGTGGGTCAAAGCCAAGAAAAATCGGGCTAAGTACCAGGACGCTTTTATTGACCACCTGGAACAAGTGGGCAAAAAGAAGTTCAACACAGAAGCCAGGAACGAACTTAAAATGATGCTCTATAACGCTTGGAAAAATGGTATAGTGGACACTAATTCGAGCACAAAACAACATACAATCGCAGAGGAAGACGATTGTGACTAGAGTCTACCGATTACGAAGGATTTTGTAGTGTATTAGTTGACTCAACCGGGTCGCTGGTCCGGCGGTTTTCAAGCGAACGTCGCCATCGTGAAAAGTGATTAATGCTAGCCATGCTCTTCAAATTTTGAAAAGTCTATAGGAAAGTAGTCCCATGTAGGAGGTCCCAGTTAGAGGCCCAATTACTGTGGGCGGTGGTCCGGAAATTTACGCGGACGTCGCGGATCTGAAAAGTGATTAATGACCCCCACCCTAAATTTTTTGGTCAGCCCGCCAACTTACCAACTCGCCGTTAATCACTTTTCAGACTCGCCACGTCCGCGTTTTTTCCGGGCCTCTTCGACAGTACTTTCGGCCTACGGCCCTACAGGTACCCATTGCGCCGGACCTCTAGAAACTTCTCAGAAATGTAGGACCATGGTGTTCATTAATCAATTGATTAATGGAGGAGGTCCGCGTAAATTTCGCCGGACCCTCCACCCAAGTAGTTGGGTCTAACTAGACCTCCTACATGGGACTACTTTCCTATAGACTTTTCAAAATTTGAAGAGAAAGCCCTCCATTAATCAATTGATTACGACCGGACCCACGCGAATTTCGCCGGGCTTTCGACTGATCCAAAAAATTACGTCCCTTAGAAAGTACGCCGATATACCGGTACAACCTGACACTACAATGAGCTCGAAAGTACTGAGTATTTCCCTGCGTCCTCAAAAATTGGATGAAGTCATTGGACTGGATGATATCGTCGAATCTGTTAAGACTCAGTTCAAGTCTGGAAGGGTACCACACTTCTTTCTGATTACCGGTGATTCGGGTGTAGGTAAGTCCACCCTCGCAAGGATCATTGCTGTGATGTTGCAATATCAGGACCACACTAAAATTGACTATGCAGTCCCTTTGTCTAAGTACGATATCACCGAAATCAACGCTTCCGACAAGAATGGGGTGTATGACGTTAGGGCTCTATTGGATATCGTCTATTACAAACCTCTAGCGCCATCGCTTGCGAAAGTATTCATCCTGGATGAATCTCATCAGCTTACTAGCCCTGCACAGAATGCTCTATTGAAGGTATTGGAAGACAGTCCTCCGCAGACTTACTTCATTTTCTGCACTAACACCCCTACAAAACTCCTCCCTACCATTAAAAGGCGTGCATTCACCCTTCATCTGTATGGATTGGACCAACCTGCGACCCACCAGTTGCTCAGTATCGCAAAGAAGAAGGTTGACTTCAAAGGGGACACCAAAGAACTCGAAAATACACTGGTCGAGAACGACGTCAATTCTCCGGGGCTTATCCTTCAGGCGGCCGAAAAGTACTTCAACGGAGCCGACATAAACAGCTGCATCTTCAGTGGAGCCGACAGTAAAATCGACACTAAGACACTGTGCAATCTCGTATCAAAGGGCAATTTCAAAGGGGCTTCACCTCTTTTGAAGACACTGACCAAAGAGGACGTAGTCTTCGTCAGGGTTTGCATTCTGGGATATCTAAAGGCAATTCTTCTGTCAAGTGGGTCAGTAAGTATCGCCAAGGCAATGAAAGTTATTGCCGAAGATTGCTATGACCTTCCGACCTTTTTGGCTAATGTTTGTATTGCCTGTGACCTACTAAAAAACAAAGCAGCTTAGACGACTTAGACGGCGAAATCCCAACAGACAATCGATCCAATGGAGATATTTGAGCAAGTCAAGTGCATTAAGTACCCAAATATAGTCCAACAAATTGAGCACACTCGTATGTTACCAGTTGGGACGAGGTTTAATCTAGACCGAAGCTTTTTGGGACTACAACGTAACGAAATGCTCAAGCAAGCACTAGTCGAAATGACCAATTCTGTCCTTCAGAATATCTACTACGTAGGCTACTACAACCACACGACTCCGTCTGGGGCACAATACCCCAGATATTGTATCATCGTACTTGTTACTCCAGGGAGTTTCTACGTGGTAGACAGACCTGCCAAGTGGTTCTATCTGTTTGGTTCTGGTACCCCAAAAACTGACGAACGTACTGCAGAAATACTGGCTCTCCCTAGATTTGTGGAAAACGTCGAAACCACCTTCGACTTCGGTTCTATGCTTTGGGTGTAGTGGGTTGGTAGGGCTATAACGTTACTCTAGAGTAAGTCCAATTTTCGCAAAATTATGGAGGACTATACCCTCTACATGAATCGCGACGAACGTAGACGATTCGCTCGGGACTTGTTGGTGCCTGGACCGTTGGTGCCTGGACCGTTGGTGCCTGTACCGTTGGTGCCTAACCCGAAGAAGCAACGACTATCACTGAAGTTTGAATGTGTTGTCTGTCTAACTGATTACCTTCAGGAGTGTAAAATTCTGAGATGTTTACACAAGTTCTGTGTTAGTTGTATTGATAAATTAGCAGAATACCATAATAATACATGTCCACTATGCAGGCATCCTATAAACGAATTCAATCATCCCGTACGGGAAATTCTGTACGTAGAGTCTCTTACTGGTACGTCGATACAAGAGATTGATCCCTCGAGTGATATTTTGTACGACTTCCTCCCTCCCACCGACGAACATGTTCCTCGTTTCACTTAACGACGTTGTAAGGAGAGCTCAAGCGAATGGAAGTGTTTTTATCAGTGATATAATCCTGGTTCTACATATTGGACATTTTGAAGATAGTTGTTCTGCACATTTAATGCAGGTATCGAAATGATAACATGGGTTAAATATTATCTCATTTGGATTTTCCATACAAATACAACATTTCTCACTTTGAGAACTATATATAGTCTTATTAGGGTCTACTAAAGTATATACAGTTTTGACTCGTAACATTAGGTTACTATAGACGTTCGTGTCATTGGGCCACAGTGGCAACTCGGTCAATGAAGTACATTCGCGACAATAGACTTCCATAATATTGGGCCACAGCGGCAATTCGGTCAATGAATGACAATAGGAACAATTAACTTCCCTAACATTGGGCCACAGTGGCAATTCGGTCAATGAAGTACAATTGGTACACCAGACTTTAATTATATTGGGCCACAGTGGCAATTCAGTCAATGAAAAACAATTCGCACAATAGACAATCGTAACATTGGGCCACAGTGGTAATTCGGCCAATAAAGGACAATTGATACAACAGACTTTATTAACATTGGGCCACAGTGGTAATTCGGTCAATGAAGGACAACAGGAACAATCAATAAAAGTTGCGTCTCCAATATCTACGTGGTCAATTCGTCCGTTTATAACACTTGTGTTTTTGACCACGAACTTGATAGGTTCCATCTTTACCAGCTATTGAAAACTTACGTCCTTAGGGTCATAATTTTCATGGTCTCGTTGGCATCATGAAATTATAACTTGACCAATTCGCGCAGGCGTGCCGAAGGCGCGCCCACAACATCGAAGCGCCGAAGGCGCGAGTTGTTGTGACGGGGTTTGTTGCAGTGGGCTAAGTCCGACACAGTCTAACGTGATCTTGACACAACCCTTACTGCCCTATGAGGTCCGCCAATTAAAAAACTGATGAGCTTAGTAAGTCCAGCGCAACTGCTACAACAGTCCAATGTTGTTCTCCGAAGCCGTTGGTCAAATCATAGCTACCAATGCCGAACTAGTCAGTGTTAATGCTCAACTTCGTGAGCAAATAGAGCAACTTACAGTCATCAATCAAGTCTTAGTGAAGACATCTGCCGCATTGATTAAGACCAATGAAGACCTAGTCAACGCGCGCTCTTCATTGGTAGGATCCAATGAGCTTCTCGTCGAGGTCGATAAACTACGTTTACAAGGCAAAAGTCCTATGTCTCTATCCCAGGAAGAATTTCAGAAGCTAATTACACCTGAGCCGAACCTGTCAGGCGTATCGGCCCAAGGATGTTATCCTCCTACCCCAGTACCTATACCACAAATACCTAGCTTCGATAAATCGTGTAATGAACTGTTGTGTGGTCACACAAATTGTGATAAAATTAGGTCTGAAAAGGATTCTGCCCATTTGGCCCTTTATAAAAGACTTCAAGTCTTTCTGAAGACGACATCCACAACGCCGCAGGTTATCGTAGATCCCGTCAAGGAGAATCCGAGAGCGCTGGACTCAGTCATATCCCTTAACCAATCTAGGTCAACCGCCGTCGAGAAAGTACTGGCCACCAACCCTGTTACGCCCATACCAATGGTAAGACATGCGACAAGAATGGAGAAGTGTAGTATCTGTTTCAAGGTTCCGGTCGTAGAAGTTAACTTTAATTTTCGTGCACCAACGTGGTATTGCATAGATATCGAATGTGCAGGTGGACATAAATCTTCTCTTGGAGATACACCGTCTCGTAGAGATATCGAACTTTCCGAAGAGCAAGTACACTATATCGTCAATACAATTATGCCCCTAAACGAATTTTCTAAGTTTGTCTACGAAGATACCTATGGAATACTTCATGAATCGCGTGATGCCTCTAAGTCTACTGAACTGGGCCTTCGCAAATACAAGATTATGATGGAGAAGTGCCATGCGTCCGTTGATTGTCGCTGTGGGCACATACACAATAATTTCTCTGGGCTTTCTGAGGACGACATCAAGTCGAATCCCGAAACAGTCGCGTCTAAGGTGGCGTCTAAGGTAGCGTCCAAGGTCAAGCCTCTTATCACGCCAAGACGTTCACCAAGACTCCAGAACCAAAAAGTTGATCGCATTCAACAGCTCATCGGGTGCAATATATGCCCTTGTTGTGACCTACAACTATATCAGAAAGATAGTACGTACCGTAGTTGTTTTACATGTGGGTTTCAGTGCGAAAACACAGAGCAAGGTGGTATTTGGAAGTACGACCAAATGTACGCCAGAGAAAACGAAAGGAAGCTGAGGAACAATACTTAGACCTGTGTACATGACAAAACCCTTAGAGCCTTAGGGCGCGATAGCCATATTCAAATACTGAAACCGCGCATTTCGAGGAAATGCCAGAATTTGGAGAAGTGTATGACCCAAGTGACTGTATAGACCGAGAACGTTTCGATACGACCGTGCGAGGAGTAAAGATGAATAGTGCTCACCTGGACGCACTTAATGTAAGTTTTAATGACGATGACGCCACTGCCGTCGCTGCTGAGATTGAAAATTGGCATTGGAACGGGATTCGTGCCTGTTTTTGGCATTGTAGTCTCACGGAGAAAGACTTACGCATTCTACTTGGTGCGTTGCGACAATGCACTAATTTGAAGGAGATTGAGTTTAGCTATATAGTATCTCCGGATTACTGGTTGCCAGCATTTGTGGAGTTCGTTAATACATGTAAACCCCTCGAGAAGGTAACTTTGGGTAGCAACCATATTAAGGACGACGACATTCCAATTTTGACGAATGAGTCGAGCTTCATTCAACTGGACATATACAGAAATGATCTAACAGACGCTGGTATGGCTACTTTTGCGCTGTGGGTACAAAAAAACCGCTCCATTAAGGCGCTGGACGTCTCTTACAACCCTCAAATTAGTCTCATAGGTTATGAGACAATGACTAAGGCTGCCGCTCGAAGCTGGTCGCTAGAGAAAGTAATGTGCCCAACATATTATACACATGAAGCACTATGTGAGGCGTGTTCGAGTGCCATAGTTTACAGAAAGTGTATAGTACTCTACGAAAAGACGAAGAAGACTGAGGGACGAGCAATCACTAAGTTTATCCGCGGAGATGGTGATAACGCTCTCATGCATAGGGTAATATCGTTCCTGCTTCCGCATTATCGAGGTCTGTATTAAATCTTGCGAGGTGGTTGAGTAGTGGGATTGAGAGCCAGAACGATAGCCGGCATAATCTTGCCGGCAATGGACCATGGGAAGAAGAGGGCGTCCCAGAAATTGTTATAGGACCTGATACCTTGTTTGATAGCGACCCATTCTTTGGAAGCGTTGGTATCCCATTTTTGATACGGAAGTCGATGAGGGCATTCTTTCCATCGTTATAGTTGTATACGGAATAGCAACCCACGGTAATGGCACTATATCCAATAAAAACACGTCTAAAATTAGGTGGCATGTTGTGCCAGTAGGTATTGATGGTCTTAATGCGTTCGAAATACGTTCCGCCACCCTCAAGATTCTTGACTGTCGTCGTCGTACTCTCAACGGTTTCGGCCATTTTGGGTCAGTTTGTGTCAGTCAAGGAGGGACGATCCTAAGGTCATAAAATTTTCGAATGGCCGTAGGCCAGTTACGCCCAAATAGAAATTACATTACCCTAGGGTAACCCCGCGACCTATCCTCAAAATGGAGTACTATACTATCAAACCAACTGACGTCCTACCTGACGGAACCATTGATCCACTGGTAATAGGCAATTCCACTAGGGTGTTATGTGGACATCTTCGAAGTATAACCAAGTTACCTCTGTGGACAAATGTCACTATGGTTGACTGCCAGGGCTGTGATTCACTCAGAGAATTGCCTTTGTGGCCAAACGTTATTTACGTCGTATGTAATGGATGTACTGGGCTAACCAATTTGCCCAAGTGGCCTAAAATTAGGGAGATTAGGTGTTATGACTGTACTTCATTGACCGAACTACCTCTATGGCCTGAGATTATGGACGTCAGGTGCGAAAACTGTCCTTTATTGACGTCATTGCCTCTGTGGTCCAACATTAGGGCCATCACTTGCGAGTATTGTACTTCGTTGACCACATTTCCTCTGTGGACCAGTATCCGTTATATAGACTGTTACCAATGTACCGGTTTGACTGAATTGCCTTTGTGGCCAAATATCGAACGTATTACTTGTGAGAGGTGTATCAAGTTAACTAGTTTGCCTCCGTGGCCAAAGGTATATTACCTGAACAAAGATGGATGTCGTTTACTGAACTCGGAAATATATACGACGTTAGACCTCTCGAAAGAGGTATTTACTGACATTGGTTCAGAGAACTGTAGTATATGCCTCGACACGAAGAAGGCTGTTATAATGGTTCCATGTTATCATCTCTATACTTGTAGCGAATGTGCAGAATGGATATTCGAAAGTACCAAACGTTGTCCGATTTGCAATGCCGCCGTTCAAAATTTGATCAGCCTAGTCTAGGACTAATCAACCACTGATTTTTTCAAGAACTCAATAGGTCTGGTTAGGACTTTTCTGCCAAGAGTTCCACCAAGGGCACCCTCGACCTAAAAGCGGTGGTACTGTTCTTTCCAATTATATAGCAGTCTCTAAGAAACAGTACTGCACCAGGGATCGTAATAGCAAGAAGGGCTACGATCAAACAGAAGTGGTAGAAGTGCCAAAAATTCAGTGACCATGGGTCTGGCTCACAACAGATATGGCGTCGGTCAAAACTGGTCCTACTGGTCCCGAACATACAACAGCCTGATTCGTACCAAATGTGTGGACTGTCCTTCTTGAGAATCAAGCAATCCATCACGCACTTTGTGATATCGTCGTAGGACATCTTGGCACCAAACTAGGTCCAACTTACTAGGTTCGCCTGGGCCTGTTTTTTATTTGATGGTGCAAGTCAACTGACTTGGTTTAAACAACGGCGGCAAGGTAGAGCACACGACAAGGAAGACAAAGAACCCCAGTATATTGACCAGTTCCAGAGCACAGAATATACTGTACATGTAAGGCAACTTACTATAATTCGCCAGAGTCACGAATACGCATATCAATGCAGTAGTAACTAATGTCAGGTATGCACATGTTTTTATGGTCTCTAGGCCACTGTCTTCGTAGTCCGTTGAGTATAGTTTGTAAATAACGAATGAGCTCGTTGTTGTAAAGACAAGTACTAAAAATGCCACAATGCCGTGTGACATCTTCGAATCTTCGAAAACAAAGAACAGTAACAACCACGATACAAGGAGTCCGTAAATACAAATGATCAATATTACCCTACCTGCGTCATTGGTTTCATTGAAGTCGTATATGTTCTGTTCATTGAAGTAAAACTGCATCAATGAGCATATAACTACCATCATTACTACTGGAATGACCTTGTTGGTATATTTAAATGCCGATGACATACTGATAATCTGTGATGACTTAGTATTATAGTATGCCGATACGTACATGTAGATGAAGGTGATCAGAAAAATAACGGCGACTGAAATACCTAAGCTTTGGCCTGTCGAATTCGCCGACGTTGTATCACCGGTTTGATTCGATACAAATGCAAAATTGGCACCTCCTGAATACTGATACCTAGGTATCAACGGCGCCATTTACTCAAAGTGGTGAATTTAAACACTGGTCAGGGTTTGAGTCTGATTTGGCAGGTTTGTACAGGTTTGTACAGGTTTGTACAGGTTTGTCAGGTTTGTGCGGGCCTATAACAAGGTGCAAAAAGGCCTACGGCCCACGAGCACACCGCCGATAAACCCTTTTGGAAGGACTAATTCGCAAAAAGTCCACGAAAAAGGGTTTATCGGCGGTGTGCTCGTGGGCCGTAGGCCTTTTTGCACCTTGTTAGAGGCCCGCACAAACCATTACAAACCATTACAAACCATTACAAACCATTACAAACCATTACAAACCATTACAAACCCACTCAACCTAACTCAAACGTGTGAATTTGCAAGAACCTTGTCATCCATGATGATCAGTAATAAACTCAGCCCTATGGCCCACAGACACCATGCAGAAGAGCTACCGTATGCTATACTTTTTCCCTTGTTCTTACCTCCTACAAAGTACGAAGTACCAAATGTGAAGACTAATGTTCCGAGATATATCAATAGAACAGGCCAGTCAAATATCAAGTATGATGTCCATCCAACATAGACCATGTAAATTAGAACTGCCAGAGTCGTTATCTTAGGGGCATTCTCGTAGATTTGCACACAAACATCCCAGATCAATTTACATCCGATAAGCGGATTAGAGCAGTTCTTTTCGTTTACGAACGACCCAAAGCTGTCTTTGATCGAGTACATTGAATACGCCATTACTAAGTAAAATACTATGTCTAGAATGCACATCTCTTTGGGCGCTCCATTCATATATATACACACTTCAGACGCGATAAATTGAATGATGAATGTGACCAGGATAAACACAGACGCAAGTTGATAAACCATTGACTTGGGGTTATTCTTGTACCAATGAATGAAGAATTCGGTGACTTGCATCAGCGCAAGAACGAATATATAGGCCGCTGCATAAGCATACTTAGTCTCACCAGTGTCACGGTACTTAATAAATAAACTGACAATGACAGCCAATGCGAAAAGTGAGATCACTGCACTCGTCTCTTTGTTGTGACACATTTGTAACTACCAATAAATTTTTTACCCTAGGTCCATCTCACCGGGTCACCAAACCTACGATGAACTGGAGATTGTTAAAGATCTCACAGGACGATGTCCGTCCTGATGGGACTTTGTCCTTTGACGTAATTGGTGATTTCACTTTAGTAGACTGTTCCAATATAGTCGGCCTAAAGAAATTGCCTGCGTGGCCGAATGTCACGACGATAGACTGTAGTGGGTGCCGAGACCTAGAGGAACTACCTTTGTGGCCTGATGTCGTTTGGGTTAAGTGTGCAGGGTGTATCTTGCTGACTGAATTGCCTCTGTGGACCAGTGTCGAGTTCGTTAAGTGCAATGGATGTTCGAACGTCAAAGAATTGCCCCACTGGCCTTTTGTTAGGACCGTTCAATGTCGCTACTGTACATCGTTAACTAGTCTGCCACTGTGGATAGGTCTTTGTAGGTTTGTTGGGGTTGGTTGTTACAATTTGAGCTCACTACCATTGTGGCCATGGGTCAATGACGTTAATTGTTCGATGTGTACTTCACTGACCTCATTGCCACTGTGGCCTAATGTTCTAGAAGTTAACTGCGTTGGATGTACATCGTTGACCACGTTACCACCGTGGCCCAAACTATATCAGATTGTTTGTCAAAACTGCGTCTCATTGACCTCATTTCCAAACTGGCCTGACGTACGCGAAATTAACTACAGTGGCTGTACATCTTTGAACATTCCACCAGCCCGACTCACTCCACCGCCACCGCCACTGCCACCGCCCTCAGATATTCTCTTCAACGGTCACAACTATAGTAGCTATACAACTATGGTCATCCCAGTGGATAACAATCCATCGCCACCACCAATGAAGGTAAAGTACGGGACGTTGGACCTGACCCGACAGATATACACCTCTCAGTTTGAAAATTGCTGTGTATGCATGGACGGTAAGAAGAATATCGTCGTTGAACCATGTTATCACCTCCATACATGCACTGACTGTTCAGAACGAATTTACAGAACAACCAGACGTTGTCCGATTTGCAATGTTCACATTAACTTTTTGATCTCATCCAAAGCATGAAAATGATAAGCGTACCAAATCTCACAAGCGTGCCGAAGGCGCGCGCCCACAACATCGAAGCGCCGAAGGCGCGAGTTGTTGTGACGGAGTTCGACCCAATCTTGGCGTAGTCAGACAAAGTAGTCCCTAGGGACTTAGACTCGTAGTCAACAATGGGAGGCCAAACCAGTAAACCGTATCAATTTAAGCATGGGGACGTGATCAATGGGCGAATTGATCACATTAATATTGGGAACTCAACCAGTGTAGATTGCTCGAACCTCAGAGACCTGACCAAATTACCACTTTGGCCTAATGTCACAGAAGTCTATTGTTCCGGTTGTCCTTCATTGACCGAATTACCACTATGGCCCAATGTTACGATAGTCTCGTGTGACAATTGTACTTCATTGACAGAATTACCACTGTGGCCCAATGTCACGGAAGTTGATTGTCACGGTTGTACTTCATTGACCGAATTGCCACTGTGGCCTAATGTCAATAAAGTTAATTGTTCCTATTGTCCTTCATTGACCGAATTACCACTGTGGCCTAATGTTACTATGGTCTGGTGTTTCCATTCTACTTCATTGACCGAATTGCCACTGTGGCCTAATGTCAATAAAGTTAATTGTTCCTATTGTCCTTCATTGACCGAATTACCACTGTGGCCTAATGTTACGGAAGTTGTTTGTCGCGGTTGTACTTCATTGACCGAATTACCACTGTGGCCTAATATTCCGAACGTCTATAGTAACTTACTAGTCAAATTTGTATATACTTTAGTAGACCCTAATAAGACTATATACAGTTCTCAAAGTGAGAAATGTTGTATTTGTATGGAAACCCCAAATGAGATAATATTTGACCCATGTTATCATTTCGCTACCTGCATAAAATGTGCAGAACAACTAAATGTGGAATGGCTAAAACGTTGCCCCATATGCAATACCAAGATACAGTCACTGATAAAAAACTTGTGACGGGGTTCGACCCAATCTTGGCGTAGTCAGACAAAGTTGTCCCTAGGGTCTTAGACTCGTAGTCAACAATGGGCGGCCAAACCAGTAAATCGTACCAATTTAAGCATGGGGACGTGATCAATGGGCGAATTGATCACATTAATATTGGGAACTCAACCAGTGTAGATTGCTATAACCTCAGAGACCTAACTGAATTGCCACTGTGGCCCAATGTCACGAAAGTCTGGTGTAACAATTGTACTTCATTGACCGAATTGCCACTGTGGCCTAATGTTACGGAAGTTCATTGTTACAATTGTACTTCATTAACTGAATTACCACTGTGGCCCAATGTCATGGAAGTTGATTGTAACAT
>Ga0302148_1000326_pt1 | contig 12559 bp, 10 predicted proteins | sample I_Bog_E3_3_FD_198558 | JGI IMG/M metagenome (GOLD analysis project Ga0302148, IMG submission 198558) | Peat permafrost microbial communities from Stordalen Mire near Abisko, Sweden - I_Bog_E3_1 | ecosystem: Environmental > Terrestrial > Soil > Wetlands > Peat | place: Sweden: Abisko, Stordalen...
AAAATTTCCAGTAATTTTCATATATTTTGTTTTAGGTGAAATTTCTTTTGCTAAATATATTGAATCTTTATTTAAAAATATATCTACTCCATCTATTGAGGAATATGCATTAATGGGTATTAGCACTCCACCTTGATCAATTTCAACTTTAGTTAATCTACATCTACATGGTTGATATTCTATTGGATCCCATCTTAAGCCATGTACCTTCCCTTTTAGTATAGATAGATCATAAAATATTTCAAAGTTATTTTTCTTTAATTCAACTGTAGAACTAATTCTATTACTTTCTGAAAATCCATTTCCTATGTCATAATATAAATTGCTATTTAATTTATTTGCATTTTGATATTCTTTTATTATATTATCTAAGTCAACATTATATGACATTTTCCTTACATTATTCTTCATTTTATCATTGCCTACATAATTATCTGCAAAATAATTAATCCACTTAATAAAAATCAAAATCATTGAACTGTCAATTCCAAATAAATTAAGTAACTCATTTTTATCAAGGATCATATTTAGTTCTGAATAATTTTCATATAAATCATGAATAAAACGCCACACTATAAACTCTGAAGGTATTAAAAAATCAAATACCCATTCTGTATCAATGATAATAAATTTTTCTTTATCCATAAATATATTATCACATATTAAATCTATATTAGCTGGTTTTGTGCAATTTAATTCCATAGAAATATACTCTTTCCCAAATACTTCCTTGAATTTAATTGTTGAATAATCAGATGTTTGTGTTGTATTCGAAAACATATATTTATAAAACTTCTGCAAAAGATTGATAATGTTTTCTGGCTTTTTCTCCTTAATATATAAATTTATTTCTTGTGACATAGTTCTGTTCTCTAATAAAGGATATATAATTTGATTTTTTTCATACTTGCCTTTTATATTTTCAATATTGGAATGAATTTGGCAAACCCCACTATAATATAAATTTTCAATATGTTGCTCTGCTTCTCTTGTTAGAGCTTTTTTTATAGCAATTAATTTTCCATTATCATTTTGTAGTATCGTTGCAATTCTATATTCTCTTTTTCTATCATTACTTAATTTAGCATATAGAATTTCTGTTTTTTCTATGTCTTCATGCATTCTTACTTCTACTAAAAAAGAATTTGAAAAATATTCTGCAAGTTTTTCATCAGCAAGGGTATGACTTACCATATTTTCATTAAATAAATTTAGACGTTCAGCATCAAATGTATAATACTGCTTACCAAATTTTTCTGTATTAATCGTATTATCAGTAAAAATTTCACTTGGAAATTTATAATCAGGATATGGATAGTAGAATTTGTATTGCTCTAAACCACATTCTTTTAAAATACCAATTAATTCATTTTTAGTGAATGTTCTTACAAATTCTGTATCATCATATTGATTTAATCCTGAAAAAAATCTACCTGTATGATCTTCACGTGTTCCTGCAAAGTATTTAAGTCCAAGTCTATTTTCAATTGCAATTAAAATTTTACCATCTGGTTTCAAAAAGCTCTTGATATAATTTATAAAATTAACATATGGATTGTCTCCTTCCGTAAAACTAATTGCATATTCAAAAACGCCATTAAGTACAACGTAGTCAAATTTAGTATCAAAAGTCATATTGTTAAAATTTCCAACATATATTTCTAGATTTTCTTTATTTTGATTCCGCTCGAAATTAATTGTAGCTCTACGTTTAGTTAACTCTACAGAAACAACTTTTTTTAATCTATTACAAAGTAATCCTGTAAGTGCACCACAGCCAGCACCGATTTCAAGTATTGAAGCTTCTGAATCAAAGGGATACCAATTCAAAATATTTTCCCTTAAATGGGAAAGATGGTAAATAATTGGATATGAACCTGATTTAATTATCTTTTCATCATCTACTTCATGACTTTTCACCATTGCTAAAATATCGTCTTCAATGGTACCATCTGAATAATTATCTTCCCCTCTATAAAAATCTAAATTTAACTTTGCCATATCTCTACACCTTTCTTTTATTTTAAGTTATATATAATCTAATTAATTATATATAACTTAAAATAAAACTTTTTTTGTTACTTTAAATTAAAACTCTTGCTAAATTCTATAATACTAAATAATACATTTTTTGCATCAAAATTATCAATTACCATACCTTTGCTATATTTTTTTATTCTTTCACCTTGAGCGCCAAGATCAAAAGAAACAATAGGCAAATCCATATTAATTACTTCTTGTGTCGTATAAGAAAAAGTTTCAGGCCATATTGATGCTATAAAAAATAAGTCAATATCATTTCCAATCACTAATTTCGAAATTATATCAGTAGAATATTTGCCTGTTTGTTTAAAATTCTTATGCTTAATTGTTTCCACCGTAGAACCTATTAATATAATATTTATATCTAAATCTAATTTTTCTATTAATTTTAACATTTGTTTTACTATATTAATGCCCTTATGATAACTTAATGTACCAATTAAACCAATATTTAATGAATTTGTAGATTTATATTCTCTATTTAAAGGTAGTATATAATCAACATAATGTGGAATAACTGATATATTAGGAAATAACCCATAACTTTTTTGTAATAACATTTTAGAGCTATCAGAAAAAGATATAATATTATCGCATTGATTTAAAAAAACAGCCCAATTTTCTCTCCATTTCTTCATACTTTCATAATTGAAAAATGTGTTTAATTCATTGTTTTTCATGCATTTTTCACATTTAACTATATTAGGAATATTGCAATAACATCCTTTATCATCTAACAAATTTATTGTTGGACATATAGAGAAAAAATCATGCAAAAACATTGTTATACTTATATTTTTTTCATTTTTCAGCTCAGCTAACTTCCCTAATATATCATATATATTAGGATATGTAACAAGTTCATTAATATAAATATTTTTTATTTTTAATTCATTTAAAATATTTATAATATCATCAAATTCCATAAAACAGTATTCTATATTATAACTTTTGTATTTATAGTTAAATATATACATGTTTCTAATTTTGTCATAACGAATTATAATAACATTATGTCCATAGAATATGTTTTTATCAACTTCTTTTTCTAGGTAACCTGTAGCTCCGCCTCCAATATTATGGTCAAAATATACTAAAATACTTTCAGCTTTAGTATATAATATTTTAAATATGAGATAATTACGTATATTTTTAACTGGATCAACGCTACAAAAATAATCTATATCTGATGTATAATTTGGATGTTTTTCTGATAAAAGAATAATATTTCTTTCTAATAATTTTTTCTTTTCCTCACTAAAAAAACTTCCCCCATGTTTATGATAAACGTATAAATTTTCTACATGTACATTTTTATATCCAGCCTTTATAGCACGTTGGCACCAATCATTTTCCTCACAATAACCTTTACCAAATTTATCAGCATCAAAAAAGCCTATTTTATCTAATACATTTTTATTAATCCCCATACAAAAGCCAATTCCAGTTGGAATATTTGTATAACAATGTCTAATACATTGGAAAAATTTATCTATATAATCTACATCAAGGCTTTCAAAAATTTCATTATCCTTGCAAAAGTTTGGGAAACTGCATATAGTCCCAGAATTAGTAAAAGGAGTACTACTAGCAATATCATTATTACAAATAATAGGAAGCATTAAACGTTCTAACCACATATCAGGAAGTTCAATATCTGTGTTTATTAGTGCAATATGATTCTTGGCTAATGCAAAACCTTTATTTACAGTTTTCACAAATCCTAAATTATTATCATTTTCTATTAATACAATTTTATCATTATAATTTGCATAGTAATTCAATACTTCTGCAACTCTTGGATCAGAGCTTTTATCATTAATTGCAATTAATCGGTAACTCATTTTAGTTTTAACAATAGTAGAAAATAATTTTTCTAAATATTCATAGCCATTATATACTGGAAGTATAATATCTATATGATATTTATATAATTCACTAGAATATTCTATTTTTTCTATAAAATTTTCTTTTTTAAATTTTATAAAATCAATACTTTCAAAATCTTGATATACTGACTCTATTACTACTTTTTTTACTACTTTTGATAATTTGGACATATTATTTTTTTTAATAAGCATCACTATTTTTTTTATGTTTTGCTTAGTTAATTTTTTCTTATAAAAGCTTATTTTTTCAGCTAATGAGCTTTTAATTTTATTTATTAATATTCTCTCTTCTCCATCAACTTCTAAATAAATAAACGCATTATTTACATTTTCAATTTTTATTTTAGAAAAAAAGCCTGAATTTAACGCATTTTCATTCTGGTAAATATCATAAACATCACGTCTCTCTTTCGATATGTTTAAAATATTAATTGAATATTCTTCCTTACCAATAATTATAATTAATTTTAAACTAGTTATTTTTCTATTAACATTAAAAATCCAACCTCTAATCTCTAATGTATCAACTTTATAATTAAAATTATCAATATTATATAGATAAGATTTTGACATAAAATCATATCCTCCCACAATTTATAGGCATTTAATTTTTATTTATTGTCACTTCAGAGTTCATATCATAAATTCCAACTGAATTCTTATCTGCAATAACAGTAATATTGCACACATCATAAAGTCTATGATATACAGTAAAATCTCCCTCTCTGTAACCAGTACAACCTAAAGATAATAGATATTCTCGTCCCTGCAAATCCATTTGTTGTGTAAAACTTATCTCTCTTATTTCACCTGGTTTCACTATTTCTGTATTTATTTTTTCCACCATTGTATTTGTACCTGTAATTTCTGTACCTTGTAAATCCTTAATTGTAAATGCAAAGATGGGCTCTTGAATTCTTTCATTAAAAACAACCTTCATTTTTATCGTGAATGATTTATTTTTAAATAAATTGTTTGTAATATTTCCACTATTATCTATTATACAAAAATCTATTATTTCTGCTAATTTACTACCGTATTCAAGCTTATTAGGATTAATTGTTAATAAACTGCTCCATGTTTTACCCTCTTTTGTTAATTTATCTATGAAATCCGATTCACTAAAATCATCTAATTGATTCACTAAAACTTTCTTATATAAATCTATAACTTCTTTTGGTTCTCCTTCAGACAGCTTTTCTCCTTTATTTAATAAAATCACTCTATCACAATATTTTCCGATACTTCCTAAGTCATGACTTACAAATAAAATTGTTTTTCCTTCCTCTTTAAAGTCCTCAAACTTCTTGTAACATTTAGCTTGAAAGAAAACATCTCCTACAGAGAGTGCTTCATCAACAATTAGAATCTCTGGTTCAATATTAATAGCCACAGCAAAAGCCAGTCTTACAAACATACCACTTGAATAAGTCTTTACAGGTTGATTAATAAATTCTCCTATATCTGCAAATTCTATAATGTTATCTACTTTTTGATCAATTTCTTCTTTTGTAAATCCCATCATAGTTCCATTAAGATAAATATTTTGCATACCTGTATATTCTTGATTAAAACCTGCACCTAATTCTAATAATGCAGATATTCTCCCATTAACTTCTAGCTTTCCTTTAGTTGGATTTAATACACCTGTAATAATTTTTAATATAGTAGATTTACCAGAACCATTAGTTCCAATAATCCCTACTGTTTCTCCTCTTTTTATTTCAAAATTTATGTTATTTAATGCATAATGTTCATGATACAAAACTTTTTTTGTAAGTCCAAGCGATTCTTTTAACCTATCCATTGGTTTATCATACAACTTATACATTTTGCTTAATTGCTCCACTTTTATAGCTACATCATTCATTTTTTATCTCTCCTATAGTACATCTGCAAAATGTGGTTTTAATTTCTTAAATATCATTGCTCCAATAACAAATAGACCTAGTATTATCACCCAAAAATAAACTGTTTCAAAATATCTCTCAAAAAACCAAACATGATTTATAAATGTATCTCTATATCCTTCAACTATATAATACATTGGATTCAATTTTACTATCCATTGGAACTGTTTAGGCATTATTGTATAACTCCACATTATTGGTGTCATCCACATACCTATTTGTAAAAATATATTAATTATTTGTCCAAGATCCTTAAAAAACAATATTATAGCTGATGTTGCATATGACAATGCTAGTGCCATAAAAAATGTGCAAAATGAGTAATATATCAATTGTATTGTATACTTTGAAGGATAAAATCCATATATTGAACTTACAACAAATAAAAATCCTATAAATACTAAGTGTACAAATAATGCTGATATTATTTTTACTATTGGAAGTATACTTATTTTAAATAATACCTTTTTTACTAAATAACTATATTCCAACATACAATTTGTAGCATTAATCAACGCTTCTTGAAAGAAAAACCAAGGTACTAATCCTGCCATAAACCATAATATAAATGGAACCCCTTCTAGTGGAGAACTTGACTTTAATCCAAATCCAAAAACAAACCAATAGACAAGTATAGTTACTATAGGTTGAATAAATGCCCAAATTATCCCCAAATATGATCCTGCATATTTAGTTTTAAAATCATTTTTAGATAAATTCCATATTAATGTCTTGTTATTTCTTAATTCTTCCCACAATATCAGAACACTTCTTGATTTTTTTATAAATATCACTATTAATACATCTATAAATATGCAAATACTTAATTGGAGTAGTTTATTTAGCATAATGTTATATTGGTCGAATTGAGATACTATATTGGAATCCACTCTATATACTATACATGAATCTTTTCCTAATGTTACAATATCAACTGAATCTCCATTACCTTCTATTCTTTCAATTTGGGCTTGATTACTCTTATCTAATAATTGATTTGTATCTAACTTTACATTTTTCCCAAAGTATGACAATTTAATCTCTGATATACTACTTTCTGAAGCTTCATTGCCCAGAGTAAGTCTTAAATCTAACTTATCTTTTGGAATTTCATATCTCATATTTTTTTGTTCATTTACATTTTTATAAACAATCATTTGTGATTGTTCTTCACTCCATGATGAATTACTGCTATAATACAATTGATAAGTGTTCTCTTTATTCGATATTAATTTATAACTTAAAGTTATATTCTTATTATCTAAATTACAATACTTAAATACTAATATATTTGATATAATCATTAAGAGTGCTAATATTATTAATTTTATATATTTCTTTTTCTTCATAATTAAAATTATCCTCTTACTTCTATTAAATATCTATCCAAAGCATCTTCCCAACTTGGTAACAATTTAAATCCACCATCCACAAGACTCTTTTTAGAAAGTCTTGAATTAAATGGTCTCACTGCCTTTGTTGGATATTCACTTGTAGGAATAGGATTTATTACGCATTTTAAATTTGCTTTTTTCATAATTTCTGTAGCAAATTCAGACCAAGAACAAAATCCTTCATTAGTTGCATGATATACACCATACTTTTCAGATACAGCCATATTACATAAAAGTGGTGCTAAGTCAAAGGTATAAGTAGGACTTCCTATTTGATCACATACAACATTTAAACTTTCTTTCTCTTTTCCAAGTCTAATCATTGTTTTAATAAAGTTATTACCATTCACTCCAAATACCCAAGAAATTCTAACTATAAAATATTTATCTAAAATTTCTTTTACTTTTAATTCACCTTCAAATTTAGTTTTTCCATATACTGAAAGTGGTTTTATATTTCCATTAATCTCAAAAGGCGCATCTCCCTGTCCATCAAATACATAATCTGTAGATATGTAAAGCATCTTAGCATCTATCTTTTTGCAAGCCTTTGCTATATTCTCTGTACCATATACATTTACTTTAGAACAGATTTCTTCTTCATCTTCTGCCTTATCTACTGCTGTATATGCTGCACAATGTATAACGCATTCTGGTTTTAAGTTTGAAATATAATTATCAACAACAGTACTGTCTGTCACATCTAAATCTGCCCTACCAATGCCTAAACATTCAATATTTCTTTTATTTAATTCTTTTACAACATCAAAACCTAACTGACCATTTGCTCCAGTAACTAAAATCATTTTCTGATACTCCTTTATAATATTCCTCTCTTTGCCAATTTAATAACATATTTAAATATCCATTTGGGTAGAAAAGGTAATATACATTCTATTAATACAGAAACTTTGTGAAAATCTCTATATTTTATCATCACTTTTAAATCTTTAATATTGGGCCTTTGGAAATAGTTCTTTCTAGCCTCTATCCACATTAAACAATTATTTATATGTTCTTTTAACTCATCATAGTTTAATCTTTTCTGTAAAGATTTATACCGGCAAAGAAAATCCTTTATTCTTTTATTATAGTAGGATTGTTTATCATATACATCCTTTAAAATACCAGTTTGATTAAATCTATGTTGCCTATATTTAACTAAAGGTTTATTTATAAACTCTATCTTTCCATTTATAGCGGCTATAATAGCAATCCACTGATCATGAATTAATGTTTCTTCAAAAGGCACAGCTTTTTTTGCTATATTACTTTTAACCATCATTGCGCATCCTGTTACAAAGTTAATCATTAAGAGGCCTTCTGCTAAATTATATCCTGACTTGTAAACAATTCTCTTTCTTATTTCAGTTATGCTGTCAGCTATTTTTGTACCATTCTCATCAATTATTGAAAGATCGCTACATACAAGAGTTACATCTTTATCTGAAAACTTTTCTACCATTAAATCTATTTTATCAACTTCCCAAATATCATCTTGATCACAATATGCAAAAATTTCACCCTCAGAAACTTTTGTAAGTTCTTCAAAGGCTTTATTAGAACCTTCATTTTTAATTCCTCGTATTAGTTTATATGAAAACTTTGTAATATACTGCTTAATAATATCTTCATTTATAGAATACTCAGGGCAATCATCATAAACTAATAATTCTATATTTTCGTATATTTGTTAATTCAAAGAAATCAGCTGTTCTATAAACCAAGCTTCATTTGGTTTATAGACAGCCAATAATATAGATACTAATGGCTTATCTATTTCCATACATATTCTCGTAATAGTTTTGATATTCACCACTAATTATATTTTCCCACCAAGCTTTATTATCTAAATACCACTTAACAGTCTTTTTAATGCCTTCATCAAAGGTTGTTGTAGGAAGCCATCCAAGTTCATTATGAATCTTTTCAGGATCTATAGCATAACGCATATCATGACCTTTACGATCTCCAACAAATTTAATAAGGTCTTCTGATTTTCCAAGTTCATGAATAATAGTTTTAACTACTTCTAAGTTTGTTCGTTCATTATGTCCACCAATGTTATAAACTTCTCCAACTCTGCCCTTATGAATGATTAAATCAATTGCACTGCAATGATCTTCTACATATAACCAATCACGTACGTTTTCCCCAGTTCCATATACAGGTAAGTCTTTTCCATTCAATGCATTTGCTATCATAAGTGGAATTAACTTTTCCGGAAAATGATATGGTCCATAGTTATTAGAGCAACGTGAAATAGTTACAGGTAAATTAAATGTACGATAATATGCCCCTACTAAAAGATCAGCTGATGCTTTACTTGCTGAATATGGGCTTGATGTATGAAGTGGAGTCTCCTCTGTAAAAAATAAATTTGGTCTGTCTAAAGGTAAATCTCCATAAACTTCATCTGTAGATACTTGATGGTATCTCTTTATTCCGTACTTTCTGCACGCATCAAGTAATACCCCAGTTCCTATAACATTAGTATTTAAAAATAATCCTGGATTTTCAATTGAACGATCCACATGACTTTCTGCTGCAAAGTTTACTATCATGTCAGGCTTTTCTGTCTCAAACATATTAAAGACTGCATCTCTGTCAGCTATATCTATTTTGTAAAAACTAAAATTAGGATTATCTTTTACACTATCTAGCGTTTCCATATTACCTGCATAAGTTAAACAATCTATACAAATTATTTTATAATCTTCATATTTATTAAGCATATAGTGAACAAAATTACCACCAATAAACCCTGCTCCACCTGTTACCGCAATCTTCATTTATTTCCACTCTCCTAATTAAACTTTTCTAATTTATAGTTGAAAAATCACACCAAACCAGCATATTCTCTATAAATTGTTATATTCTTAAATTGAAAAACTACAATCGCTATCCTTAAGCAATGGTGCCTTTGCATCTTTATCAGAAATTATTGGGTTTTCTATATCCCAATCAACATTTATATCTGGATCGCACCAAAGGATACTACGATCACTTTCATAATTATAATAATTATCTGTTTTATACACAAATTCTACATCATCTGTTAATGTTAAAAATCCATGTCCAAATCCCCTTGGAATAAAGAATTGTTTTTTGTTTTCTGCTGAAAGCTCTACAGCTACCCACTGCTTATATGTACTAGAGCCTTTTCTTAAATCTACTGCAACATCTAATACTGCACCTCTAACACAACGTACTAACTTTGCTTGAGCATGCTCTCCATTTTGGAAGTGAATACCTCTTAGAATTCCTTTTTCTTTTGAATATGATTGATTATCTTGCACGAAATCACAAGCTATTTCTGGTGTTTTAATTCTAGAATAAGTTTCCATAAACCATCCTCTTTCATCACCAAAAACTTGTGGTTCTACTATATAAACACCATCTAATTTTGTCTTTGTTAACTTCATTGTTACACACACCTTTTCCAATGTACAATTTAGGATGAAATTCCTTCGGAATTTCTTAAAATATATAATTAAACTCCGTAAGAGTTTGTTCCTTAATTGTCAATTATTTATCGAATTCCTTACTATACTATTTAATATTTTGCATATTTCTTTGCAATCTTGAATTAAAAATTTCATTTCATCTTTAGTAAGTATTTTACTCTCTAGCATCAATTCTAGCCAGTATTCTGTTTCATTAGCTTCTTTTAATGCAATGCTCATTTTATTTCTAAAATCAGCTCTACTAATTCCATTTATTCCTTCTTTTATGTTTGCACCTATACTAGTTCCTGATCTTAACAATTGCTTTGATAATATAAATTCTTTTTTATCATTAACTAGATATTTATATAAGTCAACTATTTTTATAGCAAAAATAAATGACTTACGAACAATTATATTTGAACTCATAATTTCCTCCTAAATGATTCAGATATTATGAGTATTGACACCTTTTCACTTGACAATTCACAATTAACATCTGACAATTATGGATGAAATTCCTTTGTAATTTCTAAATTATGTATTTTTTAAGTTCTGAAAGAACTTGTTCCTCAATTGTCAATTGTCAATTGTACATTGTCAATTAGTAAATAACTTTTCCTTCTGCAACATTTCTCAAGTGTTGTCCATATGGACTTTTTCCATATTCATTTGCACTTTGGAGTAATGTTTCTTTATCAATCCACCCATTTTTATAAGAAATTTCTTCTAAACACGCTATTTTAAGACCTTGTCTAGTTTCAATTACTTTTACATATTCAGCTGCCTCTGTTAAGCTATCTACTGTTCCTGTATCAAGCCAGCCATATCCACGACCAAGGGTTATTACGTCCAGTTTATTTTTTTCAAGATAAATTCTATTTAAATCTGTAATTTCTAATTCCCCTCTTGATGATGGTTTTAGTTTTTTTGCATATTCACATACTTTATTATCATAAAAATAAAGTCCTGTAACTGCATAGTTAGATTTTGGATTCAATGGTTTTTCTTCTAGCGATATAGCTTTCCCATTTTCATCAAATTCTACTACACCAAATCGTTCTGGATCATCTACATAATAACCAAAAACTGTTCCACGGCCTTCATTTTCTATTGCTTTTTTAAGATGCTTTGTAAATCCATTTCCATGGAATATATTATCTCCAAGTATCATAGCACAGTTATCATTTCCAATAAACTCTTCACCTAATATAAAAGCTTGTGCGAGTCCATCTGGAGATGGTTGTTCCTTATAAGATAGATTTATACCATATCTTGAACCATCACCTAATAATTTTTCAAAATTAGGCAAATCCTTTGGTGTTGAAATTATTAATATATCTCTAATTCCAGCTAACATCAAAGTTGATAATGGATAATAAATCATTGGCTTGTCATATACTGGTAAAAGTTGCTTTGAAGTTACCATAGTCAAAGGGTAAAGTCTTGTTCCACTTCCACCTGCTAGTATTATACCTTTTGTCAAAATCACCACTTCTTTCAAAATTTAAATTTCACAATATCACTAAAAAGCAAAATTTTTAGGATATTTAAACTTATTTTATCTAGATTTCATAGGAAAAGTGAGAATCGAAATTTTATATTTCGTTCTTCGAACTTTCTCTGTGAGTTTCATCCTATAATCTATTAATTTATATTGATAATTTATACTGTAATCTATTGAATTATACATTATTTGCATATGTTACTTTTAATTTTAACATATAAGAGCAAAGAAATAAATGAATTTTATACTATATTATATCAAATAAATGAATTTCCCAAAAACTGCGTAGTAAATTAGAAAATCTTATCCAAAGCTAGAGAAAATAACATTGTAGCGATTTTATTAAATTCACCAAAAAAGTGTATAAAAA
>Ga0302148_1000350_pt1 | contig 12269 bp, 10 predicted proteins | sample I_Bog_E3_3_FD_198558 | JGI IMG/M metagenome (GOLD analysis project Ga0302148, IMG submission 198558) | Peat permafrost microbial communities from Stordalen Mire near Abisko, Sweden - I_Bog_E3_1 | ecosystem: Environmental > Terrestrial > Soil > Wetlands > Peat | place: Sweden: Abisko, Stordalen...
ATGAGGGGTCGTTATGTTGTAAAGTAAATTTCATGTATCTGTTTAAAATGCTGCGCTGATATTGCTTTAAAAATTGGTTCTATAATTTTTATACCCCTCAAATATAAAACAAAAAAGCCCACCACTTTCCCAGTCTGGTTTTATACTAAGGCCAGGCAGTATGATATAAATCAAACTCTATACTGATTTTCATCACGGGCTTAGCAAGGCAAAAACAATCTCTTTGTTAAGCCCTTTTACAAGATAAAATAAAATGAAGAAAAGTATTGTAACTATTTCAATTATAGCAGTCGTGCTTGTTTCGGTGTGGCTTATTGTTAATCACTTTAAAAGCAAAGGTGAGGTATATTACTGGAGAGCCGTTCCCGTTGAAAGGGGAGATGTAAATGTATTGGTTACAGCTACAGGTTCTATGGCGGCAGATACTTCGGTAGATGTGGGTGTACAGGTAAGCGGCATTATAGCACAAATAAAAGTTGACTTTAACGATATGGTAAAAAGAGGGCAGGTAATCGCGGTCTTAGATACTACTCTTTATTATGCCGCTAAGGTAGATGCGGACGCTGCTTTGCAAAGGGCGCAGGTGGCGCTTGATGAGGCTAAGATAGAATATGATATGCAAAAGCCATTATTAAAAACCAATGCCATATCGCAGGAAGATTATGATAAAGCTTTGGCGGCTGTTCAGACAGCAAACACAAACTTAGTATCGGCTAAAGCGCAGTTAAACAGAGCAATTATTAATCTTCAGTATTGTACGGTAAGAGCACCTATTAGTGGTATGATTATAGCCCGGAATAATCAGGTTGGGAATATGGTAATTGCCAGCTTTAACAGTCCTGTGCTTTTTACGATTGCGAATGATTTACGCAGAATGCAGTTGCAGGCTGATGTAGATGAAGCGGATATTGGACAAGTAAAAGAAGGACAACAAGCTAAGTTTACGGTAGACGCATACCCTAATGATGTATTTGTCGGAGTAGTAACTCAGGTAAGGCATCAGCCTATTATGGTGCAGAATGTGGTTAACTATGTAGTAATTATTGAAGTACCCAATCCCGATTTAAAATTAATACCCGGGTTAACTGCCAACTCGAATATTTTTATTGACGAGCGCAAAAATGTGTTTAAAGTACCAACCAACGCTTTTTCATTTACACCACCTGTTGAATATATTCAGGCTAATAAACTCCTTCCCGATTCGGTAAAGAACTTTTGGTTAAAGAAGCTTCGCCAAACAAAAGAATTAAAGAAGCAACAAATTGTTGAGTCTGACAAAACTATAGGTTACCTATGGGTAAAGAGCGGAAACGATATATTTCCGGTAAGAGTAACTAAAGGATTGAATGATGGAACCTTTACCGAGATAAACGGCGATATAAAAGAAGGATATGAAGTAGCCACCGGGGTCAATCATTCGGCAACTGCTGCAGAAACACCTGCATCTAAAAGTCCTTTTATGCCTTCGTTTCCAACCAACAAAAAGTAAGAGATGGCAGAGCAAGAGAACTTACTTACCGTTAAAGAGCTTACCAAAACCTATCGCACAGGCGATATAGAAGTTCATGCGCTTAGGGCGGTTTCTCTTAGCATTAATAAAGGAGATTTTGTAGCTATTATGGGTGCAAGCGGTTCGGGCAAATCTACCTTTATGAATATTTTAGGTTGTCTGGATAGTCCCACCAGTGGCGAGTACCTGATGGAAGGAAAGGATGTATTGAAACGTAATAGAAATGAATTGGCAGAATTACGCAACAGTAAGCTTGGTTTTATTTTTCAATCCTTTAATATTTTGCCAAGAACTTCAGCACAGGAAAATGTAGAATTACCCTTACTCTATAATAATAAAGTAGCGGCAAGTGAACGGAAAGAAAAGGCTTTTAACGCGCTTAAATCAGTAGGGCTTGCAGATAGAGTTAACTCCATGCCCAACCAACTATCGGGCGGACAACAACAGCGGGTGGCTATTGCCCGCGCTTTGGTAAACGACCCTGTGGTTATTATGGCCGATGAACCTACCGGTAATCTCGATTCGCGTACCAGTTATGAGATTATGGAAATATTTCAGAAATTAAATGATAAGGGAATTACTATTGTGATGGTTACACACGAACCGGACATAGCAAAATTTGCCAAAACAAACATTGTGTTTAAAGACGGAAGCATTATATCAAATGCAGAAGTAACGGAAAGACTAAACGCGACCGAAGAACTTAAAAAAATAGCAGCGCTTGCTGATGATAAAGCAACCACATGAAATAGCCATATACCATTGGAATATAAACAAAGTAATATGGCGTATTCCATTTGGCAAAATGAACAATAATAAAAACACATGAGGATATTGAATTTATTTAAAGTCGCCTGGCGTTCGCTTAACCGCAACAGGCTTCGGAGCTTTTTAACCATGCTGGGCATTATCATCGGTGTGGCATCGGTTATTGCCATGTTGGCCATTGGCGAGGGTTCTAACCAAAACATCAAAGCGTCGGTTGCAAGTTTAGGTACCAACTCTATCATGATTTTTCCCGGAGCTAATAATATGGGGGGGGTGCGTGGCGGAGCATCATCCATTCAAACTCTTAAGGTAGAAGATGCCGAAGCCATTTCTTCTCATTGCAATTTGATAAATCATGTATCGCCCGTCGATCAAAAAAGAGTGCAAGCCATCAACGGTTCGCAAAACTGGAACACCTCCATGCTGGGTGTTAAGAATGATTATTTCATCATTCGCTCACTAACCATAACCAAAGGTACAGGCTTTACAATATCTGATGAGCGTTCGGCCGCTAAGGTTTGTATAGTAGGTATTACCGTTGTATTTAATTTATTCGGAGATGAGAACGCAGACCCTGTGGGACAAATCATTCGGGTAAATAGTATTCCCATGAAGATTGTTGGTGTGCTTACAAAAATGGGGCAAAACACCTTTGGGCAAGACCAGGATGATATTATCATCTCTCCCTTCTCTACCGTGCAAAAACGAATGATGTCTTCATCCAGTTATGTAAACATGATACTTGCCGAAGGTTTATCGGAAGACCAGACCAATGATGCCGTTGATGAAATATCAAGTCTCTTACGCGAAAAGCACAAGCTTGCCCCATCTGATGATAACGACTTTACGGTGCGTACCCAGTCAGACATCAGTAATATATTCGGAACCATATCTAAAGTAATGACCATTCTTTTAGCCAGCATTGCCGGCATCTCTTTATTGGTGGGCGGTATCGGCATTATGAATATTATGCTGGTATCGGTTACCGAACGCACCCGCGAAATTGGCATACGCATGGCCATTGGCGCCAAAGGGCGCGATGTGCTTATTCAGTTTATGATAGAATCTATCGTAATAAGTTTTGTGGGTGGTTTAATAGGCATTGCGCTGGGCATTACCATATCCGAACTCATATCCAAGTTAGGCGGTTGGCCTGTGGTCATTACCCTGTCGTCTATACTCATGTCGTTTTTGTTTTCTGCCATTGTAGGGCTTTTCTTTGGTTGGTATCCCGCCCGAAAAGCCGCCGCGCTTAACCCTATAGATGCTTTGAGGTATGAGTAGGGCGTTCCTTTTTATTATTCTATTAATAAAATTAAATATGGAACATAGTAATTACTACTAATTATTAATACAATTGAAATAACAAATGTAAGCAACATTGAAAGCGGAATTTTTTTCGCATGATACGCGGGGTCTTTCTTTCTAAAGGCATTTTTAACAGGACCAATTATATAAAAGATATTAATTATCGACCCCAATAATAAAAAGATTGCAGATGAATAGTAGTGCGCGTGCCATTCCTCAACCAACATTAAGTCTTTGCTATAGTACCCTGCTAAAAACGGAAATCCTGTTATTGATAAGCCGCAAATGGCTATAACAAGGGCGATAAACCGGGTGTATGGCATTATTTTTCCAATCTCTTTAGCGGAAACAGTTTTATATACAGTATTATAAAATCCGGCTACATAAAACAAACACGATTTGGCGATGCCGTGAGTAACAATATGCAGCGTGGCAGCCATTATTCCCATGGGCGTGCCAATTAAAATGGCTAAAATTATATACGATAATTGCCCAACCGTAGAAAATGCGAACCGCTGTTTTAAATCATCCGTTTTTAATGCTCTGTAAGCGGTATAAAGAGATGTGAAACCACACAAATAAGTTAACCATCCTCCTGTAAAGAAATCGGAGGTTAAAACACGTATGTAATCTAACCCGAAAATATATACAGCTATTTTAATTAATGCGATTGAACCTGTTTTAACCGTTGCCACACTATGAATTAATCCACTAACCGGTGCCGGCGCCGGGTTTGTATTTGGCAACCATAAGTGAAATGGAAAAACCGAGTTTTTGGAGATGCCTATGATAAACATTAAAAGCAGTATGCCGCCAATTATCGGGTTGATATGATGGCTACCCAGTGTTGTGTTATCGCCAAACGAAACATGACCGATTAAATATTCGGTTATTACTATGGCAGGCAGAAAAATAAATAAAGAAGGAAGTATGGTTTGTTTTAAAAAGCCTTTTGCTGATTGCCTTGACACATCGTTGTTTCTAAAATTTATTAAAGGATAGGTTAATGGAATCCCGATGAGATAAAAGACAAACAACGTGATTAAATTACCCGCACAGGCATTTATCATAGCTATAGAAAGAATAATATTTAAGAATATAAAAAACTTAATTCTCTTTTTATGAAAATTATATTTTGTATACTCATAACTATAGATAATAGAGATAAGCCATGTGCTGCTAACTAAGATTAAGAAAATCTTGGAATACTTATCCATAAGGATACTGAAGGCAATGCTTGGAATTTCAAACTTTAAACTGATGTCAATATAAAATGAAAGATATATGGATACTAAAGAAATAATAACAGATACCCCGTAAAACAAATTTCGGTTTGTTCTTTTTATAGGCACAAAAACTAAAGCGATAAGCGGAGCTAATAAAACAAACAAAAGCGAAATCATAAAAATAATTTCATGCCGATAAATTTTTGGATGAGAGCGCAAATGTAGTAAAAAAAAACGCCTTATTATTTATAATGAAGGGGTTTACGCCCGAAGCCCGAAAAACCGCTGCACTAAACCCCATAGATGCTTTGAGGTATGAGTAATGTTTTTGTAACTTAGAATCACTGATTGCAGTATATTCTTTAACTTCTACTTTCCAAATACTTTTTTACTACAGGCGCAACTTTATCAAATGTTATTCCCCTTGTAAGGCAGTATTTACTTTTCAACCAATCTTCCAATATTTTTGCGCCTTTACTGGCATTACAAGAGCCACAACAAAGAGCAATATTCTCTGAGCCATTAATTCTAATATCATTAATAATGTGTTCCCAAGTTTGTCTTGATTTTTTTGATTCACTTGATTTTGTAAAAGCAACACCACAATAAATACACGTTTTATCTCTATTAATTACCAAATTTTCTACTTCACTTGGAATTCCCCATCGATTAGCCATTTTATTATACCTGATTAGTTAAGAGCCAATAACAAATCTACAAAAATCCCTTGCTATTTAGCAAAGCAACTTAGTGTTTCTATCACAAACACCCGCTAATCTCCCACAAAGCTTTGCGTTTTTGAGAGAAACCGCGGTTATTTTGAAACAAACCGCGGTTACTGTGAAAGAAACCGCGGTTTCTTAAGAAATTGAATTGGTTAATGTCTAAAAAGCCAAACTGTGTATAAAAAACCAAGGCATTTATGGCAAAGTGAGCTTTCTGATTAGGCAATTTAACAAAGCGTTTTGATAAACATCAGTCTAATTAATGACGGGAGTCATGATGTTTGGCCAAGCCACGTTATACTTTCGTGATGATAAGTAACCTCTTAAATCTAATAAGATGAATTTTTTAAAAGAAAAAACAAGCTGGTCTAATGCCGAATTGATTGTTATAAAAGTCTGCATAGCTACCGCATATATTTTAATTGGTGCTTACTTCCATACCTTTTTTAGTACCCATTACATCCCTGTTCTTATTGTATTTGGTATTACAGTTGTATGGGGGCTTTATCTATACATCACTAAAATGAAAAACACCAATCAACAGTAAAAACATATTCGTATGAATACAATTCCGCTATCTAAAATTACTTTAAAAGACCTTCCGGAAGCAGGGGGCAAAAACGCGTCGTCGGGCGAGATGATAAACAACCTGGCTTCTTTAGGCATACGCGTGCCGGGTGGTTTTGTAATTACCGCTACTGCATTCAGAAACTTTTTAAAAGAAAACAAGATTGATGTTCAGTTAAAAAAACTGCTTGACAGCTTGAACAAAAAAACATTTGCTAACCTTCCTCAAATTGGTAAGGCTTGTCGCAAATTAGTTTTAAGTGCAAAATTTTCGGATGCATTAGCCAAAGATATTGTGACGGCTTATCAGGCTATGGATGGCAATAAGAAAAATGACTTATCGGTTGCTGTAAGAAGCAGTGCCACTGCCGAAGACTTGCCCAATGCAAGTTTTGCCGGGCAACATGATTCTTTTTTAAACATACAAGGCGATAAGCAATTGCTGGAAGCCTGCAAAAAATGTTTTGCTTCTTTGTATAACGACCGTGCCATTAAATATCGCTCCGAGAAAAATTTTGAGCAGGATAAAGTGGCTCTTTCGGTAGGAGTTCAAAAAATGATTAGAAGTGATTTGGCTTCTGCCGGAGTGGCTTTTACGCTGGAACCTGAAACGGGTTTTCGCAACATGGTGTATATAACCGGCATTTGGGGCTTGGGAGAAAATATTGTACAAGGCGCTGCTACACCCGATGAGTATTATTTCTTTAAACCCACTTTGCAGCAAAACAAGAATGCACTCATCACGAAAAAATTAGGAGACAAAGCAAATACACTTTTGTTTGCTAAGAAAAACAAAACAGGAAAGACTACCGAGAATATTTCTACTCCAATTAAGAAAAGACAACAATATGTGTTGAGTGATGCCGAAGCACAGGAACTTGCTAAATGGTGTTTGCTTATTGAAGAGCATTACAAAACCCCTATGGATATTGAATGGGCAAGAGACGGGGTAGAAAATAAATTACACATCGTGCAGGCTCGTCCCGAAACAATTCACAGTATAGAGAAATCAGTTTCTATTACCGAATATAAAATAAATGAAAAGGGTAAAGTATTGGTAAGCGGCAAAGCAGTGGGAAATAAAATTGTTTCCGGAATTGCCCGCATTATAAAATCTCCTTCAGAAGGACATAAATTGAAAGAAGGAGAAATACTGGTTACTGATATTACCAACCCCGATTGGAACGCGGTGATTAAAAAAGCATCGGTTATTATAACCAATAAAGGTGGCAGAACAAGTCATGCTTCTATCATAGCGAGAGAGTTTGGTTTATCTGCCGTGGTAGGCACGTTGAATGCTACTCATGCAATTAAAGACGGGCAACAAATAACTGTTTCATGTGCAGAGGGCGATATAGGAAAAGTATATGAGGGTAAATTATCATGGGAAGAAAAAAACATTGCTCCCGATAAAATACAAATGCCCGAAACGGCTCCTATGTTTATTCTGGCTGACCCTGATAAGGCATTATCTCTATCCTTCTATCCAAATAAAGGTGTGGGCTTGTTGCGAATGGAGTTCATTATAAATGATTCTATTGGTGTGCATCCTATGGCTTTGGTTAAGTATAATGAGTTGAAAGATAAGGCGGCAAAAAAAGAAATTGCAGCTCTTACAAAACAATATGCTGATAAAAAGAATTTCTTTATTGATAAGTTATCTGAGGGGGTAGCTATGGTAGCCGCTGCTTTTTATCCGAAGGATGTTATCGTTCGTATGAGTGATTTTAAAACGAATGAATACGCAAATCTTTTGGGAGGAAAACAATTTGAACCGCATGAAGAAAACCCGATGATTGGTTTTAGAGGGGCATCGCGTTATTATAATGATCATTACAAAGAAGGTTTTAAACTGGAATGCGAAGCCATGAAAAAGGTTCGTAATGAAATGGGGCTTACCAACGTAAAACTGATGATACCATTTTGCCGCACGGTAGAAGAAGGAAAGAAAGTGGTTGATTTAATGGCACAGCTGGGCTTAAAGAGAGGTGATAATGGATTGGAGATATATGTAATGGCAGAGATACCCAGCAATGTAATTTTAGCGGAAGAGTTTGCTAAAGTGTTTGATGGTTTCTCTATTGGTTCAAACGACCTTACGCAACTTACGTTGGGTATTGACAGAGACTCAGCTATTATAAGCGATTTGTTTGATGAACGAAATGCCGCGCCATTATGGATGATGAAAACCGTTATCCAAAAAGCAAAACAAGCAGGAGTTAAAATTGGTTTATGCGGACAAGCACCGAGTGATTATCCTGAGTTTGCACAGTTTTTAGTTAAAGCAGGAATAGATAGCATTTCGTTTAACCCTGATGCACTTATAAAAGGAATTGAAAACATAGTAAAGGCAGAAGCGCTTGAATTAGTAAATAAATAAACAATTAATAAAAACATAAAACATATGAACAAGTTAAAAAACAAAGTAGTTATTATTACCGGAGCCGCCGGTGGTATGGGGAAATCGGAAGCCATTTTATTTGCGCAGGAAGGTGCTAAAGTATTGGCTACCGATAATCAATTTGAAAAACTGGATAAATGGGTAAGCGAAGCTCAAAAAGAAAAGCTAACGATTGAATGCATTACGCATGATGTTACTTCTGAAGCCAGTTGGAAAAAAGTAGTTGATAAAGCAATCAAACTATATGGCAAGATAGATATATTAGTTAATAATGCCGGTGTATATCCTTTTAATGGCACTTGCGATAATACCGATAAAGCCCTTTGGGATAAAGTAATTGCTATTAACCTTACGGGGCCTTTTTTAGGAGTTAAAGCGGTAATTCCTTATATGAAAAAAAACAAACAAGGTGTTATTGTAAACGTATCTTCTATTGCAGGTATGGTTGGTGGAAACGGAGCTGCTTATACGGCATCAAAAGGTGGCTTACGTTTATTAACTAAAGATTTAGCAGTAGAATATGCTAAAGACAATATACGTGTTAACTCGCTTCATCCGGGTGGGGTGCTTACACCCATGACAGAAGGCTTTGTAAAAGGTCCCGGTGTGAAAGAAATGATTAAAAGCACAAGCCCGCAGGGAAGAATGGCAGACCCTATTGAATTAGCTAATGCTGCTTTATTTCTTGCCTCACCCGAATCTTCGTTTATGACCGGAGCCGAGTTAGTGGTTGATGGCGGTGCTGTTGCACGGTAATATTGCATAGTTTATTGAAGTCTGCATCTAATACAAAACAAGTAATTTAGTGGCATGAAAATTATTTCTGCCCAACAGACAAGAGAAGCTGATACATTTACTATAAAGCAACAAGCTATTACATCAACCGATTTGATGGAAAGGGCTGCCAATGCCTGTGTAAAAAGTATTCTTCATCAAAGCGAAGCTTTAACTGAGTTTACTGTTTTTTGCGGTAAAGGAAATAACGGAGGAGATGGTTTGGCTATTGCCCGTCTTTTAGCTTCGGCAAACCGAAAGGTTGAAGTATATATTGTAAACCATACCGAGAAAGAGAGCGTTGATTTTTCTGTTAACCTCAAAAGATTACAGGAGCAAAAGTTTGTCTCTGTTCAGTATATAAATAAGGTTGGAGATTTAAAACCGATAACAAACCCTAATCACATTATTATTGATGCGCTGTTAGGCACAGGCATTAATAAAGCGGTGGCCGGTTTGTTGGCTGATGTGATTGCATTTATTAATGAGTTGCATTTGTTCGTGATTGCCATAGATGCGCCAAGTGGTTTGTTTTGCGATGAAAGACCCACGCATAAAAACATCATACATGCTAACATTACACTTACCTTTCAAAGACCAAAGTTTACTTTTTTGTTTGCCGATTTTTATGAATACGTGGGTAACTTCGAAATATTAGACATTGGTTTAGATGAACCATTTATTGAAGCGCAGGCAAGCAAATATTATTATACCACATCTTATGCCATAGACAAGCTTTTAGTTCCGAGAACTAAATTTACCAACAAAGGCACATACGGTCATGCGCTTTTGTTGGCAGGCTCTAAAGGAAAGATAGGAGCGGCTATTCTTTCTGCTAAGGCATGCCTCCGCTCAGGGGTTGGATTGCTAAGTGTTTGCCTTCCTGCTTGCGGATATACTGCTATGCAAACCGCCTTACCCGAAGCTATGGTGCTTACCGATACGGATGATGATTACCTAACTGCTTGTCCTGATTTAAGCACATATGCCGCTGTTGGCATGGGACCCGGCATTGGTAGAGAAAAACAAACAGCGCAGGCGTTGAAGGTATTAATACAGCAAACCAATGTACCGCTGGTGTTAGATGCTGATGCACTTAATATGCTGTCTGAAAACAAAACATGGTTATCTTTTCTTCCCTCCAATACTATTCTTACGCCGCATCCTAAAGAGTTTGACAGGCTTACTTATACCCACACCAATGCTTTCGAAAGATTACAAACCTGCAAAGAGTTTGCTTTAAAGAACAATATTATAGTAGTGCTAAAAGGTGCGCATACTGCAGTGGTATTGCCCAACGGGCAGGTCTTTTTTAATTCTACCGGCAATGCTGCCCTTGCCAAAGGCGGAAGTGGTGATGTGCTTACAGGAATGATTTTGGCTTTACTGGCAAACGGTTATAGTGAAGAAGAGGCTGCTATTATGGCTGTTTACCTGCACGGACTTGCCGCCGATAAATACATTAAAACATACAAGCCCGAAAGTATGCTGGCAAGCGATTTAATAGACATGCTGAAAGAGGTTTATTAAAATAATCTCCTTTGTCATTTCGAGTAAACGAGAAATTTCTTTTTTTTGCGTTCTGTTAGCAACAATGGCGGGCTTTACAAGTTGCAAAGCAGCTTGCTGCAATCCTTAAAATCGCGAAGACACCACCTCGACTTGAGTAGAAGTCGAGGTTTGTTGCCGTTATGTTGACTTAAGCTGGTTGCTTTAAAAGCTGTATATCAAAGTGAAGTTTTACTTCTTCACCGACTACAATACTTCCGGCTTCGGTAAGTAAACTAAAGTTAAGCCCGTAATCTTTGCGGTTAATCTTTCCGCTTACTTCAAACCCCGCACGGATGTCGCCAAACCTGCCCTGTCCGGTACCTGTGTAATCAACCTCCATGGTAACGCTCTTTTTAACGGCACACAGGGTTAAGTCTCCAGTAAGCTCGTAATGGCTGTCTTTTTTATGTAGTGCGCCTTCAAAGGTAATTTTAGGATATTTCTCTGTATCCAAAAACAGAGGAGATTTAAGGTGCCCGTCCCTTTCTGCCATATTAGTGTCTATGCTGGCAGCATCAATTTCAAAAGCAATTTTTGCGTTATTAAAATCGTCGCTTTCGCTCTCTACAGCTCCGTTAAATAATTTAAACCTGCCCGATACGTTTGATATCATCAGGTGTTTTACTTTAAATTGAGCCTCTGAGTGGTTAAGGTCAATCTTCCAATGTGTTTTTGCTTTCTGTGTCATGGTTTATATTTTTTACAAACCTACACAGTCTATAAAGGCTATCTTTTACCAAATGGTAAAAAATCATTTTTTGGCTCTTATTCTGCTCAACGATTGTTGTGTAATGCCCAAATAGCTGGCTAAATCGCCTAGGCTAATGCGTTGAGCTATGGCTTTGTTTTCCTTTACAAACTGGTTGTATCGTTTGGTGGCATTTTCTTCCAGCATCTCGCTTATTCTTCTTGTCATTTTGGTAGCTGCAATAGAAACTAATTTCCTAAAGAAGCTCTCCATACAATGATGTTTTTTACAAAGCTTTTCCATCTCCTCATAGCTTACAAGTGTTACCGTTGTGGGCTCTAAAGCTATCAGCATAAAGTTAGACGGGGTTTGGGTAAGGTAACTCTCAAAAGCAGAAAACAACCGGTTTTCTATCCCAAAAACATTTATAAACTCTTTACCATCCTTTATGAAAAACAATTTGGCAAGCCCTTCATTTATAAAAAACAAATGCCTGCAAACCTCTCCGGTTTTTAATAAATAATCTCCTTTCTTAACGGTCTTGGTTTTTACTTTTTTAAATAGCTCATCTTTTGCTTCCTCAGTAAGCGGAGAGAATTGATTGCAGAATTGAAGGAAGTCAGCCATTTATATCTGACTTCAAATATAAATTAATTTATATTGTTACTTCCCGTAAAGAACGCTCAAATTTAGAACCCGAATTTAATAGGCAGGTAAAGGCTGTTGCCAAGTGTGCTGTAGCCGCTGTTTT
>Ga0302148_1000391_pt1 | contig 11766 bp, 13 predicted proteins | sample I_Bog_E3_3_FD_198558 | JGI IMG/M metagenome (GOLD analysis project Ga0302148, IMG submission 198558) | Peat permafrost microbial communities from Stordalen Mire near Abisko, Sweden - I_Bog_E3_1 | ecosystem: Environmental > Terrestrial > Soil > Wetlands > Peat | place: Sweden: Abisko, Stordalen...
AAGACCGGCATCGGGGGGGGGTAGGGGGTGGCGGCCAAACGAAGTGACACCAAATTGAACTAACACACAAGTAATTTATGTCTGACCCACGCTATCCAATTGGAAAGTTTTCCTACGCAGGCCCGCCCACCGCGGAACAGAAGCAGGAGTGCCTGGCTAACATTGAACAGGCTCCCGCCCGCTTGCGCGCCGCACTGCGCGGCCTTTCCGATGCGCAACTCGACACTCCCTACCGCGACGGCGGCTGGACGCTGCGCCAGGTCGCGCATCATGTCCCCGACAGCCACATGAATTCTTATATTCGCTGCAAGCTGGCGCTCACCGAAGACGAGCCCACCATCAAGCCCTACATGGAGAACCTCTGGGCCGAGTTGCCAGAGAGCAAGAGCGCCCCCATCGAGGTGTCGCTGGCCCTGCTCGATTCCCTGCATGAGCGCTGGATGCTTCTGCTCCGCCAGTTAACCGATGCCGATTGGAAACGAACCTTCCGCCATCCAGATCTAGGACTGGTGTCGCTCGAAAAAAATCTCGCCCTCTACTCCTGGCACGGACGCCATCACGTAGCGCACGTCACGAATTTGCGCGAAAAGATGGGATGGTAGAAGTGCGCTACTAGCTACGCATACGTAGCTAGTGGCTAGCAGCTAGAAGCTAGCGGCCTTCTCTACGACATTCCCGCCTTCCAAGCCAGATAGCTCGCCGCCTCGCGCATCACCGCTATGAACCGATCCCCCAGGTGACGCGGACGCGATTCCGGCCTGGCCGCCAGTTCCACTTGCACGCCCTCATGCTCCAGCAACGCGCGAATGCGGAACACATGAAAGGCGTCGCTGACCGCGATGCAGCTGCGCATGCCGTTCGCGCGCATGATGTTGGCCACCCGCGCCGCCGACTGCGCCGTGTCGGAGCCCTGCGTCTCCGCAATCAGAGCCTGCTCGGGAACGCCACGGCGCAAAAGATAGTCTCGGCCCACGCCCCCCTCGCTAAACTCCGGATCAAGCGCCGCGCCTCCGGTCGTGATCACCACCGGCGCCATTCCCCGCTGAAATAATTCGTAGCCGTGATCGAGCCGCGCCCGGAAAACCGGCGAAGGGCGGCCGGAGTATTCCGCCGCCCCGAAAATAACGATCGCATCCGCCTGGTGCACAGGCACTTCGGCGGCGGCGCGCACGATGCGCGCTCCGGTGATGCCGAGAAACAGCAACAGAGCTCCCAGTGCCGCCAGCAACAACAGCAGCCAGGGACGCTTTGAGGCCGGCTTATTAAGATAACGCTTCGACAATATCCTTGGCGGCAATCGCGCCTTCGCGCAGAATCTGCCAGGTGCCGTCTTGTTTGAAGTGTACGATGGTCGACGAAACTGTCCGCGGAGACTTTCCGCCATCCACGATCAGCGAAATGCGATCCTGCAACTGGTCCTGCACCTGGTCCGCGGTGCTGCATTCGGTCTCGCCGCTCAGGTTGGCCGACGTCGCCGTGATCGGAATTTTCGCAGCCCGCACCACCGCCAACGGAATCTCCGCCGCCGGCACGCGCAGCGCCACGTTGCCCGTGTTGGCCGTCACTTTGAGCGGAAGATGCGATGCCGCCGGCACGATCATGGTCAGCGGTCCCGGCCAGAAACGCCGCGCCAACAGATGGAAATCGTCGGGCAAAGGCTTGGCGAATTCTTCCGCCTGGTCCACGTTCTCGATCAGCAGCGAAAGCGGCTTATGGCGCAAACGCGATTTGATCTCATAGACCCGCTCCACCGCGCGCAGGTTGAACGGATCGGCCGCCAACCCATAGAACGTGTCCGTCGGCATGCCCAGTACCTGACCGGCCAGAATCTGCTCGGCGGCATACTTGATCAGCGAAGCTTCGGGTGTTTCAGCATGAATTTTTAGGATTTCCGCGCGCACTCTGGTACCTTTCTGATTTTCGGCTTAAGGCATTGTCCGTGTAAACAATGAAATGTACCATACATCCTGTTCCCGGAACCAATCGATGAAGCAGGACGCCAAGGTCGAGGCAAAGCCCGCGCGAACCAGCAGCCAAGCCGACCGTTTGCGCGCGGTCGCCGGACGCCACAACCAGCGGCTGAAGGAATTGCGGTTGGCATTCCGCCGCGCCGAACCGACTGTGCGCGGTGAATGTGCCATCGAAGGCGTCAAACTGCTGGAGGAAGCGTTGCGCAGCGGCCAGCAATTGGAGAGCGTATTTTTCAGCGAATCGGCGCGCCCGCTTGCCGAAAAACTTCTGCCCCAGATCAACGCATGCACCGAAACGCTCATCTTGCCGAATGCACTCTTCAACTCCATCGTGCCCAGCGACGCGCCCCAAGGTGTCGCGGCGCTGCTTAAAATGCCAGTTTCGTCTGTCGCTCTGTTGCTCGATCGCGCAAATGACGGCCCGCTGCTCGTGGCCGCAGGCTTGCAGGACCCCGGCAACCTGGGGACGCTTCTGCGCTCCGCCGAAGCCTTTGGCGCGGCCGGCCTCTTCTTCACCGAAGGAACTGTCAGCCCGTATAACTGGAAGGTTCTTCGCGCCTCGGCGGGATCGATTTTTCGTTTGCCGTTCCTGCAGATTTCTTCCGTGGAACTGATTCCGATGCTGCGCGCAAAAGGCGTTCGCCTGCTCGCAACCTCGTCGCACCGTGGAACTCCCTTGCCCCAAGTCTCGTGGAAGCGGCCGCTTGCCATATTCATCGGCAATGAAGGCGCAGGCCTGTCCCGTGAACTGATGCGCGACATGGATGAGACAATCGCGATTCCGCAAGCCGCGCAAGTCGAATCGCTCAATGCCGGAGTCGCCGCCAGCATCGTGCTGTACGAAGCCGCAAGGAGAATTTGTAATTGGTGATTTGTAATTGGTAATTTGAAAGCCTGAGATCAATGCGCAGCAGCGCCGGTTTCAAATTACCAATTACAAATTGCAAATTACAAATTGTATGAATCTCTTCGCTCCCATCCCGCCCGAAGACTCCGCCGCAGAACGCGCCCGTCCGCTCGCCGACCGCATGCGCCCGCGCACACTCGATGAATTCGTCGGGCAGGAGCAGCTCGTCGGCCCGGGCAAACCGCTGCGCGTGCAGATCGAGCGCGACGATCCCACGTCGATGATCTTCTGGGGACCTCCTGGCACGGGCAAGACGACGCTCGCCAAAATCATCGCCCGCATGACCAAAGCCGACTTCATCGAGTTCTCCGCCGTGCTCGCGGGCATCAAGGAAATCAAGCAGGTCATGAGCGATGCCGATCGCGCCCGCCAGTACGGCACGCGCACCATCGTCTTCGTCGACGAAATTCACCGCTTCAACAAAGCGCAGCAGGATGCCTTCCTGCCGCACGTGGAAAAAGGCAGCATTCGGCTGATCGGAGCCACGACCGAAAATCCGTCGTTCGAAATCAACGGCGCGCTGCTGTCGCGCTGCCGCGTCTATGTGCTCAAACCGCTCACCGAAGAAGAGATTGTCGTTCTTCTGCGCCGCGCGCTCACCGACATTGAGCGCGGTCTCGGCGCGATGCATCTCGAAGCTTCCGACGATGCCCTGCGCAAAATAGCCGCGTATTCCAGCGGCGACGCCCGCAGCGCCAATAATGTTCTGGAAGTGGCGGCAGCGCTTGCGCAGCAGGCCGGATCTAAGGCTCTATCCAGCGACACGATTCAAGAGGCCGTCCAGAAGCGCGTTCTGCTCTATGACAAAAGCGGCGAAGAGCACTACAACATCATCTCCGCGCTGCACAAATCGGTGCGCAACAGCGATCCCGACGCCGCTCTCTACTGGCTTGCCCGCATGCTAGAAGCGGGAGAAGATCCGCTCTACATCGCCCGCCGCGTGGTCCGCATGGCGGTGGAAGACATCGGCCTGGCCGAACCAACCGCGCTCGCGTTGTGCATGGCCGCTCGGGACGCAGTCGATTTCATCGGCATGCCGGAAGGCAATCTCGCGCTGGCGCAAGCTGTCGTCTATCTTTCAATAGCGCCGAAGTCGAACGCCCTTTACACCGCCTACGGCGCGGTGCAACAAGACGTCGAGCAAACCGCCGCCTAACCAGTCCCGCTGCACCTGCGCAACGCGCCCACCAACTTAATGAAGGACATCGGCTACGGAAAGGGCTATCAATATGCGCACGACTCCGAAGCCAAAGTCGCCGACATGCAATGCCTGCCCGGAAGCCTGCGCGACCGCGTGTACTACCGCCCCACCAATGAGGGGGTGGAAAAGCGGATTCGCGAACGGCTGGAAGAAATCAAGAAGCGAAAGAAAGCCTGACGGCGCTTTGATCCGCTATCGAAATCGCGCCCGGTGCTCTTTCAGAATGCAGAGGTCCATCACCACAAAGATTCCGGACTGGCGCGCCTTTTCCGCCGCGCGTTCATTGACCACGTCTTCCTGCAGCCAGATCGCCGGAATCTTCAACTGAATCGCCTGCTCGACAATCTCATCCACATACTCGGATCGCCGGAACACATCCACCAGATCGATCTTCGCCGCTACTTCTGGCGGCATCTCGAGCAGCGACGGATAAGACTTTTCTCCCATAGCCTCGGTGATCTGCGGATTCACGGGGATGATCTTGTACCCCACCGCCTGCATGTAGGCAGAAACGCCATGGCTCGGGCGCATCGGGTTTTCCGACAATCCCACCACGGCGATCGTCTTCGCCCGCGACAGCAGTTCGGAAATAGGATCGGATTGCTTCAATTTGTGCGCTTATCTCCCGTTAAAACACGGTTTGGATCGCATCCACACGGCGAACGACGACGACCAGCGACTGACGACTCTTCCTTCAGTTCTTCTTCTCCAACTTCTGCTTAAACATCCGCAGGGCCAGCTTGCGAATCGTATCCGAAACTTCTTTGTTGGCCGACAGATTTTTCAGATCGTGAACCAGCAGGTTTTTCATTAGGGTGAGCGAGAGATCGAGCGGCGTGCGCGGATTAAACACCAGGTTCCGCATGATGCTGTAGTTTTTCGCGAACTTCCGCTTAATCGGAATGCCGCGCAGTACCGACTCCAGCACATTTTTCTGCAGCGCAAATTTCTCCACTTCGGAATCCGACACTTTCGGCGAATCGAGTACCGCCAGGGCTACCAGTTTGGTGGAGTCGCGGATCAGAATCGACCGCTCCTCCTTGTTGCCGCGCATCGCCAGTGCGATGCGGCCTTGAATGCCGAGCTTCGAAATTTTCTGGAGCGTGCTGTCGCGCCGTTCCTCGTGCGCAGGAACGGGCTTCTTCATAACATGGGCGCCGGCCGCAGCCTTTCCCGCCGCCGATTTCTCCGCAATGTCGGCGCTCACCACGGCACCGGGCGCAGGGCTTTCTGGCGGAACCGCAATCGTTGTTTCGTGGCCCATCTCTTCGTGGCCGATTCCCAAGGGATGGAAGGGTTTGTCGGCTTCGGCGGCCAACTCGGTCGCGTTCTCTTCCAGATACTTAGCTACCGCACCTTCGATCACTTCTTCTGGAACAACGGCCTCGGCTGCACTCCGGTCTCCGGCACGACGGGTTTCCAGAGCGGCCAACTTGCTGGCAATCTCGCCAATTTCATTCGGACGCATGTTCGGATTCAGCTGCAACGCGTGCAACAGCCGCGGAGAGTGCATCACCTTCGCGCTCGCCCACAACGTTTCCACCACCGCGCGCGATCCCGATACCGCCAGCGCGCCCAGCGCTTCTTCATTCACCACCGGATTCTCCGCCAATGCCGGCAGCAGGGAAACACGCAGATTTTCCGGGGATACAAAATAACCCAGCACCTCGGCGCTGGTCTTGGGATCGGCGGCCACCGCCAGACTGGCTTTCTCGTCCCATCCCGCCAGCGTCAACCGCGCCTGATCGCCAAACATTTTGTTATGGAGCGCGAGATGGACCAGGATCTCAATCGTCTCCCCGGGCGGCACCGAGAGGGATCCGTGCGCCGCCGAGTGCATCAGATTCGCCGGCACCTCTGAATTGCGGATCAAATCAAGCATCTGGGACATGATTCATCTCCCGGACCTGGCAGCGGATTTGTTCTTCGCCAACAACTTCGCCGATGGCCGTTTCTTCACCGCCGATTCCAATTCCGCGACCGCAATGGCGAGTTCGCGGGTGATGCGATTCGGACCGCGCCGTTGATATTCATCGCTCAGGGCGCGATAGTACCAGAGCGTGCCGTCCTTCTTTCCGGAGAACCGCGTCCAGATGACGTCGCCATGCTGCCGGTAATCAGTGAGAATCGTGCGGACGTTGTGCAGTTTGTCGGACGCGGAAACTAGTCGCGTCTCGGCGTCAGCGTGCTTCACCTCGCGCAGATAGTCTTTCTTCCGTTCCACCCATTCCGCCTTCGGCTCGCCGAATGAATCGGTGCAACCCTCGACGATTTTCGCCACTCTCGGACCAAACATCTTGCGAACTTCCCGCAGCCGCGGCATCCCACCGCAATCTTCGACTACATCATGCAGCAGCGCCGCAATCGCCAAGTCTTCGTCGCCGCCCGCTTCCAGCACCAGCGACGCCACCGCCATCAGATGCGAGAGATACGGCACCGCCGTCTGCTTCCGCGTCTGCCCGGCGTGCTTCTCGGCGGCATAGCGGAAGGCGCGCTGCAAGCGGGATCCAAGGGCTGGCGGCTTTAGCACAGCTCGGCTCACGCCTTTTTCTCTTCCCGCCGCATCCGTAGATACGCCTGCATCAACGGCCGCAGATCGCCATCGATCACGCGATCCACGTCGCCGATCTCCAGCTTCGTGCGATGGTCCTTGATCATGCGATACGGTTGCAACACATACGACCGAATCTGCGATCCAAAATCGATGTCCAGTTTCGAATCCTCAATTTTTTTCGTGACTTCGCGTTTTTTCTCCAGCTCGAATTCGTAAATCTTCGAGCGCAGCATGCTCATCGCCTTCTCTTTGTTCTTGTGCTGCGATCGCTCATTCTGGCAGTTGGCAACCAAGCCCGTGGGGATGTGCGTGATCCGTACCGCCGAATCGGTCGTATTCACGTGCTGCCCGCCCTTGCCACTCGAACGGTAGGTGTCGATCCGAATGTCATCCGGCTTGATGTTGACCTCGATGCTGTCGTCAATCTCGGGAGAAACATACACGCTGGCAAACGACGTGTGCCGCCGCTTCGCCTGATCGAAAGGAGAAATCCGCACCAATCGGTGCACACCAATCTCGCTGGTCAAGTAGCCAAACGCATACTGCCCAATCACGCCAAACGTCGCGGACTTGATACCCGCTTCTTCGCCGGGCTGGTAGTCGTACATCTCGGTCTTGAATCCCTGCCGTTCGGCCCAGCGCAGATACATGCGCAGCAGCATCTCGGCCCAGTCTTGCGACTCGGTCCCGCCCGCTCCGGGATGAATCGTCATGATCGCGTTCAGCCCGTCGTGGTCGCCCGAAAGCAGCGTCTCGGTTTCGACGCGGTCGACCAGTTCGCGCAGAGATTCGAGTTCGCGCTGCAATTCGGCAGTGACGTTTTCACCTTCTCCCGCCAAATCGAAATAGGCGGCAATGTCGCCGGTGCGGCGCGCCAGGTCGCCTTCCAGCGACAGCATGCTCTCCAGGCGCTTGCGCTCGCGCATCACTTGCTGAGATTTTTCAGGATTCGACCACAGATTGGGGTCCGCCGCCTGCTTCTCGATGTCGGCGAACTGCTGGCGCAGTTTGCCGGCGTCAAAGATACTCCCGCAGGTCGTGGACCTTGGTCTTCAGTGGGGCGTATTGCTGTTCCAATTCATCTGCCATGAGATCTCACTCGCGAGTAGAAAATGCGTAGCGCGCAATCAGCGCGCCTGCCGAAATTATCGCACACAGATACGCGAACCAATCGCCGTGCCGGGTATAGAACGTGGTACCGGAAACCAGCGCATAAGGCGCAACCAGCGCCGTGCGGATCTTGCGATCCGTGGATGCCGCGATCCGCCCAAAAGGATCGATCGACGCCGTCTTCCCCGTATTCGTCGCCGAAAGCAGCCAGCGGTCGTTCTCGATCGCCCGCATCTCGGTCTGCTGCAAGTGCTGTTTCCAGGCGCCACTGTCGCCATACCAGCCGTCGTTCGAAATATTCACCAGAACCTGCGCCCCTTGCAGCGGCCCCTGCCGCACTTCGTCGGGAAAAATCGATTCGTAGCAAATAAACGTTCCCAGCCGTTGAGCGCCCGCATCCAGCCCAGCGTGCGAGGTGCCGCGCTGAAACTCTCCTACCTCTTTGGTTAACCCTCCAGCAAAAGCAAACAACTGCGGAAACGGCAGATATTCGCCGAAGGGCACAAGATGCACTTTGTCATAGCGTCCAACCCACTCGCCCTGGGGAGTAACCAGCGCCGCCGAATTAAAAATCTGCGAGCCGCCGCCACCGCGATTGAACGCAGGCATGATTCCAATCGCCCCGGCCACAACCCACGTGTCCGACTGCCGAGCCAGCGCGCTCACGGCGTCTCGAAACATGGGATCGTTGGTATAAAACGGCGCCGGCGATTCGGGCCACACAATCAAGTCGAAACGGTGGTCTGAAACGGACGTTCCCGCGGAAGATTCCCCTGCCGCAGGGTGCAAACTCACGGCAGTCAAATCACGCAGCGTCTCCTGAAAATATTCCTTCGTCCACCGCGCGCCTTCGAGGATCGGAATATTCGGCTGCACCAGCAGCGCCGTGCGATCCGCGGTGACCGGCGGAGGAGCCAGCCATTGCCCCGCCTGCAAGATCACAGCCGCCACGCACGCCGCCGCGAGCAGCCGCTTTCGTGGTCCCCTCGACGCCAGAAATGCCGCTGCAAACACGCTGTTCACCAGCAGAATTTCAAACGAAAGCCCATACACGCCGGTGAGCGTGGCAATTCGCGTGAGCGCAAAATTCGCGGTCTGCGAATATCCCAGAAGCTCCCACGGAAACGCCGTAATCCGTGTTCGAGCCAGTTCCACGGCAACCCAAAGAAACGGAGCCGCCACAAGCGCCCGGCGCACCGACAAGGTCGACCCGGCTACCTCGGATGATCCGGCGACCAAAGCCAGCAACAGCCCGAACATCCCGTGGTAAAGCCCCACGTACATACAAAACAAACCCAGCGCCAGCATCGCGGCTGGAATCGGCAGGCCACCATAGCGGTGCATGGTGTCGAAGATCCAATAGCAGGTTCCGGCAAACCACAGGATGCCGCATAAGTAGCCCAACACAAATCCCTGCCAGGGCGTGCCGGGCAGCAGCCGCACTTGATCGTCGAGTTGCAGTTGCAGCCGCGGAGTCTCTGGAGCGCGGCAACGCAAAATGGCAACGATCAGCGGCGCCACCGCAATCCATGAAAGGCAGTAAAGATTCGGAAGCGGAAAAATGAGAACCTGCAGAACGGCCGAAACCACCGTCAGCCCCAACGCGCTTCTGTCGATTTTGAGCACGCCTCAGGATAGCAAACGGACGTTGGCCGCGAACTGCGAGCCTTCGTCATTTGTTGAACGAACTGATGCCCCATTCGTAAGATGGGTCGACCCAAAACCAGCGCCGTCGAGCGGCACAGTCTTCGGTGAAGGATCAAGAATGTTCAGCAACTTCAAATAGGATCGGCGTCGCCGCCGACTCACTTCACTTTCGGCGAATCCAGATCCGCGGCCTTCTGCTCGTCGGCGTGAATCGCCCCATCTTCCTCTGCATAGAACGAGCGGTGTTCGTTGTCCAACTGCTTCGGTGTCATCGTCAACACGAAACCATCGTGATCCGGGCCCTCATGCTTGGGATGGAAGCTGGCCGTGTAATCCCCCCGGTCGGTCGAGCGCGCCATGCGTTTGGTGAGAGATCCCGTCCCCGCCAAAGCCTCCAGCGACTCGGCATACTTGTTATGCCGCTTCTTGTAGGTGTTCTCCGCCCGCAACACCACCCGCATGTAGCCGAGCGCCTGCGCTTCCGCTTCCGACCGCGCCGGGTCGCCCGCAAACTTCGGCTGATAACCCGCGGCAGGTTGCTCCGCAATCGGAGCCTGCGCCATCGCCAACCCCGCCGCCATCATGCCAAAAGCCAGAATTCCCGCAAAGTATCTTCGCATCGGCCCTCCGTTCACCAAAGCCTTCCACCACACCCGATTTCAGGGGTTACCCTCGTAATTTGCCGCGCTCTGCAATCATTTCAATTCCGAGTCAATTCAGGCAAGCTTGGACAGGATGCAATCCTAACAGGGAAACCTTGATGAAAGCTGCCGTAGCTAGAAAACCCCTTATACGTGTCGCCGTCGTGGAGAGCGATCCACTTCGGTTTGTAGGATTCCGGGCCCTCTTCGATACCGAACCTGATTTGGAACTGGTCTCCGCCTCGCTTGCCGATCTGAGCCAGTTGCCCAACATTGATCTCGTGCTGCTCGGCAATCGTGGCGGCCAGAACCTCTATGACATCATGGCCAGCATGAAAGCGATTCGGCCCGATTTGCGCATTATCGTGACCGGCTCCGGCATGGACGATGAAAGTGTCCTCAAAGCCATCGCCGCCGGCGCCAAAGGCTACGTGGACGAAGCCGCATCGGCGGCCGAGTTTATCCAGGCTCTGCGCATCGTCAATCAAGGCTCAGTGTGGGCGCCTCGCCGCGTGCTTTCGACTTTCATCGAACGCGTCAGCTCATCCCCCGGCCGCATCTTCCCCGCCGGACGCATCACCTTCACCGACCGCGAAAAAGAAGTTCTGGAGATGCTGGTAGCCGGCCGCTCCAACAAAGAAATCGGCTCCGCCCTCGGCATCGAAGAGCGCACGGTCAAGGCGCACGTGGCCAAACTCATGCGCAAGGTCGGAGTACAGAACCGCATCGCGCTGTCGGTGCATGCGATTACGCATTCGCTGGTGACGGCAAAGTAGTTGCAGCAACGGACGCGAGACTCAGTTGCGCGCCGTGATTCAGTAGACTGCACAGGCGATAGAATGGGCTCTTACCATTTGGTCGAGTCGCCATTATGTTGCAGCGCCCGCCGGGTCCCAAGCCGCGCTTCCTGATCGGCAATATTCCGTTGGCTTCGCGCGATCCTCTCGCGGTATTTCGCCGTTGGGCGCAAGACTACGGCGATATCTTTTACTACCGCGCCGGATGGATCCATGTGTATTTTCTGAACCACCCGGACCTGATCGAATCCGTTCTGGTGCGCAATTATCAAAGTTCGATGAAAGACCGCGTGGTCCAGAACAGCCGCTGGTTTTTGGGCAACGGACTACTTACCAGCGAGGGCGAACACTGGAAAAGGCAACGCCGCCTCAGCCAGCCATCGTTTCATCGGGAGAAGATCGCCTCCTACGCCACGGTCATGACGAACTATGCGGACCAGATGCTCTCCCATTGGCAGGATGGGTCAGTCATCGACATTCATCAGGAGATGATGAAACTGACGCTACGCATCGTGTTACGCGCGCTCTTTAATGTCGAATCCGAAGAGACTGAGGAGATTTCCGAGGCCTTGAATGTCATGCTGCGGCACAGCACCGGCCTGCGCTTGCTTCTGCCGCCATTTGTGCGGCAACTGCCGCTGCCCGGCATGTTTGAAGTCCGCCGCGCCGTGGACGGGTTGAATACCCATGTTTACAAAATCATCCATCTGCGGAGGGAGCACGGGTCGGAGGCCGAGGATCTGCTTTCGACGCTGATGGAGGCCCGCGACGAAGATGGCAGCCAAATGAACGACCTTCAACTCCGCGATGAGGTGATGACGTTTCTCCTGGCCGGCCACGAAACGACTGCCCTGGCGCTCTCGTGGGCATGGTATTTGCTCGGCCAGAATTCTTGGGCGCAGCAAGAACTGCACGAAGAAGTGGACCGCGTGCTCGCCG
>Ga0302148_1000405_pt1 | contig 11596 bp, 4 predicted proteins | sample I_Bog_E3_3_FD_198558 | JGI IMG/M metagenome (GOLD analysis project Ga0302148, IMG submission 198558) | Peat permafrost microbial communities from Stordalen Mire near Abisko, Sweden - I_Bog_E3_1 | ecosystem: Environmental > Terrestrial > Soil > Wetlands > Peat | place: Sweden: Abisko, Stordalen...
ATCTTTCACCTGACCCCGAACCCGAAGTAACCCCTGATCGGTCTGAGGCGTTGCTGGCAACTCTCTCTTGAGATGCCTGGTTGCCGCGTCAGACCGGTTTCTGTTTATGGCGGCGAAGTGTGGCGGAGGCATATGTGGGAGTTCGCGCCTGGATATCGCCGGAACAGGTTTGCACCACTGGAATGCGGACTTGATAAGAGACAGGTGGCGAACGGTTTATCTGCAGCCAGTCAATCCGCAGGATAGTACCTTGGTAACAAGTCAAAAGTATTGCTTGCAACTTTGGCGAGAGTTGTGTGTAATCACTGAAATCGCGTCCTTCACGTTAGGCACCTGCTGCAGTTTTTTGGAGATATTATTCATGCGTTCGAAGAGCCTTTCCCAGCAGTTTGCTGGTTTCTCTCGCTGCCAGTCATACGATGCTCACGTCATGAGCAATGGGCGTAAAGCCCTCACAGCCGGCGCAGCGGTGCTGGCGGCTCTGTTTTCCGTGACGGCGGCGAACGCGCAGGGTCTCATCCAGGTTCCGGTGATCACCACCTACGCCGGCAACGGTAGTCTGACCAATACGTTCAGCGGTGACGGCGGGCAGGCGACAGCGGCTGGGATAAGCAATCCAGAGGGCATCGCCTACGACGGCAAGGGCAACACGTACATTGCCGACTATGACAACCAGCGCATTCGTGTAGTGAGTGCGGGCGGAATCATCAATACCGTATTTGGTACCGGGGGAACATGCGCGGCGGGTGCAGGCAATGCCTGCGGTGATGGCGGTCCGGCCTCGGCGGCGACATTCAATAATCCTTCCGCCATGCAGTTTGATACAGCAGGCGATCTGTACATTGCTGACTTAGCGGACCAGCGAATCCGCAAGATTACGGCGACCAACGGCAATATTACGGGTGCCTCAATTATCACGACGGTGGCCGGCACCGGTGTGCAGGGCGAAACGGGGAACACGGGCCTCGCCACAGCGGCTGAACTTTATAATCCTCATGGACTGGCGCTGGATAAGTTCGGCAACCTGTGGATCTCCAACCAGGGTCAAGGGGTGAGCTGCACGATTGAGTATGTGCCCGCTGCTGCCGGAACGATTCAGATCGGTGGGGTGGCTACGCCTGTCACTGCCGGCCACATCTATGTGGTTGCCGGAAGGTTAGGAACCTGCGGATATATCAGCGACGCCAACGGCACCACATATGGAACAGCCTCGGAGTTGACTTCTCCAACGAACATTGCGTTGGACTCGACCGGGAACTTGTACATCGGCGACTATGGCAACGGTCGTATACGCAAGTTGACCATGTCTACAGGCATCATCACAACGTTAGCCGGAACCGGTTATCAGGCATGCCCGGTGATCGCGCCCAACGCCGCCGCTCCCAACCCGATTCCGGCCTGCGGCGACGGCGGTCTGGCTACGGCTGCAGCCTTGAACGGGCCAACCGGCGTGTATATTGACGGTGCCGGCAATATCATCATCGGCGATGCCTTTGGCGCACGTGTGCGCGAGATCAACTTCAATACCGGCATCATCTCCACCATCGCTGGCGACTCGCAGCAGTGCACCAATATCTCCCAGACGGTGACCAACGCGGCCTACCCCGTATGCGGTGATGGCGGCGCAGCGACTAAGGCGCTGGTGAGCTTTCCCATCTTGATCTCGGTCAACCCATACGGCAACATCTTCTACGTCGACCAGTACGACAACAAGATTCGCGAGATTATCGAGAACACCGTCTTCCCGAATACGGTCATTGGCACAGCTACGCCTCCGTCGCAGAATATTCTGCTGCAGGTCACAGGTGGCGCGCTAACGATCAACAGCATCACGGTGCCGGTATCGCAGAGCGGCCAACCGGAGTACACGGTTACGGGGGTTACCGGTTGCAATGCCACCGGAACCGCTGCCAACGCGGTAGGTACGGTTTGCACGGTTGCTGTCACGTTCAATCCGGCGTTTCCCGGCAACCAGAACCAGCCCCTGGTGGTGAATACCAGCGCAGGTACGTTCTCCTTTGCGTTGAATGGCATCGGCGTGGGACCCCAGGCGATACTCTCGCCCGGATTGCTTAGCACGGTAGCTGGAACGGGCATAGCCGGTCCGTCTTCGAGCGGCGCCTCGGCGACGACGGCGACGCTGAACGCTCCGTCACGCGTCTCGGTGGACACCTCGGGCAACATTTACATCTCGGATACGGCGAATAATGTAGTTAGTGCCGTCTTCGAGGGAGGGTCAGGCCTGGCAGCGCTGATTGCGCTGGAGGATGGCGGCGCGGTGGCAACGGTGGGCAACATCTACACGCTGGCAGGTACGGGTACGGCATGCGCCGCTCCTACGGCGATACCGGCATGCGGTGACGGCGGCAAGGCAACGGCGGCCACGCTCAATGCGCCCACGGATGTATGGGTGGATGGTGCGGGCAACCTGTTCATCTCCGACAGCAAGGACAATCGTGTCCGCGAGGTTCTGGCGAATACAGGCATCATCACCACGGTCGCGGGCAACGGTGCGCCTGCGTTCAGTGCGGATGGTGTGCCGCCGACCTCGACCGGAATCGGTACGCCGATTCGGACTATCACCGATGCCAACAACAACCTGTACATCGTTGCGCAGAGCGACAATGCGGTTCGATTTGTACCTAACGGCGGTCTTATCCGAACAATCGCCGGCACAGAAGGAACGGCTTGCGCGCCGCCGGCAACTTCGGCTTGCGGAGACGGTGGTCTGGCAACGAGCGCGACCTTGAATGCGCCCACCGGCCTCTCACGCGACCTGAACGGCAATCTATACATTTCGGATGGCGGCGACAACCGCATCCGGTTCGTCAATGTCACGAGCGGTATTATCACGACCTACGCCGGAACTGGCGCTGTCGGCTATACCGGCGACGGTGGCGCGGCTGTAAACGCCACGTTGAACTCGCCTTATGCCCTTGCGGTCGATCCAGCTGCTGATCTGTTCATCGTGGACACAGGCAATAGAGCGATTCGTGAGGTCAGCGCGACGACCGGTATTATCACGACGATCGCCGGAAACGGAACTGCGTGCGCGAGCCCGACGGGGCTATGCGGCGACGGCGGCGCGGCCAACGTGGCAGCCTTCATCACGCCGAAGGGCGGTGGAATTGACTCGCTCGGCAGCCTGTACTTCGCAGATGCCGGGGAGAGCCGTATACGTAAGTCAGTCGGCAATCCGACCCTGTTGACCTTCCCGCCGACCGTACTAGGAACCACAAGCACGCTGAATTCAAATCTCAATAACTTCGGCAATGGCACACTGACTCTTAGTGATCCGTCGACGACTAATCCGAGTGTGTCCGCGAACTTCAGCCTGGGAAATACCTCCACCTGCCCGACGCTGACGACCACCACGGCTACGGTGGCCTCAGGTGCGAACTGCCAATACGTCATCAACTTTGCGCCGTTGACAGCTACTGGAGCCTATACCGGCCAACTGATTGAGTCGGACAACTCACTCAACGCCACCAACGCGACCCAGATCATCAACTTTAATGCCACGGCCAGCCAGGTGCCAAGCACCGGCGACACGTTGACCGCGGTACCTAACCCGACCAGCTATGGAACTCCGGATGTGCTGACCTTCTGCATCCCAGTGGTCGCAGGAGTTGCGGTTCCTGGTGGATCAGTCGTATTCAGCTATGGCACCCCGGCGGTTACCATCAACCCAGCCGCCTCGCCGGTTACGATTGGAACAACGCCTACTACATTCAACGGCCAGAGCTGCTATCTGGCGACTACGACGACTGCCAATCTTCCGGTAGGTACGGATACTGTCACTGCGGCATTTACGGCGACCCCGGCCTCTGGCTACGCCTCTGGATCGCCGACCGCGGTTGTACCCGTGGCGAAGGCGCCGGTTGTCCAACCGCCGGGCGGACCCAGCAATCTGAGCCAGACCTTCACCGCAACTCCGGGAACGCAGGTATTTGGTATGCCCGTGGTTCTGACCTACACGGTCCCGGTTGCAACGGGGAATGCCGCGCCAACCGGCCCTGTGGTGTTCGCCAATGGAACGACAAACCTGGGTACCTGCACAACGTTTACAGCGGGCACGACAGTAAATGGCGTCACGCCATACTCCTGCGCGCTTAGCACGTCAGTTCTGCCTGTAGGTCCGGATATCGTCACAGCGACTTACACCACCACGGACCCGAACTACTCCGGCGGCACAGCAACACCTGCACCGCCGCCACTGACTGCACCCGTAACGATTACGGCTGGCGCCGCGATGGCCACGCTGTCTGCCGGTCCGAATCCTGCGAGTTATGGAACCCCGGTGACCATTACCGAAACCCTGGTCCCGATTAACGGCGTTTGCCCGACAGCTCCAGTGAGCTTCTATGCCGGCGGTACTGTGTCCGGCGGGGTCAACACTGGCGGAACTCTGATTACCACCACTGGTGGAACGGCGAATCCTGCCACTGTGATCGCGTCTCCCGCAGCCCCGGCCGCTGCCACGAGTTGCGTGGCGTCGATCCAGACCAACTCGCTGCCTGTGGGAACGACAGACGTGACGGCGACGGCCCCTGCTAACGGCAGCTTCGCGGCCGTCGGTTCAGGTCCGCTGCCCGTGACAATTAACCAGGATGCCGCTGCCGATACGCTCGCAACGACACCTAACCCCTCTACGTTCGGTCAACAGGTCACCATCACCGATACGATTCCGAATGCACCAAATGGAACGGCTCCGACCGGTACGGTGCAGTTCTATGACTATACGACGCCGATCGGCACGCCACAGCCAGTGACTGCAGGCGTGGCCACATTACTGACCTCGACCCTGCCCGTGGGTACGGATTCCATCACTGGCGTCTACTCTGGCGATACGAACTTTGCGCAGGTTACCTCGAACGCAGTCAATCAGGTAGTCAACGCGGTCGCTACTACGCCGACACTATCGGCGGCTCCGAACCCCACAACCTTCGGCACACAGGTGACGGTGCAGGAGACAATCCCTGTGGTGAATGGAACACCGCCGACTGGCGTAGTCAGCTTCTACTACGAGCTACCGGGCTCTACGACACAGGTTCCCATAGGTACGTTCAACCTGACGGCCGGCAGCGGCGGCGTGGCTACGGTTACGACGACAACTCTGCCGGTTGGCGTTGACAATCTATATGCAAGCTATGCCGGGAACGGAACATACGCTCCCGTTACTTCCGGGCCCGATCCTGAAACAGTGAATAAGGGCATCGGTCCTGACACGCTGGCAGTAGCACCAAATCCCTCAGTCTTCGGCTCAACAACCCCGGTCGTCGCAACAGACACGATTCCGACTGTGGGAGGAGTGGCTCCCACCGGAAACGTGACCTTCTACGATAACGGGCCTACAGGTACGAATCTGGGTACCTTCCCGGTCGTGAACGGTGTTGCCACTCTGTCCACTACCACGCTGCCGGTCGGTACGCAGCCCATCACGGCGGTATACAACGGAGACTCGAACTATGGCGTCGTCACCAGCAACCAGGTGAATGAGGTCATCACCGTCGGGAATACCGTTCCGGCGTTGTCAGCGAACCCGAATCCGACAACATTCGGAACACAGGTGACCCTGACTGAGTCGATTCCGGGCATCAATGGTGTAGTACCAACGGGTACGGTCACCTTTACCTACACCGCTCCGGGCTCGACGACGGTTGTTCCTATTGCGGCCAACGTACCCGTGACCAACGGAGTTGCGACGACGACCATCTCGACGCTGCCGATTGGAGTGGATAAGGTCACGGCTGTGTATTCGGGTGATGGAAATTACGCCACCGCGACCAACACCGCCAACGTCACTGTGGGGCTGGCTGCAGGTACCGATACCATCTCTGGAAATCCGAACCCCGCGGCCTCTGGCGCTCCGGTGACCTTCACCTACACGGTTCCGGTTGTCAATGGAGTGACGCCGACAGGAACGGTGACGTTCTATAACGGTGCGACGCCAATCACGGGCACGACGACGCCGTTCAACGCAGCGGGTCAGACGACTCTGACCACGAGTACGCTGCCCGTGGGTGTGAATCCGATCACAGGCAAGTATCCTGGGGACAACACCTACGCTGCAGGAACGGCATCGACCAATGAAACCATCAATGCGGTGACGGGTGGTGACACTGTGACGGCAGTGCCGAACCCGACCACTTATGGAGCCCCGGATGTGCTTACGTTCTGCATCCCGGTCGGTACCGGTGCCCTGCCAGCAGGAAACGTAACGTTCTCGGTCGCTGGTACGACCATCAACACACCGGTGGCTATTGGCACTACGCCGACCAGCTTCAACGGCCAGAGCTGCTACGTGGCGACGACGACGACATCGAACCTGCCTGTGGGTAGTCCGACGACTGTGACTGCGACGTTCGTGGCCACTGGTACCTCTGGCTATGGTTCGGCTGCACCGACAACACCGGTGACGGTGGGGCCGGGTCCGTTGTCAAATGACAAGATCGGAGCAACTCCGAATCCGCAGACTACGGGATTGCCTGTTACGTTGACCTTTTCTATCCCTGTGGCAGTCGGTAACGCAGCTCCGACGGGCACTGTGACATTTACCTCAGGTGGCGTCACGCAGGGAACAGCCGCGGTACCGTTTACAGTTGGAACGACGGTCAACGGCATAACGACTTACACGGCGACCACTACTACAACGACCTTACCGGTCGGGCCTGACACTGTGACCGGAACTTATACCGGAGATACCAACTATGCCGGTGGAGCGCTGATGACGCCTGAGACCATCAACGCGGTATCGGGTGGTGACACGGTTACGGTGAATCCGAGTCCGACGGTCTTCGGATCGCCGGCTACCGTGACGTTATGCATACCGGTTTCCGGCAATGCCGCTGCACCTATAGGAACGGTGACGTTCACAGCCGGTGGAGTGACGCTGAATACGACTCCGATAACCATTGCGTCGACGCCCACCAATGGCTGCTATCTGGCCACGGTCACTACGACGAATCTGCCGGTCGGTGCTCCCACGACAGTGACGGCGACCTTCACGGCGGGACCAGGTTCAGGCTATACCTCGGGTGCTCCGACGACCACTGTGACGGTGGCTCCCGTGAACCCGATCTCGACCGTAACCTATGGTCCGAGTTCGCCCGCCTGCGCTGCCACCATTGTGACGCTGACGGACACGATCACTCCCGTGAATGGCGTGATTCCGCAGGGCACTGTGCAGTTCTACACGAACGCCGGACCGATAGGAACACCGCAACCAGTGGTGAACGGCGTAGCGACGTTACAGACGACGTTGCCATGCGGCATCACAGGGATTTATGCCATCTTCACCGGCTTGTCGCCGTATGGCACGTCTACAGCACCTACCGTGCCGGTGAACCTGGCAGACTTCACGATCGCAGCGAAGCCGCCGACGCAGACAGTGAACCCCGGAGATACGGCGGTGTACACCGTAAGTCTGGCAGGCGCCGGCGGAGTGGCGTTTACCTCACCGGTGACGCTGACGGCGACCGGTCTGCCTCCAGGGGCAACGGTCAGCTTCGGTACGACGACCTACGTACCTGGAGTAGGACCGACGCCGACGTCGATGACGATCGTGACCTCTCCGACGGTAGCCATGGTCAAGCCAACGCGCGGAGGCAGTGACATCTTCTACGGCCTACTGCTGTTGCCGCTGTTGGGCATACGGCGTGTGCGGCGTAAGATTCGCGCTCTGCCCAAGGGGATTGCTTATGGCCTGGCGGCGCTGGTCGTGCTGGCAGGACTGGGCGCGATGACAGGTTGCCAGGGCGGCTACTTTGGTGGCCCCCCGCAGACATACACGATCACGGTGACCGGAACCAGCGGAACGCTTAGCCACTCCACTACCGTAACGTTGACGGTTGAGTAAGTGAAAGGATCAGAGATGAAGTGTTTTGCTGTAGGGCTGGTTATCCTCGCGAGTCTCGCTGTCGGCGGCAGTGCACATGCACAGGCGTTGCCGAGTGGTGGAGCGTTGGCTTTGGATGTTGGTGGATCGTACACGGCCATCCATGCCAATGCGCCGCCGGCGCAGTGCGGGTGCTTTTACATGACGGGCTTCAGCGCCTCGGTTGCGGTCAAGACCAGCAACGGCATCGGTTTTCTGTTCGACTACGGACGGACGAGCAACACCAATGTCAATGGCGACAATAACAATCTGATTCTGTCTACGTATATGGAAGGCGTGCGCTACTCGATGTTCCGCAGCCACAAACTGGTTCCGTTTGGGGAAGCGCTTATAGGATTCGGTCACACCCAATCGAACTACAAGATTGATCAGAACGCGACAGGGTTCGCCTATGCGGGCGGCGGTGGTGTGGATCTGAAGGTTTCCTCGCGCTTCGATGTCAGGCCGGTGGAGTTCCTTTACCTGAAGACCGATATACCCAACGCGGTCAATAACCGGCAGAACCAATTTCGCATGAGTGCGGGATTGATCTTTCACCTGACCCCGAACCCGAAGTAACCCCTGATCGGTCTGAGGCGTTGCTGGCAACTCTCTCTTGAGATGCCTGGTTGCCGCGTCAGACCGGTTTCTGTTTATGGCGGCTGGAGAAATGCGATGCAGGTGACCATAGCCTGCTTAGGGCACAGTACGCACTACTCTCGAAAGAGATAGCCCACATAGGGTGAAGTCAAGAGATATTGTGGATGGGCGGGATCGTCTTCAATCCGCTGCCGTAGTTGCCGAACATAGGTTCGGAGATACTCCACATGGTCTCTGAATTCAACTCCCCATACAGTGCTCAATATCTTCTTGTGTGCGACCGGCCTTCCCTGATGGGTCATGAGGAGGTGAAGGATGTTGAACTGTGTGCGAGTGAGTGGGATTTGCACGCCACGCTTGAAGAAGAGTCTGCGCTCGGTACAGAGTGACATCTCGCCTATAGAGATCATGGTGCCGGATTGAGAGACGGGTTGCGCACGACGGAGTCCGGCGTTGATGCGGGCTACGAGTTCGCGAACAGCAAATGGCTTGGTGACGAAGTCGTCTGCTCCGGCCTCCAGGGCTTCAACCTTGCCGTCTTCATCGTCGCGAACGCTCAGCATGAGAATCGGGACGGTCGGAGATATGCGTCGCAGCGCTCGACAGGTGGCGACGCCGCCCATGCCCGGCATATTGATGTCTAACAGGATGACATCTACAGGTGACGTATTTACAAGTGACACTGCCTCTTCCCCTCGAGAGCTACCTGTCACCTCAAATCCAAGCGGCTGCAGAGTGGCCCTGACCACTTGGCGTATCGCAAGTTCATCATCGACGATGAGGAGCTTCGTTGTTGTCATATCAAACTCTCCATCACTTTTCCAGTCGCCTGTCGGGGTAAAGCGAGATGGAAAGTCGTGCCCTCGGAGTCGCCGCTGGTGACCCAGATTCTGCCGCCATGAACCTCGACCATACGACGAGCAACAAACAGTCCTAGACCTGTGCCCGGGGCAGCATGACGATGCTCGGCCCCACGGAAAAACTTCTCAAAGATATGTTCGCGATCCTCCGTCCGAATTGATGGGCCAACGTTGTGGACCGATAAGTGAAGCTCACTCGGGCCATCCTTGGCGGCTACGGTGATGGGCGATCCAACGCTTGAATACTTCACGGCATTGTTGAGGAGCTCTTTTAGAGTTGAGGCGAGCATATCGTGGTCAGCGAGAAGCGGTCGTGTCTGACTACCGATTGAGACGTAGATCGCCGGGTGCATATCAATCTTGTCGTAACGTTCATGGCACTCCGACCGGAAGTCCTGGATCACTTCACGGATCAACGTCGGAACATGTACCCTCTCCAGCTGCAGGCACAGGTCCTGGCCCTCGATCTTGGCGGTTTGCAGAACCTGGCTGGTCAGGTCCTGCAGGCGCTCGGACTGATCGTCAACCATGCGGATGAGATGACTTTGTGTCTCATCGAGCCTGCCCGACTCCAGCAAGCCTGAACTGGCGGCCCGGATGATAGTGAGTGGCGTCTTGAAAGCATGAGCGAGGCCGTCCAACACTGTGGTCCGAAGTTGTTCGGTCTGGCTCGCAGCCTCTGCAGCGCCTTCATTCACCAGCGCGCGATGACGCTCGAGTGTGAGCGCGATAAGGGAGGCCAGGGAGTCGAGCGTCAATGGCGCAATATTACCGAGTACTACCAGGTGGCCTATGGGCCCGCTGCCGCTTCTAAGGGGGCGATGGGATATAGCTGCGGATTCCTGTGCAGATTGCAGTGCGCCGGTATGCACGAGATCCTTGATGCGGTCCTCCTGTGTAACCCAACAACCGGCGGTACCGACGGAGTCTAGAGCAGTGTTTACAAGGGCTACCGCTTCAAGATGAAATTCACTGAGAATAAGGTTTGCCAACGAGTTCTCAGGAGGGTAGTGGGGATCCAGGACCAAGGCACCCTGGCTAACGGCATAAAGCTGCTGCACGCGCCTGCGTTGCATCTCGCCTTGAATGGCATAGGCCTTTTCGCTGGCAGACACACAGCTGACCACCAGAGCTGTGGCCTCAAAGATGACCAGGGCCATACCATTACGCGCGTCTGCCATCAGGAAGCTATCCAGCGGCGTCGTGAAGAGGTAAGCCTGACAGAGGAATGCAGCGATGGAGATGACCGAAGCCGGCCAAAAGCCAAAGCGTACGGCGAAAGCGACAATCAGCAACAGATATAGCAGGCTAGAGGTGGATTGATTGAGCCTGAGGGCAATCCCAAGCGCCGCGAGCCCAAAGGTCAGGGCAATGCCCAGAGAAGATTCCAGGATAAATGCGTATTGCCCCTCGAATCTTCGAAGGGGCCAGTGAGAATAGGCACTCCTGGGAGGCGCACTCAGCTCCAGGCTTCCGTCCATAGATGACTTACTCACTCCTGCAAGGTCCCCTGGGGACTCTCGTGGCTGGCAGGTCTCTTTAGCGCTGCTCGCCGGGAAGTACTGCCCCAGTGAGGTTATCGTTCAGATAAAGAACCGATGAAGATTTGGCTGTTCTGTGTAGATATTAGCCTTAGTTCGCCAAGAAAGCTATGGGTGAAACTGGCCAGAATCGTAGCTGTCAGACAGATTCTTGCACAGGCGGGCGAACTTTCTTTATGGGTTATATGCGTTCTTTATGACCTCTCCGTTTATATACATATAACTTTCCAGCCGAACCAAGCACCCGGTAAACAAACTTTCCGGATGGGCGAGTACTAGATTGCACGGGCAAACGGCCTCGTGACAACTAGAGGAGAGTTGTATCTGAATCGAACGGATTACAGCCCAACAGCTGGGCTTCCGACAATTCGAACACCAATTCGCCGGATGAAAAGAGACCAGAACTTGACGATCGCAAACGTGTCCCGCAGCCTCTTGCCGACCCTCGCCTTCACGCTTCTCTTAGCCAGTCCGGCCATCGGCCAGACGACTCCAGCACCAGCAACACCGGCCCCAGCAGCGGCCGCGCCTGCAGCGGCTCCTTCGCTGACCATCTCGGCCCCGTCGGCAGCACCGGAACCAAAGGCCCTAGCCAAGAGCTGGGTTCAGGTCAGCGGCATCCTTGACGGATACTACGACTACGACTCCAACAACCCGGCCAATGGCAGCACGAATCCGACCACTGGACCGAATTCATACAACTACATCCGCAACTTCGA
>Ga0302148_1000409_pt1 | contig 11572 bp, 13 predicted proteins | sample I_Bog_E3_3_FD_198558 | JGI IMG/M metagenome (GOLD analysis project Ga0302148, IMG submission 198558) | Peat permafrost microbial communities from Stordalen Mire near Abisko, Sweden - I_Bog_E3_1 | ecosystem: Environmental > Terrestrial > Soil > Wetlands > Peat | place: Sweden: Abisko, Stordalen...
TGACTTAGTGATGTCAAACTATTGATTTTACTGGATTCAAATCTAAACCTTTTTCAAAATTTTTAATGCCTCAGAAGTCGGCGTTTTAAATATCTAAAGGTGTAAAACTACTGGAACTCGACCCAGATTTTGTAAGACCAGGAACCCAATCAAGGTATTTAGGTCCTGAATCAAACCTAATGTGTAAATAATTAACTCCGTTACCATGTGTACTGACCCATACAGAACCTATGTCGTATTGGTCACAAAAATCACCAAACCAAATAATCTGATTGCCAAAAGATTTCCAGAAATCAGCAATTTGATCCTTTGGACCTAATCTCATAAAAGAAGCAATTGAAATATAAGCATTCTTCGGAGCACTTTTCATTCGTTTTGGCACCAGTAAAAGTGAATCTTTACTCAAATTTGGGAATACATTAATTGATTTCTTTAGATATGTACTAAATGTCTTTGAATCTTCATCTTGAGGAAATGAACATTTTTTCACTATGAATTTAAATGGTTCGTGGTCAGAGTCTTTATTTATTCTGCAACAATACCAGTAGTAACTTTCAAAAGGCACGTTTTTAAGAATATCGGTGCACGTTGTTCTGAATTTTTCTGATTTTATTAATAAATGCGCACCTTTGTAAATATCAAAATCAGGTCCAAATGAATATTCTATCACAGAAGTTGATAAATACTTTTCTCGAGGTGTAAAATGATTATTCATTTTTGTATAGTCTTTGGATGTCCTTCGCGTTCTTCTAGAACGTTTAGAACGTTTAGAACGTTTAGAACGTCTTGTTCTTCTAGATCTTCTAGATCTGCGAGATCTTCTAGAACGTTTAGAACGTCTTGTTGTTCTTGAACGACGTTTTGAACGACGCCTTTTTTGTCTTTTTCCAAATTGAATAGCAACAATACCATCATGACCATCATGACTATCATGACCATCATTCACATCTATCATACTACCATATGGACTACTATATGGAGATTTACTAGCTCTAGAGCCATCTCCTCTGATCCAACTACCGCGCGAAGGTCCATATGTAATACTTCCCGTAATACTTCCTGTTTCTGTCTCATCATTGGGTTTTGACTTTGTACAATTATTACTATGTCTAAAATTAACTAAACCATCGTTTGCCATGGGTATGACTTCATTAATAACATCATCTACAATACTATTTTTATTATTAGGATTCAAAAGTTCAAAATCATCATATTTTTTTAATTTTTCTAAATATTGTTTGAGACCATTGCTGTGAACATCACTGATATTTATCAATTGTTTATTTGGATATTTTTTATCTTCTTTTACAAATTTATCATATATTTTTTTAAATTTGTAGTACACTATTTTTTTTGTAAATTTTGAATAAAATTTTGAATAAAAATTTTTCCATTTATATATTTCAATCAAAAAATCAATATTTTCATTATTTTTCCCAGTTAATGCATATTTATAATAGGGACTATGTTTTGAAATTTTCAAAATATTATCTGAATTTAAATTTTTTTCTTTGCAAAAATCAATTTTATTCCCCATTTAATAATAAACAAGAATTTTATTAGTTAACCACTAGTGGTTTAGGGTTACTGTGCAACTGTGCAACTGGGCAGCTGGCTGTGCCTGTGGCAGCGTAGGCCTTTTGCACTACTTGTGTCTGTACTCAATCCAAGTCCTCTCCGACCTCTGCTACGACGACAGGAGGTTTCTCCTCGACGTACTTGAATTCACACGTCTTTACTGCCACCTCAATCTTTACCAGATCGATACTCGCCAAAACAATGGGCTTCAACGGAACATTAGGAATTTTGTAGTGACCAATAGCAGCTAAGAACACAATCAATGGACTGATCTCCTTGCATGTAAGAAATGCCTTCAGGATCGGAGTCGAAAACCCTGATAGCATGCAGACATTGGCGTCGTCCTTAGTAAAGACGACATTGTCTACAGTCCTCAAGTTCCAACAGATGATCTGAGGCATAGTGTAGCCGTGCTTAGCAAACTTGTCAGCGATCTTGTCAAAAGCCCTGTACCTAGACCCATGGCCGACCACAGAATTAAACTGCATGTCAGTGAAAATGAAGAGCCTATCGGGCATCTGATCCTGCGCAAGTCCCAGAAAAATACCCGTGTCAAGGATCTTCTGAAATACTGCCTCTACGTCAGTGCTCCCTCCCCATGACAGAGACTGGATATGGACAATTTTGCTGTAAAGGTCAGTAAACCTAGTAAGGTCCGCAAGGGTCGGCTTCTCGTGAAAAGTGAACATCTTGTGTTTGAAAGGCCCCTTGGAACACTCAGAAACAAGGATCCCTAGTGCAATGGCGACGTCAATTGGCCTGACAGTACCTCCACCATCTGTCATAGACCCAGAAACGTCGACTATAGACACACACCTATCGAAGACTGAACTGTTCTCAATCTCCTGTCTGATCGACTTCCACTGGCTTTCGATCAGTTCAGGGTTATCCCCTTGGGAATCAGTAATAGACTTGACCAGCTCGTGGGGCATAATTCCTTTAAAATTGGCCTTTGCCTTGCCTACCTTGAGGTCGGCTAAGTACTTTTCGTACCTTTCCTTGAGCTCCACGCGATCAGGACTAGCCACGCCGTCTGTGTTAGATCCCCTAATGAATGCTGTCTTGTACAACAGATGTGCTTTACTGGGGACAGTACCGAAGTTGATCTCCGAAGTGCGCTGTTGACTTAGCTGAGACTCCGTTAGCTTGATTTTAGCCCTCAGTTCAGTTAGCATCTTGCGATACCCCTTGGGATCAAGCTTTAATTCGCGCATCAGTTTCTTGGCGATTTTAGTCTTACGGTCAAAGTGGCAGCCCTCAGTAGGCGCCCACTTTGCACATAGGCTGGGCTTATCGGCAGTCATATCGACAGTAAGTTGTTTGGCGATAGCCGATATTTCTGGACTTACTGAGTTGAGACCACTGTACTTAATGCCCATCTCGTAGAGAAATAGAAGGTCCTTCCAACACCCGACTTCGACGAACAGTGGAAGTAGCTGTTCGTAAACGTTGGGATGGGCTACTTTGATCACCAGAAGTATGATCTTACTGATCATTTTTTCACCCTTACCCTCCCTAATGTCCCGGAAATTGAGAAGCACCTTAATGGCGTACTCTGGGTTTTCATTCCAGGCACCAACGAACTTAGTAACTACTGTAGCTACATCAGCATCTCTGTTGACTGTGCCAAACAGGTCGAGGTTTTTGTCCCCAGTGCTTTTGAAGGCACTTTCCCCATTTTCGCCTAGAGTAAGGTTGTCTACGGAGTCCATTTGCGACAGTGAGATTTTGCCGATTGATACCCAGAGTTTCTAAGCTGAACAATTTTTTGGTTTTGTGGACATTAGTTTTCCGGCGGACATTAGTTTTCCGGTGCCATTGGGGCCGTAGGCCATTTGGCACTACTTAGATAGTCTACGAAGACCAGCCAATTGCGTTCAATTTGGCCATTTTTTATGTTGTCTAAGGTTGGCTTAGGCCGGATAATGGAAACGTGGCTGAGTGGTTATAGCGACGCCCTGCTAAGGCGTTGGGCATTGCCCGCATGCGTTCAAATCGCATCGTTTCCTTGTTATTCAGTTGCAATACTTAATGCAACCGAATAACTTGTCAGTACAATTTGAAGATATCGTCCAGTGTTGGATTTTTAGCCACGAAGCCGGTAGGATCCTCAGTATATTTCTCTGGTATGATGGCCATTACGTAACTGGTTTTACATATAGACCTAGAATGGCCCAGTTCGGCTGCCACCTCGTCAAAACATTCGTTGACCACCTTTTTAATCTGGCTGGCGCTGGTAGGAACGTCCTTCTGGACCAAGGACTTCAAAAATAGATCATTGGCAGCGTACGTACGGAAGTCCTTGGCAGTAAAGTCGTCTCCAATGATGTTCTTCATGTAACTGTTCATATCACCTGACACAATGGGATCCAGATCTTTGGTCTTGAAGAGCCTATCGCCAGGTATTTTCTTGAGCTCTTTAAGTACATCACAGCACAACTTATCGGTGAATATCAGCTTTTGCTTCACGCTCTTTTTACCTACAAACGACAGAGAAATGGTGTTACCCGATATACTGAGATGCTTCTTGAGTAGAGTCGTAAGACCGTAGGTATTGTTCTCCTCGGCAAAGTGGTCATTCCCGATCCTCGAATGGGTCTTTTCAAGGATCCTGAAAATAAGTGAAATGATGTACTCCTTATTGGCCAAATTTATTGATCCACTCACAGTTTTATTCACACACTTCATCAGCAACGGAAGCTTCTTGGCAAATAGCTTGAGTCTGTTGTACTTCTCTATCTTAGATAGGGCTATCCACGTGGGATGATACAGGTACTGAACCCTTCCCTTTGCGTCACTGCCAATTGCTTGAAGGTAGTCGGTGTCTGAGCTTGATATCTTGACATTAGTCCACTTTGGTGGTATATGCAGCTTTTTGATCCGGCACAACGTATCTTTGTCAACTACAGCGGCGCCGCGGCGGTGGTAGACAAACTCTTTGTTCTTGACGGTCCTCAGTATATCCAATGAATTGTCGTCATTCATTTAGAGGTCCCTACTTTATGTTTTGGGGTAATGTACTCAGTTTTGAAGATTGTAGTCCTCTGTCAACTTCTTGACGCGTTGGAAGTCATTTTCGACCAATGCCTTCATGATCTCAAGCTTGACTGAGTCTACTGAGAGGCGAATTGGTGCAACCATTTCTTCTTCGACTTTCGACACTATCCTTTCGGCTTCCTGCAGCTGTTCCAGCTGTTCCAGCTGTTCCAGCTGTTCTGCTTGTTCGACTTGCTGTTCATTGAACTCGTCCACCTTGATTATCATGGGTGCAACTTCCCTCTCCTCTACCGGAGGTAGACTTGGTGCAGATATGATAGGTCGTTTAGACTCGGCAAAATTGCTCTCGACGACACTTACGTTGTCATTATAGAATGGCTTTTCGGCGACCTGTTGTCTAGGTTCTCCGTCGTCAGATACACCACCGGGGATTTTCTCTGTCTTAATGACCTTAATCTGAACGACCTTCATGTCGATAGACGAGCTGTTTCTACCAAATACAATCCCGTCGATTTTGATCAAGCATACGACGGGGTAATTGAGTTCTGCCTCTAATCCACTCATCTTGTTGACTCTGAGTATGAACGGGTCATTGATCTCAAGGGGACGATGAAGACAGCTTCTGAACATCGTTTCAACCTGATCCCTTTGGATCTTCTTGCCGAACCAATCTTCCGAATTCTGAGTTATTTGCAGAATGGCTGAGTCCTCGAGGTGTGATATGATGTTGTAAAATTCCCTGTGTCGGTCCTTGTTACGACTGATCAGTAGTTCGAAACATGACGACGTCGAATTCCGAAGAATTAGTTTTGGGCTCTGCAAGACGAAGCCTTTGACCCCATTTACGTTGATATAGCTCTCGTGATAGTTCGCAAACTTTTCGGGTTTAGTGAAGGTACAGGACTCCAAATTTATCTCTCTCATGGTGTACACTGAACTGGCGTCCGCCATGTTTTTACATATTTAGACATTTAAAACGTCGACTTTGTCCGCATGTTTGGGTCAAGCCTTCTCTATTTGACGCAGTTCAAGACAGAACTTTAGTTCGTGATTGTTCAAATATACCTTGTTGAAGCCGAAGATAAACCTGATGTAGTGTCCTGGTTTGAGTACAGTCTTGAGTTCTGCTTTGTTATAGGTGTTCTTGTCTTTATCGTACATCACTGTTCCAGTCAATGGTGATACAGTGAAGCGATTAATGTCACCAGTTCTCAACAAAGGACGATACATCTGCAGAATTTCTTGCCTCGAGAACGGTAGTTTATCGGAGCAATGATCCACCACCTTCTCGTCTATACTGGCCAGTATGTTCATATGCTTACTGGCCTCTAGGCATATTGTGTACTCCACATCGTACAGTACTTTCATCCAACCTGTTTGATACAAAGTGTCCCCACGTACGTCGATTATCCTCGACCCGGTATTGGTTTTTCTGACCGGGTCGAAGGTAAGGTCCTTGTCTATGTCAAAATCTTTGATCAATTTGACGGTGGGCATTGGTCTCGTTGTTGGTCAGTTTGAATGATGTTACTAAGGCGTCTTTTTTTTGGATCACCGCGATGATCGAGCCCTAGTGACTTAGTTAAACCATAAACCTGGAGAAACGTATTTTGTTCTGCTGACCACTTGATGGTCTACATGGGATATTCATCCTAGACCCTCCGAAACTAAACCCTTGTTTACCACTAGACTCATTTCCTCCATTTGCATTAACGCAGTAGATACTGCATGTTATCGAATAGTAGCTTATCATGAACCCAGCGACCAACGTCGCCAAAAAGAAGTATATCCAGACCTTTTCTTCAGTGGAATGTTGGTTTGGGTCCTCCAGGTGATCAGTTATCAACAAGTACAGATATATCATGATGCCAAGTAGAAAAACAAACCCCGTTGCATACCCGAAGGTATACTTTAGAGGATGATTCAAGTCTGCCATAGACGATGTCATAGACATTTATAATGAGTCGACATAAAGTTTTGGACTTACTCACCCATTTGCAAAGCAGTCCACGTTACTGGGAACAACTTCTTACATTCTGCGCTGATCATTGTTGCTATCTGCCGAGTCTCCCACTGAGAATCCGGGGCCAATCTCAAACGACAAACACGACTAAATGCGGCGATACTTCCTGTCCACCACCACTCTACCATTATGTTTTGAGGAAGTACTGCGCGGGCCATTTCAGGTGCAATGTTCTTCGACAGCATATCTTTGTAGATAGCCAGGCACGCATTGTTGTGATCTGTGATGTCATATTCCACTGTCTCAGTCGTAGATGACCCCTGCTTAACGTTCTCTGCTCTGGTACGCCAGCTCTGAGGGACGTAAAATTCTGGGTCAGTATCGACGTAACGCCTACTGATTTCGTTCCACACTAGACCCACCTGATGTTTACCCAGTTGACGAACTACAAACATAGGTGCTTTGATATGAAATTGCACAGAGGTATGTGCCATAGGGGTCCAGTGGTTGTGTTTTGCAAGGTAGTTGATTAGCTTTTCATCTGCCTTGTCTAGAATAGGTATTTTGGCGAGTTTGTCGTTGTTCAGGCCATACACTACATCGACGAAATTTTTGCACTCCTTCATCTTGCCAAATGAGCACCTGGCCGCATTTACTACAGTGAGATCATCCCCCATTCGATCCAGGGTTATTACGTGCATGCTATTGACTTTGGCCTACCAACTGGACAGACCACTAAGGACCTTAATTTTTTGTTTTTATCAGTGATACAATCCTGGTTCTGCATATTGGACATTTTGAAGATACAACTTTTAGTTGTTCTGCACATTTGATGCAGGTATCGAAATGATAACATGGGTTAAATATTATCTCTTTTTGGTTTTCCATGCAAATACAACATGTCTCACTTTGAGAACTATATATAGTCTTATTAGGGTCTACTAAAGTATATACTAGTTTAACTGATAAGTTACTATAGACTTCAGTAATATTGGGCCACATTGGTAATTCGGTCAACGAAGTACAATAGGAACATGAGACTACCATGACATTGGGCCACAGTGGTAATTCGGTCAATAAAGGACAATAGTAACAATAGACTTTATTGACATTGGACCACAGTGGCAATTCGGTTAACGAAAGACAATCGAAACAATAGACTACCGTGACATTGGGCCACAATGGCAATTCGGTCAATGAAGAACAATTATAACAATAGACTTCCGTAATATTGGGCCACTGTGGCAATTCGGTCAATGAATGACAATTGTAACAATCAACTTCCGTAACATTGGGCCACAGTGGCAATTCGGTCAATGAAGTACAATTGTAACAATCAACTTTATTGACATTAGGCCACAGTGGTAATTCTGTCAATGAAGTACAATTGTGACAATAGACTATCGTAACATTAGGCCACAGTGGCAATTCAGACAATGAAGTACAATAGGAACAATTAACTTCCGTAATATTGGGCCACAGTGGCAATTCGGTCAATGAAGTACAACTGGTACACCAGACTTTCGTAACATTGGGCCACAGTGGCAATTCGGTCAATGAATGACAATAGGAACAATCAATAAAAGTTGCGTCTCCAATGTCTACGTGGTCAATTCGTCCGTTTTTAATACTTGTGCGTTTGACCACGAACTTGATAGGTTCCATCTTTACACTATAACAATTTTTGACTTACGTTCTTAGGGTCATAAATTTTTAGTATTGCGTCACTGATAAATATTTGTGAACGAAAGGACGTCATTAACGTCCTTAGGGGAATGACCCTAGTGATAACTAAATGGACATACCAGTGTGGGATCGTAAAAGTTTGAACATTGGTTCTAAGTGTGCTCTAGTCGGTAAGTGCAATGGGGTAAATGGCAAAACTACATTGGCAAAAGATCTGATAGATAGGTCGAAACAATATGCTTGTGTAGTGTGGGATCGCTGTGAACAGTATACTAGTGAATTCGACAATGTAAGGATATTTAACTCGAATGTCGAAGACCTAATACTCGGACTTGACGAAGGCCTAATACTGGACAGTTGCTCCTACCCTGCAAAGTCTATACTCACCAGAGTGATGAATACGGGTAAGAACGTAATATATACTGCACCTTATTTGGTATGTATAGATAAGGAGACTAGGACAAAGTTTGACTACTGGTTTGTGTGGAAGGACAAAGTTGTGTCAAACAACGCCAGACACTATCATTCGTTGTTCTCTAACTACTTCGTGAGTATCAAAGGTTTTCTTGATACAATAGACTGTCTAGACAAGTATGAATGCCTAGTTCTTGACAAAGCTCAAGGAAGGGTGTTCAGATACAAATGCCCTATGTTCCCTTGTACTTGCCCAACTTGTTCATTTTGATATAACTGAGGGCCTGTACATAGCTATCGGCTAGATCGTCTTTTTTGTCTTGATTCTCAAACCAATCGATCCAGGCTTTGTCTTCACCCTTCTGTACTAGTATCCTTCTACAGTGCTCAACCAATGTCTGTTTGGTCTTGTAATGACCCTTCTTAAGTTTGTTAAGTCTGGCCATTGGCATCGGTTCATCGCCCGGCTTAGGCTGGTAGTAGTTTATTTTGTTCTTTGCGTGATGTCCCACGATTTTTTCGATTGTACCTGTGCCATTCTCGTCCATCTTTTTTAAGACGTAGTACATCTGCAACTGGCCCGAAATGGTTATCGTCTTCACATTACACCTAGGTTGTTGCTCGTGGACAACAATTGAATCTATGCCATCAGTTAGGTCTAGCTGGTTCAGATGTTTTGATAATCTGGTGCAAGACCCTTCGTTGGTGGAGTCCTTGATCGAAAATTTACCCCACCTAAAGACAGTCTCAGTATCTATCTCAACCAAGCAATAGGACATATTGATAGTACCTGGGTCAAATGATAGAACATAGTCACTCATTTATTATCGTACTACTTATTTGTCCAGGTTGTAAACGACTAGTTGTCGTCTGCCTGGACCTGTGGAACGAGGCAAAATTTGACAGTGCCGAGTGAGGCTACGGAGTACACTATTACAATGGGAAATTCAACCTTCATGTATAACTGGATTGTGGTACATAGCGTACTGGACTTGCAGAACAAGTTGAGAAACTTGAGACTAAATGTTCCTATGTCGACATCGCCGTCTATGTTATCATTGACGTCAATTACGACATTGCTGTCTTCCGACTCCTCTATATCCAGACTCTGATGAGCGTATTTACCGTCAACAGTCATTGTAAATACCTTGTCTGGTGATACTCCGATAGTCACGAAATTTGACAAGGTGGCTAGCTCTCTACAGTACTTCTGGAAGTCACTGCACGGCATGGTGACTTGCGCATCATAATCAACTTCGGGAACGTCTATTTCGACAAGATCGACGTCCAGTAGGTTGTATGTAATTCTGTTGAAGATCCTCTTCTTCTTATTCTGGATAACGATGCCCAACTTCTCTGGGTCCTCCTTGCTAACGTACATGGTCAAAGTGTCGTTGTTCCCGATCGTCTTAAGAAGTTTGTGCAGAGACATCATATTGACCCCAATGAGCAGTGGGTTCGGGCAATAGTACTCCTCGAATTTTTCTCCGTGTAACTTCAACGTAACGAACGAAATTTGACCAGGGTCCATGTTCATTACTTCAAAGCCATCGCTGTCGAAATGGATGTTGATGTCAGTCAAGACTTCTTTTAATGCTTCTGTTAAGGTTTTGATTGGAGTCCCCTGAATGGTATTGAAGTACATCAAGTACTTCTCATACTTCTTCGTTTCTGAGGGCATTTTATAGAAATGGGTCCATTGTCTTAAGTAGATTTGGGGATTGTCCCGGGACTCAAACGCAGTAACTTGGTTTAGATCGGACGATTTATTTACACCATCACCATTAGAATAGCTATCATGCAAATGCTAATGGAAAGGTGTCAACTACTGGACGAAGCCGAAGGGAAAATGTCGTACAAAATCAGTCACGGCGGTACTGAACCATTTCAACTGGTCATAACTCACAGGTTTTCAAAGGTCAATACCTGTATTGAATCACTACTATACTACATCACCGTCAACGGCGACAGAACATACAATAGTACTCCTGAGCTATTAAGCACTTCAAGGATAACTGATGAGGTATATACGTCAGTTTATATGATCCCAAATGTGATCGGCAATGCCGAGGATGACGTTAAACTGATCTTGGTATTACCATTTGACCACAAATTAAGTATAATTGACGTCGGACTAACCACGTTCTTTCACTTGAGTAACAACCTAAACGTTCCATCGTCAGATTCTATACCGACTACATGAATCAGGTCCGGACTTTCGGCAAAATCAACGCTTGAGATATGTGGATTCCAATTGGAAAAATTTTGATCCAGTAGGTCACTATAGGCCTGAAGTAATTGATAGCGAGTGTCGTGTAGTTTGTGTTCATCGTGCATTGTAGGTACTTCATAGACCACTACAGGGATATCTTTGTTCTTGCCGAATTTATCGGCGGACTTTTTTCTGAGTAAGAAAGAACTTAGGCCTGAGAAATTTGTCGTCATAAACCCTTCGTTTACGACAACATCACCAAAGTAGGCGAAAGTAATATGTCCCTGTTTGACCTTTCCGTCCTTCGTGGTAAACTGAGGAAGTTCCTCCACAGTCTTCAATTTGAGGTATTTCATTGGGGTTTGAAATACCACAGATTTAATGCCCGTCAATCTGACGTGAAATAGACAAGGCCTGGCACCTAAGCACCCATATTCGTGCCAAGTTTAGATTCCAAACTTCCGTACACACCAGGATACCATTCGACTGCGTACGGTTCACGACGGGACTGGATAAGTCCATTCGGAGATAGACCACGTTCAGTACTGTTCGGGACTATGGTAGGTGCGTGTATATAGGGAACATTTGGAGCTAGTTGAAATTGCGGATTGGGTGGATTTACTCCACGCATGTTGGGAGTACCCGTCCAACTAACGGAAAATGCCCATGGATTTGGACTAACTATAGGTAGTTTCTGCTGGGGTATGGAGGACTTGTATTCG
>Ga0302148_1000418_pt1 | contig 11449 bp, 9 predicted proteins | sample I_Bog_E3_3_FD_198558 | JGI IMG/M metagenome (GOLD analysis project Ga0302148, IMG submission 198558) | Peat permafrost microbial communities from Stordalen Mire near Abisko, Sweden - I_Bog_E3_1 | ecosystem: Environmental > Terrestrial > Soil > Wetlands > Peat | place: Sweden: Abisko, Stordalen...
GGTCGCGACGGCGAGCGAAAACGTGGTGGCGCTGACCATTGGGCTCGAAGACTACACCGCCGATCTCGGAGTGGTGAAAACCACCGAAGGCCACGAGTCGCAATATGCGAGGTCACGCGTGGTGAATGCCGCGCACGCGGCGGGAGTGCAGGCGATTGACTCGGTCTTTAGCGATGTCGCCGATATGGATGGCCTGCGGCGATGGGGAGAAGCCTCGCGCGCGGCTGGATTCGAAGGTATGGGTTGCATCCATCCTGGGCAGATTCGCGTCATCCACGAGGCGTTTCAGCCGACGCCGCTCGAGATCGAAAAGGCGAAAAAAGTGGTTGCCGCCTTCGAAGAAGCGCAGAGCAAGGGACTGGCCGTCGTGAGTCTAGGTTCAAAAATGATCGATCCGCCGGTGGTGCAACGAGCGCTAAAACTTGTGGCGCGTGCGAAAGCGATGGGAGCGATTTCGTGAGTGGGACTGAAAACGCGAAAGAAAGAATAGAACTCGCGCAGAATGCGGCGGGACGCACCGTGCCGACGGTGGCAAACGGCCAACCGCAGACTCCGTTCGCGGGTGTGGGAAAGTATCAGCCGCGCGGGCGCAAGGCGGCGCCGGCGATCAGCTCGAACAAAGACTACCCCGATAGCGGCGACAAGCGCGTGGCCGATCTGGAGACGGCGCTGCGCGAGTGCGGACTTCGCGACGGCATGGTGATCTCGAACCATCATCATCTGCGCGACGGCGACAAAGTGGCGCTGATGGCGCTGGAAGCGGCCGCCAGGATCGGCGTCAAGGACTTGATATGGTTCCCGAGCGCATCGTTCCCGTCCCAGAAAAGCGCCATCGAACTGATGGAAAAAGGCGTCATCCATCACATCGAAGGCTCGATGAACGGGCCGTTGGGCGACTACTGCACACAAGGGAAGATGCGCGGCATGGGCGTGCTGCGCTCCCATGGCGGCCGCTACCAGGCAATTCAAGATGGAGAAGTCCACGTCGACATTGCCGTAATCGCCGCCCCGACCGCCGATTTTTTCGGCAACGCGGATGGCTCGCATGGCAAATCAGCCTGCGGCTCGCTCGGTTTTGCGCTGGCCGATTCGACCTACGCCGACCGCGTAATCGTCGTCACCGATAATCTCGTGCCGTTTCCGTGCGTACCTTGGCAGATTCAGGGCAACAACGTCGATTTTGTGGTGCAGGTAGATTCAATCGGCGATCCGGCGAAGATTGTTTCCGGCACCACCCAAATCACGCGTTCCCCCGACCGTCTCCGCATCGCGGAGATGGTGGCGCAGCTGTTGCGAGACACGGGAATCATGAAGAACGGATTCTCGTTCCAGGCGGGAGCGGGCGGAATTGCGCTGGCATTCGTCGAATATCTGAAACAGATGATGAAGCAGGATGGCGTGAAGGCGCGCTTCGTCCGCGGCGGATCCACGAAATTCCTGGTCGAGCTGCTGCAACAAGGGCTCACGGATTACATCCTCGATGGCCAGACGTTCGATCTCGATGGCGTGAAGTCGATGGCCAATGATCCCCGCCACGTCGCCACATCGCCCTTCACTTCGTACAACTACCACGGCAAGGGAAACTTCGCTTCGTTGGTCGATGCCGTAGTGTTGGGCGCAACCGAAGTGGACGTAAACTTCAACGCCAACGTGGTCACGCACTCCGACGGCCGCTTGCTGCACGGCATTGGCGGATGGCAGAACTGCTTGTTCGCCGGCTGCACCATCCTAGCGCTGCCGTCGTTCCGCGATCGCATCCCCGTGATTGTCGACGTGGTGACGACGATGACCGGGCCGGGCGAGATGATTGACGTGGTCGTAACCGAACGCGGCATCGCCATCAATCCCCGGCGCACGGACCTGCTCCACGCCGTGATGGGATCGAAGCTGCCGATTCGGCCGATTCAAGACATCAAAGCCGAAGTCGAGAAAATCTGCGGCAAGCCCGCCCGCCCAAAGCTGGGCGATCGTCCGTGCGCCGTGGTGAAGTGGGTGGATGGCACGGTACTCGACACGGTGTGGCAGGTTCGCTAGATCCGCTCACGGGCGGGCGCCCGACCGCGACAGCCAATCCCACCACGGAGTCACCGAAACACGGAGGAGAAACGGCTTGGAAAAGAACTTCTCCGTGACTCAGCATCTCCGTGGTGGATCTTTTTTGTGGAGGCACGAGCGCGCGCCATGATTTTTTTTACGGAACGGATTACCACCCGCTTTCGTATATTCGTCTATCAGAACAAGGGTTCACAGAACAACGCTATCTGTGGGGATAGCCGTTCTAACGCCAACAAGTTTCCATCAGGAGTTTCCATGCGATTGTTCGTTTGTCTGCTAGCTGTTGCCATGCTGATTCCGGCCGCCGTGGCCGCCGCCAATCCACCCGCCGATCTCGAATCCCGGCGCAAAGCGCTCACCGACCTGCTCCACGAGCAGTGGGAATACACCATGCGCACCAGCCCGCTCTACGCCTCCATCCTCGGCGACAAGCGCTACAACGATAAAGTCGACGATTTCTCGCAAAAAGCGATCGATGACGATCTGGAACAGACCCGGCTCTTTCTCGACCGCTTCAAGGCGATTGACACCGCCGGATTTCCGGAACAGGAAGCGCTCAACCAGCAGATCATGGTTCGCGATCTTCAAATGAACCTGGAAGGCGCGCGCTTTAAGCCGTGGGAGATGCCCGTAAACCAGTTCAACGGAATTCACATTGACGCTCCGCAACTGGTCAGCGTTCTCTCCTTCGAGAATGTAAAAGACTATGAGGGTTACATCACCCGACTGAAACTGCTTCCCCGCCTGTTCGACCAGACCATCGAGCAGATGCGCAAAGGCATGGCCGCGGGAAGAATGCCGCCGAAGATCCTTCTCGAAAAAGTGGTGACACAAGCCGACGGAATCGCGACCACAGCGCCAGAACAAAGTCCCTTCATTCATCCCTTTGACAAATTCCCAGATGCAATCTCCGAAGCGGATCGCAAGCGCCTGCGCGCGGCCGGCCTGGCTGCCGTGCGCGATTCCGTAACCCCAGCCTACGTAAAGTTCACCGCCTTCGTGAAAGACGACTACGCACCGCATGGCAGAACCGAGCCCGGAGCATGGGCCCTCCCCGACGGCGCCGCATGGTATGCCTTCCGCGTGAAAGAGAGCACCACCACCAATCTGTCGCCCGAAGAGATTCATCAGCTCGGCCTCGACCAGGTGAAAGAGGTCGAAAGCAAAATGCTGGCCGTGGTGAACCAGCTCGGCTTCAAAGACATGAAAAGCTTCAAAGCAGCCGTCGACGCCGACCCAAAACTCCACGCCCACTCACGCGAGGAGATCCTCGACTTGTACCGCAAGTACGAAGACCAGATGTACGCCCGGCTGCCGCAATTGTTCGGACGCCTGCCCAAGGCCAAGCTGGAAGTGATGCAGGTCGAGGAATTCCGCGAAAAAGAAGCGTCCGATGCTGCTTACGTCGACGGCACTCCCGACGGTTCACGGCCCGGCCACATCATGGTCAACACCGGCGACTTCGCCAAGCGCACGGTATTGGATATCGAAACCACCGCCTATCACGAAGGCGTGCCCGGACATCACATGCAGATTTCGATTGCGCAGGAGTTGCCCAACCTGCCGCTCTTCCGCCAGCACGAAAGCTACACCGCCTATATCGAAGGATGGGCGCTGTACGCGGAACGGCTGGGCAAGGAAGTCGGATTTTACCAGGATCCTTACAGCTACTACGGCCACCTGCAGGATGACATGTTGCGGGCGATTCGCCTGGTCGTCGACACCGGCTTTCACTACAAGCACTGGACGCGGCAACAGGTGGTCGATTATTTCCACGAGCACTCCGCCATTGACGAAGTCACGGTACAGAGCGAGACCGACCGCTATAGCGCGTGGCCGGCGCAGGCGCTCGGCTACAAAATCGGACAGCTTGAGATTCTGCGGCTTCGCCAGTATGCGAAAGATCAACTGGGAGACAAATTCGACATCCGCGGCTTCCACGATGAGGTACTTTCCGGCGGCGCGCTTCCCATGGATGTGCTGAGCACCCGCATCCACGAATGGGTCGGGCAACAAAAGATGCGGGCGGCAGTATCGCCGTCAAGCGCGCCGTCAAATCAGGAGTCGAGCCGGTAGTGGCCCAGCTTCACGATAGATCTGACAGAACCCACGAATCACCATGGCCGCGAAGTGTCACGAAGGTCTATGGTTTCAAGGTTTCCTTCGTGTACCTTCGTGGCCTTGGTGGTAAGCGGTTTTCGCTCGCGGAGCCACTGAAGAAAGCAGCGCCCCACCCCAGCTATAATCGTCTCCATGCGGCAGTTCTTTCGCATGTTGCTCCTGGCGCTGGTGCTGCTGACCGTCGCGCTCGTCTCCGCGCTCACCGCCATGCAGTTTGCAATCCACGGCCGCGAAGTGGCGATTCCGAAACTGGTGGGCCTGAGTCCGACCGAAGCCGAACATGCGAGCTCGGCTTCGGGCTTGCAAATGGTCGTCGAGCGCCAGTTCTACAGCCCCGACATTCCCGAAGGAAGAATCATGACCCAGATGCCTCCGCCGGGAACCAAAGTTCGGCGAGGCTGGTCGATCCGCGTGGCGCAAAGTCTGGGAGCGCAGCGGATCGCGATTCCCAACGCGACGGGCGGCAGCGAGCGGATCGCCGAGTTGAATATCAGGCGTCGCGGGTTCAGTCTGGGTTCGATTGCACACCTCAACCTGCCCGACGCAACGCCCGGCCAGGTGATCTCGCAAAGCCCTCCCGCCAATGCCAGCGGCGTGTCGGCGCCAAAGATCAGCCTTTTGGTAAGCGACGGTCCCGCGCCGCAAACCTATGTCATGCCGAACCTCACAGGACAGCCGCTCGGCAGCGCGACACTCACGCTCCAGGACGCTGGTATCAAAATCGGCAAAGTTAACCTTCTTCCGCCACAGTCTCCGACCGGCGAGCCGCAAATTTCGCGAGTCGCGCCGTCTGCCGAGCCCGGTGCAGCCAGCATGATCGTCAGCCAGAATCCAGCGCCGGGCCAGAAAATCGCGGCGGGCAGCACGGTGAATTTCGAGGTCCGCTAGTGTCGCCTCGGTGAGTTCGTAGAACAACTTCTTCTGTCATCCTGAGCGTAGCGAAGGACCTATGCATTTTGTTGGCACTACAACGCTCTTTGCCTAAGTCCCGGTTCCCCCCGTGTACCCCCGTGTACCCTGTGGTTTACGCTTTCTGCCGCCACTGAATCAGAGTTTCCCGAACTCATCTCCGCCCGATCTCATCTCCGTTCGATCATCGCTGCAAAGAACCCATCGCAAGGATGCACCCCTGGAATTGTCCTCAGATACGGTCCTGCCAGAAGCGACCCGACATCTTTCCAGCGCAGTTCCCCCGACTCCCGCAATTGCTCCAGCTCTCCCCTGCAATCGCCGATCTTGAATTCCATCGCGCCCTCGACCGCCGCCTCCACAACCGCTTCGTTCTCCTCACGTTCCAGCGAACATGTGGAATAGACAAGCCGTCCGCCCGCCACCAGATGGGCAAGCACGGATTTCAGGATGGCAATTTGCCGTAGTTGAAGATCGTGCAGGTCTTCGATCTTGAGCCGCCACTTAATCTCCGGGTTGCGGGCCAGCGTACCGGTTCCAGAGCAAGGGACGTCGGCGAGGATGCGGTCAAAAGCACCGGAAAATGGCAAGTGACGCGCATCCGCAGCGACCACCTGGACATTCGGCAAACGATTCAGACTCTGCAGCAACCGCGCCCGGTGCGGATGCAACTCCGTCGCTACCACCTCAGCGCGTGGGTTGCGCCGCGCCAGCAGCGCAGTCTTACTGCCCGGAGCAGCGCAACAGTCAAGAAGCTTCTCTCCGCGCCCCACCAGCAGTGCGACCAGTTGCGAGCCTTCGTCCTGAATCGAAACCCGCCCCTCCACATAAGCGCGCGACGCCGTCACGTCCCCCGCAAGAACCCTTCGCGCCCCTGCCAACAACCGCCCGGGAGCAAGTTGCACGCCCGCTGCGGCAAGTTCGCCGTCGGTATTCCCGACAGCAGATTGCTCGCCATGAATACGAATCGCCGTCTCCGGAACCGCCTGATCAAAGGTGCAGACTTCCCGCGCGGCCTCAAATCCATATCGCTCCGTCCAGCGTTCCACCAACCATAAAGGATGAGCAGAGGCCCGAGCCAGCCCGATCGCGTCGGTCGATCTTTCGTCGGCCAATCTTTCGATGGAAGCGAAAGCGCCCTCCGCAGGGGCGCCGGCGATCTTGCGGAGTACCGCATTCACAAACGAAGCCGCCGACCGCTTGCGCGCCGCTTTCACCAGTTCCACGCTTTCAAAAATCGCGGCGCGCGCAGGAACCCTGGAAAGAAACCGGAGTTGGTAAACTCCAAGGCGCAACGCGATTAGAACTTCGTCATCCAACCGCTCAATCTTTTGCGATGACGCTTCCGCCAGTCGCTCGTCGACGAGTGACTGCCAGCGCAGCACTCCCATCACCAGTTCCGTGGCAAGCCCGTGATCACGGGAGGAAAGCGCTGCCAGCGGCTCGGAATGGAGCAGTTCCGCTGCATAGGAATCCTCGCGCTCAACGCGCAAGAGAATTGCGAAAGCTGCGGCGCGCGCTGGAGAAACAGCCATCGCAGCCTATTGTCCCAAATGGTCGCCGGATTGGGGCCGGTAACCGTTGATGAATTCTTGCGCCGTCATGCGGCGCTTGCCCTCAAGTTGGATTTCAACCAGCTCCAGCATGGTTTCCGCATCATTGTTCTTACCGCACCCGACGCACAAGCGTGAGCCCTCGACTCCGACGTCTCCCGGCATCAACGCCGGCGCACGTTGCGCGGGTTGCGCGCGATGCACCCGCAGCGTCTTCCCCTTAAAACTCGTGAACGCCCCCGGCCACGGCTGAAAGCCGCGCAGCCGGTTGCACAGGTCGTTTGCCGAGCGAGCGAAGTCCATGCGCCCGTCTTCCTTCTTCAAAATCGGCGCAAGCGTGGCCTGCGCATCATCCTGCGGACTTGGATGAACGTCCCCGTTCTCAAGCCCGCGCAGCGTCTCCTCCATCAAATCCGCGCCGATCGACGCCAGCTTCGGCCCCAACGTCTCCGCCGTATCTTCCGGCCCAATCGACATTTCACGCTGCAGCAGAATGTCGCCCGTATCGAGCCCGGCATCAATGCGCATGGTCGTCACTCCCGTGACCGATTCGCCGCAAGCGATCGCCCACTGGATCGGCGCCGCTCCCCGATACTTCGGCAGCAGCGAAGCATGCAGATTCAAATTGCCCAGCCGGGGCAGATCGATCATCCATTGCGGAATGATCCGCCCATAGCCGACCACGATAATCGCGTCCGGCCGGATCGCCGCAAGTTGATCGCGGAACTCAGTATTGTTCTTGATGGTGGCCGGTTGCACCACAGGACGGCCCAGGCGAATTGCCGACTCTTTCACGGGAGAAACGGCCACTTCCATCCCGCGCCCTCGCGGCCGATCCGGTTGCGTTACGACGAGCGCCACGGAATGACCGGCCTCAACCAGTTTCTCAAGCGTCGGAACCGCAAATCGTGGCGTGCCGCAGAAAACTAAAAGCATAGGTCTCAGGTCTTAGGTGCTAGGTCTCAGGAATTCTCAAAACGCTCTGGGCTGCTGCGCAACGCGGGTTTTTCCTGAGACCTGACACCTGAGACCTGCCTTTCTACCACTCTCCCACTTTCACCAGCTTCTTGATCTTGCGCTTGATCAAGTCGCGCTTCAGCGCGCTGATGTGCGAGATATACAGCTTGCCGTTCAAGTGGTCGGTCTCATGCAAAAAAGCTCGCGCCAGCAAATCCTCGCCGGTGTGCTCGAAAAACTTCCCGCTCGCATCCTGCGCGCGAACGGTTACGATCTTGGCCCTCGTAACATCCTCGCGAAACTCCGGAATGCTCAGGCAGCCCTCGCTGCTCCGCTGCCGCCCTTCCTTGTTAACAATTACGGGATTGATCAGCACCAGCCTAGCGTCGGGATCTTCCTTGAACGTCACGTCCACCACGGCAATCCGTTTCGAAATGCCGATCTGCGGCGCCGCCAAACCCACGCCCCGCGCCGCATACATCGATTCGAACATGTCTTCGATGAGCTTCCTGAGCCCGTCGTCGAAACTGGTCACCTCAGCCGCGGGTGTTTCCAGAACCGCATCGCCGAATTTCACAATTGGATAGATCATTGTCGTAGGTTTGGGTTGTTATCCTGTGCGAAGCGAAGGATCTATGGATTCGAATCCATCCCAACACACAGGCCTCTCGCCCAAGATGACAGTGTAACTTTGATACCGCGAACTCCCCAGGGAAACCCCGATTAAGCCCCGGTTCCCCCCGTGCACCTCTGTGGACCCTGTGGTCCATGCTTTCTGCCGACACTTAATCAGAGTTTCCTTAGAACACCAACGTCGCATCAATACTTTTTCAGCTGCTCCAAATACCCCTGAAAATTCCGCTTCGTCTCCTTCATCGAGTCGCCGCCGAATTTCTCCAGCGCCGACCTCGCCAGCGTGAGCGCGACCATCGCCTCCGCAGCCACTCCCGCCGCCGGCACCACGCACACATCCGAGCGCTCGTACGCCGCTTTTACCGGCTCCCGCGTCGCAAAATCCACCGACTGCAACGGACGCCGCAGCGTCGAGATCGGCTTCAAATAGCCGCGAACCCGAATCTCCTGCCCGTTCGACACTCCGCCCTCAATGCCTCCCGCATTGTTGCGCGTGCGCGTAAAACCCGCAAACTCCGCGTCGCTCCGATAACCGATCTCGTCATGTACCGCCGATCCCGGAGAATGCGCCGCTTGAATCCCGCTCCCAATTTCAACCGCCTTCACCGCCTGCAACGACATCACCGCCGCCGCCAACTGCGCATCCAGCCGCTCGTCCCACTGCGCATAGCTGCCGAGACCCGGCGGAACCTTGCGCGCCACCACCTCAAACACTCCGCCCACCGAATCGCCCGTGCGCAGAACCTTATCCACTTCCTCTTTCATTCGCTGCTCGGCATCGGCGTCGGCGCAAGAAAGCATTACTTCGTCTTTGCGTGACAGCGGCTCAATCTGCTCCCACGCAATTTCCCGATCCGCAATCGATACCGCGCCCACCGCAATCACATGACTCAGAACTTCCACGCCCAACTCGCGCAGCAGCAACTTGGCAAGCGCGCCAATCGCCACCCGCGCCGCCGACTCCCGCGCCGAGGCGCGCTCCAGCACATAGCGCGCCTCCGTGAAATCGTACTTCAAAGCCCCCGCCAGATCGGCATGACCGGGCCGGGGAGACGCCACCCGCTTATGCTTCTCCGGATCGCCCGTCTCCACCGGCAGCGACTCTTTCCAATTCTGCCAGTCGCGATTCTCCAGCATCACCGCGATCGGCGAGCCGATCGTTTTGCCGTGATGCACACCCGACAGAAAGTGCGCCCGGTCGGTTTCGATCTTCATCCGCCCGCCGCGTCCAAAGCCCTGCTGGCGGCGCCACAACTCGTGGTCCACAAACGCTTGCTCCACCGCCAACCCCGCCGGCAACCCGGAAAGAAATGCAACCAGCGCCTCGCCGTGCGACTCCCCGGAAGTAAAGTAGCGCAGCATGTTGAACACGCATTGTAAATGAAGCGGAAAAGTTCAGCTCTCCGGCCTTCGCTGTGAAAATCCTCGCGCCGCCGGCTACTATGCCCGGTTACTATGCCCCTTACCATGCCAAAGACGCGTCCTGTGCGGGTACAATCAAAGGGCATGGTGGCCACCAAGACAGATTCGCTTCATCCGGAGTCTTCCAAACGCATTCGGTCCGTCATCGCCGACCATCGCGAAATGTCGCGCTACGGCATGCGCCGGCTCATGGAAGACGCCCCCGACTTTGCCGTAGTCGGCGAAGCCGGGGACGCCGCGGCAGCCCTCCGCTTGGTTCTGGATCATCACCCCGACCTGGTGCTGCTCGATACCAGCATGCCGGGCATGTCGCCATTTACCGCTGGACGCCTCATCGAACAAGACGGCGGCGGAACGCGCATCGTGTATCTGACCACCCAGGAAGATGAGCAGCGCGTGCGGTGGACCCTGCGCTCGGGCCCCAGCGGATACCTGCTGAAAGAAACTCCCGCGCCGCTTCTGTTGGATGCTCTGCGCGAAGTGTACCGCGGCGCTGATGTCGGCGGCGAAAGATCGTTAAGTCCGCCGGCCGAAACGCAACCGCCCGACGACGTGTTCCTGCGGACTCAGCCCGTGCCGGTGCCGCTGCGCCGAAGCACCCTGACTCTGCGCGAGCGCGAAGTGATGAAATTGCTCGCCGAAGGACACACCTCGAAGAAGGCGGCAGCGATTCTGGGACTCAGCACCAAGACCGTGGAAGCGCATAAATTCAACTTGATGCGCAAACTCGATATCCACAATAAAGCTCAACTGGTCACAGTCGCCATCCAGCAGAAGATCCTTCCCATGCCGTTCCCGATGTGAGAGCTCACGCCCGGTCAGATCGTGCGAATTGCTCGAACCAGAGAAGCCAGGTCGGGAACTTCCAGATCCGGCTGTTGCTCGAGGGCTGGTACCGAACTGCCCCGAACCGCGCCAATCCCCGGACGCGCCGACTTCCGGTTCACCCAAACCGTCGCGATTCCCAGCGCCCGCGCCGGCACCACATCGTGATAGACGCTTTGCCCAACGTGCAGAAGCCGATCCGGTGCAATCGCCAGCCGGTGCTGCGCCATTTGAAAATTGTTGATCGAAGGCTTATAGCTTCCCGCCTGTTCCGCCGTAACCACCACTTCAAACTCCACACCCAGATTCTTGCGCGTCTCCGCAAACAGACTGTCGTCGATGTTTGAAATTACCGCCAACTTGTAGCGCTTCTGTAGTTCGCGCAGCGCAGGCACCGTGTCCGCAAAAGGCTGCCACTCCGGTACCGATTCGTGCAGTGACCGGATTTCTTTGGAGCTGGCCTCGAAATGAAAGCGGTCCGCAAACGCCCGCACCACCGCCTCCAGCACGTCCCGGTAGCTCCGGTATGGACCACTCTCCGCTTCCGCCTCAAATTCCCCATAGAGTTCGAGAATCGCGGAATCAGCCAGGCTTTGACCGTCGCCTGTAAGCAGCGCCCGGATGACTGGAAGAATCCCAGACTCCCAATCGATCAGGGTCCCGTAACAGTCAAAGCTTATGGCAGTGAAATGTTCGAACTCCATGGTCACTCATTATAAGGATGCATCTCGACAATCGAGACAGACCGACTTTGCAGAACCCAATGCGAGCCGGAAGAGGTCCAGCGTGTTGCATTCCTCAACTTTGGCTGTTGCAAGGTTCATCAGTGGGTTGCGTTCCCGCAACTCTCTGATTCCACGCACTCATCGTCATTGTTCGCGTCTAAACATTGAAAACACAAGCTTTCGCCTGTTGCGATTGTCATCACAGCGCTGTTGACGATTTCAACGCACCCGCTCGCGTTGCAAAGTTGC
>Ga0302148_1000430_pt1 | contig 11339 bp, 6 predicted proteins | sample I_Bog_E3_3_FD_198558 | JGI IMG/M metagenome (GOLD analysis project Ga0302148, IMG submission 198558) | Peat permafrost microbial communities from Stordalen Mire near Abisko, Sweden - I_Bog_E3_1 | ecosystem: Environmental > Terrestrial > Soil > Wetlands > Peat | place: Sweden: Abisko, Stordalen...
TTTTTTGGGCGGCTTTTTCTTCTTGCCCTTCTACATGCTTTTATTTTGTTTGAACAATATGTAATTCGCCCCTTTTTACAAGCCATTTACTTTTTTCTTCGAAAGGTTAATTGGTTTTATATCGGTGCTTTTTACTTTGCTTTGAGGTTTGAACAAAACTATTTGCAAGGATTAAAATGGAATCTCAAAAACACTGCTAAATATTTTCAGCCTTATATGAAAGACTTCTTATTCGGCTTACAACACTCATTCAACGATCTTAAGCTCTTTATTCGAACCCATAACGTACCGCAAAATTGGAAAAAGCTTTACAGAATTCTTTTTGATTTTTATTATTAAAATATTGTTAACACAATTGTTAACATACCTTGTTAACAATTAAATAAAATAATACATTGTTAATGTTGTTAATAAATAAAATAATACTTTGTTAACAAATAAAAAAAATAATTCGATTTAATACATTTTTTATCTCATCCCTCCGCAAGTAGCCCGCAGCACATTTTTTGCAAATAAACGCTTATTAACATCAAATTAAAACACTTTCGCTTTAATGCGGATTATTGCGGGGGGATTATTCAATACTTCTTTTTAACCAATTATTAATTCTTTTTAACCAATTGTTAATTCTTTTTAATAAATTATTTTAATAAATTATTTACTTAATGTTTTTACAAATATTGCTTAATCGCTAAAGCATTAAACAATAAAACACATTAGCAAAGCAAAGCAGAGTAAAGCACAAGACCACACATTGGTTAATTGCTTCGTTTATTTGCTTCTTCTTTTTTTATATTCATTTTTTGGGAGATTAACCAATGCAATATGTTATATGCTAACCAATGTTATATGCTAACCAATGTCATATGTTATAACTAACCAATACAATAAAACAAATTAACCATTGTTAATTTTTAATCAATAATATGAGTTAATCAAGTAATTAAAGTAATTCAATCGGCCAACACAAGCAATAATGGCGCAATTCTTGCCCCATTTGCGCTAGCCCATTGAGCCTTGGTTTTCCCTCGAGCGCAAGCAATAATGGCGCAATTTTTGCCCCATTTGCCCCGCTGAAAAACCAAGTAATATTATTCAAAGATGCGTGCGTATGGCTTATAAAATAAGGAATAAACGATTGAGAAACAACATCTTGCCCCAAACCCCACCAAAATAAAAACTTTAAGCTTTTTTTTTTATTGCTTTGAAACTTAATTGTTTGCTATTCTTCAAGCGTTTTTTTTTTCAAAAAAAGCTTTTTTTTTTATTAACTTAATTTTTTGTTTTTGCTTTGAGACTTAATGATTTGTTCTTCTTAAATTGTTTTTTTTTTCACTTTTGACATGCTTTTATACTTAGTTTTTACTTTTTTTGCTTCCACGTCCGGGATAATTGTGGCTTCCACCACATTTTTCTCCAAAAGCGCTTTACTCTTTTTTGCTGGAGGTATTTGCCCGATTGACTTTGCGCCTTTTTTATTCTTTTTATTGATTTTATCCAGTTCAGACACAGCAAAATAATTATTATTTGTAATAGTTGTATTTGTTATATGAACTTCGCGATCATTAAATAATTGTGTTGTCACGGGAATTATCGTTACACGACGCATTAATGCTTCGTTATTTTGCTGACTCTTTGGAATTAATGCTTCTATCCTATTTACAGTGAAAGCCTTTAGCATGTGAGCATCGATTTTTTTAGATGTATATAAAATTCTAATTGAAGAGCTATGCGCTACTTCAAATAATTGAATTCTTTGTTGAGGAGTCATTTTCGCTGTATTTATATCGTCAAATAATATTACATCATAATCATCCGTTAAATCGTTCAAATCATTAATATCGCGGCATAAAAATACTCTCAGCTTAAGCGCCTCAAAATATGCTAATATCAGTTCAGTCTTCCCCTTACCACCTTTCCCTACAAGAATCACCGAATGTTCGTGTCTTAAATTTTTGTACCAATAATCCAGCTCTGGAAGCTTCTTAAACGAATCTGCTGGAAAACGTGACTTTGCCGGCAATGGAAACGATTTAACGTACTGAGTCAAATTCGTTTTCACTGCATTGTATCGTGTAGCAATCATCTCGGGTTTTTTATCGCAAAATTCCTTCATCGCTGCATTAACACCACGCTCTCTCGCTATTTTTGACAACGACTCCATAAAGAAATCGTCAGCAGTTTTTTCCTTCCCATCAACAGTTAGATCAAACGACGTTAAAAGCTCTTTATCTTCTTTTGCGAAATATCTCATCACGGCCTCACGTTTCTTCATGGTATGATAGTGACCGTGCACTTGTTCTCCATTACTACCAAGCAGGTCAAAGCCAAACGGGCTTGTGATATTTACCTTACTAAAGAATTCTAGAAACACATGAAAATGATGTAATTCCTTATCTATCACATGAAACGAGCTCTTGTCTAATTCACGTGAACGGGGTTTAGTACTGGATTCCATAGCAATGAGATAATTATTTATCTGATCTTTAAATATGGCCGTCAATTGTTCCAAAATGCTTTGGCGTGTTAAGCCATGTCCTTTCGGGTAGTGTAAGCATACATTTTTTGCACTAATACGAAAATTTTTTTTCTCTTCCTTTGCTGCTTTCTCTTCCTCCGAAATCAAAGAGGTATCAATACTCAAAGAAGCATCAATTGGGATTCCAACCACTGCTGATTTTTCAAGCTCTGATGTTTTCATGCTAGAAGTTATCATGCTATTACCCCCTTTTCCCTTTCTTTAAGCGCTCTTCTTTTACGCTCTTACTGCTATATTCCCCAATTATTCGTAAAAGCGTCGATTTTTTTAATTTTGTTTCTTCCATAAATTCTTTTATGGAATAACGCTTTTCCCGAGTAGAACAATTGTATTTTGCAAGACAAGCTTCAAAATTTGACGGAATTTTTACAAAAGCTCTTCCTTTATATTTACCAGCCTTTTTTGCTAACAAAATGCCTTCCTTTTGGCGTTCCAACAAAATCTCTCTTTCATATTGACCAATTGAAGCCAGAATATTTAATGTCAAATTCCCACTTGGATCAGTAGTATCGTAGTTTTCTTTTATTGATTTAAAGTTTACACCCTTTTTTTTAAGTATTTCAAGAATTTTCAATAAATCCATGATTGATCGAGAAATTCGAGAATAGGACTCGACCACAACAGTATCGCCCTCTCGAACGAAGTCAAGCATTTCTCGCAACATTGGACGATCCATATTTTTTCCGGAAGCTATTTCTTCAAAGATTTTTTCGATCTTAGAGCGGGCTACCGCCCTAAATTATACGATCCGTCAAACAATATGTCAAGAGCTAAAAAAAAATTGCACTTATTACAAATGTGGGTTTACTGAAAACTATGTTTATTAATTGTGCTATTTTTCCTTATACAAACAAAAATAGTCTGCCTATTTATTTAAATCTGGTATGCACATCGTTTTTTAACCTGCGGAAGGAGAGACTCGAACTCTCATGCTGTTTTTCAGTACTAGATTTTGAGTCTAGCGCGTCTACCTTTTCGCCACTTCCGCTTATTGCCTTACTTCCGCGTATACGTGGAATGTCCGAAGGATTAACAGCCTGTAAAAATATGGGTCGTGAAGGATTTGAACCTTCGTAGACATAAGTCAATGGATTTACAATCCATCCCCATTAACCGCTCGGGCAACGACCCGGGACATTGGTTCGCCTTTATTTGCTATAACGTTGTCACATTTTTTAATTGGGTAATAATTTGCATGCAAAGCTGGGTTCGATCAAATTCAGGCAAATATGGTTTATCTACTGCACTGATACCCGAGACCAGAAAAAAGCATTGGGCAACGTTGAGTACCCTAGATATCGGGAGCAACTGATCGCCCAATTTGCATGACGTCTTTTAGAACTCTGTTTATGTCTATATAAATATCAATATTACAATATAAATGCAAGCGCAAATGGTTGGATGAGTTTACCTGCTAGATTAATAAGAGGCTCCAAATTTAGTTGGATAAGGGGGGATTTTTTTGCAGTTAGAACGAAAACTACAGGCATGAGCGTAATTAGGAGCCTTCTATAAAAGCGGAGTCTTTCCTATGAATTTTAAGGTTTTAAAAAAAGCTAAATAATTTTGCTGAACATTCGATATAAAGACTGTTTTTTTAATGAAAAAAACATGCTTGTATTTCCCCAGCCTTCTAAAAACCCATTACAACCGCAAAAATGCTATCCTCGGAAAATTTCTTGATCTCACATTTTGCCGAACTATAAATAAAGCTTATTTTGATTTAGCACTTTTTAGAAGCGCGTTCTTGCTTCTTTTGTCGTAACTAATGCTTCCGCAGAAATTGTATATGCTTTTATGGATTTCCTTTTAGTTAGCTTGTGCCTTTTCAGTAAATTTGGATATTAAGAAGAAAAGATTATAAAATGCCCAAGAGACCGCGATGAGAAGGGGTGTGATTGTTAAAAAAAGTTTCATAATTCTCTAGAGCTAAAGTGTTTTACGTATGCTTATGTATCGTTTATTATTATAGCGATGCATTTTGTTACTCCCTTCAAATGAAAAAAAAAAGATGAGCTCAGTAGGAATCGAACCTACATTAGAAACTTAGAAGGTTTCCGTCCTAATCCTTTAGACGATGAGCCCTGAAGCGCAAATTAAACAACGAGAATCAAAAAGATAAGTAGACGATACTGGGTTCGAACCAGTGACCCTCTGCTTGTAAGGCAGACGCTCTACCGCTGAGCTAATCGTCTTGAAGGATTACTTTCTTTGTAATTATATCTGAAAATTGGAAAAAAAAGAATTACTTTTTCCAATTATTTTGCAGTAAAAAATTCGCAATTTGATCAATTTGGGCTGCATTAAGTCTGTCTCCGAAAGCAGGCATGCCATTTTTTCCATTTGTAATGAGATAACTGAGAGCTTCCATGGAATTTAGTCCACTTAGCACAAGGGTTGCCTTTTTTAAATCCTTTTCCGGAAGAATAGAATTGGTTCCATTTACATGGCAAGCGTTGCACATTGAAAAAAAGAGAGCTTCTCCTTCTAGGCTTCCCATTTTGAATAAAGTTAGCCTCATCTGCGTTACAAAAGAAAAATATTTGCATCCACAAGTTTAATCAATGGGTCGCAATTGTAGAACGGGCTCAGTTTCGCGATTAAGTCCCTTTTCAAAGCCGGCCGCCGCTGCCCGAGCACGACCCGAATGCCACCAATGCGCCACTAGAAAAAAGAAGCCTAAAAAAATATGAGAAGAGGTAAGCCAAGATCGGGGGGAAACAAAATTAACGGAATTCATTTCTGTAGCAACACCCGAGACTGAATTTAATGAGCCTAAAGGCGCATGAGTCATGTATTCAGCAGCTCTACGCTCTTGCCAAGGTAGAATATCGTAAAGAATTCTGTTCAAATCTAGCCCATTAGTTCCGCGCAATGGTTCTAACCAAGGGGCGCGCATGTCCCAGAATCGCATTGTTTCGCCCCCGAATATAACTTCACCACTAGGTGAACGCATTAAATATTTTCCAAGACCAGTAGGGCCTTGAGCTGCGGCTACATTGGTTCCTAAGCGTAAATCGCGTACAAGAAATGTAAATGCTTGGGCTTGGGAGGCTTCAGGGCCTGTTGGCCCGAAAAACTCGCTAGGATACGCAGTATTATTATACCACACGAAGAGAGATGCAGTGAATCCCATAAGTGCTAATGCAGCTAGGCTATAAGAGAGATACGCTTCTCCAGACCAAATAAATGCTCGTCTTGCCCATGCAAAAGGTTTGGTAAATATATGCCAAATTCCCCCAATTAAGCAAAGAATTCCTACCCATAAATGCCCTCCGACAAAATCCTCGAGGTTGTTGATAGAAACAATCCACCCATCTCCGCCAAAAGGGGACTTGAGGACATAATTAAAAATAACGAGTGGGTTCAGGGTTAGATTTTTGATTACTCTTACATCACCTCCACCAGGCGCCCACGTGTCATAAAGACCCCCAAAAGACGTTGCTTTCAAAATGAACGCAAAAGCTCCCATGCTAAGAAAACATAAATGTATTCCAAGAATTGTGGTCATTTTATTTTTATCTCGCCAATCGTACCCAAAAAGGGGTGCATTTGTTTCAAGAGTATCTGGCCCGAAGAGAGAGTGATAAATTCCTCCAAATCCCAAAACTGCTGAAGAGATTAAATGAAGAACCCCAATAATAAAGTAGGATGAGATATCAAGAATTTCTCCTCCTGGTCCAACGCCCCATCCTAAAGTAGCTAGATGTGGTAAAAGGATAAACCCTTGATCATACAAAGGCTTTTCTGGAATAAAATGGGAAACTTCAAACAGAGTCATTGCTCCGCACCAAAAAACCATTAATCCTGCGTGTGCTACATGTGCTCCGAGAAGTTTCCCGGATAAATTGGTTAGGCGCGCATTCCCTGCCCACCACGCTAACCCGCTTGATTCAATTGTATTATTTGTTGCTATATCCATAGTGTTAAAGCGCGTTTCCACGTGGAAGTACCTCTTCTGGAAATATATAGTTTTCATGTGGCTGATCTTGAGCCGCCATCCACATTCGAATTCCTTCATTTAAAAGGATATTTTTCGTATAAAATGTTTCAAATTCCGGATCTTCCGTGGCTCGCAATTCTTGGGAAATAAAATCATAAGCCCGCAGATTTAGTGCCAAGCCTACCATACCAAAGGCACTGGCCCAAAGCCCTGTGACTGGAACAAAGAGCATAAAAAAGTGAAGCCATCGCTTATTAGAAAATGCGACGCCGAAAATTTGGGACCAAAATCGATTTGCGGTAACCATAGAATATGTTTCTTCTGATTGGGTTGGCGTGAAGGCTCTAAATGTATTCGCGGCATTCCCATCTTCGAAGAGCGTATTCTCCACGGTTGCACCATGAATTGCACAAAGTAAAGCCCCCCCCAATATGCCGGCAACGCCCATCATATGAAAGGGGTTTAGTGTCCAATTGTGAAATCCTTGTAAAAATAATAAAAAGCGAAAAATTGCGGCTACTCCAAAGCTTGGCCCGAAAAACCAGCTTGCTTGCCCTAATGGATACAATAAAAAAACAGACACCCATATAGCTAAAGGACCTGAAAAAGCGAGAGCATTATAAGGACGAATACCTACAAGGCGAGCAATCTCAAATTGGCGTAGGCAAAATCCAATCAAGCCAAACGAGCCGTGAAGTGCGAGAAAGGTCCAAAGGCCACCAATTCTGCACCATAAAGAAAAATTTCCTTGTGCTTCCGGGCCCCATAGCAATAAAAGCGAGTGCCCCATACTGTTTGCAGGTGATGAGACTGCGGCGGTTAAGAAGTTACATCCTTCCAAAAATGAGCTGGCTAATCCGTGTGTATACCAGGAAGTAACAAAGGTTATTCCTGTAAACCAACCTCCTATAGCTAAATAAGCGCAGGGAAATAGAAGTAATCCTGACCATCCTATGAATACAAATCGATCGCGCTTTAACCAGTCATCGACAAGAGAAAAGATGCCGCTAGCTTTCTCAACTGTTTTTCCTATTTTTATTGTCATAAAATATTGTTAGAGAATGAACTTAGTGGTTTTTACTAAAATTTCATAAAAAAATGCCAGAATTTTCAAGAATTTTTTATTTGCTCTATGCCTCTAAATTTTTTCAATTATTTTAACGTATGCGTGGTAATTTCTTCGAAAGGCCCTTTTTCAGTTTTATGCGAGAAAGTAAATGTGCTTGAGAATATATTATAATTTTCAATAGGGCATATAAGAGCGTATATTAATTGAAAGAAGCGAAAAAACCACCTATGAATTTCAAACTAAAAGCTCCTTTTGAAGAGTTTATTTAAAGCAGAAAAAAACGTTGGCATATGCCTAGCGAAAAGGATTGGCTAAAGTGTCTTTCATATCTGAAGCTTAAAAAAGTTGAAAGCTAAAGTCCTGTTATTGTTAAAAAGAAAATAGTAAAGGTGTTGACTAGGACGAGGAAAGGAAGGAACATATTCTTCCTTTTTACTTTTGTCTATAATTAGTCTTAGTTTATCTGAGTATATTTGGAGAAATTAGTAGCAGGGAGATGATTCTAATGATAGGGATAAAGAAAAGAACAGCGAATATACGTTCTCAAAAGCAAAAAGACTTGACAGAAAGGTATTCATCTTGTTATACTACGAACTGTTTGTAAATGTGTCTGCTTATTGCCAATTGAACTTCTATTGCTTTCCCAAAAAGAGGGAGCAGTAAAGAATTTCGAGTAACTTCAGGAAATATTATTTGATTAATAAAATTAAGAGTTTGATCCTAGCTCAGGATGAACGCTGGCGATATGCCTAACACATGCAAGTCGTACGAAAAAGAGATTTAATCGCTTTTTAAGTGGCAGACGGGTGAGTAACGCGTGAGAATTTACCTTTAGGAAGGAGATAACTGTTAGAGATAATAGCTAATATTCTATAGCTGTCATTCATAAGAGAATCCTATAAAAATTTAAAACTAAAAGAGAGAGTTGAATTTACGCTTTTAAAGAGTTTTCATATTTTTATAGAAAAAATGTTATGAAAGATGAAAGGAGAAATCCGCCTAAAGAAAAGCTCGCGTCTGATTAGCTAGTTGGTAAGGTAATGGCTTACCAAGGCGACGATCAGTAGCTGGTTTGAGAGGATGATCAGCCACATTGGAACTGAGACACGGTCCAAACTCCTACGGGAGGCAGCAGTGAGGAATTTTCTGCAATGGGCGAAAGCCTGACAGAGCAATATCGCGTGAGGGATGAAGGCCTACGGGTTGTAAACCTCTTTTCTCGAGGAGGAATAAATGACGTTACTTGAGGAATAAGCATCGGCTAACTCTGTGCCAGCAGCCGCGGTAATACAGAGGATGCGAGTGTTATCCGGAATTATTGGGCGTAAAGCGTCTGCAGGTGGACTTATAAGTCTTTTGTTAAATCTCTAGGCTTAACCTAGAATCGGCAAAAGAAACTGTTTGTCTAGAGTCTGGTAAGGGTAAAGGGAATTTCCAGCGGAGCGGTGAAATGCGTAGATATTGGAAAGAACACCGAGAGCGAAGGCACTTTACTTGGCTTGTACTGACACTGAGAGACGAAAGCTGGGGGAGCAAACAGGATTAGATACCCTGGTAGTCCCAGCCGTAAACGATGGAAACTAGATGTTGTGTCAGGTTTTTCCTGAGGCAGTGTCGTAGCTAACGCGTTAAGTTTCCCGCCTGGGTAGTATGCTCGCAAGAGTGAAACTCAAAGGAATTGACGGGGGCCCGCACAAGCGGTGGAGCATGTGGTTTAATTCGATGCGACACGAAGAACCTTACCAGGACTTGACATGAAGAGAAATTTTTTGAAAGAAAAATGTGCTACGGCCTCTTACACAGGTGGTGCATGGCTATCGTCAGCTCGTATCGTGAGATGTTGGGTTAAGTCCCGCAACGAGCGCAACCCTTATCTCTAGTTATTCTGTGTTTTCATTTGTTTAGCAAAGGAGAATAAAATTCTAGAGAGACTGCCGATTATAAATCGGAGGAAGGTGAGGATGACGTTAAGTCATCATGCCCCTTACGTCCTGGGCTACACACGTGCTACAATGGGTATGACAAAAAGTTGCAAACTCGCGAGAGTAAGCTAATCTCTAAACATACTCTTAGTTCAGATTGCAGGCTGAAACTCGCCTACATGAAGGTGGAATCGCTAGTAATCGCAGGTCAGCTATACTGCGGTGAATCCGTTCCCGGGCCTTGTACACACCGCCCGTCACACCCTGGGAGCTAGTTACATCCAAAGTTATTTTAAAGATACCTAAGGTGGGGCTGGTGACTGAGGTGAAGTCGTAACAAGGTAGCTGTACCGGAAGGTGTGGCTGGATTACCTCCTAAATAACATAAAAGAAGCAGGTTAGTATAACTTTCTTTCATCTACAAAAAGCAGAGAAAAGGGCTATTAGCTCAGTTGGTTAGAGCGCATCCTTGATAAGGATGAGGTCCCTGGTTCAAACCTAGGATGGCCCATTTGGGGATATAGCTCAGTTGGTAGAGCGCTGCTTTTGCAAGGCAGATGTCAGGGGTTCGAATCCCCTTTTCTCCAAAGAAAAATGTATGCAATTCAATTGATTTGATTGAATTAAATAGCTTAAGAAATTTAAAAGCTTGCAAGGGATCCCTTGGTATCCAGAAGCGATGAAGGACGTGGCTACCAGCGAAATGCTTCGGGGAGTTGGGAGCATGCGTTGATCCGGAGGTATCCGAATGAGGAAACTCTACAGCTTCTTGCTGAATGTATAGGCAAGAAAGAGCGAACTCAGGGAACTGAAACATCTTAGTACCTGAAGGAAAAGAAAGTAAAAACGATTCCCGGAGTAGTGGCGAACGAAAGGGGAAGAGCCTAAACCGGTTTGATTAAGTTCAAATAGGGGTTGTAGGGAAAAACAATAAATACACGGAAAAGCTCCAGTCCTGAGAGGGAATGATTGGGCAGAAAATTAGGTGAAAAAAGTTGGAAAACTTGACCATAGAAAGTGATAGTCTTGTAACCGAAAATTTTCTTCCGTTAAGTTTTTTCCCGAGTAGCATGGAACACGTGGAATTCCGTGTGAATCTGCGAGGACCACCTCGTAAGGCTAAATATTCCTGGATGTCCGATAGTGAAATAGTACCGTGAGGGAAAGGTGAAAAGAACCCCGGAAGGGGAGTGAAATAGAACGTGAAATTGCAAGCTTACAAACAGAAGGAGAACGACTTAGCGTTTCACTTCGTGCCTGTTGAAGAATGTTCCGGCGACTTATAAGTAGTGGCTGGTTAAAATAGAAATATTGTAGCCAGAGTGAAAGCGAGCTGTAAAACAGCAATAGTCACTAGTTATAGACCCGAACCCGCTTGATCTAACCATGGCCAGGATGAAACTTAGGTAACACTAATTGGAGGTCCGAACCGACTAATGTTGAAAAATTAGCGGATGAGCTGTGGTTAGGGGTGAAATGCCAATCGAAAGCGGAGCTAGCTGGTTCTCCCCGAAACGTATTTAGGTGCGGCGGTTACAAATTTTTAACGTAGGGGTAAAGCACTGTTTCGGTGCGGGCCGTTAACCTGGTACCAAATCGAGGCAAACTCTGAATACTACGTGTATATTTAACCAGTAAGACTACGAGGGATAAGCTTCATAGTCAAGAGGGAAACAGCCCAGATCACCAGCTAAGGCCCCTAAATAATTGCTAAGTGATAAAGGTGGTGAAAAGGCTTTTACAACCAGGAGGTTTGCTTAGAAGCAGCAATCCTTTAAAAAGTGCGTAATAGCTTACTGGTCTAGCAATTCTGCGCCGAAAATTTACGGGACTAAGTAATTTGCCGAAGCTGCGGGATATACAAAA
>Ga0302148_1000436_pt1 | contig 11273 bp, 17 predicted proteins | sample I_Bog_E3_3_FD_198558 | JGI IMG/M metagenome (GOLD analysis project Ga0302148, IMG submission 198558) | Peat permafrost microbial communities from Stordalen Mire near Abisko, Sweden - I_Bog_E3_1 | ecosystem: Environmental > Terrestrial > Soil > Wetlands > Peat | place: Sweden: Abisko, Stordalen...
CAGGACCAACTAGAAGCACGCGCACGCCGTGATGGCGCGCCGCCTGCAACGCGCCTTCAATCTCCGGCTTCGGCGCCTTGTCGGACCCCATCGCATCCAGTGCGATTACGGTAGGCATGGAAGAGAGGAACTAGGACTTTTCTTCGACCTCAACAATTTCGCGGCCCTTGTAGGTTCCGCATTTCGGGCAGGCGCGGTGCGGCATCTTCCGCTCATGGCAGTTCGGACACTCCGACAGCGAGTGCTTGGAGAGCGAGTCATGGGCACGCCGCGTTGCGGTGCGCTTCTGTGAATGTCTGCGTTTCGGATTGGGCATGATATTCCTTTTTTGTTCTCAGTTGTCAGTTCTCAGTTTTCAGTCAACCCGTTTTTACTGACAACTGACAACTGATAACTGACAACGTCCTACTGACTCAACTTGTCTCTTATCTCTTTCAGCGCCGACCAGCGAGGATCTTCGACCGCATCCACGCACGAGCACTGCACTTCATTCAAATTCTTGCCGCAGTGCGCGCATAAACCCTTGCAATCCTCGCGGCAAATCGTCTTCAACGGCAGAGCCAGCAGCACCTGCTCGCGCAATGCGTCTTCGAGCAACAGGCCTTCGCCTTCGTAATACCCGATCTCAGCCTCGGCGTCGGTCACCGAAAGCTCCGCGTGGCCGGAGTCGATTCCCAGCGGCCGGTACAGAAGATCGAAACTGCGCTCCACCTGGTGCACGACCGGATCGAGGCAGCGCGCGCAAGGCACTTCCAGGCTGGTCTCCAGCTTGCCTTTAACCCGGATGTCCCGCACCACCTGGTGCTTGCCGTGATGCTCTTCGACCAGATCCACGCGACCCGAGGTGCAGAGCGGCGACCGCTGCCGCACTTCTTCGCCCAGATCGATCAGACCGGGGCTGAACTCCTCCCGGAAATCGACCGGGTTTATTTCCAGATCCTTAATTTCGATGAACATGGTCCGATGAATATGGTTCGATGAACATGGAACGTGGAACCGCCGCCGCCCCCACTCAAATTACCGCAAAGGCCCGCGGAGTGCGCACAGAGACGAAAGTCTCCCAGGGAGCAATACGTAAGGATAAAGGCCAAAAATAGCCGTGTCAAGAACGTGGGCCGCGTGTCCGCGCTGGTGTGCGCCTCGTCACATCGCCGCGGCTCTCCAAGATTGGACAATGGCGGGGACGGAGGGGCACAACCATGCATGGCGACAAGAAGGTCATTCAGCAATTAAATTTGGCTCTAAGCGCGGAATTGACGGCGATTGTGCAGTATATGGCGCAGTCGGAGATGTGCCAGAACTGGGGCTACGCGCGGCTGGGCGAGCGCACGAAAGCGCGGGCCATGGAGGAGATGAAGCACGCGGAAGGCCTGATTGAACGCATTATTTTCCTCGACAGCACGCCTGTAGTCGACGTCGGATTGAAGCCGCAACTGGGCGGCACGGTGCAGGAGCAAATGGAGATTAACCTCAAGGACGAGCAGGATGCCGTGCGCGAATACAACCTGGCCGCGAAGGTGTGCGTCGCGGCAAATGACGACGGCTCCAAGGCTTTGTTCGAGCGCATGATTCTGGACGAAGAACGCCACGCCGACTATCTTGAGGCGCAGTTGCATTCCATCAAGGAGATGGGCATCGCCAACTACTTGTCGCAGCAATTGTAAGGCGGCGAATCATGCCCTTCCGGAACGAGCGCAGCTAGTTTTTTCGCAGCGTCGCGCTTGATTCTGATAAAAATGGACGGCATGGGCACCAACCGCCTCGAAGCCTTCAGTGACGGCGTAATCGCTGTGATCATCACCATCATGGTGCTGGAGCTGAAGCCTCCGCACGACACGACGCTAACTTCGCTGCGCAGCCTTGCTCCGGAGTTTCTCAGCTATATTCTGAGCTTTCTCGTCGTTGCCATCATGTGGGTGAACCATCATCACATGATGCACTCGGTTCGGCGCGCCGACGCTCGCCTGCTCTGGGCGAACAACACACTGCTGTTCTGGATGTCGCTCGTTCCCTTTGTCACCGCGTATATGGGCAATAATTGCCGCGATCCGCGAGCCGTGGCGCTGTATGGAGTGGTGCTGGCGCTGTGTTCCGTGTCGTTCGTCCTGCTGCGCTCCGCCATCATTCATCAGCACCGCGACAACCCCGACCTGGCGCGCTATCATCGGCGAATTCTGTTCAAGAATCTCAACTCACTTTTGTTCTACGTGGCCGCGGTGCCGCTGGCGTTTGTGGATGTGCGCATCGCCTTTTTCATTTTTGTGTTCGTGGCGCTTTCGTATTTTTTGCCGGAGCGCAAGCTGGCGGAGCCGGAGGCCGCGCCGCAGTAGCCAATTCAGCGGAAGTGGGTCACTTTAAACCTGCGACCCCAGGAAATTCTGAACCACGAAGGACACGAAGTGCCCCGAAGGTTCTTGTTATCTTGTTATTCCTTAGTGAACCTTCGTGTCCTTTGTGGTAAACGTATTGGCAAAATGAGCCACCGCCAAACCATCCCAGCCCTCGTCGCGCCTTGCCGGAAAAGGCTATAATCCTCCCTCTGTGCGCATCCTTCTACTTAGCGACATTCACAGTAACCTCGAAGCGCTCGACGCTTGCCTGGCCGCCGCGCCCGCTCACGACCTCGTTGTCAATCTGGGCGATACCGTCGGCTATGGCGGCAATCCCAACGAAGTGGTGGCGAAAGCGCAGTCGCTGGGACACGTGTTCGTTCGTGGCAACCACGACAAGGCCGTCAGCGGGCTCATGAACCTGGAGGAGTTCAACCCCGTCGCCGGGTTGGCGACGCTCTGGACCCGCGACCAACTCACGCCCGAAAATCTCGACTGGCTCCGCGAACTTCCGCAGGGCCCCATTCGCGTCGAGGAATTGCCCGGCATTCAGTTCGTCCACGGCTCGGCGCTCGACGAAGATGAATACATGGTCAGCGCCCGCGATGCCATCGAGCCGCTGATCACCAATCAGGTTCCGGTCACGTTCTTCGGACATACTCACCTGCAGGGGGGCTTCGTGCTGACGGGCGAGATCAGCGAAGTGTATCGTCCTGGATATCGAACCGTGGGGCAGTTGGAGTCCTCGGACTGGCCGCTGCGCAAGGATCGCCGCTATCTCATCAACCCCGGGTCGGTCGGACAGCCCCGCGATGGCGACTGGCGGGCCGCGTTTGCCCTGTTTGACTCCGAGGCGTGGATCGTTACTTTCTATCGCGTGCCGTATAACCTGCGCGTGGCCCAGGAAAAGATTCTGGCCGCGAATTTACCGCAACGGCTGGCTACAAGGCTGGCCACGGGACGATAGAACAGGGTTGGAATCTCCGGGCCGTCAGCCCAGGATGGCGTGGAGCAAACGCTTTGCTCTGTTCGTCAAAACATCAGATCTTCAAGAGCCATTCGCCGTACCTGCCAATATTCGCGCTCCTGCTCGTTTGCGTGCAGCTTGCACTCGCCCTGGTCATTCATGGTCAAGGTCACATGAAACATGGGATTGCCTTGATCGTCGAGCACTTCAATGGCCTGCTCGGCAAGCTTGAATGTTATGGACCGGTTCAGATCCTTAGCCTTCAAAAGAACCGTGAACTGATCGATGTTTCCGTCCAGCGAAAATTCATACGGAGCGTTCTTGGGGCGCAGATCGTTGCGCGTCTTTAAGTCTTCCTCCACTTGCCGGCGGAGTTCGGCGAAAACTTTCGGCGGAGTGCACGCCGCGCGCGCGGTGACCCAGTTGAATTTCGACTTATCTTCTGCCTTGTTGTTCGCTGGATCCTTCGCCTGCTCGTTTACCGTATCGTTCATACCGTATCGTTCACGCTTTCACTCCAGAGTTCCGAAGAAGAGTGCCGCGGACTCCGCCAGAACTTCCCCACGGCGTCATCCAGCGAGAACCACGCTCTTTCAAAGCAGGCTGCTAATCGCTTTCGAGCCGGGATCTTGCTTTTGCCCGATGGTGGCGCCGGAGCGCAATCCTCAGGACTGCTGGGAATGCGGCTGCTCCCCAGATCGAGAACAGAAGCAGGTACACATTGTTCACGGAAATGCCGATGTTCTCCACCGACCAACGCACCACGAAAGCGCCCGTGATTCCGAGGAGCACGTCAGCCAATGTTCCGAACCCGCCGTCCCCTGCAATCTCGCCGGCGGCCCAACCGGCGAGCGCTGCGGCGAGCAGCCAAATGGAATAGAACATGCCAGCCTCGATGAACCCTCGATAAACGGTCGACCAACGGTGTCGCGCCCAGATGGGCGCGGCAAGTAGTCTCCTTGCCTAAAGAGCTTTGTCTCATTTTGCCGCGGCCCAGGTCTGGTCAAAATTGCACACTTTGCTTCGAATGCCTCTCCACTCTCGGCGAACGGCGCGACTTTCACGCCTGCGTTGTAAACTCGATTTATGCCCTCCCGTTCTCGCTCTTCCGATTCCAGCAACCTCTTCGCTGCGCCGAAATCCGCGCCCGCCGCCCACACCGCTCATGTCGATGGAGGAGCCCGCGGCAATCCTGGGCCCGCTGGTTATGGGGTCGCCGTCACTGACGCTTCCGGCAATTCGGTCGCCGAGCTTAGCGAATACCTTGGACACCACACCAACAATTACGCCGAGTATCAGGGGCTGATCGCGGCGCTGCGCTACGCCGCGGAAAACCAGATCAAGGCGCTGAAGGTGATCAGCGACTCCGAACTGATGGTGCGGCAGATGAAAGGCATCTACAAGGTGCGGCATCCCGAACTGCGCAAGCTGTACGACGAGGCGCAGCAGTTAGTGCGCCGCTTGGAGCACTTTGAAATTCGCCACGCCCTCCGCGAACACAACCAGACGGCGGACCGGCTGGCGAATGAGGCGATGGATCGAGGTCAGAGGTAAGAGGTCAGATTGCAGAGGTGAAAACCAATCCGAAGGTTCTAACCTCTGCAATCTGACCTCTTACCTCTGCAATTTCCTAGGTCGATTTCATGAGAACGAGTTTCTTGCAAAACGTTCCGAGCGCATGCGCCAGCAGCGCCGAAAGGACCAGCGGGAAAAATGGGAAAAGAGCCGACATGGGGCATTGCGCGCCATATTTGACTGAATAAGCGCCAAACACCGCCAGCCATGCCGTGAGGCAGAGAGGAGCGGCATCGGCCGAACGCCAGTTGTCGTCGGAGTAGGCCAAAACGGCGAAGGGTAATGCCGAGATCACGCAGAACTTGATCAGCGGCCGCATCAGATCGCCGACCTCAATGACTTCGCCCGATCCTCGCAAAGCCGCAAGGAATCCGTGGAAGTAGATCGCGTCGAGGACGGTGAGAAGGCAAAATAGGCCGAGATAGCGGAGCAGTTTGCTTCTGAGTTCGAGATCCAACGCAGCCTCCGGAAGGGTATCGCCGGAATTTTTCAGCCGAACCGACTTTGACTCGCGCGTACCATCAAGGCCGGCGGCGCTAGGCGCGGCTTTTCTTGACCGCCGCGACCTTCACCTTCACCGTTTCCCACGGCCGCTTCGGGCGGTCGACCTCCGGTTCGTCGCGGTCTTTGATGCGATCGTAGTGGTACGACTCGCTAGTGGTTCCGAGCGATTCGTTATAGAGGCTGGGCGTTCCCAACGCTTCTTTCAGTTCTTCGGAGAACTGTTGCAACGCCTTCAGGTGGTCGGCGGTGGCCGCGACTTCGGTTTTCGTAGTCTTCAGAAACTGCTGGTAGCCGCGATTGACGAGCTTGGAAATTTCGCTGCCGATCATGTACCCCGGATAGGCGAAAATTTTCGCGCCGCCGTCATCCGTCTTTTGGATCGCCGCCGAGCAGGTGTACTTCTTCAGGAAGACGCGCGTTTGCGTCCCCGGAGCTTCAATCAGGTCGAAGCCGTGTTCCTTCAGCCAGGCGACCGCGTCTTCGTAGGTTCGTTGTTCGACTTTCGCTGTCATTGTATAGACTCAATTCTCTCTCGTCGGTTAGATGCGGCGCGCGCGCATTCGATGGAACCAAACTTCCGCGCCGCGAATCCCATGACGTGAGAATGTAGCGACGCTAGTATAGATATACCTTTTTAAGATTGCGGGCACGTTACTCTAGTCACCGGGGCTTTAGCGAACACGATCAACGCCCCGAGCGAAAACGCATTCTACAGGCACGCGGCGCAAATATCACCTACGGTGAACAGTTGGCAATGTTGAAAATTCCGCAATCCGCCTGTATCTCCCTTCGCCGGCACGGAGAAGAAACCTACCCGCACGAATGCTGCGGCGTTTTGCTCGGGCGGTTCGGCGACGACGGCGATGGTTCCGTAACAAAGACCGTGTCAAGCGTCGCCCCCTGCGGCAACACGCGGGCGGATTCACCTCACAACCGCTATAACATCGATCCCAGGGAACTGATCCGCATTCAGCGCGAAGGCCGCGAGCGCGGCGAAGACATCGTCGGCTTCTACCATTCCCACCCCGACCACCCCGCGCGATGGTCGCCCACCGATCTGGCGGAAGCGCACTGGTTTGGCTGTTCGTATGTGATTACCAGCGTGGAAAAGGGCGCGGCGGCGATTACGAATTCGTTCGAACTGACGGGCACAGACGAATCCGACAAGAAATTTGTGGACGAGAAAATCGCAATCGAAGCTTGACGATGGAGCGACGGGCGCTACGCCCGTCCGCCGCGGAACTGGGAGGATATCCTGTTCCACTTGCATCCTCCATCCCTACGCAGCATCTTTATCTACATGCCCCAGATTCAGATTCCATCCCCACTCCGCCAATATTCAGGCAAGCAAGCCTCCGTCGATGTTCCCGGAAAAACCGTCGGCGAGGCCCTCGCCGGCCTGGTCGCGCAGCATCCCGACCTCAAGCGCCATCTCTATACCGACGACGGCAAACTGCGCGCCTTCGTCAACGTCTACGTCAACGACGAAGACATGCGCTACCTGCAAAAAGAAGCGACCGCGTTAAAAGACGGTGATACGATTTCAATAGTACCGTCCATTGCCGGCGGCTGCAGCCCTGGGGTAACCGATTCCTCAGGGGTTAGAGCCCTCGTCATTATTGGTTTTGAGTGCCACGGCTGGAGCCGCACCCTTCCAAGGCCGCCGGCGGAGATCGATTCTATTCAATAGGGATTTTATGGCCCCGCTATCTGATTTAAAACCTTCCGAAGCCGTCCTAAGCAACGACGAAATCCTCCGCTACTCGCGCCATCTCATCATGCCCGAAGTCGGCATGGAGGGGCAGCAAAAGCTTAAGGCGGCAAAAGTCCTCTGCATAGGAGCAGGCGGACTCGGTTCGCCCCTCGCGCTTTACCTTACGGCTGCGGGTGTCGGCACGCTCGGCATCGTCGATTTCGACGTTGTCGATTACACCAACCTGCAACGCCAGATCATCCACTCGACCGCCGACGTAGGCCGCAAGAAGCTCGACTCCGCCGCCGACAAACTGAAGGCAATCAATCCGTGCCTGAATCTGCGGCCGTTCGACATGAAGCTGACCAGCGCCAACGCGCTGGAATTATTTCGCGAGTTCGACATCGTCGCCGACGGCACCGACAATTTTCCCACGCGCTACCTGGTCAACGACGCTTGCGTGCTCACCGGCAAGCCGAATGTCTACGGCTCCATTTTTCGCTTTGAAGGACAGGCGAGCGTGTTTGCGACCAAAGACGGCCCGTGCTATCGCTGCCTCTATCCCGAACCGCCGCCGCCCGGCCTCGTTCCTTCATGCGCCGAAGGCGGAGTGCTCGGCATTCTGCCCGGCCTGGTCGGCGTGATTCAGGCGACCGAGACCATCAAGCTCATTCTCGGCCAAGGCGATTCGCTCGCTGGCCGCTTGCTGCTGGTCGATGCGCTGGGCATGAAGTTCCGCGAACTGAAGCTGCGCAAAAATCCCGAGTGTCCCGTCTGCGGCACGCACCGCACGATCACCAAGTTGATCGACTACGATCAGTTCTGCGGCATTCGCGGACAGGAAGAACCGGTATACGGCGGCGTGCCTGTGATTTCGGTGGAAGAGCTGAAGAAGAAGCTCGACGCTAAGTCCGACATTTTCATTCTCGATGTGCGCGAGCCGCACGAATATCAGATCTGTAACCTGGGCGGATATCTCATTCCGCTGGGCGACCTGCCGAAGCGGGTAAGTGAACTGGACAGCAGCCGCGAGATCGTAGTCCATTGCAAGATGGGCGGACGCAGCGCTAAGGCAGTGTCATTCCTCAAGCAAGCTGGTTTTGCGAAGGTGCATAACTTGACTGGCGGAATTACAGCGTGGGCGGAGCGGGTCGATCCGAAGATGCCGAAGTACTGAGAGGAGTTCTCAGTAGTCAGTTCTCAGTTCTCAGAAATCAACTCGCAAGCTGTTTTGGGAAGGGCGCGACTTCAGTCGTGCCGCTGAGGACCAATAAAAATCCGGGCTTTAGCCCCTGAGGGGTCTGCCGGTGATACACATCACTGCCTATATTCCTCGCATGTGGTAACCTCCCATCGAATTGATCGAGATAAGATGAAAGCTCTCGTGCCTGTCCTTGCTCTTTCGATATCGCAATCCCAATTATGGCCGCCGCCGGAGACAACAGCTACAAGGTGACTATCATGACGGGCATTGCCGATATTAAGGTTGCAAGATGGGGGACGGGCGTGCCATCACGCCGTTACTGAAGCTAAAAGAAATTTCCGGGTCAGTGTAATAGATTCCGTTCCAGAAAGGGAAGAGCATGAGAATTGCCAATTTTATTACTCGTAGTGTGTCCCTCTGCAGCTTGATGGCTTTTTGTAGCATTGGCGCGCTTTTGTTTTTCGGAACCCAAGTAGCCTATTCGCAGTCGAGCCTTGAGAGCGACGTGGACAATGCACGTATCATTGAAATGACTCATAAGGGCCTCGGGGATGACGTGATTATCGCCAGAATAAAGGCGGGGGCAACAAAGTTTAGTCTTTCAGACGACGACCTCGCTAACCTCAAGAAAGCAGGAGTGTCAGATTCCGTCGTAGCGGCTATGATTCAGTCAACGCAGTTGACGAGTCCTAAAGTCACGATCGACGGGAACCCCGTCGAGGTACGCACAATTGGCGAGCAGAAGGTCGGCGGACGACTCGGGCACCTTGCCACCATGGGGATTAAGTCCGTCAAGAACAAGGCATATTTGCAAGGGCAACACGCCGTGTTAATAGCCTCTCGGAACCCAGTGATCGATATTCAACTTCCGGCAAACGACAATATCGACAATTACATCATCGTCGAGATGGACGACAAAGGTGACCGGAGGGAAATCGAAATGGGCTCCATTGGCGGAACGGTAGGGGAAAAGGTCGGCATTCGCGCCGACAGAATCGTGCGCACTTCTGCAACCCCGGCTGGAGGTCGCCGTTTCAGAATTACAACCGTGAAAGAATTGAAGAAGGGTGAGTACATCCTGTACTCAGTTGGGTCCGCCGATTTCCCTCATGGTGTTTATGGGCAGGGTTATGATTTCACAGTTCAGTGATTCGCGGCCATGAGAACAAGGCGAGCCCGCTCTACAACCCGTCTTAGATTATTTGCCTTAGGAGCCCTTATTGCCCTTGCGTCGGTATCGCTCTGGTCTCAGGCAAGAGAAGATGAGAAAGCGGGTACGGTGCTCTTGGCTGATGGGACGCCAATCCACCTTGTGCTGATGGACGATTTGCAAGGGAAAGAGCTGCGGCTCAAGCAGACGGTTCATTTCAAGGTGCGCGAGGATCTCGTCGTTGGTCTTATGCTCATTGTGAAAACAGGTGCCGGGGCAATTGGACACATTGAATCAGTATCAAAGAGCGGTCTCTTGGGAAAATCGGGAAGGCTTGTTCTGCAGTTCGACTATGTGGCCACTGTGTCGGGTGCAAGGCTTCTGTTGCGGGGCGGAGCGGGGGTTAGCGGAGGGAAGGGTGGTGCTCTCACTTGGGAATCGGCTCTTTGGTACGGCCCAAACGCGAACTTGCCTGTAGGAACAATGCTCAATGCCTATGTCAACCAAGATCAGCGGATCGCGGTCCCTTAGAGTTGGCAGGTCTGGAAGGCATCTCCGGCAAAAAGCCGTTGACTCCGACGCGCTGACGGTGAAGAACTGGTGAAGAACTGAAGAACAAAAGGGAGCACCGGAGTGCTCCCTTAGTTGCATTTGGTTTCCGAGGTGAGTCCGTTACTTCCCTGCCCCTGCGCTCATTTCGGCTTTCTCGTTCGCGCCGAGAGCCAAAGAATATTTCTTGCCGGCGAAGCGGATTTCAGAAACCGTTGCTTTGCCGCCGTCGTGTTGAACGACTGCCGAGTCGTAGTCGTAGGCCTTGTCGAGGGGGACGACTTTTGCCCAAGCCTTGGCAATCTCTTTCCGGCCTTGCATGAAACTTACTTCGACGCTCGATCCAGTGCCGTCCCAGCGGACTTGATACTCGCCGGGAGAAAGTTGCTGTCCGTTGACTTCGAACGACTCGTGGAGTTGCACAGTGCTCTTGTTACTTGCGAACGCACTCGACGCGAGCAGTACGGCCAGCCCGAGCACAACAGTCTTTGCCAGATTGTTCAGTTTCATAGGTTCCTTCGCTTTCTGCCCGACTTCTGGCCGGGACATTCGGGGCGGCTGGTGGTGGTTCGGCGCTCGACTGAAGGCTTGCCTTTTCCGTGCAAAGTCCTACAATCCGCATGTCAGGGTGACGCAAGAAGACGCGGGCCTCAAACTCGTGCTTCTTGCTGGACTCGGCGCATCCAGGGCCGCCAAACCATGCGTGCGCCAGTCCCGTCACCCTGCATTTCTCTTCCGTGGATCGAAGTTGATTTCGTCCACCCCACGTTGGTTCGCTACAAGATACGAATCGAGGTTAGAGTTGGTTCCCAGTTTCTTTTTCTCCGCGAACTCTTGTTGAGGTATTGGACGCGCGGCCTTTCGCCGCGTTAGCAACACTTAGCGGCGCGGCGGCGGAGTAACACGGCGAGAGTGTTTTGTCTGGAGTTCGAGGCTCTGCGAGAGAATGCAGATTCCTCACTTCGTTCGGAATGACAAAACGTAGAAAACGGAATGACAAGATGCGGGATGACAAACTTAAAGAAGAGGCTGTCGGGAAGCGCTATCTATGAGTACTAACAATGCGGCAGAGGAAGCTGCACGCCAATGTGCGTTAGGCAATCGTGCAGGATGCGCGTGGTAGGAAATCTGCGTTACGCGACTGTGAGGCGATCATAGTGAAGCCGACCCGACAACTTTGGCAAATTGCGATCGCGTTCCTGATTTCTATCGTGCTGAATGGCGTTTTATTGACTATTGATTTCTCCATCAAACCACAACAGGAGAAGCTTTCAAAAACAGAGAGCATTGTAGTCAGCCTC
>Ga0302148_1000450_pt1 | contig 11202 bp, 8 predicted proteins | sample I_Bog_E3_3_FD_198558 | JGI IMG/M metagenome (GOLD analysis project Ga0302148, IMG submission 198558) | Peat permafrost microbial communities from Stordalen Mire near Abisko, Sweden - I_Bog_E3_1 | ecosystem: Environmental > Terrestrial > Soil > Wetlands > Peat | place: Sweden: Abisko, Stordalen...
AAGAGTTGTAAAGGTCTTTGAAGAGATGATAAAGAGCGTCTCCTCGGCATCCAGGTCGCGTGTCGCCTCGGCAAGGTCCGTACCATCAACGTTGGAGACGAACCTGAAGGTTAGGTCCCGCTGGGAATAGTGGCGCAGCGCTTCGTACGCCATCACTGGGCCAAGGTCGGACCCACCAATGCCAATATTGATGACATTGCGGATTGGCTTCCCGGTGTAGCCCTTCCATTCGCCACTACGCACGCTGTTAGAAAATGCGGCCATCTTGTCCAGAACGCCATGCACCAAAGGTACAACGTTCAAGCCATCGACGAGAATCTCGTCTCCAATTGGAGCGCGCAAGGCCACATGCAGAACTGCTCGCTTCTCGGTGACATTGATCTTTTCTCCTCGAAACATTGCGTCGATGCGCGAACGCAAGCCAGACTCTTCGGCAAGTTGCAGAAGCAGCTTCACGGTCTCGTCGGTGATCCGATTCTTGGAATAATCGAGGTAGATGCCCGCCGCCTCAATCTTGAGGCGTTCCCCCCGTGCTGGATCGTGAGCGAAGAGATCTTTCAGACTGAGAGTGAAATTCGTTGCAGCATGGGCCTCAAGGGCCTTCCATGCCTTGCTTCCAATGAGTGACGTACTGGCTTCTGTCATGTTCACTCCACTTTCGATCGATCATTGTTGAGGGCCCCAGTCGCAACTCACATTCGCTCTGGCGTGGCAAGCGGCTAAAACGCATTCGCGCAAACTTACCAACATGAGTAGAATCAGAATCGAATTCATCGCCAGCATCGGGCCGGAGCGTTCTCGCAGTCTTTGAAGATCCAAGTCGTGCGCGAGATCAGCATTTCATCCGCACACTTGCGTGGCTGTCCCTTACTGCTCATATATCTTTCGCGCCTGGTCTGTCCGTTCTTCAGTTGCTGATCGCTGGGCGAACGATGGCCACGGAGCATCCAGCTCGACGAGCGACCGACTTCGCCACGCTGCCAAGTAGGAAGTCGCGGATGCTTCTGTGCCCATGCGAACCGACAGTTATGAGATCGGCATGCCATTCGGACGCTCTGCCAAGAATCGCCTCTGTTACATCTCCAGTCAGGACTCCGGTTTGAGCTGTAAATCCCGCTCCGCGCAGCTCACCCGCAATCCGCTCGACCAATGCACGAGCTGGCTGCATCTGCCCTTCCAACTCGGGAGCGTAACCTTGAGCCATCTCAGGCGGAGGCACGGGCTCAACCGGTTGCAGCACATGTAGAACCATGACCTCCGTATTCTCATGCCGGATCCCGGCCACCACAGCACGAAGCAGATTTTCAGCAAACCCTGAATCGTCAACTGCCATTAGGACTCTCATGGTTCCTCTTCCTTACCTGCAATGAACTGGGCCACCATGCGCCCTTCGACAACATATGCAGTATTCTTTGCGGAATTCTCTGTCTATGGGACGCCTCTTAAGACTGGGACAGATGCTCTCCCGCGGTTTCGCAAGTATCGAAGAGGACAATGCCGGAATGCAGGTCACAATTGCTCATCAGAGAAAGCCGCTATCTGCCTGGCGAGATTCACTATGCCGTCCTCCAGAAAATGACTGGGGCGCGGCACTTAAGTGTGCAAGAGAGAACAGTCTTTGTCCTGATTAGAGAGAACAATAGTCACTTGCCGTGACTATCGTCCGGCGAGGAGACCGTCATGTCTGAACATCACGCTTCGCAGTCCATTCCGACCAAGATACTGTTGCCTATCGACTTCAGCCCGTCGTCTCAAACGGCCTTGGAGACAGCGTCCGACCTCGCTTCGCACTTCCATGCCGAGATCTTCCTTGTGAATGTCCTTCCGCTCTTCTCGACCTTTACGCCCGAATACGCTGTTCCTCAGGTGCAGTTTCAACAGGAGGAGAAGACGCGTGCTGAGCAGCATCTGGCGAAGGTTCGAGCGGTTCTCAATAAAAAGGGAGTAAAGGCAGGCTCCAGTGTCGAACTTGCGAATGACATTTCTGGGGCCATTATGGATGTGGTGGAGCGCGAGCATATTGACATGGTCGTGATCTCCACGCACGGCATATCCGGCTGGCATCCACTCGTGTTTGGATCGATCGCAGAGAAAGTCATTAAGCTCGTGCAGTGTCCACTCTTGCTTCTTCGCTCAGCTAAACCAGAGACCGACGTGAAAACTCCGTCGGATCGCTCTATGGAATGGTGGTAGTGAACCTAGCAGTAGGGACCAGATCAACACGGCGAGGTGGGAGAACAGTTCAGCTGTCGAGGAACTGGAATGGCGCTGCTCCACACGGACCAAGGTCCCCCTGGTTTCAGATTGTACGGTTCCTGTTGCTGGCCGCATTGATAATCGCACTATTCCTGCTTGGCCAAAGCATGGTGCAACACCGTTTCTTTCGCGGCGGCCGAATCAACCGGTACGGTCACCTAATGCAGTAATAGGAGATGGAGTGACTCTGATTACGGTCAACACAGGGAAAGTGCAGCACATGGTTCACGCCGTAGTTATGGCTATTCCTGAACAGAGTAAGAGTATTCCCCTACCGCATCCAGCAGAGTGCAGTGCTGCTTTTGCCCGATGAAGTTGTACCTCTTTCGGTTACTGCTCGACGGAAATGCCTGGCACTCAGCGGCACCGCACTTGATCCGGATTTGGGCAACGCCATGCACCAACTCAGGCAAATACTGCTTCTGTCCGCAGGATCGAGGACACGGCCAGAATAACCATCTTCGGCCGGCGCCCAAGTCTTGCCCCCCTTTCGACCCGAGAGGGACAGGTCTCAAAAGACCCTACGATATCGAATGGGAGAGCAAAACTGACCAGAACTTGATCGGAACACAGTTCATTCTGACGCCAGGAGAGCGCAACCATGCCGGAACAGTTTGAGAATCCAGAAGTGACCAAGACTGATGACAAGACGGTCTCGGAGTCAACAGCAGAGAAGCGGATTGACCGCATTGCCGAAAAGGCAGCGGAGAAGGCATCGCACACCGAACAGAGTTACGACCAGGAATCAAACGATCTTTTCAAAGTAAAATGACGCCGCGATCTTCGATACACGGGGACGCCACTCACCCGAGTAATATTCGACGCCCTGACACCTCAGGGCGTCGAATATCACTGTGCATTTGCGCGCTACCGGAAGGCCCTCCAAGAGGATTAAGGATCGGATGTCCTGCTCTTCACCAACTGGCACCTGAACACCAGGCCGAATGGCTGGTGCGGGTGCTGGTTTGCCTGCATTGCACCAATACCCCGGGTCAACGGAGCAAGAACAGGAGAACAATCGCAGATGGAATCGAAAACAGATAAACCTGATCCCAAAGATGATAAGGATTCTCTCAAAACGCTCGCCATGCCCGAGTTGATGAAGAAGCTCGGCGCATCGACTGACGGACTCACACAGGCCGAGGCCGTGAAGCGCCAGGCGCAGTATGGACCGAACCAGATCGAGGAAAAGAAGACCAACGAATACCTGAAGTTCCTCTCCTACTTCTGGGGCCCCATTCCGTGGATGATTGAAGCCGCGGTTATCCTCTCAGGGATTGTCCAACACTGGCTCGACTTCTTCGTGATTCTTCTCTTGCTGTGCTCCAACGCTCTGGTCGGATTCTGGGAAGAGCATCAGGCGGGAAACGCGATTGCCGCCCTGAAGGCCCGATTGGCAGTCAAGGCCAAAGTCAAGCGGGATGGCAAGTGGGAGGATCCCAAGGCGAGCGAGTTGGTCCCCGGCGATGTCATTCGTCTGAGGTTGGGAGACATCGTTCCCGCGGATGCGCGTCTGCTCGACGGCGATTCCATCGAAGTAGATCAGTCCGCCCTAACCGGCGAGTCGCTGCCAGTCACCGCCAAGCCCGGCGGCGCTGTGTACTCCGGTTCCATCATTCGCCAGGGTGAGATTGACGCAATCGTCTATGCCACAGGCGTAAATACCTACTTTGGCAAAACCGCACAGCTGGTGCAGGAAGCACATACAGTCAGCCATTTTCAAAAGGCTGTGATGAAGATCGGCGACTACCTGATCATCTTGGCGGTAGCGCTGGTCGCCTTGATTCTTATCTTCGCTCTTCTCCGCGGAGACAAGGTTCTGACCACGCTGGAATTCTGCCTGGTGCTACTGGTAGCCGCCATTCCCGTCGCCATGCCGACTGTACTGTCGGTGACCATGGCCGTCGGAGCACGCCTGCTTGCCAAGAAGGAAGCGATCGTAACCCGGCTGTCAGCCATTGAGGAGCTGGCAGGCGTTGATGTTCTCTGCTCTGACAAGACCGGAACACTGACTCAAAACAAACTCACGCTGGGCGACCCGTTCTGCATAGATGGAATCACTGCTGGAAATGTTGTACTGTGGGCCGCTCTAGCTTCCCGCGCAGAAGACAAGGACACCATCGACCTGGCTGTGATCGGCGGCGTGAAGGACGACAAGGAACTGAAGAACTGTAAAGTACTTCACTTCATGCCCTTCGATCCGGTGCACAAACGCACGGAAGCCACCGTCAAAGGAGCGGATGGGAAACAGTTCTTTGTGGCAAAGGGAGCGCCACAGGTCATTCTCAAGATGGCGACCAATGTCGCCGCAGTCAAGACAGCGGCAGACAAAGCCATTCTTGATTTTGCCGGCCGCGGCTTCCGCTCCCTGGGTGTGGCCAGGGCCGATGAGCAGGGCAAATGGAAGTTTGTCGGCATACTCCCGCTGTCCGACCCGCCGCGCGCGGATGCCAAGGAAACCATTGCCAACGCCGTCCAAATGGGCGTGAAGATCAAGATGGTTACGGGCGATCAAATTGCCATTGCCCGGGAAACATCGAAAGAACTGGGCCTGGGCGCGAATATCCTGGATGCCAACGCGCTTGGCGACACAAAAAAGAAGGAGTCTCCGGAGGTCGTTGAGAAGATTGAGAAGGCGGACGGCTTCGCGCAGGTATTCCCCGAGCACAAGTTTCATATCGTGGACGTGCTGCAAACCAGCGGCCACATCGTCGGCATGACCGGCGATGGAGTGAACGACGCGCCCGCGCTGAAGAAGGCCGACTGCGGCATTGCCGTCTCCGGCGCAACCGACGCAGCCAGAGCGGCAGCTGCAATCGTTCTACTCACTTCCGGTCTCTCCGTAATCATCGACGCGATCAAAGAGAGTCGCCGTATCTTCCAGCGCATGAATAGCTACGCTATCTACCGCATCGCGGAGACGTTGCGTGTGCTGTTCTTCATGACACTGGCCATCCTCGTCTTCAATTTCTATCCCGTCACTGCAGTGATGATCGTGATGATCGCGCTCCTCAATGACGGAGCGATTCTGTCGATCGCTTATGACAATGTCTTGTATAGAAACAAGCCCGAAGCCTGGAACATGCGGCTGGTGCTCTCCATCTCTACCGTGCTCGGAGTCATCGGAGTTGCCGCCGCGTTTCTTCTGTTCTATCTGGGCGAGCGCGTCTTCCACATGGACCGCCTGACCGTCCAGACACTGATGTACCTCAAGCTTTCCGTGGCCGGCCATTTGACCATCTTCCTTACCCGTACGCGCGGGCCATTCTGGTCGATACGCCCCGCGAAGATCCTGCTGATCGCAGTTGTGGGCACGCAGACAATCGCTACACTCATCGCGGTTTACGGAATATTCATGGCGCCTCTCGGATGGAAATGGGCAGGATTCGTGTGGGCCTACGCAATTGTCTGGGCACTGATCAACGATCGCGTGAAACTTCTTGCCTATCGCATCTTCGATCCGATCAAGAAGGCGATCCCGCAAATCGCAGTGCCCGCCGACGATACTCAGCAGATCGCGACTCGGGCTTATGAGATTTATCAAGAGCGCGTCCATGGCGAAAGCCAGCAGGACCAGGACTGGCTTGAAGCCGAGCGGGAGACCCGGAAGGACGAGGTGGAACATGCGAAGGCTAAGTAACCGCCCATGTGAATGCTCAAAGGGACCGACTGCAACTCCGAATCGCGCTTGCGGTGGAGAGCGCATGGCAATAACGTGCAAGACAATTTCGGAACATGGATGCCAGGTCATTCCAGAGACCGACGAGGGAACAATATGCTGAGCGATCTAAAAGCCCTAATCGGATCTCCCGTTGCAGCAACCGATGGCGAAATGGGAAGTGTCCGCACTTTTCTCTTCGATGACCAGTCCTGGAAGGTTCGCTATTTGGTGGTGGACGTAGGGAACTGGCTGAAGCGGCGCGATGTGGTTCTTCCGATTACCACGCTCGAAAAGCCCGACTGGGCAAACAAAACCTGTTGTGCTCATTTGATCAAGTGCGCGATAGTCCCGACGTTGATGCGGAAATGCCGGTCTCGCGTCAACAAGAAATTGCCATGCATGATTACTTTGGCCCGCTGGCAAGCTGGGTCGACAGCGAGTTCGGCATGCCGCCCATGCCGACTGGAATGAAATACCCCGTACATACCGCAGAGGTCCTCCATCTGCGCAGCACCTCGCATATGCTGGGGTATGAAGTCTGGGCTACCGATGGCGACTTTGGAATCCTTGAAGGCTTTGTCATGGATGAGGCTAGCTGGCACCTCGGTTACCTCGATGTGAAAAGCGGAGACTGGCTCCAAAATCGATCGGTGCTGGTCCCCACCCGCTGGGTACAGTCCGTTTCCTGGGCTGATTTCCGTATTCATTTGCATCACACGAAGGTAGGAACATAGGTCAAACACCAACCTTACCGCATCAAGAGTTTGATTTGTGGCTTTCAGACAAAATTGCCGCAAGCACCTTTGAACTTTTCAAGCATTGGACAAGAGGAGACGGACGGATCAGGACTGACTTGAATCGGAGCAAGAGATACGCCGTGATCTGGCGACCGAGAAGAAGATGTCGTAACACCGAAGGAGTAGGATGACCATCGATTCAAAAGATTACAGAGTGCCGCCTGACAAGAAGGTCGACCTCGGCAAGTGGCCGACGATTGTCGAGCCCTATGCAAAGTCGACGAAGCAGTATAAGGAAATTCTGCAGGAACACATGGAGAAGCTGGCCTCGCTGCAGCACCTTCACTACGCGTCCCACAAGTATGCGCTGCTGCTGATTTTCCAGGGCATGGACGGCGCAGGCAAGGACGGCGCCATCCGCCACGTCATGTCCGGCGTCAATCCAGAGGGGTGTGAGGTTTTCAGTTTCAAGCAGCCGAGCGTCGAAGAGCTGGAGCATGATTTTCTCTGGCGCACCACGTGCCGCCTTCCCCAGCGCGGCCGCATCGGCATCTTCAACCGCTCTTATTACGAGGAGGTGTTGGTCGTCCGCGTGCATCCGGAGATTCTCCGCGGTCAAGGGCTTCCTGTGGAGTTGAGCGACGAGAAGAACATATGGGACCAAAGGTATGGTTCTATCGTGGACTTGGAAAGACACCTGCATCGCAACGGCACGCAAATTGTCAAGATATTCCTGCATCTATCTCACGAGGAGCAACGGAAGAGATTCCTTGCACGCATTGATGAGCCGGATAAGAACTGGAAGTTCAGCACCTCCGACATTCATGAACGGAAATACTGGAAGCACTACATGAAGGCCTATGAGGATTGTTTTCAAGCCACAAGCACGCATCATGCGCCATGGTTTGTTGTCCCCGCCGACGATAAGGAAAACGCACGGCTGATCGTCTCCCAAATTGTCCTGGATGCGCTGAGGGAACTGAAGATGGCCTATCCAAAAACCACCGCAAAGCGGCGTCTCGAACTGCTCGAAATCAAAGAGATGCTGGCGAAATGACGTTTGGAGCCCATCGTCACCGGACTCCAACAAACGAATGCTCCATAGCTGCCGCCGTGCCGCTACCAATTGCGGAGAAATAGAAAGGAACACTCATTATGGTTACCAAGGAACTCCCCATCAAGGTAGAGAAGGACGATAAGTCTCAACCCTTCAGCAAGAACTTCGATCAGTATGGAAATTCCTCCGGGTTCATCTTCGACGTGAACCTGTCGACCGCGGTTGCGGCCGACGGCAGAATGGAAGAGAGAGCACCAAAGCCCACAGGCCCGCTCTCGCCCGAGATGCTAGACAAGATGAATCGCTACTGGCGCGCGGCGAATTATCTTTGCATCGGCCAGATCTACCTGTTTGAGAATCCTTTATTGCGTGAGCCACTCAAGGCTGAACAGATCAAACCACGTCTCCTTGGCCACTGGGGAACATCGCCTGGCCAGAACTTCATCTACATTCATCTGAACCGCCTCATCAAAGAACACGATGCAGACATCATCTACATCTCTGGTCCAGGCCACGGAGGCCCTTCGCTGAATGCCTGCTCCTATCTCGAAGGCTCTTACACGGAGGTTCATCCGGAGATCACACGCGACGAAGACGGCCTGCGGCTTATGTTCCGCAAGTTCTCGACGCCAGGCGGCGTGCCCAGTCACTGCGGTCCGCACGTCCCGAATTCGATGCACGAGGGAGGAGAACTTGGCTACTCTCTGGTTCACGCATTCGGCGCGGCCTTCGACAATCCGGACCTGATTGTCGCCTGTGTAATTGGAGATGGCGAGTCCGAGACATGCCCACTCGAGGGAAGCTGGAAGTCAGTCAACTTCGTCAATCCGGTGCGAGATGGCGCTGTTCTGCCAATCCTTCATCTCAATGGGTACAAAATCTCCGGGCCAACCGCCCAGGGACGAACAAGCGACGCTGATTTGAAGGCCCTCTATGTAGGTCGGGGGTACAAGCCTTACTTTGTTGAGGGCGATGACCCGGAGGTCGTGCATCAACTCCTTGCGCAAGCGCTTGAAGACTGTTATGCCGAGATTCGGGGAATTCAGCAGGAGGCACGTAAGAACGGATTCAAAAAGCAGCCCGTCTGGCCCATGATCATCTTTCGCACGCCGAAGGGATGGACTTGCCCGAAGGAAGTGGATGGAACGCCCATCGAAGGCACATTCCGCGCACACCAGGTTCCACTCGCATCGGTCAAAGATAATTCAGAACATCTCAAGATCCTTGAAGCTTGGATGAAAAGCTACAAGCCAGAGGAACTCTTCGACGAGAACGGCAAATTCATTGACGAACTGGCGACTCTCGCCCCTGTGGGCAATCGACGCATGGGAGGCAATCCCCATGTGAATGGCGGAAGGTCCCTAATCACACTCGCGCTTCCCGACTTCACGAATTATGCACTTGAGATTCCCGGCCCCGGTCAGGTTCTGGCCGAAGCGCCGCGCAAACTTGGAGATTTCTTCCGCGACATCTTCAAAATGAATCCAACAAACTTCCGCATGTTTTGCCCCGATGAATCGAATTCCAATCGTCTGAATTCCATCTTCGAGGCAACGAAACGCTGCTCGATGGCGGAAATCGTTTCTATCGACGACGAACTAGGCCCGGATGGCCGCGTGATGGAAGTGCTGAGCGAGCATCTCTGCCAGGGATGGCTTGAAGGATACTTGCTTACAGGCCGCCATGGCATGTGGTCCTCCTACGAGGCCTTCGCGCAGGTGGTTGATTCCATGACGACGCAACATGCCAAATGGCTGGAGCAATGCGAAGCTTTTCCCTGGCGCAGACCGCTCGCTTCTCTCAATGTTCTGCTCACGAGTCATGCATGGCGCAACGACCACAATGGCTTCAGTCACCAGGCAACCGGATATGTGGACAATGCGCTGGCGCGCAGGAGTGAAGTGATCCGCGTGTATTATCCACCTGACTCCAACTGCCTGCTAAGCGTCTTCGATCATTGCCTGCGCAGCCGCAATTACGTGAATGTCGTCACCTGCGGCAAACAACCGCAACTCCAATGGCTGAACATGGACGAGGCTTTGGAGCACTGCTCACGCGGCGCGTCGACATGGAGGTTTGCAACCAATGATGGAGGCGGGGAGCCGGATGTAGTGCTGGCCTGTGCCGGCGATGTACCCACTATTGAAACCTGCGCGGCCTCATGGCTGCTACAGAAACATGTGCCGGGCATCAAGGTGCGCGTTGTCAACGTTGTCGACCTGATGACTTTGATGTTTCCCGACAAGCATTCGCACGGCATGGACGAAATGTCGTTCAACGCGCTCTTTACCGAGAACGCACCCGTAGTCTTTGCCTTCCATAACAATCGCTGGCTCATTCATACCCTCGTTCACGGGCGCTCCAATGAAGGCCGCTTCCATGTGCATGGCTACATGGATCACGGCACGACGACCACGCCATTCGACATGGTGGTTCTGAATGAGATGAGCCGCTTCCATCTTGCTCTGGATGCGCTGAAGCATATCCCCCGCCTTCGTTTGCAAGCGGAGAATGCAGTCAACTTCTTCAATCAGGAATTGCAACGCCATCACGACTATATCCGTGAGCACCTCGAAGATATGCCTGAGATCAGAAACTGGCAATGGACGAAGGACTTCAGCGATGCCACAGCTCCGGCTCCGATGGCCAAAGGGCATCCCGAGAAGGCCATGTTCACCGACAGCTAAGCTCCATCCGGAATGAAATCAAAGCGGAGGCCGCCATCGCATAAGACTTGCGATAACGGTCTCCACTTCTTGGACTTGGTACACAGGGGGAGAAAGTGAACGAGCCGAAGGCGCCATCCGATTGGTTGAAGGTCGATGGAATCGATGCGCTAGTTGAATTGGCGCTCAATCTTCACTGGTCCTGGAACCATGCTGCGGACCAGTTATGGGAAGCGCTCGACAAGGATCTCTGGACAACCACTCAAAATCCGTGGGTCATCCTGCGAACGGTTTCTCACGAAAAAATAAAGACTGCATTGGGCTCGCCAGAATTCCGCCAAAAGCTCGACACTCTGCTCCGGCAGAATCGGGAATCCTATCGAGCCGACGCATGGCTCCAACACACGCATCCCGGCGCAGCGCTCACGACGGTCGCCTACTTCAGCATGGAGTTCATGCTTAGTGAGGCGTTGCCAATCTACTCGGGCGGTTTGGGCAATGTAGCTGGCGACCAAATGAAGGCAGCCAGCGACCTGGGTGTTCCGGTGGTTGGAGTCGGCTTACTTTACGGACAGGGATATTTCCGCCAGGACTTTGATTCGGAAGGCCGGCAACAGGCACTCTATCCAGTCAACGATCCAGGACAGTTGCCCATCCGGCCGCTACGCCAACCGAATGGCGAATGGTTACGGTTGCAGATTCAGCTTCCTGACGCAAACATCTGGCTTCGCTGCTGGGAAGTGTCAGTAGGAAGAGCAAAACTGTATCTTCTCGACACCAACGACTTTGCCAATACCGCGGCTCATCGCGGTATTACCAGCGAAC
>Ga0302148_1000455_pt1 | contig 11178 bp, 9 predicted proteins | sample I_Bog_E3_3_FD_198558 | JGI IMG/M metagenome (GOLD analysis project Ga0302148, IMG submission 198558) | Peat permafrost microbial communities from Stordalen Mire near Abisko, Sweden - I_Bog_E3_1 | ecosystem: Environmental > Terrestrial > Soil > Wetlands > Peat | place: Sweden: Abisko, Stordalen...
GGACCGGGGATTGCTGGTTCTGCTGGCCGTTAACGATCACAAGTACCGGATCGAGCCGGGCTATGGGTTGGAAGGCATCTTGCCGGATGGCAAAGTCGGCGATATCGGCCGCGATATGGTTCCATCGCTGCGTGCAGGCGACTATGACAGCGCCATAACCGGGACCGTGGGAGAGTTGGCGCAGGTAATCGCCGCCGATGCCAAAGTGACGCTGGACGAGCAGCCGGTAGCAATGCGGCAGCCGGCGAGGCCTCATATCAATGTGGGCAAAATCATTCTGCTGATCGTCATTCTGATCTTCTTTGGCGGCTTTTCCCTGCTTCGGTTCCTTCTGACACTTGGTCTCTTTGGCGGCTGGGGACGCGGGCCCTGGATGGGCGGCGGCTGGGGCGGCGGCGGATTCGGCGGGGGTGTCTTCGGCGGCGGCGGAGATTCTGGCGGTGGTGGTTTTGGCGGCTTTGGCGGCGGCGGGTTCGGCGGCGGCGGCGCAGGCGGAAGCTGGTAGATTCATTCAAGTTTTCAAACGGGGCATCCTTGAGTGGAGGCCAGAGGAGACAAGAGGTTTATGAGCAAGGGATTTTGGATTGCAATTGGGGTCATTGGTGTTCTGGTTTTGTGCGTCTTGATGGGATTTGGCAGCTATATCAGCGCCAGGAACCAGATCGTGGCGCTCGATCAGACCGTGAAGGCCAAGTGGTCGGAGGTGGATATACAGTTGGAGCGGCGAGCCGATCTGATTCCCAACCTGGTGGAGACCGTGAAGGGATTTACCAAGGAAGAGAGCACGGTTTATGGCGATATCGCCAATGCACGCGCGGGCATGTTGAATGCGCAGGGGCCGCAGGAGAAGATAGCCGCCAACGGAAAGCTGGATTCCGCATTGGGCCGTTTGCTTTTGCTCACCGAGAACTACCCGCAACTGCGATCGAGCGATCAGTTCATGCGCTTGCAGGATGAGCTGGCGGGAACCGAGAACCGGATCAGCGTTGCCCGCATGCGGTATAACCAATCGATCCAGGACTACAACACGTTCATCCTTCAATTTCCCAACAACATATGGGCGGGAATGGCCGGATACAGTGAGAACAAGGCTTACTTTGCGGCCAGCGAGAGCGCGCGGACGGCGCCCTCGGTCAAGTTCTGAAGCGGCCGGACTTTGCGCACAGGAAAAGGCCATCCCGCGGTGCGGGATGGCCTTTTCAGCAAATGGGCGCGGTTGACGCGGGGCCGCGTTGGCCTACTTGAAGGAAGCGATGGCGAGGGCCTCGTCGTCGTAGATGTCGAAGACGGTATAGAGCTTGGTCAACTGCAACAGGTCGTGAACCTTCTTGGTCAGCTTCAGCAGTTTGAGCGCTGCACTCTGGTTCCGGGCCGATGTGTAGGCGCTCACCAGCTCGCCCAAGCCTGAGCTATCGATGTAGTTCACGTCTCCCATGTCGAGCAGAATGCTCTTTTGTCCTTTGGCGATCAGGTCGCGAATGGCATCGCGAATCTGCACGCTTCCCTCGCCGAGAGTGATTCGGCCGCTAAGGTCAAGAACGGTAACGCCGTCCACTTCACGCGAAGCAATAATCAGTGCCATGAAAAACTCCTCCTTGTTGGTATTACCGTTATAGCACTTTCGCCGGTAGATGTGGCGGAGAGGCTCCAAGCACCCTGGCCCGGAAGAAATGCGAACCGGCTCCTGTCCGCCGCCGATGCTCCGAATGCGAAGCGTGCTCAAGTCTTTTCCCCGCCTGGCGCCAGGTTTTTCACCAGCGTCAGCTCGGTTCCGGGATGCAGTTGTCGAAAGTGTACCTCATCCATGAAAGAACGGATAAGGAAGATGCCACGGCCAGTGCCGCGCAGCAGGTTCTCTGGCGCCAGAGGGTCGGGCAGCGTTCTTGGATCGAGTCCCTTGCCCTGGTCGGCGACGGTAAACACCAGAGCCGCCCCGGTATTCTCTATGCTGACGGCGATGTGCTTGGCGGGGTCGTACTCGTTGCCGTGGAGAACTGCGTTGACAGCGGCCTCGCGCACCGCCATGGTGACACGGAAACGCTCATCCTCGTCGAGACCGGCCTCAACCGCCAGCTTTTCCACAGCCGCCTCGACTGCGTCGACGCTCTCCATGGTGGAAGCAAGCGAAAAACTCATCCGTCCTGTCTGGGGCGCGTTCACCGGGGTTTTCATCCGCCTCTTCCGCAATGGGCCGGGGCAGATGCGTCCCGCCGCCCAATAGCAACCTAGCTGGCAGTTTCATGGCTGGCGCGGAAGTGTGTCAAGCAGGGGTGTGCCCTGGTGGGCGAAAGGCGGCTCTCCGCTGTCTAAATCTGCCCTGAGCGGATCAATAAAGGACAGCCTTCACAGACTGCGAATCCGGCCTTGCGGCGCGCGTTTCGAGCAGCAACAGCAGCCGGATTGGGGCCGAGAGATGAGCCACCTTCGCACTTGGGGTCTGGGCGCTGCGGCCGGCGATGGCGCGAACCTTGACGCCGCCGAGTCCCGGCGTGGACTGCCGGGAGCTGGCGCGGCTGGCAGCCGCATCGAATAGGGATTTAATTTCTTGCCAAATCCGGCCCCTGCGGGTGCAAACTAGACGTATGTTCGATTTCGGTTCAAAGGCGGCTTTTCCGACGGTGCTGCTCATCGACGACGACCTGGTAAGCCGGGAGGTGATGGCCACGGTTCTCGCCATGAGCGGCTATACAGTTCACACTGCCGCGGGCGGCGAAGAGTCGCTAGAGTTGCTCGCCGGCGGCGAATGTGTTCCCAGCGCCATTCTGATGGACGCGCAGATGCCGGGCCTGCGGGGAACCCGGCTGATTGAGGGGCTCCGCGCCCACAGCAATGCCTCTATCTTTGTGGTCAGCGCCAGTAATGCGCCCGCGGAGATGGTTGCTGCCGCCGACGGATTCCTGTTGAAGCCGCTCACCGCCGATGGAGTGCAGAAGCTGCTGCAAGCGCGCAAGCACAAATCCGCCCGTTCCGGTTCCTTGAACCGCTCTGGCCCTGTGGCGGCCGCCCCGCAAATTGTCGATCCCGCGGTCAGTCCCACCATCCTGGCCCAGCTTCGCGAGATGATGCCTGCGGCTGCGGTTCGCCAAATCTACTCTGCAATCGTCGCCGATCTCGACCGCCGCATTGGCGCTCTTGAGGCTGCTGTTGCCAAGGGCGACGCCGATGAGGTTCGCCGCATTGGACATGCGATTAAAGGGGGCTGCGCCATGGCTGGCGCCCAGCAGGCCGCGCGCCTGGGTGCCCTCATCGAGTCTGGGGTACTCGATTCAAATGATAATCAGAAGGATTACGCCTCCAGAGTAATAGGCGATTTGCACGCTGCCGCCCGCCGTTTGGAGAGTATGCTGGAGGCAGGATTCCCGGAATAGGGAATTGCCGTCCCAATACCCTTTTGGAAAGTAGGCCGGGTTTGGCTCGGCATGTGGAGGCTAGCCGCTCAAATGGAACGACCAATCCGTATCGTGCTGGCGGACGACCATCCTGTGGTCCGCATCGGTGTCTGTAACATGCTCACCGAAAAAGACGGCTTTGAGGTCATTGGCGAAGCCAGCGATGGCGATGAAGCCATCACCCTGACCCTGGAGATGGAGCCCGACATCCTGCTGCTCGACGTGCAAATGCCGCGCCTGCCGGGTATCGAAGCCATGCGCGCCATCATGAATGGCACGCCCACCGTCAAGATATTGCTGCTCACCGCCACCATCAGCTCTCAGCAGATTATTGAGGCTTTGCAGATCGGCGCCCGTGGCATTGTGCTCAAGGACGCCCTCGCCGGGCATCTTCAAACCGCCATCCGGACAGTCATCTCCGGCGACTACTGGATCGGCGGCAAGCGCGTTGTCAATCTTGTCTCCGCGCTCCGCGAACTTGTTCAACAGGCCGCCGTGCCTGTGCGCAAGACCTACGGCCTCACGCCTCGCGAGCTTGAAGTGGTGGGTTGCATTGTAGAGGGATGCAGCAATCGCGACATTGCCAAGCAGTTCACCCTCAGCGAAGAGACCGTAAAGCGTCACTTGTCCAACATCTTCGACAAGACCGGCGTTTCTACCCGGCTTGAGCTGGCTCTGTTTGCGATCGCTCACCAACTGATCGCCGCGCAGTAGCAATGGTCCTCGTCTTGCTGTTTCAGGCCGGCCTGAAGCTCCAGGGCGAGGATTCGGCGGCTTTCTCAACAGCCGGGCTATTCGGAACTTCTCAGCTCACTTCCAGAACGTGTAGCCCACCTGCACCTGAATGCTGGCGTTCACGCCGGGATTGCGGTCGCCCAGCGACGCCGAGGAGATGTGGACGGCGTTGACGCCAACGTCGATGGACCGATTGGGCCGCGTGAAGTAGTGCACGCCGATGCCGCCCTGTGGCGTGAAGTTGAACACCGAAGTTCCGCCCGGCGTTCCGTGTGTCACCAGCACGTCCGGTGGGAATTTGTGGGTAGTGTAGATGAGGCCGCCTGCTCCTTGAAACCAGGGCTGGAAGTGCCGCGAGCTGGTCATGAAATTCCAGCGCAGAATCACCGGGGTAAGGCTTACGCCCTGGTAGGTGCCTCCGCCCTCCGATCCTACGAAGCTGCAGTTGCCCGCATCGCAGGGATAGTAGAACGTCTGCTGATGCGGAGCCGGCGTGTAGGCCTGCCAAAGCGGCATGATATTGCCGCTGTATTCAAACTGGCCGGTCAGCAAGCCGGCATGAAGGACCGGCGTCATCGGCTTGCCCAACTGCACGCCCGCCCATAGGAACTTGAAGTCGGAACGGTCGCCCACTCCTGTGCCCCAGTTGACGAATGGGCCATACTCCCAGCTCTTCGCGTTGCGAACCTGGGCGACGGGGTTTATGGGCTGATCGACAATCCCAGGGCCGTTCAGGGTTTGTCCAATGCTCGCGCCGGCCGAAGAGGCGCCCGAAGCCTGGGCGGCAACAATCCTCGCTCCTCCCGTGAGAACCCCCACGATTGAAATAAACATGAGAAACCTTGCAGTTCGGGTCAATGTTCTTCCCTTTCCTCAATAGAAGATTTCGATTCCTCAAAAAAAGGCCGCCACATCCGGGCGGCCCATTGATTGTCTTGCTTAGGGCCTGTTCCCACTACTGGCGCGGTGGCGCCGGGACCCAATTTTTTCGAGTTCCAGGAGTGAGGAGTGACGCATACCGGGTGTCTGCTAACGACGATCGACGCAGAAATCGGGAAAATTGGCCCCGGCCCTTCGGGTTGCGGCGAAAAAGCGGCCATACTTCATTCCCGCCCTCGACTGTGGACCCGCCACAATCTTCGGGTTCGGCTTCGTCTGGCCGCTTTTTCGCTCGCAACGCCATTTACGCCAGTAGTGTGAACAGGCCCTAGTTGAAATAAGCCTTGTTCTTCTCTGCAAAGTGCGCCTTCTCGGCCGGGAGGTTGTCTTCGGCGAAGATCGCATTTTGCGCGCAAATGTCGGCGCAGTTGCCGCAGTCGATACACTCATCGGGGTTGATGAATACCTGAGAAACGGTTCCAGCGGCGGGGTCGCCCGCCGTGGGCGCAATGGCGGCGGTGGCGCACTCCGCTACGCAAACAAAATCCAGCGTACAGGCATCGGTAACTACATAGGCCATGATGAAAGACTCCTTGATTGCTCAGGGGCGCTCGCTCGGCGAGGCTGCCCTCACTTTGAGATTACCTGGCCTCGCGCCCGGCCTCGGTGACCCGAGTCACACCGGGATAGGCGCGCGTGGAGAATCGATCGGATTTGGTCAGGCAGCGACTCTGAGATGACGCTTAGCCGCAGATTCAACTCCCTTTCCACGTTTCATGGACTCCGCGCTATGCTGTATCCATGCCAAAGTTGCGTACTTCTCTGCCCCGATTCGCAGTGCTAGCCCTTGCGGTTTTTTCACCGTGGACTGGCGCACAGACTACAGCTACTTCCTGGACGTTCGCCGTTTCTGGCGACAGCCGCAACTGCGGCGACTTTGTGATGCCGGCTATCGCCGCCAAGGTCAAAGCGGAAAAGGACGCCTTCTATTGGCACCTGGGCGATTTCCGCTGGATGTCGATCGAAGATCAGGATATGGAGGCGCTGCAGCCCGCTGGCGTTTCTCTTTCTCATTCCGATTACCAACAGCGCGCGTGGGACGATTTCCTGGAACATCAGATGGCGGCGTTCGACTCGGTTCCGGTGTTTCTGGCCCGTGGCAATCACGAGGCAGTCAGTCCCATGACCCGCGAGGGATACATCGCCAAGTTCTCCAGTTTCTTGCAGCGCCCCGAGATTCAGGCGCAGCGCAAGGCCGACGGCGAGGCTACGAATCCGCTAGAACCCTGGTATCACTGGACGCGTGACGGCGTGGACTTTATCACCCTGGACAACGCCAGCCGCGACGAGTTTTCCAGCGTCCAACTTCGCTGGCTGCGCGCTGTGCTGGCGCGCGATCTGGCTCCGCAATCCGGCATCCGCACCATCGTGGCCGCCATGCATGAATCCCTGCCTCACTCGACAGGTTCCAATCACGCCATGGACGACTGGGCTCTCGGAACCCAGACAGGCGAGCAAGTGTATGGCTGGATCGCCGATGCCCAGGGAGCCGGCAAGCATGTTTATATTCTTTCCAGCCACTCACACTACTACTCGCCCAGCATTTACAACACGGCGTATTGGAAGCAGCATGGCGGCGTAGTCCCCGGCGTCATCATTGGCAGCGCCGGCGCCCATCGCTATAAACTTCCCCCGGAAGCTGACAAGGCGGCCAAGACCAACATCTATGGCTATCTGCAAGGCAGCGTCCACGCGGACGGGACCATCGATTTCTCATTGCATGAATTGAGCGAGAGCGATTTGGTCCAGCAGAAATGGCCCAACGCGCCGCTGAGCGCCATTCATGAGTGCTTCATTCACAACTCCGACGCGGGCGAAGTGAAGTAGGGCACGAATCAGAAGATGCGGACGCGAATGCCGGAACTGATGCCGTAGGACGACAGCGCGCCATAGTGAAACTGGGGCCAGAACTGGTACTCGAAGTCGGCTACCCGGACCCTGATCCTATGCGTGATGCGGTAGTCGATTCCTCCGCCCGGCGCGATGACCAGATCGGTATCGGTGCCGAGATTGTAGGGATAGTTGAACTGACCGAAGCCCACCAGTCCTTTGGCGTAGGGCTGCCACCTGCCAAATGTGAGATGGTAGCGGGGACCGATCAACCAGGTCGAGGTGTGAACGTTGGCCGTTTGATTGAAGATGAGCCATTGCGCTTCGCCTTCAAAACCGGTGCGGCGCTTGGTGTCGAGATCGGCAACTGCGGCAATTCCAAGCATCTTGCGGTCGCCGTATCCAAGCTGGAAGCCGGTAGCGGTTGCGCCCACTGTGAGGCTGGATCCACCGGCATCCCCGGCCGGCACCACCTGCCCGGAAGCAAGACATGAGCCAGCCAGCCAAACTGCAAGAACACCCGCGAGGAAGATCGCGTTGCCGCAAATCGGGGACTTCAAGCCGCCGCCCCACAACGCTTTGTCCAGCCCAAGAACGCTCTTCATCTCACTCCTGCCGAATACAACATCCGTTCAATCTACTTCGTGATGTTCAGCGTTACGTTTTGATAGTGGATCACGTTGCTGTTGGTCCCAGTGGCCGTCACTTGAATCACGTAGGCTCCGGGCGTTGCTGTCACCTGACTAAATCCCCCGCAGCCATTCACAAGCATTGCGGCCGAGGAGAGGAGCAGAACCAGCGCCACAGTGAATACCGACCGGTACCGCTTGCGGAACAGCCGGAAGATGCAGCCGAAGAAGACCGTGAGCGGCAAGGCAAGGTTGGAGATGCCCGCCAACGAAGCGCCGCGGCTGACTGTGTGGCTGCTCATCGCGGTCGTGCCTCCGCTGAGCGGGTTATTGGTGTCGATCGTCAACTGGACCGTCTGTGCGCCGTTAGCGGCGAGATTCACGCTGACGTTTGAGAAGTGACAGTTGACCGCGACGGGAAGCGACGCGCACCCCACCCCAATGTTGGCGTCGCTATAGCCGCCGATGGAGGTTACCGTCACGGCCACTGTGGCGTTCTGCCCAGTCGCCATGCTGACACTGTTAGGACTCACGGTGAGATCGAAGCCCGCCGGCGCTCCGGTGATCGAGACTGGTAGCGACGTGGAGCCGCTATGCAGGGTATCTCCGCTATAGACCGCAACAATCGTATAGCTGCCGGTGACAAGATTCGGAACCAGGGTGGCGATTCCGCTCGAATTGAGTGTCGCCACTCCGATTTGCGTCGATCCGCTGTTGAAGGTGACCGTTCCTGTGGGGATGGGGCCCGTGGTGCCCACAACCGCGGCCACCAACGTAGCCTGCGCCGAGGAACCGGCGCCGACGGACGATGCACCCAGCGCCGTCGCGGTGGGGATGGTCGCCACCAAAAGACTGACTGCCGCAGAGGCGCTCGGCGCATCGTTCGCATCTCCGCCATAGCTGGCGGTAATGGAATGCGTGCCAGCCGGGAGCGCGGCGTAGCTCAAGGTGGCAGCGCCAGTAGCGTCGAGGCTGGTCGTCCCCACAGAAACGCCATCCGCCGAAAAGACCACACTGCCGGTTGGAATCCCGCCATTGCCTGTAACTTTAGCGACAAAGCTGGCCGGGGACTCGACAATAGCGGGATTGGGGGTGACCGTGACAGCCGTCGCTGTGGTGGCAATCTGCACGGTCAGCGGAACCGGCGCCGACGCGCTTCCGGCGTCGTTGGCATCTCCAGAATAGGTAGCCACAATGGAATATGCGCCCACCGCAAAGGTCGTGTTGAGGGTGGCTGTTCCAGCAACGCCGAGCGTCGCGCTTCCCAGTGTCGCCGTCCCGCTGGTAAACGTAACTGCGCCCGTCGGCGTAGAGACGCCCGCAGTCACTCGCACAGCCGCCGTAAGAACTGCCGGCCCGCCTGCAATCCCCGGTGTTGGAGTAACGGTCACGGCGGTTGAAGTTTGCGCCTGATTCACAACTTGCACAACCGCCGTCGAGGTAACCGCCGCGTAGTTCAAATCGCCGGCGTAGGCCACCGTTATGGAATGCGACCCAACCGCAAGCGTGGATGTCGAGAAGGTGGTTTGCCCGGTGCCGTTTGCAAGGCTATTGGTTGCAATCTGCTTGCCTCCATCGAGGAGGTTCACGGTTCCGGTAGCCGCGGACGCTCCGGTGGGAGCGACAGCAACCACAAAGGTGACCGGCGTTCCATAGTTCGAGGGATTGGGGTTGGAAGCCAGCGAGATTGAAGTCGGCTCCTGCACGTCCTGGTTCACAACATTCGAGGTTCCGCCTTGAATCTGCTTTGCGGCGTCTCCCCCGTAGGTTGCGGTGATCGAATGCAGGCCGTCGCCAAGCGTCGAGGTCATAAAGGTGGCGACACCGCTGGCGTTGAGCGTGGAACTGCCGAGGATGGTCGCGCCATCCGAGAAGATTACGGTGCCATCCGGTGAAACACTGCCTCCGCCGGCTGGCACCGTCACCGTTGCGGTAAGGTTGACGCTCTGTCCCACTTCGGATGGGTTCAGGCTCGAGGTCAGGACAACGACCGTGCCTTCGAGCACGGTTTGCGTCAAGGGCGCCGAGGTGCTTGGGAAGTGTGCCGGGTCGTTGTTGTACGACGCCGTGATGGTATGCACGCCCACGGCGAGCGCGGCGGTTGAGCATGAGACCGAGGCGGACGAACTCAAGGCGGCGGGATTCACGCATGTGGACGTGCTTGGAGCCGCAACACCGTCAATGTAGAACGTGACAGTGCCTGTGAGACTGCCGGTTCCCACACCCGTGGTCACGGTCGCGGTGAAGCTGACGCTTTGTCCGAATCCAGAGGGATTGGGGCTCGAAGTCAGGCTTGTCGTGGTCGAATTCACAATGGTTGCAATCCCGACTGCTTCTATGACGAGGGGAGTGTTCACGGTGTTTTCTGCGACGTCGATATTGCCGGCCAACTGCTCCTTTGTCAGCGGAAACGGAATGACGACGGTGGAGGAAGGCGCAAACACCACGCCAATCTGGCAGTCTTCATTCACAGCCATCGAGGGAGGACTGAGCACGCAGGTGGTCGCAGATGGATCGAGCGCGGCGTTGATGCCGGCATTGATTGAAGTCACATTGAATGGCGCATTCCCGTCGTTTTCAACTTCCTCGAGCTGCGTAGCGGAGCTTTCCCCCTGGCGGACTGGCGTCAGCGAAAAATCCACGGCAACCAGGTTGCTTTGAATCTCTTGGATGACCATGTTCAGGGAGTCGGCAAAGTAGAGGTTGCCTGCGCCGTCGAGAAAGAGCCCGATCGGCCCATAGATGCTTGGGGGAGACAACACTCCATTGTTGATGTCTTCGCCGGTGCCTGCTCTGGCGATGGTCGAAATGAATCCGGTGGCCGAACTGACCTTGCGGATGCTCGCGTTCTGCGTATCCGCAATATAGACATTTCCGGCGGCGTCGGTAATGACTCCCTCGGGGGACCAGAGATCCGCCGAGGGCGCGGCGCTCAGGTCGCCCGAATACCCCGGTGCGCCCGTTCCGGCAAATGTGGTGATTGTGCCGCTTCCCGCAATGACTCCGTTCACGGCCATCACCTTGCGGACCACATTGTTCCGGGAGTCCGGTATATACATGTTGCCGGCAGCGTCGAAGGCCACCGCATAAGGGAAGTTGAGGCCGGCCGCCTTTGCGGGGCCGTTGTCGCCAGAGTAGCTGCCGTCGCCGGTTACCGGATCCGTGGTCCCGTTCCCCGCAACCGTAGTGATGATGCCAGTGACTACATCGACTTTGCGAATCAGGTGATTGGATGTATCTGCAATGAACAGATTGCCGCTCACATCCACAGTGACGCCTTGCGGTTGATTCAATTCAGCCGAGGTTGCCGCGGAGCCATTGCCGACGCTTCCGATCAGACCGTTGCCGGCCACCGTGGTAATGATTCCAGTGGACGCCGCGATCTTGCGCACCGTGTTGTTGCCGGTATCGGCAATGTAGAGGTCTCCCGCGCCGTCCAAAGCCACACCGGAGGGAGTGCTCAGGGTCGCATTGGCAGCCGGTCCGTTGTCGCCGGTGTAGGTTGGATTCCCATTTCCCGCTATGGTGGAGATAATGCCGGTAGCCGCCGTGACCTTCCTGACCCGATTGTGGAGGCTGTCGGCGATATACATGTTGCCGGCGCCGTCAAGAGTGACGCCGGTCGGCAGGTAGAGCGATGCCGATGTGGCCGGATT
>Ga0302148_1000471_pt1 | contig 11054 bp, 8 predicted proteins | sample I_Bog_E3_3_FD_198558 | JGI IMG/M metagenome (GOLD analysis project Ga0302148, IMG submission 198558) | Peat permafrost microbial communities from Stordalen Mire near Abisko, Sweden - I_Bog_E3_1 | ecosystem: Environmental > Terrestrial > Soil > Wetlands > Peat | place: Sweden: Abisko, Stordalen...
GGCGATCCGGACGCGAGCATGCTGATCCAGGCCATCCGCCGCAGCGGAGACCTGAAGATGCCTCCCAAGCGCCCGCTCGGCGCTGCGGAAGTGGCGGATCTTGAAGCTTGGGTAAAGGCGGGAGCAGTGGGCGCAGATCCGGCTCCGACAGCCGCTGCGCCAGCCGCAAGTGTCGCCAGCGGGAGCGCCCCGGCTCCGCAGGCGAAAGTGGATGCGGACTACTTTGAAAACAAAGTACGTCCGATCCTGGCCAACAGTTGCTACGACTGCCACGACGATACGGCCAAAGGCGGTTTGCGCGTTGACTCGAAGGCGGCATTTGAAAAGGGTGGCAAGCACGGCCCCGTAGTCGTTCCCGGCGACCCCGGCAAGAGCCTTCTGATTCAGGCCGTCCAGCAGACCGGCGACCTGAAAATGCCCAAGGGCGGCAAGCTCAAGCCCGAGGAAGTTTCGATTCTTGAGGAGTGGGTGAAGGCCGGCGCCAAGTGGCCCGACGCGGCTCCCGGAGCCATTACCTCGCCCACCGCTACAAGCGGCGTGATCACCGATAAGCAGCGCGAGTTCTGGGCGTTTCAGCCGCTGAAGACCGTGACGCCTCCGGCGATTGAAGACGCCCATTATGCGCACTGGGCGCAGACGCCCATTGACCGGTTCATTCTCGCTGGCCTGCACAAGGCTGGCCTCGAGCCGGCCGCACCGGCAGACCGCACGACTTTGATCCGTCGAGCCACCTACGACCTGACCGGCCTGCCGCCCACCAACGAAGAGGTGCAGGCATTTGTAAGCGACAAGTCTCCCCACGCGTGGGAGAAAGTCGTCGACCGCCTTTTGGCCTCTCCGCGTTACGGCGAGCGCTGGGGACGCCACTGGCTCGACGTGGCTCGCTACGCGGAAGACGATGTGCGCGGCCTCGACCCCAAAGGCCGCGGCTACATGCCCTTCAATGGCGCATTTCGTTATCGCGACTGGGTGATCAAGGCCTTCAATGACGATGTGCCCTTCGACCGCTTTGCCATAATGCAGCTGGCCGGCGACAAACTGCCGTACAAGACTCCGGATGAGCGCCACGCCAACCTGACCGCGACCACCTACCTGGGCGCGGGCCCATGGGTGTGGGACCAGGCCGAGCCCATTCAGGGCCGTGCCGATGAGCGCAACGAGCGTGTGGACGCAGTGACGCGCGGCATGCTCGGCCTCACCGTAGGCTGCGCGCGCTGCCACAACCACAAGTACGATCCCATCGCCCAGACCGACTACTACAAGATCGTGAGCATCTTCGCCAACTCCACCTATAAGGAGTATCCGGTCGCGACCGCCGCGGCTACGGCCGCATACGATAAGAAGAACCTGGAAGATGCCAGGCTGCATGCCGACTTGCGCGACTCCTCCAGCGATCTTGCCAAGCATCTGTCCGGCGCGCTCGCCATCCAGACCTCGGACTATCTGACCGGTGCATGGAATGTTCTGGGCAAGCCCAAGAAGACCGTCGAAGAGGTCTCTGCCAGCAAACAGCTTGATCCTGAAGTCCTCCAGCGCTGGGTGGACTATTTACCCAAGAAGCATTCGTTTCCCTATCTGAACGACTGGCAGGCCATGACTGCCTCGCCCGAGAGCACCGAGGACGACGCGAGGGTTCTTGGCGACGCATTTCAGAAGCTGGTATTGCGGGTGCGCGCAGCCCAGGCTCTTATCGAAGAGCAGAACGATGCAATCAAAGCGAAGAACGACGTGCCCAAGCACCGTCTGCTTGACGCCAAGCCCAGCGAGTTTGAAACCTTTGACCAGTTCTGCCCCGGCTGCGAACTGGAGTTGAAGGCGCTGCCCGCCAACGAAGCCTTGCTTTACCAGGAGCTCTTTATCGCTCTCTCCGGCGATCAGGAAGAACGGTTCAAGCCAGGCGTGCTCGTCTTCATGGGATGGGGACTGACGCGCCGAGTCGGTCCACAATTCCAGGCTTATCTCCAGGCCGAGCAAAAGCAGATCGCCGCACTCGATAAGGATCTCAAGGACACACCTTATCCCTATGTAAACGGCATGGACGACAAGCCGAAAATCGAAGATGTAAAGCTGAACATTCGCGGCAATCCACACTCCATGGGACCCGTTGTGCAGCGCGGATTCATCAGCGTGCTGAGTCCGCCGGACAAACAGCCTTACTCCGATGGCAGCGGAAGGCTCCAGTTTGCTCAAGACATCGTCAACCATCCGCTGGCCACACGCGTGATTGTGAATCGCATCTGGGAGTGGCACTTCGGCACCGGCATTGTGAACACGCCCGACAACTTCGGCGTCATGGGTGACAAGCCATCGAATCCGGAGTTGCTGGAGTATCTGGCGTCGGAGTTCGTCAGCCACGGACGCTCCATCAAGTGGCTTCAACGAGAGATCATGCTCTCCGCGGTGTATCGATCCAGCGCTGAGGAGTCGCCTGCGGCTCACGATAAAGATGCCGCCAATCGGCTCTATTCGCATTTCAATCGCCTGCGGCTCGATGCCGAAGAGTTGCGCGATGGCATGCTGTTTGCCGCAGGCGATCTGGATCTGAAAGAGATTGGCGGCGCGTCCACCGACTTCACACCCGAGAATTTGCGCCGTACCGTCTACTGTAAGGTCAGCCGCTACCGGCTGAACAATTATCTGATGGTCTTCGACTTTCCCAATCCCAGCTTCACCGCGGAGCAGCGGTTCTCCAGCAATGTGCCGCTGCAGCAGCTTTACTTCATGAACAACCCGTTCGTTTACAAGCAGGCAAGCGTGCTTGCCGAGCGCGTTCACTCGGAAGCCACGGACGAGGCGCGTATCACCAAGGCATATGAATATCTGTTCCAGCGCAAGCCAACCGCGGATGAATTGCAACTCGGCCTCAAGTTCCTAAGCACCACTCCGCAGAAGCCCGGGTATGGCGTAAATGGCGAACCGGTTACTGCATGGGATGAGTATGCGCGTGCGCTGCTCAGCTCAAACGAATTCCAGTTTGTGAACTGAAAGATAACGGACGACCGGTCTCAAATGTTGCCGGTCTGAATGAGGAGACAACAATGCTGCACACACCTTCAGCCCGACCGCTCACACGCCGAGAGGCGCTCAGGACCATGGGCTGCGGCTTCGGCTATCTAAGCCTCGCCAGTCTGGTTGGCGAGTCACTGGCCCGCGCCGAGAACACAAGCGATCGAGCATCATGGATGATCACCGACAAGCCGAAGGCGAAGCACGTCATCTTCCTGTTCATGAATGGCGGCCTATCGCAGATTGACAGCTTCGATTACAAGCCCGCACTCGAGAAGTATCATGGGCAGCCAATGCCCGGCGGCGCGCTGGCGCATGAGCGCAAAACCGGCAACTTGATGAAGTCTCCCTTCAGTTTCAAGAAGTACGGCCAGAGCGGCCAGTACGTCAGCGAGATCTTTCCCAACCTCGGCGAGTGCGTCGACGACATGTGCTTCGTAAAATCGGTCTACACGGAAATTCCCAATCACGAGCCTGCGCTCGAAATGATGAATACCGGCGCCAACTTCTCCGGGCGACCCGCGATGGGTTCATGGCTCACCTACGGCCTTGGCAGCCTGAACAAGAACCTGCCCGGCTTCGTGGTTCTCTGCCCTGAGGTGCCCACCACCGTAGGACCACCGCTCTGGTCGTCTGCGTTTCTGCCGCCCATGCACCAGGGAACGTACGTGTCAGATGCGATTTCCAAATCGGAATTCGATCCGCAGAAGCTCATTGCCAACATCCACAACGAGCAGTTCGATTTGACCCAGCAGCGCAAGGAACTCGACCTCGTAAAACAGCTTGACCAGCTCAACATGGCCTCGGCCGCAGGCGGCAAGCACGATCCGCAGCTCGAGGGCACCATCGGATCCATGGAAACCGCCTTCCGCATGCAGACGGAAGCGCCCGACGTATTCGACGTGCGCAAAGAGTCGGCGGCAACGTTGAAGATGTACGGCGAGGGCAGTACTGCGCGCGGTTGCCTCACCGCTGCCCGGCTCATCGAGAAGGGCGTCCGCATGGTGCAGGTCTACTATGCCAAGGGCGACCCGTGGGACCACCACTTCGACATCGAACTGCACCGCAAGACTGGCGGCGATTCCGACCAGCCCTTCGCGGCCCTGATCAAGGATCTGAAGGCGCGCGGCCTCTTCGACGAAACCATCATCGTGGCCGGCTCGGAGTTTGGGCGCACACCTGTGGTCGAGGTGGGAAGCGGGTTCATGGGTGGGCAAACTCACAACGGCCGCGACCACAATCCGCACGGCTTTACCATGTGGATCGCAGGCGGCGGCTTCAAAAAAGGCTTTAGCTACGGTGCCACGGACGACTTCGGTTGGAAGGCTGTTGAGAACCCCGTCCACGTGCACGATATACACGCCACCATCCTCTATCAACTCGGCATCGACCACACCAAGCTGACCTACCATTACAGCGGTCGCGATTACCGGTTGACCGACCTTTACGGAAACGTCGTTCACGACCTCATTGCCTAACGTCGATCCCTTCGCCATGCCGCTCTCATCCCCTTGCGAGCGGCACGGCGCAAACCTTCAGCCTTCGCACTCCAGCAGCTCCCCACTAATCTTCGAAACGAAAGGCCAGCATGAAGCGTTCACTGCTCCTGTTGCTTGTCTCCATTCTTGTTCCAGCGGCGGTTGTTCCGGCCGCACTCGGCCAGTTTGCCAATCCCGACGGCGGCGACCTGGAGCGCGGCACGCTTCCCGCAAAGTGGACCACCGGCGGACCGAAGTGCATGGAAATTCCCGAGTGGCAGGTGCATGAGTACAATCCCAACTTCTTCATCCTCCGCCAATCCGGATGCACCGATGCGGAGATGCCGTTTCTCTACCTGATCTTCGGCACAGAGCGTGGACTGCTCTGGGATACCGGCTCGCGCAATGGCAACCTGGCGCCCCAACTGCAGCATGTGGTGCATGACTGGCTCGAGCGCAATCATCGCCAGGGCATCCCCATCATCGTTACCCATTCCCATTCTCATGGCGACCACACCTTCGGCGACGCAGCCATTCAGGCGCTGCACGATCCTGCTATGCCCATCCAGTTCGTTGCGCCCGCCGTGGATGCTGCCAGCAGCTTCTTCGCCATCAACACATGGCCCACCGACTTAGGAAAAGTAGACCTCGGTGGCCGTATGCTTGACATCGTTCCCATCCCCGGACACGACAAGTACGCCATCGCCCTCTACGACCGCAAGACAGGCATCGTGCTTACCGGCGACAACCTCTATCCCGGCCGCCTTTACATTCCCGACTTCCCTACCTACCAGGCAAGCACCGAGCGGCTCATCGCCTTTCTTGAAGGCAAGCCCGTCGCACATGTTCTGGGCAACCACATCGAGCAGTCCAGTACCCCGTTCCTCGACTTCCCCATCGGCTCCATCTATCACCCACACGAGCATTGCCTGGAACTAACCTTTGGCACGTTGCTTGAACTTGAGGACGGCCTCAAGTCCATGCATGGCGTCCCCCACCGCCTCGCAACCCGCGACTTCACCATCTGGCCGACCAATCCAAAAGACCACGGCCTCGGCGACGCCATGGAAGAAATCTACAAAAAGACGCAGGCAGACCAACTGGCGCATAAGTGGGGTCAGCCACCGAGCGAGTGAGGCAAGACTCGGCCGAGAGAGACTCTTATACCGAACCTGATTACTCGCACACGCGTAACCAGACCCAGCACGATGCTGTGAGTAAACTGCCGACCAGAGGACCAAAGTCGTCTGCTTTACTTTGAATCACTTAGCATTGGGGGAAACTCCAAAAATCCCCGCACGATCGCCAGTCTTTCATGCGAATACACCTAGTCATACTCATAGGCGATTCTGTCAACCGTCGTTAAATCCCGTGTCTCATTGCACAAAAACACGGAACCAGTGAAATAGATTCCGGGTTTGGTGATCGTCTTCGCCACTTCATACGCGTGCTTCAATACTTCCACCGGCATATGCATCGGCGCTTCGTCAGGCTGATAGGTAATGCCGTAGGGATAATCCTGACCCGTGCGGCTGATCTCCACATGACATCCGACCACGTGCGTCACCGGATGATCCTCCAGGAAAGCCATCAGACGTTTCATGCTTGCGAACCACTTATCCCAGAAACTGATATAACATCTGCCGCGATAGAACATATCTCCTGTATGTAGGATCTGTGTGTAAGTGTCATAGTAAGCAAACTCGGAGAATACATGCCCCGGGCTTCCCCATATCAGAATGTCGCGACCGCCGAGGTCCAGGGTTACTCGCTCCTCAGGATAGTTCGTCATGCCCCAGAACCCGATCATCTCTTCATGTGTCTGGCCCATGTACCGAGTATTTGGCCGGTTGTAGAACTGGTTGATTCCCACGTAGTGGTCATCGTGCAGGTGTGTGAATGAAGCGAGCAGTTCCATGTCCTCGACCTTGCGCCCATGCTTCGCGCACCACTCGGCAATGCAGCTATCCACAACATCGCGCAATGGCCAATCGGTTTCCAACTGTGTGTATCCCTGGTCGATCAGCAGAATCCGCTCATTCCCAAAGTAGAGGTGCATGAACGGCGCCTCAAAGCTGTACGCCTTATTTTGCCGCATGAACACGGTATGTTCGTTGTACCAGTTCACCTGGATTGGAGGATCGTGATTGTCCATGCAGGACGATGACCCGCAGATCCATCTATCTGGAAACCTTCCCGGCGCAGGCACGTTGGCCTTGAAGTCGATTGGCACGCTGCCGACAGCGGGCGTGGGAAACCGACCCATTGCCTCTGCTTCGGGGGAAGCCATAGCAGCGGCTACGGCGGGAAGCACCACCGACACGACCGGCAGTGAAAGAAATGTTCTGCGATTCAAGCTATTCAGGTCCACGGGCACACATCCTCTTTCTTACTGCAAACTTCTCCAGTACGGAACCGGGACCCGCGGCAGATCGGGCGCACTTTGATAAACCTTCTCGTCCGGGCTCACGCGATTGAGGAGAATGAAATCGGTGCGAAACACCACGGCCGGTTTGCCCACCACTGCTCTCCCATGTTCCACTGCTTCATCAATCGCCTCCGGTTCCAGTTGCAGCACATGCTCGAACGGCCTGTTGGTTGAGAATCGTGGATACGCTCTGCCGGGAACAAACATCATCTCTACGTGGCCGCCCAACACCCACTTAAGCGGATGGTCCTGCTTCCATTGCTGCAGGCGTTCGAGCGATGCAACATAGTCCCGGTCGTTCGCAATCTGCACCCGGCCCGCATAGAGCAAATCACCCGTGAAGAGAAGGCAGGTATACGTGTCGTAGAAACTCAACCCATCCTTGTGCGTTCCCGGTGTGGGGATCACCTCCACGAGACGACCCCCAAGATCGATTCGCCCCAATCCATCTTTCCAGGCGCTGCCTAGCCCGTGAAACTCCATCCGCGCGCCAAGCTCCAACGGTGTCAGCCTGGTCAGTGCGCGGTCGCCAAACTGCCCGATTCCCTGATTCTGCGCAACGTCTTCACCAGACGTCAGCACAACCGTAAGCGGCACGCTCTTCTTCCTGCGAATCCCACACCAGCGAGCTACAATCTCGTCCACAGTAACCCGCAACGGATAGTAATCTGCCTCAGGCGTGGCCCCACTGTCGATCAGCAGCGCTCCATGATTGCCGAAGAGAAGATAGGTAAACGGCGCCTCCCAATTCACACACGGATTCTCGCGCAGGACATACGTATCCTCGTTATAGGCCACCACCTGAATTCGTGGATCGGTGTTCTTTGCCGCGCACACCGACCCATGGATCCATCGAAACGCAAGATCGCCTGGAGCAGGCCCCTTAGTTGTGTAGTCATGCACCACTTCGCCCGTGGGTTTCAGTGCCAGGCAAGAGTCCGTATTGCGCGCTCCCGGAGGGTTATAAGGAGCATCGGGATTGCCATCGCTTCCGTCATATTCTTTCGGCGCGGGCCAAGAGCTGGTGCAAGGGGCCGCAGGGTCAGGGGAAGCGGCCATGGCCTGCGAACTTTCCGCGGAGCTTACATCATAAAGCGGAATCGGAGCCATCGAATTCCTCATGGGACCGCAAGAATATATGGAGCATCAGGACCGCGCCAAGAGACAGAAAAGCCCGGAACACTGACACGGGCAAAATGACCAGCCATGGCAGGATTCTATGCAGCATGGTGCAGATCGCGAAGACGCATAGGAAATTCCTATCCCTCCAATAAGCAAACTTCGAGGACCGTCGCGAAAGCGAACCGGGCGAAACGAGAAGACGGATGGCCAAATCCGTCGGGCCCACAATCCGGATCGAAACTAACTCAGTTGCGGAGATGGAACGATGACGTGGAGGCTCGCTCTCACGTTCTCAGGAGTTGACATTAAGGGTTCAACGCACAGATTTGGGGACCAAAGGGAACTGCCAAGGTGTTCGTAAATCGGGAGCAACACGAAAGTGTCGAGCTTGTACGAAGCTCAATGAGCGCTTTGCCGATTTATCGTTGAATAGCGATTGCGAATCCGCAACAGTTATCTTCTTAATTCCAAGCGGATATCGAGCAGAGAGAAGCCTCCTATCGCCCTGTGAAGAATGTGTGCGCCGTCCTAAGTTGCTCACAGAAAGCTTTTCCCTCGCTGAAATTGCCCGCGGAGATCTGTTCGAGTATCTCGGATAGAATGGGGGTAGATCCTGGCGTCAGGCCTCCAGCTTCGCGGGCGATAGCGCTATAGCCGCGGGCGAGAAGCTCCTGCGCTGGCGCGCCTGCGTCAGCATAAAGGCGTTCAGCACGAGAGAACGAGGTCAAGGAATCCTGGATTTGGCCCAATGCCAGTTCGAACGCACCCACAAGCCACGCCGCCGTTCCTTCCTGACGGTTTCCCAAGTTTAGGGCTTCAACCAGATCCGCCGACTGGCGCGCCAGATCGAATGCTTCGACTAACTCCTTCCGGCTCATTCGATTTTCATCCACGGTCCAGCCCGGCCAGGCATCCGCGGCTGCGTTGTATAACATCCGCTTCACCGCAAGCAGTGCCGCCCGTTCCTCATCGGATAGGTCTTGGGATGAGCCGGGAACGCGCGCACGAATGGCTTCTGCCGCATCTTTGGCGCACGCAATCAGTTGTGCGCTCGGCCCCGCCTTCCTCGCCCGGTTTAAGTTGTCTTCCTGTCTCGCGACTAAAGCAGGAAGAGACTCAGTTTTTGCGGCTTGCGGATCAGACCACGGATGCTTGATCATAACGTTTGGTCTAAGAGTAGTTTTGCAATCAGTGCCGATGCAAGGCCCTGGAGCGTCAGCTTCCGTTCATTGGCGATGTCTTCTATGTTGAGTTTTGTAACAAACTCTTTCCCCTCCCCAATGATCCCGATGCTTGTGACGTGAGCAGCGTCTCTAGGGACTCAACTGAAATCTTCAGGCCATGTCGAACTCACTAGCTCGCAGAAACGTGGCTGGGGTTCTTCCGTCAACGGCCTGGTGCACCATCATCTTCTGAAATCCTGCGCCGTCACCCACCCCTTATGTCCGCCAGTGTCCGGGCTCTCAGCTGCCAGATTGGTCCATGGTTCTGCGACCACGTCGGCGTTTATCATTGCGGAGACTGTGAACGCATGTTTGGGGGCATCGATTTCGCTGTTAAGCCGCTGATGGTAGATGTGGATGGCGTTCTCGTTGACGGCCGCCCTGAAGACGGGCTCCCCTGGCAAACGTCAGTCGAGCAAGACTTCGCGTTCACTTCTGACCAACTCGATGAACTCTTCTTCGCCCCTCACTGGGAGGATATCGTTGTCGGTCGTACTGGTTTGATGGAGCGGTTGCCGGTTGCTCTCGAGCAGATCGCTCCGCACGTAAGCCCGGCTGAGTTTCTGTCCTATTGGTTCGAAAAAGACTCCCGTCTTTCCGCCTCGCTGCTGGAGGAACTTGCCGTAATTCGGTCCACAGGCATCCCGGTGTATTTGGCAACCAACCAAGAGCATTTAAGAGCTGCCTATGTGATGGGACGACTGGGTTTGGCTGAGTGTGTCGATGGCATCTTCTATTCTGCGATGCTTGGAGCAAAGAAGCCTGATGCGGACTTCTTCGCCAAAGTTCAAGCATCTGTCGGGCTCCGTGGAGAAGAAATCTTGCTGATCGACGATAGCCAACGGAACATCGTGGCCGCGCAGAAGGCCGGATGGCAGGGGCTCCATTGGACGAGGGACATTTCTCCCACCATCTTGCGCGGCCTATGTACACCACCCACTTAAATCATCGGTCCCCGGAAGGTCTTGGTCTCTGATGGCGGCCTGTGCCTCGCGGTCCGTCGACGTGTGGTCTTTGGTTGGCGAGAGCAGGCCAATGCCCTCATCGAACGGCATGGTGTTCGCGTTCTGGAAAGGCTTGCTGACAAATCGGATGTTGCAACAGCGATGAGCCCGCTCCAAGCAATAGGTTTCTCAGCAGCCTCAATCAGCCCTGCCAAAACCAACGCCGCACCTGTGCATATCTTCGCCTTATATTCGCCTATAATAGACCTGTGTTCAACCTCCCCACCCCCGGGCTCTGCGACTTCACCATCCGCTGCAAATCCTGCTGCGAGAACATCCCCGCCCCCGTCCTCACCCTGCCCGATTCCTGGATCATCGCTCAGTGCCCGCTCTGCGGCACAAAACGCCGCTACCTCCCGCCGGAAATCTTTCGCGGCGCTCTCTCCCACAAATTGAGGTCTCAACATGTTCGATCCTGACGCGGCAATGCCCCGACTCAACCGCACCCTGGTCTACCTCGGTGCATGCATCATCGCCGGCCTGCGTCTCGCGCGTGAGAAGCAGGTCAATGTGCGCGTCATCCCCACCGGCGTCGCAATCGATGAATCCGTGGACCTCGCCCACGAAATCTTCAACCGCGTCTTTCGCAAAGTCCCCACCGCCCTTGAGACAAAGTAAACACGCCGACCATCGCGACGAAGCTCTCGTCGAATGGCGTCCGATTCCTCGTTAATGCTGGCTTGCCCCACCAGTTTGCTCTAAGCTCTCTCTATGGCAGATCGCACACCGTATAAAGCAACCACACGAGGAATAGAAGTGAGCGTCTTGCCCACTTATCTTGAGGCGAGATCAT
>Ga0302148_1000482_pt1 | contig 10976 bp, 5 predicted proteins | sample I_Bog_E3_3_FD_198558 | JGI IMG/M metagenome (GOLD analysis project Ga0302148, IMG submission 198558) | Peat permafrost microbial communities from Stordalen Mire near Abisko, Sweden - I_Bog_E3_1 | ecosystem: Environmental > Terrestrial > Soil > Wetlands > Peat | place: Sweden: Abisko, Stordalen...
CTGGTCGGGCGTCCGGTGCTTTGAGAGCCAGTTGTTGTACATCTCAGTGAGTTCGCGTTCGTAAAATGGCGACGGCGGACGGAACCCAATATTCAACGCATTTTCATTGTTGATCTCCACAATGACCACTGCCGGATCATCGGTATATTTCAACTCCGTATAGGGATTCCGATGGCCAAGCAACTGCTGTGCGTACTCTTTTTGCAGTTCGATCATGCGCCGGTCGAAGAGAGAGGTTCCTTTCGCGCCTTGCCGCAGAAGGTTCGCATCCTGTACGCCATCGGCGGCCTTGAAGGGGCGGCCGACAAGGAGATTGAAGTCAATGTAAATCCCGCGCTTTTCAAGCTCGGCAATGAAGAAATCTTCCTTGTCCAACTGCTCGGCGTCGAGTGTGCGTGAGTCCTGGACGTGACTATCGATGAGCCCGCGAGGCGTCTCGAGATCGAGAAACTGGAAGCGTGCGCAGTTCACACCGAAGCGCGCCAACGTCGCTGCGACGAACGGCGCATCCTCTTTGGACGGAATTTGCCGCGAGCCCTTGCTCCAGTCTGTAATGTTGACTCCCCAGAACCGAATGCGCTTTCCATCTCCGGTTGCCAGGTGTCCATCCTTGACCTGAATAAATCCGTGCTTGCCCGCGGGAGCGTCCAGCAGGAACGACACATCTAGCGGCGAGTGGGAAAGGAGCGCGGCACGGTGATCCAGAGCAAAGGGCGCCATGCCATCGGTCGACTGCCCATTGGACAATGGGCAGCTTCCGGCAATGGACAGCACGAGTACGACGACAGCCAAGCGATTGTACATGGGTTTCCCTTTCTATGGGCGCCCGCCAAACCTGCAGAGCCGGCCGCATATGGTTTACGAGGACAAATCGCTGGAATTCTTCTGACGTTGCAACTATATGCCATAACGGCTCGATACGAATCCGACGAAAGTCGGATTCCACATATGCTGCGCATGTGCTGCAATACAGGGGTACCTAAATATGGATCCCGCCTGATCGGCAACTGCACTACGGCGACGAGAGAGTGAACCGGTCCAATCCAATATCTCCCGGATTGCAGAGTTGCGGATGTGTCGCAGGATCCGTGCATAAGTATCGCCAATCACACGGGTGTACTCAGGCATTTATGGAGAAAGACACTGAACTGCGGAATACCCAACACGCCACTCGCTGCGCACGCAGCTGTGCAGCGGAGAAGGATATCGCTCTTGTCTGCATGAGCGTTGCCCAATTCCCCGCGTAAAACGAATTCGCTACCATGAAAACGGAACTGGAGTAACACACATGCTGCAAGACAATGACAAGCCGGGTCCGCTGCTGACGAGACGCGAACTTCTTGCGCATGCCGCACGAGGCGCGGCGCTTGTTTCTGCATCGTCCTATCTGGGTCAAGCCCAGGCGCTGTTTCCCTCAGGCAACCTCTCTCAACGAACAAGGGATAGCTTTGATTATGGGTGGAAATTCCTGAAGGGGGACGTGCTGGGAGCGCAGAAGCCCGACTTTGGTGACGAGAACTGGCGTGACGTCGACCTTCCTCACGATTGGAGCATTGAGGGATCCTATGGCGAGAAGGAACCATCGAGCGGTCCTGGCGGCTATCTGCCTACCGGTGTGGGGTGGTACAGGAAAAGGTTCCATTTGCCTGATACGCATCGGGACAAAGTTATCCTGCTCGAATTTGACGGCGTCTATCAGAACAGCGAGGTCTGGATCAACGGTAAGTATCTTGGCCTGCGTCCGTACGGATATATTCCATTTGCCTATGAGCTGACACCGCATCTCAACGATAAAGGTGAGAACGTCGTGGCAGTGCGAGTGGATAACTCTCTCCAGACAAACTGCCGCTGGTATTCCGGTTCCGGAATTTACAGGCAAACGTGGCTTCTGAGTACAAGTCCAGTGCGCGTCGCGCATTGGGGAACCTACGTGACTTACCCTCGCATATCGAAGGAATCCGCCACCATCGAGGTCAAGACGAAGGTCGTCAATAGCCTTAGAAACAGTGCCCAGTGCTCGCTGACGACCAGCATCGTCGACAAAGACAACAATGTCGTTCAGGCAAAGGAGACGTCTCAGAAAGTTGCGGCCAACGGCGAATACGAATTCGTACAACAAATAGTTATCGATAAGCCCAACCTCTGGTCGCCCGCCAATCCATCTCTCTATACAGTTCGCAGCGCGCTGCATGAATCGGGCCGCATCGTGGATGAATACGACACTCCGGCCGGTATACGCGACGCTGTCTTCGACACAGATCGAGGCTTTCTGCTCAATGGAGAACACCTTAAATTGAACGGTGTGTGCATCCATCATGAGGCTGGCAGTGTTGGAGCTGCCGTTCCAGAGCGTGTCTGGGAGCGCCGCCTTGAGATTCTTCGCGAAATGGGATGCAATGCGATACGGACCAGCCACAATCCCTTTGCAGCGGAATTCATGGACCTGTGCGACAGGATGGGATTTCTCGTCATGGCTGAAGCCTTCGATGAATGGAAGATACCCAAGGGTCAGATTCGCAACGGCTATAGTCTCCATTTCGATGAGTGGTACGAGCGCGATCTAAAGAACTTTATCCATCGCGACCGGAACCATCCTTCAATAGTCCTATGGAGCGCGGGCAATGAGATCGGCGACCAGTCCGATCCCAATGGCGCAGAGACCTTACGGAAGTTGCTCGAAGTCTTTCACACAGAAGATCTCACGCGGCCCGTGACGGCGGCTTGCGATCGGATTGCCTCCGATCCGCCTTCAAACACTGCGAGACCTGAGTTTCTCGCGCTCCTCGATATTGTCGGATATAACTATGTGGACCGCTGGCGCGATCGCGCGGACAAATATTACAGCATCGACCGCGAAGCATTTCCACGGCGTCGCTTTATTGGCACAGAAAGCAGCGGGATGGGCAGTATTCGAGGCGACTACCGCGGCTTGTTTGCGAACGGCGCGGCACCGGCTAACCGGCGCCGGTTTATGTTTGAAGGAAATCTGGATACCAACGTAGAAGAACTTTGGAAGTTCGTCCGGACCTACGACTATGTTGCCGGCGATTTTATGTGGACCGGTATCGATTATCTCGGCGAGTCATTCTGGCCCATGAAAAGCTCATTCTCGGGAGTGATCGATACCTGCGGGTTCAAGAAGGATGGCTTTTATTTCTACCAAAGCCAGTGGACAAAAGAGCCAATGCTACATCTGTCGCCGCACTGGAATTGGAAAGGCAAGGAGGGACAGGTAATCCCTGTGACTTGCTACACCAATTGCGACACAGTCGAGCTCTTTTTGAACGGGAAGTCCCTGGGAGTGAAAGGTTATGAGTTTCCTCGTCTCGGGATGGAATGAACATACGGAAACCTTCCGGCGCGAGGGAAGACGCAGAGGACCACCTCGGATCTGCATCTGTCATGGGACGTCCCTTATGAGGCGGGCACCCTCAAAGCTGTCGCGACCAAGGACGGCAAGATTGCCAATACGGTGGAAGTGTCGACAACCGGCGAACCAGCGGCGATATCTCTTTCGGCCGATCACAGCACGCTCGCAGCAGACCGGCGCGATGTGGCACATATTGTGGTTGAAATCCGCGATGAACAGGGCCGCGCCGTGCCAACCGCGGACAACGATATTGTGTTTGAAGTTCTGGGCGAAGGCAAACTGATCGGCGTCGATAACGGAGACCCGCTGAGCCACGAGGACTACAAGGCAAATCATCGAAAGGCTTTCAGCGGATTGTGCCTGGCGATCGTTCAATCAACGGCCGAAGCCGGTAACATCAGGATCACTGCGTCATCGCCTGCTCTCTGCTCAGACAGCCTGGCGATTACAGCAAAAAGGTCGTAGGGAAGGGGTTCTTTCTACAGATGTACCAGCCCGCGCTGAAGCGCCGCCAAAACTGCCTGTGTGCGGTCCCCCACCTGCAACCGCATCAGAATGACGCTGACATGGCACTTGACAGTCGCTTCGGAGATGCTCAAATGCGTGGCAATCATCTTGTTGCTTTCGCCGCGCGCAAGCAGCCGCAGAACTTCCCGCTCTCGTGGACTGAGATCGGAATCGGGCGTCCTTGACGCCAAGGCACACGACACCGGCGAGGGAAGGAAACGGCCGCCGGCACGGACCCGCCGGAGAGCATTGACCAGGACCTCGTGGGGCATGCCCTTGATAATGTAAGCGCGCGCGCCAGCCTCCAGTGCCTGAAAGATGTCTTCGTCGCCTTCATAGGTTGTCAGCACGACAAAGCATGCCTGCGGGTGCCGTTGACGAATCGTCCGAATCGCATCCACGCCGCTCATCCCCGGCAGTCGCAGATCCATTAAAGTGATGTCGGGACGATGCTGATCGAACAGTTCGACGGCTTCTTCTCCCGTAGCCGCCTGGGCCACGGCGACCATGTCTACGCGTCCGTTAATGATCGCCGTGATGCCCATACGCATGATTGGGTGGTCGTCCACAACGAGGATTTTGATCTTTTCCGGACTCTCCATGCTCTTGCACTCACCCCTCTCAACCCCGTTCTTGCCGCGATCACTGCTTTTCATCGGTCGCACCGGCGTCCTGCGCTTCCGTCCGACGGTTCATCTGCTGATACAGTTGGGCGATGCGCTCTTTCGTCGCGTGGATCTCCTTATACAATTTGATCTCTTTCTGTTCTTCCTCGTCGAGATGAAGCGCATGGCAAACACGCGCAAGCCGGTAGTGCGCGTTGGCATTCATCGGATCCGCCTGTACCGCCGATCGCAGATAGGTCAGGGCCTCCTGTGGTTTTTCTTCCTCGACGAGTATTGCCGCCAACCCCAACTGCGCCTCCACTTCGTTCGGATTCAGATCATAGGCGCGCCGATAGTGCGCATACGCGGCATCGTCCTTGCTCTGCAACAATGCAATACGGCCTAGCAGGCACTCCACCCTTGCGCTGTCGCCGTCGGTTCTGACAGCTGCCTCAAGCTCCTGCTGCGCTTCGGCCTGTGCATTAACATCGTTTGAAGATTCCAGAATCGACTCCGCAAGCTCGAAGTGCATTCCCGGCAGGCGTGGATCGAGCGCGATGGCCTTGCGGTAGTGGTCGATTGCGTCTTTCAGATCTCCGGCGTTGATCAACTGCTCCGCAATGAGCTGCTGCATACGCGCGGAGTCGGGGGCGAGCAAGGCCAGCTTGTTCATCGTATTGTCTGCCAGTTCGGCATAAATGCGCTGCGCAAAGAAGAGAATATCTACGTTGTCCGGGTTCAACTGAACCAGGGAGTGGACGATAGGCAGCGTACGATCCAGGTCGCCCTGCTGAAAGTAAAAATCAGCCAATTCAACACCCACTTGCGTGCGCAGCTTGGCGTCTTGCAGATTGGCGAATGCGCTCTCCATGTCGGCCTGTGCCGATGGCTGCCCCAGTCTTCTCTCGCAAATCGCCAGTAGCGCCAGCGCCTTGGTCAGATTTGGCGAGACGTGAAGCGCGCTTTGAAACTCCGGCACAGCGGCGGGGCAATCGCCACGGAAGAATGCCATCACGCCAAGATTTGCATGCGCCTCCGCGTTGTCCGGATCGAGCTTGAGCGCCGCGCGGAATGCCTGTCCCGCAAGCGCCTGATCGTTTGCCTGGAGAGCCGCGTGCCCGCGCTCGAGATCGGCTGCGAGTTCAGCGCTCCCAGGGGCGGTTTGCGCCCACAGCAGAGGAGACTGCACGGCGAATGTACCCAGCATCAGGAAGGCGATTTGTTTCGATCGGAGGAACATTGTAACGGCCTATCTAGCAGATTGTAGGACATTGTAGAGAGTCGCTGTCATGTACCGGAAAACCGGGATTCGAGCGCGCATCGATCTACGCGCACTCGAACCCCGGTCTGTAGTGGCCTCAGCGATGCAAAACTAGAAGGTAAGCCGCCCTCCTAATTGGATTGATCGAGCCCCGTTCGCAGCGGTGATCACTCCCGGATCGCCAGCTCCTTGTCCCACGGCAGCGCTTGGTCCCTGGAAGTTTGGGTGATTGAGCGCATTGAAGGAATCTGCCCGGATTTCGAACTTTATCCCCTCAACGAACTTGAATCCCTTACCCAGGCTGAAATCGAGATCGCGCCAAGCAGGGCCGATCAGCGTGTTCCGCCCTTCGTTGCCGAATGTTCCCCAGGTCGGCACGGCAAATGCAGCGGGATTGAACCATTCGCTGACGGACGGATGAGAAACAGACGCGCTCGCCACTTGATTCGGCCTCCACGAATAGGAGCAATAGCAGGTGTTATATACACCTGAGCCGCTCTCATCCGCGCCGTTAACCGTCGCTGTGAAGGGGACGCCGCTGTGTACCTGGAACACCCCTGTTGCCCGCCAGCCACCGAGAACCGCGTCTGCTACCCCATGCATCGCAAATGTCTTTCCCTGCCCGAACGGAAGCTCGTATGTCGCTGAGCCGGTGATTGAATTCTTGGTATCCAGCGTAGACAAACCGTAGTTTGCCTTAACACTGAACGCGTTCTGCCAGGTATCGACATTTGAATTGTTTCCTGAACCCGTGCCAGAATCCATGGATTTGGACCATGCATAGTTGAATGCAAAGTTCAAGCCGTAGGATGTCCGCTTCTGTACCCTCAACTGCAACGCATTGTAATTTGAATAGCCGTCATACAAGGCTGCACCGATTGAGCAGAAGAGTGGATACGCGGTCGGCGTGACATAACTGTTGTAGCAAGTGGTGTATTGCGTCATCCCAGCTATCGGAACCGCATTGATGTCCCGATAAAATCCAAGGTGTGTGCCCTTGGTGTGGACGTAGCTGGCGTCCACCAGCGTCTGGAAAGGCATTTCATGCTGCACTGACAAGAGGAACTCCTGATAATACGAGACAGGCCTCTTGGCCGGGAAATACGTCACATTGTCGTAGTTGTACTGAGAATTGGACAAGTTGGCGAGAGTGGGATATTGAACGGATCCAGGAGCCGGGCCGTTCTTGAGCTGGAATGTATCGGTGCCACTTTGGTATCCATGGGGATTGAGCCCAATGCCGTACGCAGCGGAGTAAGGATCGACGGCCCAGGGGGAGTCGGAGATGCCGTAGCTGGCACGGAAGACCCACTTGGGAATCGGCGACCAGGACAGTCCGACGCGTGGAACCCACTCGTTGGTGCCGTTCTGAATGTTATTTCTTCCTTGCCCCCCGTAGAGCATCGCGCCCAGGGCTTTGTTTGCGTACTGGCCGCTATTCACCACGGTAGGATCGAAGGTGCCCCAAAGATTTTTGACTTCGCCCCAGCCTCCCTGATACTGATACCGCAAACCGAGATTCAGGGTCAGGTGCGGAAGAATCTTGTAATCGTCCTGGACAAACGCACCAAGGTTCCACATTCTTGCGCCTGTCTCCACGTAGTCATACACATTCCAGGTCTGAACATCCCCGAGCAGAAAGTCTGCATATGCCACTTTGGTCGTGGATCCGTCAAACGTAAACTGGCCGGAGCTCACGTCGCCCCAACTTGTGTAGTTCTGGTAGCTCTTGTCGAACTCGCCGCCCATCTTAATCGTGTGCTTGCCCTTGATCAGCGTGAACACATCCGATTCCACAAGCGCGCCGTCGGCAAGGCTTGCGTGGACACCGCCGTTGATTCCGACTCCGCCTATTGCGTCCGTACTAGCGATGGTAACCGTAGGAAAGATATCAGCCGGGGCGTTTGTGCCGTAGGTGGGCTCAAGACCGATGGTTGTGGGATAGCCCTTGCCGTAGGTCGGCGGGATGTACTTGTCCACTTCGCGCACGCCGCCAATGCGAGCCTCGTTGACCATCTTCGAGTTGATGGTCCAGACATCCGTTACCTGCCCGTCTTCATTGTAGTTGTTGCCATTCGTGCAATCGAAACCCAGTGAGCAAAAAGCATCGACATTATAGGTCAGTGGGCCAATAGGGTAATCCATGTAGGAGGCGGATATGCGATGGTTCTGGGTAGGCGTATAGTCGACCTTCCCGACGTACCATGTAGAGGTGGTCGGTGTGCTTTGAACAACTTTATAGTTATTCACATACCCTGGCAGATTGGGAGCGGGAAAATACTTTTGGATCTTTACCGCAACCGGGTCGAGAGTCCCCGAGAGGCATTGCTGCGTGGAGGTCGTGGTGGTGGGAGCGTTCATGACTACAGGCGTTGTAACGCCATTGCTCTGATAGGTAAGCGGGAAGCACCCGGCGTCCATATTTGTCGTCCCATTTTGCCCTTGGGTTGGCACGGTCGTGGTGTTAATGCTGGAAGATACATTGGGGTTTCTCTGATACGTGAAGAAGAAGAACAATTTATTTTTGACGATCGGACCGCCGATGCTGCCGCCGAATTCGTTCCAATGCAGCGGAGCGACCTGACCGGTGGTGTTGAAATAGTTCCTCGCGTTGTAGTCGTTATTCTGATTGAATTCAAAAAGCGAACCATGAAGCTTGTTGGTGCCGCTCTTGAGCAGCGCGTTGAAGGTCGCGACACCGTTGCCGTACTGCGCACCGAAGTTGCTGGTCTGAACGTTCACCTCCGCGATGGCGTCGGTTGGAGGATAGTTGTCGCTGGCATTCGCATCCCGCGGTTCCTGCGCAACGGATCCTTCCAGAAGAAAGCTGCCCGAATAGCCCGGAGTCCCGTTGACGCCAATTCCCTGGCCCGATGCATCCTGATTGCCGCCGCCATTGACTCCCGGCAATTCGTTGGTCAGTTCGTTGTACCAGACTCCACCCACGATAGGTGCGTCCTGAACTGCCTGCGTATCGAAGTCCATGTGCTGCGCTGAGTCTTCCGTCTGAAGCAGGGGCACGTCCGCAGTCACAACGATCTGCTGCGTAGCTGCGCCGACCTGCAAAACCGCATCAATGGCGACAGTGGCCAACTGCAGGGTGATTCCTTTGCGCACCTCATCGCGAAAGCCCTTCGCCTGGAAAGTAATGCTGTATTCACCCGGCGGCACCGAAGGCACGTCGTAAATGCCGACACCGTTGGTCTGTGTCCTTGTCGTAACGCCTGTTTCGGTATTCAGGATGACGACTGTGGCGCCCGGAATCACGCCATTCGCTGAGTCTGTTACCGTGCCTTTGATTTCTCCCGAATTTGAATTTTGCCCATAGGCGCAAAATCCAGTAGACATTGCCAGGATCATCAGGAGTACTGTGATCCTTTTTTGAAAGGTATTTGTTTTCACTTTCGGGCCTCCTCCGAGAGGGAAATTCAACTTGCGGTGAGACTAAGCCTCGAAGAACAGAATATGCATCCGACGAAAGTCGGATAGGCGGTCCTTTTTTACCTGGTCAACTGTAACCAGCGCGATTTCTATAGTTTACGGACAAAAGTTTGCACGAATACTGCGGATTTGGCGTCCGTGAAGCGCTCTGCCGCGGTCCACATCGCCCTCGCATCGAAGCGCACCGAGCGAGAGGCAGAGACTTCTCAATCGCCAATCCGTCTTTAGTCGGATGCAGCCTTGACCGCTTTGTCCGTATGCTCATATACGCACTGGATGAGCCTCTTTCATCGCTTTTGCCGCCCTTGTCCATTAGCTAACCGTAACGCGAAGCACACAGAAGGAAGGAAGTTCACCATGAAGATTGCCAGCGCAGGCCATCAGACTCTGAATGCGAAGCCCCAACGCCAGGACGCTTTGCGACTGTCATTGCTTCTGCTTGCCTTCCTTGTACCGATCGTCTCCGGGGCCCAGCAGCCGGCCGAGCCCGTCGATATCAGCCCCATCAACGGGGAAACCTATTACTTCATCAATCTGCTCTCAGGTTTGCAGATAGACCTCGACAATGGGTCGAGCACTCCAGGCGCATCCATTCTCCAGCAGAACCGCAGCTTCACGAGTCTGAGCCAACGCTGGGCATTGACACGACTGACCGGGGGAGGCTGGGCCATCACCAGTCTCGCCAATGGGCTTTGCCTCGACAGTGCAACGAGCGGAGGTACTACTGCAACGGTGCAAAATCCGTGCTCACCGGCCACTGCTACCCAGCAGTGGTCATTGAGCGCAGCGGCGAATGGATACGACACCCTTACCAATACGGGCACGGGGCTTGTCCTCGATGTATCCAATGGTTCGCCATCCCCAGGTGCAGTGTTGAATCAGACATCGGCTACGGCTTCTCCAACGCAGAGTCAGCAATGGCTGCTACGGCCAGCATTCTTCCGCGGCGTCGACAATGCGCTCCTTGAAAAGCAGGAGGCTGATCGCCTCTCTGCCAGCCTGCCCTGGTGGACAGACGCGGGAACTCCCCAGGATGTGCTGCAGATATTGAAGAATCACGGCGTGAACCTGGTGCGCATTCGTCCCACCTCCGCGCCGCCCTACCAGACATATTCGCTGTCATCCCCACCGTCGGCAGTCCCGGCCACCTGCACCGGCAACGCATGCTATGCGGAGACGGACAGCGCGGACCTCGACCTGGCCAAGCGAGCCAAGCAGCTCGGTCTCTCTGTGGAACTGACTCTCTTCTTCGACGGAGCGTCGTCGGAGGCAACGCCAGGCGCGTGGTCGGGATACACGCTTGTGCAGGCGCAAACGGCTGTCTACAACTACGTCAAGGCACAGCTTGAAGCCTACCGCTCTGCGGGCGTGATGCCTGATATGGTAACGATTGGCAATGAGGTGGATACCGGATTCTTCGGTTCACTCGCGTCGCCCACCGGAAGCAACTTCGGTCCATTCGCGGCGCTCCAGATACAGGGCATGCAGGCCGTACTCGACGCGGCGTCGGACACAACCATCGGACCGGCGATTCCCGCTCCACTCCGCTGCATTCACATCACGCCGGCTTGGGATCTGACTAACTTTTTCGGGTATGTCAACAGCAACTCGGTCCCATACGATGCTGTCTGCCAGAGTTACTATCCCATCTATCATGGTCCATTGACGGCGGCGCAGGCCGCGGCTTCCAACCCGAATAACAAGCCGGTGGAGCAGACGGTGTTGACCAATGCAGCCAGCTCGCTGGGCAAGCCGATTTTTCTAATCGAGGTTGGGGAGCACTACGAGAACG
>Ga0302148_1000485_pt1 | contig 10968 bp, 3 predicted proteins | sample I_Bog_E3_3_FD_198558 | JGI IMG/M metagenome (GOLD analysis project Ga0302148, IMG submission 198558) | Peat permafrost microbial communities from Stordalen Mire near Abisko, Sweden - I_Bog_E3_1 | ecosystem: Environmental > Terrestrial > Soil > Wetlands > Peat | place: Sweden: Abisko, Stordalen...
ACCTTTTATAAGTATAACTTACGTTTCAACTCTGCTGCGGAAGCTATTAAGGCTTCCTAACTTCCTAACATGGTCTCGGTCGCAACAAAATACGAAGTTAGGAAAAACACGCTTCCTCACTTCATCAACCGGATCCACCTTTTGTTGACCTCATATTCGTAGTCTTTTTCGCTCTCCGAAGTGACTACATCCACACGGTATGCCAGATGCCCATCGCGCACCAAGCTTTCTATCGCTTTCTCCGCGTCCCATCCAAATCTGTACCACTTGCCGTCGTTGGACATTCCGTTCCAGCGCACGTAGTGTCGGGTTTTGCCATCCTCTAAAATCGACTTCGAGTGCCTGTCCTTAGTGGTACCCTCTCGCATCGCCTTGGTGCGCTTCCTAACCTCGTTCATGATGGTTTCCTTGAACTCTCCCATCGTGACCGTCTTTGCGCTGCCGGGCGTGAAAACCATCCTGATTTCGTACTGCCAATCCATAAGCGCCGTGGCGAACAGCCAATCCTCCATTTCCACCTTTTCGTGCCCGTTAATCAGCCCTACGAGGACAGCCAGCTTGAGCACATGGAATGTGTCCCGGCCGCTTAGGTCTTTCTTCGGCTTCCATCCAAGGTATAGTGCTTCCACGCCAGGCGCGAATCCCTCGATTTTGGCGTCGTGCAGTTTGTTCGCCAGCGTTTTCACGCTGTCCACGGTGATGGGTCCGACCCCTTCCAGGAATTCCTTTTTTACGGTGCCTGTGGTGTATATGGATGGGTCAGCTTCCCAGTTGCGGCTTGTCCTTGCGTCCACGCGCTTCTCTGCGAACCCGAAAATCATCCTTGATCCAATCCCATGCATGCTGTTCTCACCAAACGCCAGTCTGTAGTTGGTTTCGTCAATCTCTCCCTGACCCACCGGCAGCCCAGCCAGCCAACTCATACGGCAATCCACCGTCTGCGTCTGGCGATACTTGGAATCCTCGTATACCTTGCGGTTGTGATCGTAATAATGCTGCATGGCTTGAAGGACGCCACTCGTTTCGCCCTTGCTCTTCTTGAGCGTGTCTTCAAGCTCGTAGGTCACGATGCAGCGCCGACGGGGTCCGGCGCGGCGAACGGGGTCGTCCTTGGTTCCGGGCTTGTCTCCTACGTGTTGCGCTATACTGCGTTCGCCCGATGGCGCGTAGTTCGACCACGCGATATCCTCTTTTTCTCTGAGTCCCAGCACATCTATGCTGCGATCCGTCGCCATGTCTTTTCCCGCTCCCACTAGGGCAAGCAGGGTCACGAAGAGATTGATCCGAACGCCTTCCATTTTGTCCCTGCCCGGCAGAGAACTTACCAACGCCAGTATCGATGGCACGACCAGACCAGGATCAAGTCCGCCCTCGCACGCTTTGTCCGTCAGTTCCTTCAGCTTTCCCTCGGGCATCGCCTCGTAGGGAAACCGCAGTTGAGGATATTTGAGCGCGGATTCATCAATAGCCGGAGCTTCGGAAGGGTCATCGCCGTCATCCACACCCGCGCCCAGCGCATCAGCCGGAGCGCCCAGAAACTCAGCGCCGTCATCTACCACCGCACCCAGTGCTTCCAGCAGTTCCCCAACCGGCTGTTCCTCAAATATTTTGTGGGGATACCTTTCGCCTTTGAGCTCATTGACCTTGGCGATCAGCTCGCCAAGAGTGCATTCATCGCTAAAACAGCAAAATCCGATGCCGCCATCTGGGTAAACGATAATTTCAGTTTTGCGTTTGTCCCCGCTGTGCTCATGAATTCCATCGTCCGTGCGCATGGGGCAGTTGGAAGTGACGTAATGTTCTTCCCCGTTTTCTTCTATTATTTCTTCCAGCACCAAGTACGGCTGCGCCCAATCCATATAGTGTTCGACACCATATTCTTCGAGCCATTCTTGATTTACTTTAGGAAAATCTCCACCAGACTTTGATGATGCGGGTCCAGAAGGGAACGCAGCAGCCACAATACATAACGAGTCAGTAAGTACTGCTTGGAACGAACGGGGAATGGATAAAATATAAGATTGTCGCCACGGTCGCTCACCACCATCCTGAGGACTCTTTCGGCTCGTCGTACCATAGGCTTTGATTACTTGTTCAGGCTCGGCTAAGGATGTATCAATTTGGCAGATTTTACCGTCATTGAAATCCCCGCTGATATTGCGAAAATTGTAAGAAACGCCTTCCAGCACAGCTTTCAGCAGTAAATAAGACTCCGGTGGATGTAGCACGCGATAAATTAAGTGCCACCCATTTCCACTGCACGCAATGATCGGTTGCGGGAACTCTTTCTTTGTCAGCCACGCAATCACCTGATCTCGTACATCAGCCAAAGTCTGGAGTTCGGCATCAGTAGCGTTCATTTTCTTGTTCGGATCATTTTGCGGTCGGTCTATATCAATGACCAGCCATTGGTAAGAGCGTATGTCGTTCCGTGCGGTGGATAGCCCGAGCCGCTGCTTTGTCAGGCCGTTAATTTCTGGTTTGATCCGCTGTAGGGTGTACCACAAGGCCTCAAACTTTCCACTTTCATCGGCTCTAGCAAGCACCTGTGCCATGCGCTCGTGATCGATGTAATACTTAGACCGAATATTGCCGTCGAGCTTCTTACCCCTTACTTCGACAATCTCACCTGGTTCGAATAGCAGGTCGATAGCTTTTGTAATTTCGTTGATCGTCCTGTCGTGCTCCGGCGCTGCAACGGACTTCTCGTCGTGAAGATTGCTGGGAGATTGGGTGGTGCTGCTGCTAATTACTTCTGGAGTCTCTACATGATTGTTCATTCTTGTCCTGTGCTTCTTGTCCTGTTTCTTCCGCCTTGTCAAAGGCGATTCGAGGAACCGTTTCGGGGCAGGCGACAGGACGAAGCCTGCCCGACGGTTTTAATCTTCTTGCGAAGACCTGACATATATAGATACTGAAAGTCAGCCGATTTTCAGCTTTTCGCCCGTCACCTCCGACGGTGGTCTGCTTTTGGTGCGCGAGTTGGATGAGCGATTGGGGTTGAGCGAACTCATCGCCGAACACTTGACCGATTCACGCGGGAAGAACACGCAATTGCCCATGGCCGATCTGTTGCGCCAGGCGGTGTACAGCCGATTGGCCGGTTACGAAGACGTGAACGATGCCCAGCGGCTATCGCAAGACCCGACCTTCCGACTCATGGGTTCGGAACGAATCTGGGAGCGCGGAGCCGCGCTGACATCCCGCTTGCAGTCGTTCGAAACCGAGCTGTTGACCCAAGCAGAGAACCTCTCTGGCTTGGCCGCAATCAACCGGGAGCTGATTGCCCGGGCGGAAACTATCGAATCTCCGCAGCGGGTGGTGCTGGACATGGATTCGACGGAGATTCCGGTCTACGGGCAGCAGGAACAGAGCACCTACAACAAATACTACGAATCGACCTGCTATCACCCGCTGTTGCTGTTCAACGGCGAGGGCGACTGTCTTACGGCGAAACTGCGGCCGGGTAACGTGCATAGTGCGGAAGACTGGGCAGAACTGTTACTACCGGAGATCGAGCACCAGCAAAAACTCGGCAAGGAAGTGGTGTTTCGCGCCGATGCTGCCTTTGCCAAGCCGGAGATTTACGATGCTCTGGAGGAGAGAGGTGTGAAGTATGCGATTCGGATTCCCGCGAATAACAGCCTGGAGCGCGACATCGCGGAGTTGCTGACGCGGCCCGTAGGAAGACCGAGCCACAAACCCGTGGTGTGGTACAAGGGCTTTCTCTATCAAGCCGCCAGTTGGAAGACGGCGCGGCGGGTAGTGGCGAAAGTAGAGTTTCACGCTGGGGAGTTGTTCCCGCGAGTGGGTTTTATCGTGACCAACCTGGAGGTACCGAGCCGGATGGTGGTGCGGTTTTACAACAAGCGCGGGACGGCGGAGCAGTGGATCAAGGAGGGCAAGCAGGCGGTGAAGATGACGCGGTTGTCCTGCCATCGTTTCCGCTCCAACCAGGTGCGGCTGGCATTGAGCCTGCTGGCCTACAATCTGGGGAACCTGTGGCGACGGCTGGCGTTGCCCACAGAAATCGAGAACTGGTCGCTGACCAGTTTGCAACAGCGGCTGGTGAAGACCGGCGGGCGGCTGGTCAAGCACGCTAGGTACTACTGGCTTCTGCTGGCCGAGAGCCATCTGACGAGGCGGCGGTTTGGAAGTATGGTGCGGCGGATCGCGGCTCTACCGCTTCCGGCGGGATAGCCAAGGCTGCGGGAGCCGGGGAATGGAGTCCAGACCAACAGGCGGAGGGAAGGGTGTGTGACAAAACCGGATGGAAAGGCTGTGGTCAACCGTTGCAGGACTCGCGCTGGGGCACACCGGACCCTGTGCCGCGCCCTGGGCTCGGCTGAAGAAAATATTCATGCGGTGGAACCCCGGAAAGGGTGTACAGTATCGGGTTGTTGGGAGCTAAAACGGAAATTCCGGTCTATGGGTGGCCCTACTAGCTTTCCTTGAAGCGGCGCCGATAGCCGAGGCGGGCTCATCTACGAGATGCTCAGATGCAGCAGGGATGATCCGAAACCGCAGCCACCAGATGGTTGTCACAGCTCCTGGTGATCCCCGGCCTGTGCAATCGGCCTGGTCTCATGTTAGGCTTTCTGCCGCGAGTGAAACGCTCATGTACGTTGGCTCTGCGCTCTAGGTTGAGACCCCTGAGTTTTCAGTCTCGGATAGTTTTTCAAATCAGCAAGGGAGACTCCTCATGTCGTCGTCCCGCTTCTTCGTCCACCTCTCTTTGAGCCTTGCCCTTTTAGTAGCAGGTGCCAGCGCCCAGAACTCTTCCTCCGCCGACCATGTCAAGAGTCAACAAGCGGTCGAAGCATACGGCAAGCTGCCGTTGGCTTTTGAGGCCAACCGGGGACAGACCGACAAGCAAGTTCGGTTTCTCTCTCGAGGCGAGGGGTACACGGCCTTTCTCACCGATTCCGAGGCGGTAATGGTGCTGCAGGACGGATCGAAGCCACAAGGCGTTTCCTCCGGGAACAAGATTGAGCCAAAGGAAGCTCCAGATCCAGGATACTCCTCTATTCTCCGAATGAAGATTGAAGGTGCGAGTCCGAATCCCAAGGTGTCAGCGTTGGACGAGCTTGAGGGGCGCAGCAACTACTTCATTGGAAACGACCCGAAAAAATGGACGAGTGATGTCCCACTGTACAAGAAGGTGCGATTCCAGTCCGTGTATCCGGGGATCGATCTGCTCTATTACGGCACGCAGGGGCAGTTGGAGTATGACTTCGTCATTGCGCCGCACGCCGATCCCGAGAAGATCAAAGTTGCATTTTCAGGCGCCGAGCACATGGGAATCGACAAGAATGGCGACCTCCAAATCAATGTGGGCAGCGGGCAGGTCACATTCCACAAACCTGTGGTTAGGCAGGACAAAGACGGAGTTGCTACACCGGTCAGCGGGACGTTCAGGATCAGCAACGGCAAAGAGGTATCATTTGACCTTGGCCAGTACGATCGAAGCCGCGAGCTCGTCATTGATCCCAGCCTGGTTTATGCGACGTACCTGAGCGGGAACACATATGATCAGGCTCAGGCCATCGCTGTTGACAACTCAGGGAATGCATACATCACCGGCTGGACGCAATCGACGAATTTTCCAACAACATCTGGAGCGTACCAAACAACAAATGCTGGAACTTACGATGTGTTTATTACCAAGCTGAACACCACGGGCTCGGCGCTGGTCTATTCCACGTACCTCGGTGGCTCCAGCTATGACTTTAGTTACGGCATCGCGGTGGATAGCGTGGGCAATGCGTACGTCACGGGTAATACCCAGTCTTTGAATTTCCCGACAACGTCTGGGGCCTTCCAGCAGTGTTCAGAGACCAATGGTTTCGGATTTGTCAGCAAGCTGAATAGCTCCGGTTCAGAACTTGTGTATTCAACGTGCATCGGCTCCTATGTCTACGCTCAGTCGATCGCCGTGGACAGCAGCGGATCGGCATACATCACGGGTTATACAGAGGGCTCCATTCCAGTTACACCTGGAGCCTTTCAAATGTTCCCCGGCGGATCACAAGATGCCTTTGTGACCAAATTCACTCCCGATGGGACTGGGCTCGCCTACTCTACGTTTCTTGGCGGGAATGGGGATGATTATGGCCAGGGAATCGCGGTGGACAGTTCTGGGAATGCTTATGTTGTTGGCACTACGACATCGCAAAACTTCCCAATAACTTCTGGTTCATTTCAAACAACTTTCAGAGGGTATTCTGATGTTTTCGTTACTAAGCTGAATGAGACTGGTTCTGCTCTGGTTTATTCCACATACCTGGGCGGATACTTGTACAACTACGGCTACGCGATCGCAGTCGACGGGACAGGGGCGGCATACGTCGGGGGCCAGACGTATTGGACAGCGGACGGTTTCCCAATTACGTCGGGCGCGTACCGAACCAACTACTCGGGGGCCTTTCTGACGAAGCTCGCTCCTGGTGGTTCGGCCCTCGACTACTCCACCTACCTAGGAGACGGCAGCTCTAGCTGGGAAGTGAACACACTGGCGATTGACAGTAGTGGGAACGCGTACGTTGTTCAGGGTCAAGGCAATGGTTGCTGCGGCTATCTCGAGACAATTAGTACCGACGGCTCAACACTGTTATCGGAGACATATGAGCCGGTCTATTTGACAGGAATAGCAGTTGATTCGAGCGGGGCATCTTACGCGGCCGGATTTGCCTATTACGGTAGCGGGTTCGAGACGACGCCAGGAGCTTTTCAGACATCGCCTCAAAATACTAGTGCATCCGGCGTGGTCTTGAAATTGGCTCCCTTTGCCGTTCCTGTCGCCTCTCTCTCAAACACAAGTCTCAATTTCGGCTCCCAGGTTGTGAACACGACGAGCAACGCTGTTGTGGTTACGCTGACCAATCATGGCGATGCGTCGCTAGCAATCAGCGGCATTGTCGCGAGTGGGGACTATGCGGAAACCAGCAATTGCGGCAGTTCTCTCGGATCAAGCCTGAGTTGCACGATTTCCATCACCTTCACGCCAACCCTAGTTGGAACCAGAACCGGATCGGTCACAATCACGGACAATAACAACGGAACTGCCGGAAGCACGCAGTCGATTTCCATGAGCGGCGTTGGCGTTGCACCCATCGCCAGCCTGTCCACAAACAGTCTGACGTTTGGCAGCCAAGCTGTGGGAACAGTAAGCGCAGCCCAGAACGTTACCCTGAGCAACACTGGAAATGCGACGCTCACCATCTATGGCATCGTTCCAACCGGCGATTTCTCGGACACAAACAACTGTAGTGCGTCCGTTGCGCCAAGCGGGAGTTGCACGATCTCGGTCAAATTCGCTCCCACCGCAGCCGGAACACGAACGGGATCGATAGCGATCTCCGACAATGCGGCCGGCAGCCCACAGTACATCAACCTCACCGGAACGGCAACTGGCTTCTCGCCCATCGCAACGCTCTCGACCAACAGCCTGACGTTCGCTGGGCAAGCGGTTGGTACAACCAGTTCCGCGCAATCCGTGACCTTGAGCAACACCGGCACGGGCAGCCTGAACATCAGCAGCATCGCTTCGAGCGGGGACTACGCTCAGACCAACAACTGCCCCGCTTCGCTGGCAGCAAGCGCCAACTGCACCATCTCGGCTACCTTCACGCCGACAACTACGGGGACGCGCAGCGGCACGGTCACGATTATAGATAATGCCTCGAGCAGCCCGCAAACCGTCGGTCTGACCGGCACCGGCCTGGCACCAGCAGTGAGCCTTTCGGCGACGAGCTTGACGTTCAGCGGCCAACAGGTCGGAACATCTAGCTCGGCACAAAGTGTCACACTGACTAATACAGGCACCGCCACCCTTACCGTCATCTCGATTGTGGCCGCTGGGGATTTCGGACAAACCAACAATTGCGGCACTTCAGTTGCGGCTGGCGCGAACTGCGCCATTGCAATTACGTTCGCACCCGAGGCGCTGGGTCTGCGTCTTGGCTCGGTCGCGATTACAGACAATGCTTCCGGCAGCCCGCAGTCGATTGCCTTGCAGGGAACTGGCGTGGCGTCATTCGTAAGCCTTTCGGCGACCACACTTAGCTTTGGCAACCAGGTCCTGAGCACGACAAGCGCCGCCCAGACGGTCACGCTGACCAATACAGGCACCGGGACGTTGCTAAACATCAGCTTTTCAACTACAGGCGACTTTGCACAGACGAATAATTGCAGCTCATCGCTCGGTGCAGGACTGAGCTGCACAATCTCAGTCACATACACCCCGACCATGCTAGGCAATGAAATTGGGAGCATTTCCATCTCGGACAGCGCAGCGGGTAGCCCGCAGCAGATCACTTTGAGCGGCACCGGAGTGCCCGCAATCGCTGTTTCGCCTACGGCGCTCTCGTTCACGCTCCAACTCGTTGACACGACAAGTGCCACCCAGACGGTCACACTAACGAACTACCAAACTGTAGCGGTCAATGTTGGCGGTATTTCAATATCCGGTCCGTTTACGGAAACCGACAATTGCGCCAACACCCAAGTCGCAGCAGGAGGTACTTGTTCCATTTCCGTGGCTTTCGTTCCGACGGCCAACGGATCGGCAACAGGTACCTTAGTTATCAGCGATAGCATTTCCGGAAGCTCACCCACAGTCCAGCTTGCGGGAACGAGCTCAGGAATTGTGCCCAACGGTTTTGTGGGCGTCTCCAGCATGGGAATCCCTCGCGCCCAACATCAAGCGACACTGCTCACGACGGGCAAAGTGCTTATCACCGGTGGCGCATCCACGACAGAAGCGCAGCTTTATAATCCGACCACGACAAGCTTCACTCCGATTGCCAGCCCCATGTCCACCGCTCGGTACTGGCACGTGAGCCATCAGATAGCAGGAGGCAACGTACTCGTGGCCGGAGGTGCGGATGCCAATGGAAACTATTTGGCCAGCGCGGATTTGTATAACTACGCGACGAACACCTTCTCGCCAACCGGCAGCATGACCACGCCTCGGGCGCTGCCCACAGCGACCTATCTGAGCGGTCAGGGCGAGCTTCTGGTGACCGGAGGTAAGAACTCGACGGGACCGCTGGCCTCAGCCGAATTCTACAAGGGGACAACGGGAACTTTCTCGCTGACGACCGGGAGCATGTACACGCCTCGGTACAACCACGCGGCGGCAGCATTGTCGGGTGGTACCGTCTTGATTACCGGCGGCAGATGCGATCCAGAAACGACTCCGAGCTGCGCTTCCGACGTTGGGATCAGCGCCGAAATCTACACTCCGAGCACCGGCACGTTCACTCGGCTCACTAACAACATGAACGTGAGCCGATACCTGCATACCGCAATCACTCTGTCCGACGGTACGGTATTGATCGCCGGCGGATGTGGATCTTGTCTTTCATCGAACGGGACAGTAGTTACTGCAGAGATTTACAACCCCACTACTCAAACCTTCACCCCGACGGCGACGGCGATGGTCGGAGGTTCAGTATGGGGGCATCGCGCCACGCCATTAGGTCTTGATACAAGCACTACGAATCAAGTCCTGATCACGGGTGGGTACAACAACCTGGAAGGACCCGTGGAAGCTGAAGCTCAGTTGTACACCGTGGCAACTCAGACCTTTACGGCAGTGGGCAACATGACAACTCCTAGGGCGTTTCACACGGCGACACCGATCGCAGCGGGGGTAGTCATCGTGACCGGCGGGTGTCCTGTGACGTCCGAGGGAGATCTATATTTTTGCCCACAACCATTGGCCAGTGCGGAAACTTTTGTACAAACGCTTACCGTAACTACCTCGTCGACATCACTCTCGTTCGGAACTCAGTTGGTCGGCACAACCAGTAGTCCGCAAAACGTGACCATCACCAATACCGGCAAGGCCCAGGTCGACGTGGCCAGCGTCGGGATTACCGGAGATTTCTCGGTGCAGACGAATGGATGCCAATCCGCAATCCAGCCAGGGAACTCTTGCACTCTCGGAATCGTCTTCGTTCCAACCGCAATAGGATCTCTAAGCGGAACCTTGACGATCACGGACAATGCCACGGGCAGTCCCCAAACCGTTGCCTTGTCGGGTACGGGAACTACGACAACGACAACCTCTCTCACGTCTTCCCTGAACCCTTCGACTTATGGACAGGCTGTGACGTTTACGGCTGTTGTGGTGCCCGCGGCCTCGGGGACGCCAACCGGAACGGTGCAGTTTGCGATTGACGGCAGCGCCTTCGGTTCGCCGGTGACGTTGGTTTCCGGTTCGGCCACTTCTGGCAGCATCTCGACGCTGGCGGAGGGCACGCACACGGTGACTGCGGTGTACTCAGGTACCACGGACTTCGTAACCAGCACGGGCATGCTGAGCGGAGGCCAGGTCGTCAATCAGGCGAGCGCAGCGACAATCGTTAGTTCCGGTCTGAATCCGTCGGTCTTCGGGCAGTCGGTAACGTTCACGGCGACCATCAGCGGCCATTACGGGCAAGTCAAAGGGCGGAAACCACAGAACGTCACCGGGACGGTGGCGTGGAGCACGAACACGGGATGCGGCACGACATCGGTGACGTCAGGCAATCCTGGAGTCGCAACCTGCGCTACATCCACTCTCCCCGTGGGGACGGACACGATTACGGCGATCTACTCGGGCGACAGCAACCACGGCGGGAGCACGGGCACGTTGAGCGGCGGCCAAGTCGTCAATAAGGCAAGCTCGACGACGACGGTTGCTTCCAGTCTGAATCCTTCGAAGTATGGCCAAACGGTGAGTTTCACGGCAAATGTGACGGCGGCGGCGCCGGGAGCAGGGACGCCGACGGGAACGGTGCAGTTTGCGATTGACGGCAGCGCGTTCGGTTCGCCGGTGACGTTGGTTTCCGGTTCGGCCACTTCTGGCAGCATCTCGACGCTGGCGGAGGGCACGCACACGGTGACTGCGGTGTACTCAGGTGCCACGGACTTCGTAACCAGCACGGGCACGCTAAACGGAGGACAGGTAGTTAATCAAGC
>Ga0302148_1000492_pt1 | contig 10869 bp, 9 predicted proteins | sample I_Bog_E3_3_FD_198558 | JGI IMG/M metagenome (GOLD analysis project Ga0302148, IMG submission 198558) | Peat permafrost microbial communities from Stordalen Mire near Abisko, Sweden - I_Bog_E3_1 | ecosystem: Environmental > Terrestrial > Soil > Wetlands > Peat | place: Sweden: Abisko, Stordalen...
CCCATTCAGGCGGCGCTGGCCGGTTTTGCGGTTGCAATGGCCAGACTCAGGCAAAGGGCAATGAAGATTTCGACCACTACCGGCCCCTGGAAGAAGTAGAACCAGGAGTTGACGGCGAGTGCCAGATAAGCGAGTGCAAATGCGGCCACGATGGGACGAATTCTCAGGGAATGAGTCTTGGCAAGCGAGCCAAGTTGCCAGAAAGCGATCGCCTCAATGGTCATAGTGATGGTGGCGCCAAGTCCCATGCCGCGGTAGAAGTCAGCGTAAGTTCGCGGCAACCCAAAAACGAAAAAATGGTTGGACTGCATTGCGGCGAAGGCTACTGCCGCGGCGCCGGGCTCGGGTTTGCCGAAGACGCCGCCGATGGTGTGCAGGATCGCGTGAATCAGTGTCAGCACGGATGCGATGCGCAGGTAGATTGTGGACTTCATCGGGATATCTCTCCATTTGCCGCCTCGGCGTACAGCGCCAGAATGCCTGCCCAGGCGCCGGGTCCGTCGAAGACGGCGCGCAACTGCTCATAGTCCTCGCCATGGCGCTCCAGCTTGCTGTGCTCCAGTTCGACGAGCGTCGTTCCTGCTCCCTCGGCCGTGAAGCGGATCTCGACTTCACTTGCCTTGGCCATGTCCGGATCGCACACCCAGTCTGGTTGGTCGTGTCCCGGACCAATATGCCATGAGAAGGTGACACGATGCGGCGGATCCCACGCCAGCACCGTACCCCAATCGTTCCGGTTGCCTGCGGCGTCTCTCTCGTACCACCGGCCGCCGACACGCGGCTCCACAAAGATCGCCTCGAAAGGAGTCTTGCCAATGTGATGCGTAGCTGGCCACCATGTCTCCATCTGTTCCACGAAGACGGAAAAGGCGCGCTCAATGGGAGCCTGCACGCGCACGCACTTACGGACGACGGCTTCTTCTTGTAGGTTTGTCATGAGTTTCTCCGTTGGGGATTTGTTCGACAGAGGTTTGAAATGCGCTCATGGCCTGCGTCCACATCTGGTCGAAGTGAGCGCGCAGCCGGGCGATGCCTTCTGGATTCAACTGGTAGATGCGGCGGGTTCCTGCCCGGCTGTCTGTGACCAGTCCCGCGTCTTTGAGGATGCGCAGGTGTTGGGAGACCGCTGGACGGCTGACGGGAAGATTGCGGGCAAGTTCATTGACGGCGACGGGCCCGCCAGCGAGCTTCTGGAAGATGGCCATGCGGGTCGAGTCGCCGAGGGCGTCGAGGCCGGCTTGTAGGTAAGTGTCCACTAACGGTAAGTTAACACGCACCGATAGGTTCGAGTCAAGAGGAAAACTTGGGGACACGAGAGATGCGCGGGAGAATAGAAAGCGCCCGCTGCGGTAAACTTGCAGCCAATGCGAGTGTTTGGGATCGATTGCGGTACCGAAACCACGGGATTCGGTGTTGTGGAGTCTTGCGACGCGGGACGGCAGCCTCGGCTGGTGATGAAGGCGATGGGTGCCATCCGGCTGAAGAAGACGCTTTCGACATCAGAGCGGCTGTTGCAAGTGTATCGAGAGTTGTCGATCGAGCTGGAGCGGTGGAAGCCGGACGCGGTGGCCATCGAGGGGGTCTTCTACTCAGTGAATGCCAAGTCGGCGCTGAAGCTGGGGCAGGTGCGCGGCGTGGCGCTGCTGGCGGCGGCCATGCAAGGGCTGCCGGTAGCCGAGTATGCGCCTCTGAAGATCAAATCGAGCGTGGTGGGTTATGGGCTGGCCAAGAAGGAGCAGGTGCAGTTTATGGTGGCGCGTCTACTGGATTTGGTCGAGGTGCCGGAACCGGCGGATGCAGCCGACGCGCTGGCGATCGCAATTTGCCACATTCATACAGCTGAGACGCTCGGTATGCAAGGGGTGGGGCGATGAGGGTTGCTGGGCTGGCTTTGGCGTTGGCGATACTTGCGCTTCCGGTGCAGGGCGAGGTTGGGAACGCCCCAGGGCCGGAGTTTCAGATCGAATTTTCCAATCCAGGGCTCACCCCGGCGCATTGGACGCTGACCTTGCATCCCGATGGAAGCGGGCATTTCCGTTCGGAACGGGGGGGCGCGCCGGGGGACGGTTTGGATGGAAGAGTCGAGAGGATCGAAGTTCCCGATGTGGATCGTGAGATTCGCTTGGATGCGGAGTTTGCGGAGCGCATCTTTCAATCGGCACGCCTGCACAGGCAATCGAAAGCAGAGTGCGAGAGCCACCTGAAGGTGGCTTTTCAGGGATGGAAGAAGCTGAGATTGACCGGGCCGGATGGCGAATGGGGTTGCGAGTTCAATTATTCGAAGGACAAGGAGATTCAGGCTCTGGGGGAATCGCTTTTGGCCGTAGCGGGAACAATCCTCGAGGGCGCGCGGATTGAGGTATTGCTCAGGCATGACCGGCTGGGACTCGACAGCGAGACAGAGTATATGGTGGAGGCCGTTGGGGACGGGCGCATGCAGCAGATTGGCGTCATTCGAGAGATTTTGGAGCGGCTGGCTGACGATCCCACAGTAATGGAGCGAGCGCGGAGGCGGGCCAGGGTATTGCTGGAAGGCGCAGGCAAGGGCGATCATGGGCGCGGGACTGGGGGGAAATAAAGCATTCCCAGACCGAATATGGGAGTGACTTTTGCGGGTTTGAGAGTGTCATATTGTGTGTTGGCCAGCCGGGCTTGGCTGGCTTCGTCCATTGGCAGGGGCGAGTAGAGGTGAAATGCAATGAATCAGCTTGAAAAGCGCATCCGGAATTGGATCGGATTGGGACATTCGTTGATTTGGTTTGCAGCGTTCGGGGTTGGCGCCGGGCTACTGCTGCTAACGGCCCGAGCCGACGATGCGGCTCAAGCATCCCGAGCAGCAAGGCTGAGCAGCGTGGTTGGCCAGGTGCAGATTTCGCAGGGAGCGGTGTTGGTTACCGATCAGGCGGTGGCAAATGCTCCGTTGTTTGAAGGCATGAGTGTAGCAACCGCCGAGGATGGCCGCGCGGAGATTCAATTGGAAGACGGCAGCGTGGCGCGGCTCTCGCCCAACAGTTCGCTTACACTGACGGTCTTGCGCGGGCAAGGCGACGCGGGCCAAGCAGAGGTTGTACTCGAGAGCGGGCTGGCCTATTTTGAGGTCCAGGCCGGAGCTGATCGCATTCTGTTTGGGGACAGCGTCGTGACTGCGAGCGGCTTCACCGTGATGCGGATCAATCTCGACAATCCACCGGGCGATCTGGCTGTTTTTTCAGGAAATGCACACCTGGAGCGGGGTTCTGCCCTGACCTTAGACCTGCACGGGGGTGAGAGCCTCGTTCTGAATGGCGCCGATGCCAGCCGCTACGATTTGACTGAATCGATCGAGCCAGATTCGTGGGACTCATGGAACTCAGACCGCGACCAGGTGCTGACGGGCTTGGCCGCATCGAAAACCGGGGCGACGAAGAGCTATGCCGACAGCAGCAACCCTGCCTGGAACGACCTGGATGCGAATGGGAGTTGGTATAACGTGCCGGGGCAAGGCAATGTGTGGTCACCGTTTGCGGCATCCGGCGCGGGATGGGATCCTTACGGGAGCGGCTACTGGATGTGGACGCCAAGGTATGGCTACATTTGGGTGTCGAGCTATTCCTGGGGTTATTTGCCGTTCCAGTGCGGAAATTGGAATTACTACGACAGCTTTGGCTGGGGCTGGATGCCGGGGACGGGCGGCTGCTCGCCCTGGTGGGACAGCGGCTACGTCGGCCCCAACATCGGGATTGGCTACGGCGGTTATCGTCCCCCGATTCCTCCCCATCCGCGGCCGCGTCCCCCCATTGGCCGGGGAGGCCATTTTGAGGCATTGCCCATGGTTGCCGTCAGCCGGCGTCCAACGGCGGAAGGCAATGCTTTGCCGGCGCGAGACGGGAAATCTGCTGTGACGATTGCGGGGCAGACGGTGCAGGCCGTTCGCCCGCTGAACCCACGCCCGCGGTATAACCACTCGGCTTCGGCGTTTGTGAATCGGACCTCCTTTCAGGGCGCGAGTTCCGGCGCGAGTTCCGCGACGGGCACGGCGCGCGCAATCGGTCCCGGTCTGGGGAGCAGCCGTGCGGCTGGCACGGGCAGTTCCGCCAGTTCTGGTGCGGCAAGGGCGTCGGGTATCGCTAGCCACGCGGCGTCCACGGCCAGCCATGGTTCTTCAGGCGGCGGGGCTTCGGCTGGCCACTCCGCAAGCGGAAGTGGATCTTCAAGGGGCGGATTCTCCGGCGGTGGCGGGGGCGCTTCCCATGCTAGCGGCGGGGCGTCGCACCGATAGAGTTCCGGCTGTTCTTTTGAGTCGTCCGCCAGCTTCGCCGGCCCACGGGGAATGAAACTGGGTGCCTTTGGGCAGCGCGCCTTCGTTTTTGCGCCTAGGGTGGGTTGGCGCTGACTTCCATGTGTTCTTTTGTTTTCAACAACCTGTAGTCTTTTTCTTCTTTGGCATTCTGGTCGGGCATACGCACCCGCCCTTCGAGCGCCCGTTGCCAGAAGCGAGGGAACCAACCTCGCTTACTTCCTGCGCTTTGGCTGACCCAGAGAGATGATTTCAATCGCCACAGGAGCTAGGCCGGCCTTGGTGATCTTCAGTTCCTGAGCGGCGGCATACGACAGGTCAATGACGCGCCCATCGTCAAGCACGCCACGATCATTGATGCGCACCACCACTGACCTCTTGGTGTTTTGATCGACCACGCGCACCAGCGTGCCAAAGGGCAAGGTGGGATGGCATGCCGTCATGGCGTACATGTCGAACCGTTCCCCACTGGCCGTGCGATGGCCGTTGAGCACCGAGCCGTACCAGGAGGCAATACCGTGCAGAAGATCTGCGCCTCGAGCCAAGTTGGATTTGCGGGCGATCGGCGGAGCAAGCTCTGTCGGCGTCGCGCTCAGGACCGGCGCTGCCGGCGGCATGGTTGACGCGGGTCTGGAAAGCCGCGCATCCGCTTGCACGGCCGGCGTGGCGAGCATAACCGCCACGGAGACCAGCGCAACCGAGGAAACTCCCGCCACGAAGCAAATCCCCAGCGGAGTCTTCAAGCTCATGGTGCGTGATTTTCTTCGTATAACCATCTGTGCATATTACTAAATCGGTACTCCTTTTCCCATCTTTTTCACGAAAATAGACGAGAATCCCCCCCAAGAAGCCTAAACTTTTGGCCCCATCTGCCGATATTCACTGTCTCTGACCCGTAAGTTGTACAAAAATATTACATTTTGCCCCATTGAGCAGAGGCGCGGTTTGCGGTTGCTTCGTCAATCGGCCATAACCGAAGCAAATGCGGCACCGTCAAATCAGGTGCAGCCAAGGGGCAATCATCAGACTAGAATCCCAACGTGGGCGGAATCGCTGCTTCAGAGCGCTTCGATATGGGTTTAGAAATCGCATAGCTTTTCTGCGCAAGTCCCATGGGGAGTATTTGCACCATCAATGCAGTGAAATGAGGTTGCCATGAGCAATCGTTGTGAGCAGCGGACAAATGCGTTGATTCTCAAGAAGGCCTCCATCCGGTGGTCTTCAGCTATCCTTCTGGTTCTCTTCGTCTCGCCGGTCTTCGGCCAGACAGCACCGCAACCTCAATCGTCCCCCGCGACTATGGACCAGGCTCCGGGCATCAGCACAAACGTCGATGAGGTTTCCCTCGATCTGGCTGTACACGACAAGAATCAGAATCCCGTACTTGACATGAAGCCCGAGGATTTTACGGTTACCGACAACGGAGCGCCAGTCAAGCTCACCAGTTTTCGCTTTGTGAGCGGTGAGGCGGCCGCCAGCAGGGGCCACATGATCACGCTGGTCTTCGACGCGTTCCATGGCGCAACAGCAAAGAACGCTCGGATCATTGCCGAGAAGGTTCTCAAAGCGCTTCCCAACGACGGCTACTCCTTTGCGGCTATGGATTTTGCCGGCCGCCTGCGCTTGATCCAGGGCTTTACCGACGATCGCCAAGCCGTCGAGCAGGCCGTGAACGTGATTACCGAAAGCAACCCCATGATCATGGCCTCAACGCACAGCCTGGCCGTTAACATCATGGACGATAAGGCAGCCGAAGAAAGCAGGATCAAGGCCGCATCCCAGGCAGAGAAGAACCTTATCGCCATCGCGCAGACGGGCGTCGATCTCTCGGGGCATCATGTAGACGTTAAGGATCGGGCTCGGGCGCAAGCGCTTTTCACAGCCTTGCAGGATGCGCAGACCATCACCCAGGAAAAGCACCCGCAATTGAACTTCGCCGGCCTGCTTGCCCTGGTGAAATCGCAGCAGACCCTTGGGGACAGAAAAGCGGTGATCTACTTCACCCGCAATCAGCAGTTGGATAAAGCCGCAAAGGAAATGCTCAAGACCATTGCCGCGGCCGCCACCAGGGCCGGCGTCAGCGTCTATACCGTCGACCTGGACGCCGCCGGCAACTCATCGCAATATCAGTTGGACAACGAACACCTCAACGGCCAGCGGCCGTACGATCCGCACGCAGTGCCCACTGACGGGGGGTACGGGTCGAAGATTCCCATGCAGCAAGCGGCCGGAACACCCATTCAGGGCGATCCTTCGCCCACAGGACCAGTGTGGGGGCCCGCGCAAGACCTCGCCATGGCGACCGATTTTGCGCGCGGCAACAATGAAGACAGGACCAATCCATTTAACGACACCAAGAGCCCCATGGCGGATTTCTCGAAATCAACCGGAGGCGCTTACATCGACGCTCTGAACAGCGTCAAAGGGCCGTTGCAGCAGATGGCTCAGGACCTCTCCGCCTACTATCAGGCTTCTTATGTCCCTCCCTTCAAGGAGTACGACGGAACCTATCGAACGATTGCCGTCAAAACTCTGCGGGCGGGCTTACATATTCAAACCAAGAGCGGTTATTTTGCGCTGCCGCCCGGCGCGGATGCAGGAATCCAGCCGTTCGAGGCGCCCCTCCTGAAGACCCTGGCCCAGCCGCAATTGCCTTCCAGCATCAAGTTCCACGCGGCCGTTCTGCGCTTTGGCGACCTGCCCGATGGGAACACCAGTTCCCTGGCGGTCGAGGTGCCTCTTTCCGAGCTCCAGGCAAAAGAAGATCCCCATTCCGGCCCCTCCACGGCCCACCTCTCCATCGTGGCGCAGATCAAGGATAAGGGCGGCGTGGTGGTCGAACACTACGGGGAAGAAATTACCAAGCGCGGGGCAAAGGAAACGCTCGATCACGACCCTTCGGCGATCCTCTCTCTGGAGCGCCACTTCATCTCGGCACCCGGCAAGTACACCATGGAGGTTGCCGTCCTCGACCAAAACAGCGGAAAGACGGCCGCGAAGCGAATCGTATTCGAGATCCTCGACAAGCCCGGCGACATCTCATTGAGCGATATGGTTCTGGTGCTGAACATGGAGGGATCCCAAGAGGAAGCCGACGATCCTTTGGAGCCTCTCCGTTATGAACACCAAAAGGTGAGACCCAACCTCACCGGAGAGCTGCCGGCCGATGCCAAGGACTTGTCCTTGTTCTTTTTTCTTCATCCCGATCCTGCCTCGAACGAGCCGATGGCGCTGGAGATGGAGTTGATCCACAATGGCAAGCCAGGCAAGCGCACGCCGCTTCTGCACTCTGACGGCGTTCACGCGGCAGTACCTTACCTGGCCAGCGTCAAGTCCCACGCACTTCCGCCGGGTGACTACGAAATAAGGGCATACCTGATCCAAGGCGGGAAAACGGCCGAACAATCGGAGACCTTCCGCGTAGTGGGAGCAACTGGTGCTCAACCTGCCAGCGCGGACTTGAAATGGGTCGAAGGCGCTGACTTCGGTTCGGACTCGGGAGACCGGACCATGGATTCTCCACCCCAGGCGGTAAATCAGTTGGCCATTACCGCGCCCGCCAGCCCCGCGCCAGCTCCACCTCAAGATGAAGCGCGCCTGCTGATTGAGGAGGCGAGAGAGCGTGCTCTGAGCTACAACGATTCCTTGCCAAACTTTGTGTGTACCGAAGTTACCAAGCGCTCTGTCGATGTGAATGGAGCTGGAAGATGGAAGTTGAGAGACACGATTGTCGAGTTGCTGAGTTATCGCGAAAAGGTCGAGACGCGAACTACGCTGGAAGTGAACGGCAGCGCCAGCAACACAGATCGCGATGCGCTCAAGGGCACATTTTCCGCCGGAGAATTCGGCGGCGTTCTCCAGGCGATTTTTCGTAGTTCATCGAAGGCCGAGTTTCAATGGAAGGAGACCGACTCCTTGAACGGAGGCGCGGTCCAAGTCTACGACTATCGCGTCGATCGCGGCAACTCGATGTTTTCGGTGATTGGATCCAACGGCAAGCGGCTCATCGCCGGTTTCCATGGCCAGGTCTTCATCGATAGCTCCACCCGGCGTGCCCGCCGGATCACATTGGTCGCCGACGACCTGCCGCCGGATTTCCCCACGCACACCACTTCCATCGGCGTGGACTACGATTTCGTCCCCATCAACGGACTCAAATACCTTGTGCCCGTAAGCGCCGAACTTCAGACCAAACAGGGAAAGCAGGAAGCCGTCATAAACACCATGGAATTCAAGGACTACAAGCGTCTGGCTGCCGAGTGACCGACTCTCCGCCGGCGCACAACCCAAATGATCGGTGAGGCAACATCCCTGGTCCCTAGCCCCTAGTCCCTGATCCCTGTTCCCCGTTTCCTGTTCCCTGCCAGGCGACGTAATCAACTTTGTTCCCGCTGCCACCTTCTTGGCGCGATCCGAGTTTCCTCCCCTCGCGAAGCCTGACCATGGATACAGGCTTGGGCGGCGCTTGACCGGTGCGCCCCAGGTCGCGGAAGATTGTCTGGAACTCCTCCATGCTGGTTAGCGCGGCTCCTTTCTTTGTATTTCTGGTTGCGGTGTGCCTGCTCTACTGGGCTGCAGCCGGTTCGCGCCGGCTTCAGTTGGCAGTGCTGGCAGCGGCGAACCTGTTCTTCCTCGCCCGCTTCAGTCTGATCTATCTGGCGTTGCCCCTGGCGGCAACCGCCGATTTCCTTGTCGGCCGTCAATTGGGGCAGTCGCAGCGGCAATCGACCCGCCGCCTGCTGCTTGGCGTTTCCCTGGCCATCAATCTCGGCCTGCTCGCAGGGCTGAAGCTGGTTCCGCTGTTCACCGGCGGGCGCTTCGCCTGGCTGTTTACCCTCAGCCTGTCGTTCTATTGCTTTCAGTCGCTTACCTATACCATCGATCTCTATCAAGGCGAGATCCGGCCCACGCGCAGCTACCTGGCTTATCTGGCTTCCGCCCTCTTCTTTCCTTCCATGACGGCGGGGCCGATTCCGCGCCAGGGCAAGCTGCTCGATCAGCTTGCGAAGCCCTTCGCCTTCAGCGCGGACGATGGCGGCCGAGCCCTGCTCCTGATCGGCGTTGGCCTGGTCAAGAAACTGCTCATTGCCGACTATCTGGCCAACAATCTGGTAGGCCGCGTCTTCGACACACCAACTCTTTATTCCAGTGTTGAAACTCTCATTGGCGTCTATGCCTTCGCTCTGCAACTGTTTTTCGACTTCTCCGGCTACACCGACATTGCCCGCGGCGCTGCCCTATTGCTCGGCATCCAACTGCCGGAAAACTTCCGCCAGCCTTACCTCGCGGTCAATGTCGCCGAGTTCTGGCGGCGCTGGCATATTACCTTCTCCGAGTGGCTGCGCGACTACCTCTTCGACCCTCTGCCCAAGCGGCGCAAATTCCCGGTGATCTCGTACAGCTACGCCTTCCTGATCACGTTTATCCTGGGCGGGTTGTGGCACGGCATCTCCTGGACCTTCCTGATCTGGGGCGTCCTGCACGGGCTGGCGCTGGGAGTGGTCTTTGCCTGGAAGCGCATTCGCAAGATTCCCTCATTGTTTTGGTGGGCCAAATTGCTGGGCGGCCTCGTGACCTTCCACTTCGTTTGCTTCACCTGGATCTTCTTCCGCGCAACCTCGCTTGAAAACGCGCTGGCCATTCTGCGCAGCCTGGGTGCGCTCACCTGGTCGGCGGACAATCTGACGCCGCTGGTACTCGGCGTCCTGCTGCTCGCCGCAGTCATCCACAGCCTGCCGCCGCGCTGGTTTGAGCTATCGGCTGCCGTTGCTGCTCGAACCCCGTTCTGGGTGCAGGGACTGGCCATGGCCGCCCTGATCCTGCTCATTCAAACGCTGGCGGGCCGCGGCTCCGCTCCCTTTGTCTATGGCAACTTCTAGCCCGCTTAAATCCGGCCCGCGCCCGCCTCGCCCCGGCCCGGCGGGCGGCTCCCCGCTCAAGACCGCGCTCGCCATCCTGGTGCTGATGGACGCGCTGCTCGGCTGGCGCTTGTACGTGGACCATGGCAAAGGCATGGACCCCGGCGTCTTTGAGGAGACGTTCAGCCTGCGCTGGCCTCATCCGCCTGCCCCGGTCGTTCCCAAAGCCGCTCCCGTGCAAACCAGCGGGAAACTCCCGCCAGTCTCCGCCGTGTTTGTGGACGACTCGAACAGCCTGGACCTCTTTTTTGCGGGCCTTTGGAAGCTGGAGCAGGCGAATCAGGCCCAGGGCAAACCGGGCGGCATTATCGCGATCCTGCACTATGGCGACTCGCCCACCACCGCCGATCTAATCACCGGCGACGTGCGCGCGCAACTGCAAGCCCGCTTTGGCGACGCGGGCCGCGGATACACGCTCATTGCCAAGCCCTGGGCCTGGTATGGACATCGTGGTGTTGAAATCACCGACCACGGCTGGAAGATACGCACCGGTGTGGGCCTGATGCGCGAGGGGATCTATGGGCTCGGCGGCGCGGCCTTCGAGGGACAGCCCGGCGCATGGAGCAAGTTCCGGCTCACGGAGTCGGAGCAGACCGCCGTGGATGTAGAGTATTTGGCGAAACCCGGCGGCGGCTCGTTTGCCGTGGAGGCTGACGACCAGCGGATCATCGACCA
>Ga0302148_1000502_pt1 | contig 10797 bp, 10 predicted proteins | sample I_Bog_E3_3_FD_198558 | JGI IMG/M metagenome (GOLD analysis project Ga0302148, IMG submission 198558) | Peat permafrost microbial communities from Stordalen Mire near Abisko, Sweden - I_Bog_E3_1 | ecosystem: Environmental > Terrestrial > Soil > Wetlands > Peat | place: Sweden: Abisko, Stordalen...
GGCCGGGACTTTGGACCGACACCAATAACGTGAATACGCTCTACGAGAGCAATACTGTAATCAACAACCTGAACGAGGGAATCAAGCACGAGGTGAGCTACAGCGCCATCATTCGGAACAACACGGTGAAGGATAACGGAACGACGAAAACGGTATGGTTATGGAATTCTCAAATCGCAGTGCAGAATTCCTCTAATGTTGAAGTCTATGAAAACACAGTAGAGGTTGAAGCCGGGAGTGGCAATGGGATCGGACTCATCAATCAGAAGAGGGGAAGCGGTACCCAAGGTCCCTGGGTCGCGGCAAATAACTACGTTCATAACAACACCGTCACTTATCTAGGTCAAAACGGGGCTTCCGGATTAGCGGACGACACCGGCGGCACGCCTGCTCTTGGGAATCGATTTGATTCCAACCGCTACATCACTTCCAGTGCGGATGCCACGCGCCACCATTGGGTTTGGGCACCTAGCAAAGGGTATGAGTGGCCTGCGTTCAAGGCCATGGGACAGGAGACAAACGGAGATTGCTGCAAGTGATCGCAGATTAAATGGAGCGCGATATCGCGCCAATGCGGATGTCGCGCTCTTACCGCGATGGATGCCAGAACATTATTCTTGTTGATTTCGCCAGACTCTACATGTTCTGCTCCGTTTATCTGTGAGCGCTATCTGAAGTACAGGTGCTCTAAGGCAGGCGCGCCGCTTGAAGCCGTTTCCACTGGTCGGGGAGCCAGTTGGACAGTTCGCTTTTGCGTACCTGGGGTAAGTTTGTCAGCAACTGCGTGAGATAGAGTTGGGGGTCGATGTCGTGCCGGCGGCAAGTGCTGGTGAAGCTGGCCAGGATCGCCGCCGTTCTGCCGCCACGCGGATTGCCCACGAAGAGGCTGTTCTTTCGATTGAGAACGACGCGCTTCATCTCCCGCTCCGAGACGTTGTTGTCGATGCTGACCGCTCCATCGGAGCAGAACACGTTCAGTTCCGCCCACTGGCCCAGCGCGTAGTTCACCGCCTCGGCCATTGGGTGCTTTGGCAGCAACTGTTCTTTCCACTCAAGAAGCTTCTCACGCAGTAGCGCCAGCATCGGGGCCGACTGCTGCTGACGCAGCTCCAGGCGCTCTTCCACGGAAGCATCTTTGCACTGCCTCTCCACCGCATAGAGAGCACGCACCCGCTCTACCGCTTCCCGAGCGATCTCGGGAGCGGCCTTTTCCGCATCGATCACTTTTCTCTTCATGTGTGCCCAACATCCGGCACGCGTGATCTCGTTGCCCGCAACGACGCCGTTGTAGCCGCCATAAGCGTCTGCAAGCAGAACCTGACGATAATCTTTCAGAAAGTACTTCGGTCCGTCTCTTCCTCGATTCAACGTGAAGTCGAAGACGTTGTAAGGATAGTCATCGTCGCCGACATAGACCCACATGCGAGCGTTGGTGGTCTTGCCCTTGCTCAGCATGGGCATGATGGTGTCATCGGTGGCCACAACGTGCGAAGCTCGTACTCGCTCCGCCATCAGTTCGTACAACGGTTCGGCTAGATCGGCTATATCTCCGCACCACACCGATTGGGTTGCCCGCGAAATCTCGAACCCCTGCCGCTGAAAGATGTCTTCCAGCCTGTATAAAGGCAGGTAGTCAGCGAACTTGCTCGTTACGATGTACGCCAGCAGTCCCGGTCCGGCCATGCCCTTGTCGATCGCTGTTTCCGGCTTGGCTGCCGTTTCCATGCGTGGGTTGTTGCCGTTGCTCTCGCAGCTTTGGCAGGCATACTTCTTGCGAATATGATGGATGCGTTCGAAGTGGCCGGGAAGATATTCCACCTGCCAGCTTTCGTCCGTGCCGATCTGCTTGCGCTCAATGCCGCAGCATGGGCACGCACGCTCCTGTTCGCTCAGTTCGTGGACCTGGGTAGTTACAGGAAGGTTTTCGAAGTTGGCAAGATTGCGCCGTCCCTTGCGACGCTTCACGCGCCGAAGTTCTTCTTCTGGTTCCGTGCGCGGTGGAACGTCGTCCGGGTTAACCGGCTTGCGATCCATCTCCTCGGCGAAGTTCAGAAGTAACTGCGCCAGCTCGGCGGAGGATTGCAAACGATCGGCGCGAGGGCCGTAGTACCACTTCTTGTATCGCTCCAACTCAAGCTGCAGCCGAAGCATCTCGACACGCAGCTCGTGGCCTCGTCTGGCCTCTTGTTCCGCACGCCGCTCGTGTTCATCAGCGCGTCGCTTTTCGTCGTCACGCTCTCGCATCAGCGTGCGCAGCATTGCTTTCAGCGCCTGGCTGTCATCGGGCAGTGAGACCAGATTGGCATCGCTGTTCACTTATCTATTGGACGTAAGTCGAGCGTCGCAAGTTACCTTACGCACTAACTCTCTGCACGTTGATTTTGTTGGTTCCGGCTGAGCGTTCATAGCGCGGCACACGCTTCAGCTTCGACATATCGATCCCATCAAGGATCATCGCCAGCTCGCTTGCGCGTAACTCAATCGAACGCGCTCCGGGAGCTATCCGCGGCAGCTTGAAAACACCCGCCTCAAGCCGCTTGTACCACAGAACGAATCCATCACGATCCCACGTCAAAATCTTCAACCTGTCTCCACGACGCGAGCGGAACACGAACAGACTGTTCCCGGAAGGGTCCTGGCCAATCACCGACTTCACTCGCTCCGCGAGGCGATCGAAACTACAGCGCATGTCCGTGGCCTCAGCCGCCAGCCAGATGCGCGGGCCCTGCGAATGATCCAACGCATGCAGGCTTGGCAGACCGATCATGCTTCCGTCTCCAGCACGGTCAGCAAGGCTCGCAGATGACTCGCATCGAATCCAGGCTCGACCAAAATGCTGCGCCCCTTGCTCAGGCGAATCTCGATTGCTGGATATCGTTCCGGCGCCGGCGTTCGTTGCTCGCTCGACGCCTTCACTTTCACTTCTACAAACTTCGCCGCTTGGCCCTCGCGAACTCGCTTCTTCCAATCGTAGAACTGCGAATCACGAATCCCGCGGTCACGACAGAATGCACTCACGGTCTGACCGTTTTGACTCTGCTCGGTTATCAGTCCACGCCACTTTGCCCATAGTTCTGCCTTGAGCTGTTTCATGCCACAACATTGACGCCTGGAACAGATTTAAACAAGATGCGCTTTACGTAGCGCTCACGTTTATCTCAATTGAAGCAGAGCTCCCTCCATTTCTTTCCGATGAGCTTCAAGAGTGAAATAACGCAGGTATCTCTCTCGCGATTTCTGTCCCATATCGCGCCGAAGAGAAGCATTATTGACCAGTTGAGACAGGGCGTCCCGACAGCCCGCAACTTCCCTGGGGTCACATAGGATGGCGCAGCTTCCCTCTTCAACAACCTCGGGGATCCCGCGCCATCTGCTCGCGACTACCGGCAAGCTAAAGCACATGGCCTCAAGAAGGACAACTGAGAAGGTCTCTGAATGATAGAAGCTTGGAAAGACGAAAATATCCGCGCGTCGATAATATTCCCATTTATCAGCACCAGTTTGAATCCCCGGGAACTTAAACCGTGATTTGAATCTTGAGTCAATCAGGGACTCTGCGCGCTCCTGGAACTCTTGTGAATTCCAACCTCCAACACAGGTTAGTTCCACATCCAATCCGGCTGACATCAATTGCTGGGCAGCCTCAATGGCAATCAAGACACCCTTGTCTTCACTCAGCGCGGCTACGAGGAGAATTCTGATCGGCGAGCCAGGGTCAGCGCCTCTTTCAATGCTCACCCCAGCAAAATCAGGGATGCCATTTGCAACTACTACCTCTTTCTTACAGAGCAGGCCTTGGCCATCCTCGGGGGAACGGTGAGCTATTCTGATGACCATATCCGGACGCATGAAAGCGAATCGGAAAAGGCGTCGCATCACTGGGTTCATTTTGACGAAGTACTCAGAAATGCCGCTGGCATGAAAGTGGAACACTGTCTTACCGAATGTCCAACGAGTCATTCCAAGGATCACGATGTCTCTCATCACCGGCACAAAACGCGGACCTGCCGGCGGGTAGTAAAGCACATACGGCCGCATTCGAAGTTTGGCGATGTAAATAGCAGCTACGACTCGAAGCAGTTCCCAAAGCTTTGCGAATCCGAAGCGGCCTACCTTATCCAACTGCTGAGAGAAGTTCATCCGTACATGGATCAGCTCGATATCCTGGTACTTCCCATCGAGAAGATACTGGATCATAGTTGCCTGCCCGTGAAAGGGTGGCGGCGTTTGGCCGACGACGAGTATCCGAAGTGGATTCATATGTGCTGGGGACCTTCTTTGCGATTCGTTCGGACGCTCTGCATCGTGAGTAGTTGGCCGATTACGAGACTCCAAAGGCGGGATTCTTAAAGTTATGGACCCGGTTTTGATCCAAACGCAACGAAAAATGTGTGTGTTCCGACATTTGTGTCCCCGTAACCCATTTGTTTTCATGGAAAAAAGCGGACTTTGCGTGTAAATCTTCTTGTTTGCAACAAAATGGGAGAGGTAGGGGCCTCATTTTGCTTCCAGCCTCGGCTTTCCGGTGGGGCGGCGCGAAGTGTCGGCGGGCTGATTTTTCATGGAATCGATCCCTCTCAAAACCCACTGTGCTCTTTAACCCGATGATTATCGGAAAACCATCTGAGGTATCCAATCGCCTGGGAGAAAGTTCATCCACAGATCGGTCGGCTCGAAATCCTCGTGAATCTCCCGAGAAGATAATGGATCGTAATTACCTGCCATGAAAAACCAGCGTCTGACCTGTCACTAATACACAAAGCGGCTTCATTTCCGCCCCCTTGCCCCCCCGGTGAAAAATCGACGGATAAGCCGCCTGAGCTTCTGCGGAATTATCCACATACCGAAATACAATGCCAGGTGAATCGCTCGCGGCTTCCCTGCGCTGAGAGCATTAAACAAGAGCGGAGCAAATGCGCTCCAATCTTTCTGATTCGATGCAGAGGCGCTAACGTCCGTAAGCAGAAAGGCCGCATATGTCTCAGATGAAAGGTGAGGTCTCATTTTGTGAACCCAGTCAAACGAATGACGCCAATCATGTGTAACGCTAATACTTACGCGGTTCTCTTCTACGTACCAGACTGACAGCGGCTGAGGGACAAATTCCAAACCAACTTCTGGCACCTCACACGCTCGGATGAGCCAATCCCAATCCTGATGTCTAGGCAGTCCGCTGGTAAAGAAGCACTTATGGAACAGCTCTCTGCGTGCTACCAAAGTTGAGGTTTGGAGCAAGCCTTCGGCTCCAAATAGAGTCTTTCGCTGTAAAATATAGTCACCGACCGGAAGAAAAGGTTGCTTTCGCGGAAAAATGTACTCTGTAAATGGTGTTCTTGCAATTATCTTGCAAGAGATCACGGGGAGGCGATGTAAAGAGCTCAAGCCCAACGCCAGTTGCTTCTCCAGTTTCTCAGGCAGCCATTCGTCGTCGTCGTCCAGCAATGCAATCCACTCCCCATTGGCGGCTTTAATTCCTGCGTTTCGCGCGTCGGATCCCCCTAGGTTTTGAGCCAGCGCAACGACGCATAATCGCGAGTCGGTGCTCCGAGTAACCTCCAGGGCCGCGACCGTAGCTGGGTCGGGCCCGTCTACTACTACGATCACCTCAATGTTTGCATAAGTCTGCGCCAACGCGCTCCGCACGGCCCGTTGGACGAGTTCCGGACGATTACGCGTTGGAATAACGACTGTGACCAACGCCTTTTCGTTTTGCATTCCAACTCCTGGTTTCAGTTCAGAATTTCCTGGTCAGATATCTTGGGCATTGTCAGGAACTGCATCCTGCCAGTCATCCGCGCCGTGCAAAAACATGGAAATCGGCGAAGGAGGTCTGTTCCGGATTCCCTGAATCATAGAGGTAAAGATTCTTCGTTGTGGACCAAAGGTGCCACGCTGGCTGGCTTTCCTCCACCCATCTTGTAAACTGCCGGTGCCGAACATGCTTCGCCGGCCATTCCTGATCCATATTGCTGGAGCAAACGATGACAAACTTCTGGCAGAATCAAACAGACTGCGCATGTGAGCGTTGATTACGAAGTCCTCCACCAAGGTGGTAAATCACGTTAAGAGACAGAATGAGATCGGCAGACAATGTCCCTGGCAACTCGTCCAGTTGCAGAAATCGCTTCGAGCGGTCCCCTTCGAACAAGGCGCGGCATCGTTCCACCGATTCGCATGAAACGTCGATGCCGGTGTAATCTGGAAATCGCGATGGCCCGTAGGTATAACTCCCGAAATGAACGGATTGATCTTGGTCATTCCTTCGTTGATCTCAAATCGGAATTCTATTATTCATCGAGTCCCCTTCGACCACTCCTGAAGAACCTGTTCGTAGTGACTTTCAAGGAGAGGCGTTTGAAACTCGATGTTGAATCTCTGACACACCCGCTCGCGCGCGGCATAACTGAACTTGCGCCATGTAGCATCCTCAGCGAACAAGGTCTTAAGATGTGTTGCTAGCGTCACCCAGTCTCGTTCAGCAGCTAGAAGCCCCGTCACCCCATGTACGACTGCTTCAGGAATCCCAGCCGAAGCAAAGCCGACAACCGGCAATTCCATCGCCTGCGCTTCCTGAACTACGGTTGGGAGACCCTCTGAATCGCCACTCGCCGCCGTGACGCTCGGAACGCAACAGACCCTTGCTTGATTCATCCACTGTCGCACGATCTCAGGCGTTTGAGCACCCAGGAAATGGCAGTCACAGGACTCGGTCCGCGCCAATTGCTCCAAAGAGCCTCGCAATGGACCGTCTCCAATGATAGCGAGTTTGAGCCCCTTAATCTCCCCTTGAAGAGATGCAACCGCGCGTATGACGTATTCGCAACCCTTCTTCTCTACCAATCTGCCCACAAAGAGAACAAGGGCTTTACGCACAATCTCTGGGTCTGGCCGAAATTTATCTACGTTCACACCGATATAGTGGACTTGAATCTTATCTTCGGGAAAGCCTGCTTCGCGCGCTTTCCCTGCAATGAACTAAGACACGGCAATGAACCTAGCTCCGGTTTCACCGAGCATCCGCCTCAGCCGCAGGTATCTGCGCCCCCTTCGTTGGGTCTTAATGAATTCGTCTCTCGCCGTGACGTCGTAACCGTGAAACGTGACCACAAGAGGAATGTTGAGAACCTCTGAAATCGGCATCGCCTCAATTCCGTCATACGCAAAGTGTGCATGCACCAGGACAGGGCGAAACATCCTTATCTTTCGCAGCGTAATTGGCGCAAAATGAAGCCCCTTGAAGAGGACCTCCTGCACGCGTCCAATGGGTCCAGATTCTCCTATGAACATAGTTCGTTCCGGCGGAAGTACTATCCCCGGCACAGGCCTTACGCCGAGATAATATGGAGTAAACCTACAAAAGGATTCACCCTGCTCCCTGATGAACGTTTCTGAAAATGGCAATAATCGGTCACGGTAGAAGAGTATGTTCCTCCTAATGGCATTCGACATTCAGCATGACCTCATGACCAAGCAATTTCTAAAGTGATAGTGTTTTTAGTTAACGTCGATCTAACGGATCGCTTAAATAGGATCCGGTCGCGCTATTTCGGCTTGCTGTGGCTTTCTCACCCCAACTATTCCCAGGAATTCTGAGAAGGTCTCATCACGAGTCAGGATGCAAAGCAAAAGATAAGTGACGATACCGATGAGTGTGCCTGAAGTAAGACGCTCGACGTTCGACAACTTGTGCAAATAGGCCACGTCGATTCCAAGGATTACAATTCCCATCGCGGCCATCATGGCACTGATCTTCGCAACGCTCCAAATAGTTTCCAATACCGTCAAACCTATATACCTACCAGCAACATGGAGATGAACAACAGCGCCGATACCTGTCCAAATTGTATATGCGTAAACCACTCCTAGAATGCCAAACCGTATTCCTGCCGCCATCGCGACAACGAAGGCAAATCCAAGAGAAATGGTTACGATAAACATAGCCTTGGTCCGCCCCAGTCCGGAATATACCCAGCCCACTGGAGCCACAATCGACTGGACGAGCCCCACAATGGCCATTATTTTCAAGATCGGAACAACCTCAGCCCATCGGGGACCGAACAATAGGGCTATGAGGGGTCCGGCAAGTACCGCCAAGCCCGCCATCAGAGGGAATGACACTAGTGCAATGAGTCGCGTGGCGGTCATGTATAGCCGGCGAAACCGTGGCAGATCATCTTGCATCCGCGACAGCGCCGGAAGCATCACTTGCCCGAATACAGAAGTAATGTTGTTCAGCGGCAGAAGCATGAGCTGGTAGGCTCGCGCATAGATTCCAAGAGGACCGGCTCCAAGAACTTTGCCGATTGTTAAGTTGTCACCATTCCGCAGCCAATAATTTACCGATCCGTATCCCAATAGATAAATCGCATAGCGTCCGAGTTCCACAGCTTTATCACCATGGAAGATGAATCTTGGCCTCCATTTCGATAGGACCCAGTACAGGAGCGACGATACGGCAGCCATTGCAACAATCTGCCACGCGAGCGCCCAGATGCCGTACCCTCTCCATGCGAGGACGATTGCAAGAACTCCTGATATTCCGGTTGCTCCAATATTTGCGGCTGCCAATTTCCGAAAATGGAATTCTTTGGTCAGGAGAGCGCACTGCGTCTGACCAGCCGCTTGCACGAGGAACACCATTGAGATGAAGCGCGTAAGAGGTTCAAGAATGGGGAGGGCATAGAAGCCTGCGATAATTCGTGCGCCGAAAAAGAAGATTCCTGTAAGACAAACGCCAACCGCCAACTGCAGCCAAAACGCAGTCGAGCAATGCGCTTCGGTGAGGTCCTGATTGTAGATAAGCGCGGAGCCCAGCCCGCTATCGGATAGAATCTGTGCGAATCCTGTGAAAACAATCAGCATTCCGATTGCGCCGAACTCACTCGGCGTCAGCAAGCGCGCGAGCACAACACTGAAGACCAGCTGAAAGAATTGTGATCCGACCCGCCCAAGGACATTCCAAGATAGGCTATGAACAACCGTTTTGCGAAAATTCACGATGTGTTTGATTCTCCGGATGACGGCGAAAGTGCGGGGCCAAGTTGCCCAAGATGAATTGCTCCTTGAAGCACGTTGAACTCAGGACGAAGCTGAGCCAGGAGGCTCTCAGTCTTTCGCGATTACCGGCGTACAGATTGGGCTCCAATGCCGCATACGCGTTGGGTTTAGCTTTGTGTGATTAAGTTAACACCCTCACAGCAAAGTTACTCCACCTCCGATCATTTGCTTTTCCTGAAGTGCAACCAAACTCGTCCACCGTCAAAAGCATGGCCGGATTCACATCGTCGTTAATGCTTACTGTAGTTTGATTCCCATTCGTCCGGTGTAATCGATGCGGTTCAGTAGCATCTGAACGTTGTTAGCTGCAAAATACTCGTCCACCGCTTTGCGTGATCCTTCCCAGTGTCCATAATCATCGATGATCAATACGCCACCCGGTACAAGACGAGGGAACAGGTGTTCCATCTCGTGCCGAGTTGACTCGTACCAATCGGTATCTAGGCGCAAGAAGGAAATCTTCGCGGGGGCGGCGCCTGGAATCGTGTCTTCCACCTTACCTTCGATCAGATGGATGTGCTCAGTGGGATAGCCCGTAGAATCGAGATTTGCGGACACATCCTCCTTCGAGGCATCACTCCATCCTGCACTTCGGTCCGCTGTCCCTCCAAATCGGACCATTGCAGATTCGCCCGTAAGCGCATTGCGATCTGCGGACGTGGGTTCGGTCATGCCAGAGAAAGTATCGAACAAATACAAGGGAAGATCTTTTCTTCCTTGCCCCAGAAAGCTCAGAGCCGCTGCCATGGTGCTGCCTCCTCGCCAGACTCCACACTCGACAAAGTCGCCCGGTATGGATGCTCGAACTACATACGCCGCAGCCGCGCAGACAGCAGCGATGCGTTCGGGGCTGGTCATTGTAAAAGGACGGACTTTCTCAATAATCGAGCGCACTTCCGGCGGAAGGTCGATGTAAGACGAAAGTGGAGAGCCGGTCTTGCGAACCGAGATCTCATACCCAAGGGAATGTGCCAACCGCTTCAGGATCTTCTTCATAAGTTTGATTTTCTCTCATTTGGAGTTGCTTGCAGGGAGACCAAATATGGCCAAATCCTGCCATGTCCATCGCACAGACAGACCTGATTGCGAGTCAGAATCCAGTCGAGTAATGCGCTTCGATGAGTTCCTTATTCAAGATTGGCGCGGCGCTCTGCCCGCTGTCGGAGAGAATCTGGGCGACTCCCCCAAAAGACTTCAACATTTCGATGGCGCCGAATTCACTCGCGTCAGCAAACGTACAATCGGAATACTAAGAATTAGCTGGAGAATTGTGTACCTACCAGCCCGACAAGATACCCGGATATGATTTGAACGACCTTTCGCAGCAGACTCATGCTAAGACTGTCCTGTGGAATTCCCGCTAGACGTAGTTGTTTTTGCTGCCACGTAGAGAAGCTGGTTTGCAAACAATGACGACCACCAATGTGCTTTCGGTAGCCTGAAGGGTGCGGAGACTGTGTCCTCAATATTCCCGGACGTACCAAGAGTGTGGTTCATCGCCGCGGACCTGACCAAATGAAATCCGCTCGCTTCCACTGCGAACCGAATATCCCTTGGGGAATAGAATCCCTTCCAGTCGCGATGAACTGGAAATGACCGGCCACGCATCAAGGCAAAGATACGCGAGATATGATTCATGTTCAGATATGTAAAAACCAAGTGGCCTCCTGGCGAAAGCCGAGAACGAAGGGAAGACAGGAACGCAGGTAAGTCGGCGATGTATTCAAGGATACCCGAACA
>Ga0302148_1000505_pt1 | contig 10735 bp, 10 predicted proteins | sample I_Bog_E3_3_FD_198558 | JGI IMG/M metagenome (GOLD analysis project Ga0302148, IMG submission 198558) | Peat permafrost microbial communities from Stordalen Mire near Abisko, Sweden - I_Bog_E3_1 | ecosystem: Environmental > Terrestrial > Soil > Wetlands > Peat | place: Sweden: Abisko, Stordalen...
CCGCCATCGCGACTGCGGCCATTGTGGCACTGAGCGGCACGGGCGGTGGATTGGGCGCGATCCAGGCTACGCCGGCGGTGATCGTCTTCGGTACCGTGGGGGTGGGCGTGGCCAGTGCGGCGACCACCGTGACGGTGGCCAACCCCGGTGCGGCGGCCTTGAGCAACCTGGCGCTGGCGGTTCCCGCCGGGTTTCAACTGGTGAACAACACCTGCACCGCGACGCTGGCCGCCGGGGCCAGTTGCACGGCGGGAGTGGAGTTTGTGCCGGCTGCGGCGGGGGCGCAGAGCGGCAATCTCAACATCACCAGCAGCACCGCGTCGGCGGCCGCGGTGGTTGCGCTTTCGGGTTTGGGATTCGATTTCACGGTGACGGCCAACGGCACAACCACCCAGACGGTATCCAGCGGCCAGGCGGCCAGCTATGGGCTGGTGATCACGCCGCTCAGTGGATCGCAGGGGGCATTCACCTTGCAGTGCGGCACGCTGCCGGCAAACGCGATCTGCCTGTTCACGCCGGCCAGCGAAACCGTCAGCGCGGGGGCCGCGGGCAACGTGACCGCGCAGATCTCAACCGGCCAATCCACTGCCTCCGCGCGCTCCGCGGCGCCTTTCGGTTGGAGAGCTGGTCCAATCGCGTTCGGCCTCGCATTGCTTCCACTGGCAATGCTTCCACGGGCGTGGCGACGGCGCCGGAAAGCTCTCTGGCTTTGTGCACTGGCGGCGGTTCTGGCGGGCGGGGTCTCCAGTTGCACCAGTGCGGGCGGGGGAACTGGAGGCGGCGGAGGAGGGGGGGGCAGCGGCTCAACACCGTCGGGAAACTACTCGATTCTGCTCACCGTGACTTCGGCCGGTGTCGAGCACAGCCTGACGGTTACGCTGAACGTGGATTGAGCTCGGCGGGGGGAGAAGTGGGAAGCGCGGGACGGGCTATACTTTATCTTCCGGTCTCGCACAGCGGAGGCCGAACGGGTTGGTTCGAGGGCCGCCAACAGGCCGGCCGAAGATGGGGAAGAGCAGGGAATGACCGCAAAAGTAACCGTTGAACAGGTGGAGCGCGTGGCCGAGTTGGCGCATCTGGAACTGGCGCCGGAAGAGTCCGCGCACATGCTCGTGGACCTGAACGCGATTCTCGACTACGTGGCCGAGTTGAACGAGCTGGACACGACGGGCGTCGAGCCGCTGGCGCAGGTGACTGAGTTGTTCAGCGCGGCGGCATCGGGCAAGTTGCGCGCCGATCAGATCCTTCCCTCGCTGGACCGGGCTACGGTGCTGGCCCAGTCGCCTGAGACCGACGGGGTGTTCTTCAAGGTGCCCAAGGTGATTGAGCGGTAAAAACGGCCAATCAGGAAAAACATCGAAGTCTACGAAATCGCCAAAGAAGTCCACAGAAAACAGGCAGAAACCAGGAAGGTTCGATTGCCGAGCGAAACCAAACAAACTGAAAGCTACGTCGAAAAGCCAAAGACGCTGGCCGCGTTGCGCGCGGAGATTGCCTCGGGCGCCACCAAGGCCGTCGATCTGGCCGCAAGCTACTACGAGCGTATCGAGAAGAAAAATCCGCGGCTCAATGTCTACCTGAGCCTGAGCAAGGATCGCGCGCTGGCGCAGGCGGAACGGATAGACGCGCTGGCGGCAAAGGGCGATCCGCTGCCTCCGCTCGCCGGAATTCCGGTGGGCATCAAGGACGTCCTGGTGATGGAGGGCGCTCCGGCGACGGCGGGGTCAAAAATCCTTCAGGGCTACATGCCTCCCTATGACGCGACGGCCGTGGCCAGGCTCGAAGCCGCGGGCGCGGTGCTGCTGGGCAAGCTGAATTGCGACGAGTTCGCCATGGGCTCGTCCAATGAAAATTCTGCCTACGGCCCGGTGCGCAACCCGGTCGATACAGAGCGTGTTCCCGGCGGCTCCAGCGGCGGGGCGGCGGCGGCCGTGGCGTCCAACCTGGCCGTGGCCACGCTGGGCTCGGATACCGGCGGTTCCATTCGCCAGCCAGCCAGCTTTTGCGGCGTAGTGGGCGTGCTGCCCACCTACGGACGCGTCTCGCGCTACGGCTTGATCGCCTTTGCGTCTTCTCTTGACCGCATCGGGCCGTTCGCCGGCAACGTGCGCGACGCAGCAACTCTTCTTGGCGTGATTGCGGGCCATGATCCGAAGGACGCAACCAGTTCGTCCGCGCCGGTTCCCGATTACGCGGCGGAGAGCGACAGGCCGGTCAATGAATCGGGAAAAGCAGGGGAACCGGGAAAAGCAGGGCTGCGCATCGGGGTTCCCGCCGAGTACTTCGCAGACGGGCTTGACCCGGAGGTGCGCGCGGCGATCGAGAAGGGCATTGAGTCGCTCAAGGCCGCCGGCTGCACCGTCAAGCCGGTTTCGCTGCCGCACACCCGCTATGCGATTCCGACCTATTACCTGGTGGCTACGGCCGAGGCCAGCGCCAATCTCGCACGGTTTGACGGCGTGCGCTACGGCTATCGCTCGCCCGATTCGGAGACCCTCTCAGCCATGTACCGGAACTCGCGCGAAGAGGGCTTTGGCGCCGAGGTGAAGCGGCGCATTCTGCTCGGCACCTACGCGCTCAGCGCGGGCTACTACGATGCCTATTATTTGAAAGCCCAGCAGGTTCGTCGCCTGCTCGCCGAGGAGTTTCTGCGGGCCTTCGCCGAGGTGGATGCGATTGTGACGCCGACTGCGCCCACGCCGGCCTTCAAACTGGGCGAGAAGACAGGCGACCCCCTGGCGATGTATCTTGCAGACATTTACACAGTAACCGCCAGCCTGGCAGGTATCTGCGGGGTCACCGTGCCCTGCGGAACCACGCAGGCCGGCTTGCCCGTGGGCATGCAGGTGCTGGCCGCGCATTTGCATGAGGGAACCGCGTTCCGCGTGGCGCGGGCGGTGGAGGCAGCACAGCAATAAAATGAGGCGCGGAGGATGGTCATCATTCCACGCCAGGTTGATGTTTTGAGTTTGTTTCCTTGCGTACGGTCCACTGGCCGTACTTTTCCAAGACAGATCGGCGCCAGGTTTCCCTGGAGCGAACGCCATGGGTGTCAGCGGACGGATTGCAGTTTTTTTGATGGCTTCAGCGTTGCTTTTGGCGGCGCCGGCGGCGAATGCGGCGGCGCGCAAGCCGCACACCGTGGGTCTGGGGGCGGCGCGAAAAGTTCCTTATTCCAAGACCGGCGATCCTGCCGGTGCAACCCCGTCTGAGGATGGCCTCAGGATTCGTGCCCTGTTTGTCGACGGCGCGCTCAAGGAATGGACCACCGGGGACGCGCACGACGTGACCGATCGCAGCTTCGTGGTGCGGCGCGTGATCCGGCTCAACGACACTTTACCTGGGGAAAAGCCGGGGCCGGGGGACAAGCCGGCGTCCAATCACTGGGTCTGGCAGCGGGGCCCGTGGCTGCTGGTCGACCGCGTGACAGGCCACATCGCTGCGCTCAAACTACCCGACTACGACCCCGGCGTGAGCCAGGTAAGCTGGTTTCGCGACTACGCCGCCTACTGCGGCGTAACCGCCAGCGGCAAGAGCCTTTATGCCGTGGTGGCCCAGGTGGCGGCGCGTAAGCCGGTACTGGCCAAAAAACTCACCGGATTCAACGCCGAGAGCCATCCGGACCAGGTCTGCGGGCAGCCCGACTGGCAGCGGGAGCCGCTGCGAATTACCTTTCACCCCGCCGGAGCGACGGGCGTCAGCTTCGATGTTGCCCCCGGATCGGCGGTGCTGGTGGAGGACGCGAGCGACGATTCGGCGCCTGCGGTGCGGCAGTAGGCGCCTGCGATGCGGCAAACCACCCGCAGTGGGGCAGACGCTCGCGGGAGGCTCGCACGAAGGAACTGCTTCCCGCTCATGCGCCGGAAAGGCGTCGCATGGATGGGGCACGGCGCACTGCCTTGGAATGCGGAAACGCTGTAGCCCCGAAATCGGCCTGGAAACCGATCGTTTCGACCCTGTAAACATGCTTCCGCAGTGACGGTCCGCCTTGACACGCAACCGGGCGCGCGTATCTTATCTTTCTAGGCATTCTTTTTGAAATCCGGGCGGGGACAGCGCGTCGAGTTGGGACGGATTTTCCAGGCTTGATTTTTCCCGGCAGGGCTTCGAGAGAACGCTGTGTCGAACAGGAAGTAGACGGCGGTTGGGTGACAGGCGGGTATGCGGATCAGGAACTGAGGTCGAGTTCCCGGTGTCCAGCAGCCGCCCAGTCCATTCCCAAGTCTGGCCAGAGTCGCGGCCGGGCGCAAGCAGCGGCCAGGACCATTCCCGGAGACAAATTTCTTCAGGCCACCGGCTCAAGGCCGGGTGTGCCCGTGCCCTGAACGGCTGCGAGTGCGGCCGGGGGTGAGCAAAGGATGAGTGTGACAACGAGTTTTGCATTGTGGGCGGCAGCGCCCGGCGCGGCAGGTGGAGGCATCCTGGGGTTTCTCCCCATCTTCCTCCTGATACCGGTGATGTACCTGGTGATGATCCGTCCCCAGCAGAAGCGCCAGAAGCAGTGGCAACAGATGCTGGCCTCCATCAAGGCAGGCGACCGGGTAACCACCGCGGGCGGCATTCGCGGGATTATCCTCAACATCAAGGACGATGCGATCGTGATTCGCGTGGCCCCGGACAATATCAAGCTGGAAGTGGCAAAGAGCGCGATTGCTTCGGTGACTGCCACGGACGGAGTTTCCGGCTCTTGAGAATCGGGGCTTCAAGGTTTTCGAGCGAAACCAGGGTTACCGTTTCCGGTTCGGTTTTGTGCAGGGTTGCCGCTCCCTCCACCCCCCGCGACCAAGACCTGTCGCTGGGGACCCCGGCCATGATCGTCGCGTCAACTTAACCGTCGCGCCCTCGGGGTGCGGCATCGCTGGTTTCGCTCAAGGCGCTCTGCGCTGTTACTCTTTGGAATAGAGAATTGGGACAATGAAGAAGAACTTGAACAAGAAGATCGCCTTTATCATTGGCGTGGTGCTCCTCTGCATCTACGGCATCATCGGAATTCCCTCGGGACTCTCCGGCGCGGCTCTCAAACAGGCCCTTACCAACCGCATTCATCTTGGACTCGATCTTCAGGGTGGCGTCCACCTGATTCTCCAGGTGAAGGTGGAAGAGGCGCTCAACGCCGAGACCGACAATGCCGTCCAGGTCATCCAGCAGGACTTCAAGAAGGCGAACATCGCTTTCCTGAGCGTGCAGAAGCCTGACCCGGCAACCCCGCAGTTGATCCATGTGACTGGAGTCAGCGCTGTGCAGTTCAGCGCGGCCAAGTCGCTGCTGGATCAGAAGTACACCAATGAGTACGATCTCTCCGGGACCAACGCCGACAGCGGCCTGACCCTGAAGATGAAGCCGAATCAGATTCTGGCCCTCAATGACGCGACGGTGCAGAAGGCCATCGACGCCATCGGTGAGCGGGTCAATTCGCTCGGCGTCAGCGAGCCCGTTGTGCAGAAGTATGGCCTCGGCGACAACCAGATCCTGGTTGAACTGCCCGGCATCTCCGACATGGACAAGGTGAAGGACATCATCCGCGATACGGCGCGCCTTGAGATTCATCCCGTGGTCGGCGACCATGGCTTCGCCACCGAGCAGGAAGCCCTGGCCAGCATCGGCGGTGCGTTGCCTCCCGAGGATGCACTGGTGCATGGAAGCGGCACCATGGGGGCCAGTTCCGACGCCGACCAGATTTATGTGTTGCAACGCGCGGCGGTTGTGGCCGGAAACGATTTCCGCTCCGCGAGCCCCAGCACCAACTCGAATACCGGGCAGCGCGAAGTGCAGTTTACCCTTACCAACGATGCAGGCGAAAAGTTCTACGACTACACCAAGGCCAACGTCGGCAACTACATGGCCGTGGTGATGGGCAATAGTGTTCGCGAAGTTGCTGTGATCAAGAATCCGATTCACGATACCGGCGAGATCGAAGGCGCGTTCAGCCAGGACGAAGTGCTCAGGCTCTCCAAGTTGCTTGAAACCGGCGCACTGCCGGCGTCGCTCGAATATCTTGAGGATCGTACGGTGGGCGCGTCGCTCGGCGCCGACTCCATTCGCGCCGGCGTCACCGCGGCCGTCGCGGGCATCGCAGTGGTCATGATCTTCATGCTGATCTACTATCGCGGCGCGGGCATCAACGCCGACCTGGCCTTGTTCCTCAACCTGCTGATTCTTCTCGGCGTCATGGGGCTCTCCAGCGTGCTGGCGCAATCGGCGGGCAACGGGGGAATGACCTTTACGCTCACCCTGCCCGGCATTGCCGGTGTCATTCTTACCATCGGTATGGGCGTCGACTCCAACGTGCTGATCTTCGAGCGCATCCGTGAGGAGGTCAGGGCGGGCAAGGCGCCCTCGGCCGCGGTGGACCAGGGGTTTGCGCACGCATGGGTCACGATTGTTGACACCCACGTGACCACCATCGTTTCGGCGGCGATTCTGTTCATGTTCGGAACCGGGCCGGTCAAGGGCTTTGCCGTCACGCTGACCATCGGTCTGTTGGCAAACCTGTTTACGGCCGTTTTCGTTTCCCGCGTGATCTTTGACGCTCATCTGAACAAGATGAAGCCGGGCGACATGGTTTCGATCTAGAGTTTGCATTTTCTTCAAGCATCGCGGTCTCAAGGCGAAATGCAGAGGCAGCGAGACGAAAACAGGATTTGGATGCCGGAGCCGTGGGCTTCCCGGTAGCAGGAAGGCGGAGATTGAAGTGGAATTTTTTCGCGGAGTAAGTATCGACTGGCTGGGGAAGAAATGGTATTTCCTGGCATTCAGCATGATATTCAGTGTGGCCGGCATCATCTCCATGGGCTGGCACTGGCAGCATATCGGCAGCCCGGTTCCCTTGGGCGTCGATTTCCGCGGCGGCACGCAGGTGCAGGTGCAGTTTGACCATACGCCGGACCTGGGCAAGATCCGCCAGGCTACGGCGGCGGCCGGCATCAAGGATGCCGACGTTGTGATCTACGATCAGCCCAAGCTGAATCAGGTGCTCGTCAGTTTGCCCGAACAGCACGATGAGAGCTCGCTCGATGCCGGGCGGGAACAAATCGAAGCCGCGCTCAAGGATCACTACGACAGCACCATCAGCGCGCGCAACATACTTAACGTTCAGGTCGTGGGCCCCACGGTGGGCAGGCAGTTGGAGAAGAAGGCCGCGCTCGCGACGCTCTACTCGCTGGCCGGCATGCTCATCTATCTCTGGTTCCGATTCCAGCTCATCTACGGCGTAGCCGCCGTTGTGGCCTGCTTCCACGACACGCTCATCACCGTCGGCGCCTTCGCGCTCACCGGCCAGGAGATCAGCCTCACGGTCATCGCCGCCATTCTGACCCTTGTCGGCTATTCCATGAACGACACGATCGTGGTTTTTGACCGCATCCGTGAAAATCTGCGCCTCAGCCGCCGCGAGTCCTTGCCCGATGTGGTGAACCGCAGCATCAATCAGACGCTGAGCCGGACGGTGCTGACCTCGGGGCTTACTTTCCTGACCGTTCTCTCGCTCTATATTTTCGGCGGCCAGGTACTGAGAGGCTTCTCCTTTGCCCTGGTGATCGGAATTATCATCGGCACCTATTCTTCCATCGCCGTGGCCGCGCCGATGCTGGTGGCGTGGCAGCAATGGCGCTCGTCAAAGGGCCAGGCAGTCGTTTTGCCTGCAGCCAGGCGTCCTCGCACCTAGGTTCGTCTGTCAGACGGTTTGCACCTGGTTTGCAGCAGGTTTTGCATACTAGGGGTCGTTCTGATAAAAGTGGAGCACGCACATGTGGCGCCGTTTTGATCCCCGGGAACATTCAACGTCCCCGCGGTGTCTAATTAGAGGTAACACACACCCGATTCGAGGCTGGCCATGTTTGAAGATTCCACGTTTGAATCCGCGGGTAGGATCAAGAGCAAAAGCAAGTATTGGATGATGGTGACGTTTATTGCCAACGGCTCCGTTCTTCTTCTGCTGATTCTGATTCCTTTGATCTACCCTGAAAAGTTGCCAGCGGCCATGCAGCAGGCGATGCTGCTGGCGCCGCCCCCGCCGCCCCCGCCCCCCCCGCCGCCGCCTCCGCCCGAGGTTGTGCACGTGGTCCAGGTGAAGTCGGAGATGATGAACAATCAGTTGACCGCCCCCACCAAGATTCCGAAAGACATCAAGATGGTGAGGGAGTCGGAAGCGCCGCCCTCAACCAGCTTTGGCGTGGCCGGCGGCATGGAAGGCTTCGGCAGCCCAGGTGGAGTTCCCGGAGGCATGGGCAACATGGCGCCGGCTCCTCCCAAGGTGCAGGCTGCCCCTCCCAAGAAAGTCAATATTTCAGGCGGTGTTGCGCAGGGCCTGCTGCTGCAGAAGACGCAGCCTACTTACCCTCCCATCGCCAAGGCTGCACGCGTCTCAGGAACGGTGATTCTGCAAGCCACCATTTCCAAGACCGGCACCATTACCAATCTGCGTGTCCTCAGCGGACCGGAGATGCTGCGTCAGGCCGCATTGGATGCGGTGAAGACCTGGCGTTACAGGCCCTACTTGTTGAACAACGAGCCTGTTGAAGTTGATACCACGGTGAACGTGATCTTCACCCTGGGCGGATGATGAATTCTCTGGCTCCTTCCCTCGGTTTGGGGAAGGAGCTTCGCTTTTTACCTGGATGCGAATCGTGAAAGACCCGCATTCTCAGCAACCGCAAGGCAGTCGCACTTCACAAGAAACTCCTTAGGAGGAACGATTCAGTGATTCTCGCTCAGCTCGCACATTTCGCTTCGCACACGGTTAGCAGCCTGGCGCTGTTCCAGGAAGACCAGGCGGTCAGCTTCAGCCCCATGGGGCTGTGGGAACACATGGGATGGCCGGTTCGCATTATCGCCATCGTTCTCTTCATTGAGTCGATCTGGTCGCTGGCCGTGATGATCGACCGTTACCTGTATTTCTCCGCTGCCCGCAAGCAGTCGCGCGAGTTTGCGCCCAAGGTTGCAGGCGCCCTGAAGGACAGCAAGCTTGAGGAAGCCATCAAGATCGCGGATCGCAACAAGAAGTCCCACCTGGCCGAGGTTGTCACGGCCGGCCTGCAGGAGTTCCGCGCCTCAGCCGGTCAGCCAACCGAGGAGACCATCGAGAGCTCGGGCCGCGCTTTGGAGCGCGCCGAAGCGATCGTTCACGCCAAGCTGAAGAGGGGCCTTGCGGTTCTGGCCACCATCGGCGCGACCGCACCGTTCGTTGGTCTGCTCGGCACCGTCATCGGCATCCTGCACGCCTTCCAGCAGATCGCCACGCAGAAGACATCGGGCATCGGCGCGGTGGCGGGCGGTATTTCAGAAGCGCTGGTTACCACGGCCTTCGGCCTTCTGGTCGCCATCCCCGCCGTTATGGCATTCAACTACTTCACCGGGCGTGTCGAATCATTTGACGTGGAGATGGATAACTCCTCGAGCGAACTGATCGACTACTTCATCAAGCAGAGCCACAAGCGCTAAGCGAAGCGGCTGCCGGTTCGAGCGAGAAGCTGCGGAGGGCGGGAGACCTCAAACCAGGTCTCCTGCCCGCCGGTTTCAACCTCGGCAAAAACCCGACGGCTGTTCTTAACGCTGGATGAAACCCTGAAAAATCTTAGAAGCATGGAGCTTTCACAATGGGAATCGCGGTTCGCAACGAAGCTACCAACGTCAGCTCCAACATCAACGTGACCCCGATGGTGGACGTCATGCTGGTGTTGCTGATCATCTTCATGGTCATTACCCCCATGCTCCAGAACAAGGTGTCTGTGGATATGGCCAAGGTGGACAATCCTACCGCCATGCCCGACGCCGACAAGGAAGACGCTATCGTGGTGGCAATCACCCGCGACGGAGGTGTGTTCCTGGGCCAGGACAAGATTGGCGTGAGCGAGCTTGGCGCCAGGGTACGCGACAAGCTGGCCGACAAGCCGGGCAAGACCATCTTTATTCGCGCCGACGCCCGCGCGCAGTATCGTGCGGTCGAGGATGCGATCGACGCGGTCCGCACCGCAGGCGTGGAGGATGTGGGCCTGTTGACCCAGAAGCGCGAAGGCAATCTGGCCGGCGGCGAGTAGCTGGCTCTGTCTGGGCCGTCTCTACAATGACTTTTGCAACATGAGGAGCTTTAAGCCATGTCAATGACAACTGGAGGCGGGGGAGGTTACTCGTCCGACATCAACGTTACGCCCATGATCGACGTCCTTCTGGTGCTGTTGATCATCTTCATGGTGATCGTGCCGGTGACGCCCAAGGGCCTGGATGCGCTGGTGCCCCAGCCGCCCAAGACTCCGCAGCAACAGCAGAATAACGACCGCACGATTGTGGTGCAGGTTCTGCATATCTCCGGCGGCGCGCCGCAATACAAGATCAACGAAACCCCTGTGAACAAGGTTGACCTGCTGCCCAGGCTGACGGAAATCTATGCCAACCGGGCCGAGCGCGTCATGTTCGTCAAGGGCGACGACGATCTGAACTTCCAATATGTTGCGGAAGTCATCGACATTGCCCGCGCGGCCAACGTGGATCACGTCGGATTGATGACGCCCAAGATTCTTGAAGGCCAGTAAAGGCCCATCGACTGCAATCTCCCTCAAGCGGGAAGAAAGGGGAACCCTGCCATGACCATGAGCAACGGCAATTCGGGTGCAGTGACTTCCGAGATCAACGTCACGCCGATGATCGATGTGTTGCTGGTTCTGCTGATCATCTTCATGGTGATCGTCCCCGCTCTGCCCAGGGGAGAAGCAGCCCTCGCTCCGAGAGCATCTTCAGGGGC
>Ga0302148_1000521_pt1 | contig 10594 bp, 10 predicted proteins | sample I_Bog_E3_3_FD_198558 | JGI IMG/M metagenome (GOLD analysis project Ga0302148, IMG submission 198558) | Peat permafrost microbial communities from Stordalen Mire near Abisko, Sweden - I_Bog_E3_1 | ecosystem: Environmental > Terrestrial > Soil > Wetlands > Peat | place: Sweden: Abisko, Stordalen...
GCCGTGGCTTCGGCCGGGTTGCTGGAGTTGCCGTTCCCGCTGGCGGGCCCGCTGCCGGTTTGGCGCACGGTGTTCGCGTGGTTCGGGCTGGTTCCGCTGCTCTGCGCGATTTTGTCACAGACGTGTAGGGACAATCCCCGCCCGCTGCGCCGCGCCTTTCTGCTGAGCTATCTCTGCGGAGTGCTTTGGTACGCAGGTAATTGTTACTGGGTGCGCGATGTGATGCTCCAGTACGGCGATATGCCTCCAATGGCGCCTACGCTGCTGCTGGCTGGCTACAGCATGGTGCTGGGACTTTATTTCGGCTTCTTCGGATTAGGCGTGGCATTGGTCCGGCGGGTCTCGGGTAGTACGCGGTGGGCGCTGGCCGCTGCGCCGGTGATGTGGGCGGCACTGGAACTTGCTGCTGCGCGGATCACATCCGTGCCGTGGGATCAACTTGGATACTCGCAGGTGGACAACGGGCTGGTGAATCAATTGGCGCCATGGACGGGCGTTTACGGGATCAGCTTTGTGCTGGTTGCGGTGAACGCGTTGATCGCCGGCGGCCTGATGCTGGACAAGTGTTCAGGGCGGCGGCCGTGGGGGATTGCAGGCGCACTCTTGCTGGTGGCCGGAGCGGCTGGCGTGTTGATTGCGCCCGAAAAGCCCGCCGCGACCGCGACCGCCGTGCTGGTGCAGCCCAATCTGGATGTGGCCGGCGACAATCGCTGGTCTAGGCCGGGCGACTGGGATCGGCACATTGCGGAGTTCGCGCATCTCGCCGGCGAGCAGTGCAAAACGTATATCGCCGGAATTCCGCAGACCGGCGCGTCGAATGGCGAGATTATCTGCCCGCCCCCGTCCTATCCCATACATCCCGATCTGATTGCATGGCCGGAATCGCCCGCGCCGTTCTTTGAGGCGGACACGCGCTTTCAGCAGGCGATGCAGGGCATTGCGCGCACTGAGAACGCGCCCATGGTGGTGGGCAACGTCGGCGAGGAATTCTCAGAGGAAGATCAGGGATGGCGCGACTATAACTCCGCCGTGGTGATCAACGCGGACGGGGCGCGCGTGGGCCGCTACGACAAGATCCACCTGGTGCCCTTCGGCGAGTATGTGCCGTTTCAAAAGCTGCTGTTCTTCGCGCGCAAGCTCACCGGAAAGGTCTCGCGATTCACGCCCGGCGACACGCGCAAGGTCTTCACGCTCAACGGTCATCGTTACGGAATCTTCATCTGCTATGAGTCGGTGTTTGCCGATGAGGTGCGGGAGTTCGCGAAGAATGGCGCGGAGGTTCTGGTGAACATCAGCGACGACGGCTGGTATGGAGACACCAGCGCGCCGTGGCAGCACCTGAACATGGCGCGGATGCGCGCGATCGAAAACCGCCGCTGGATCTTGCGCGACACCAACACCGGTATCACGGCGGTCATTGACCCCTACGGACGTGTGCGGCAGAGCATTCCGCGGCACCAGGTGGACGCGCTGCCGGCCGGTTACGGTTTCCGCAACGATGTGACCTTCTATACCGCGCACGGCGATGTATTCGGGTGGGGCTGTGCCATACTAAGTTTAGGCATTCTTGGCTGGGCATTAAGTGCCGGCCAACGCCCACGCGAAGCCAAGGTTTCGTAGTCCAAACCAAGTCAGGTCATAAGAGCAAAATATGTCATCGTTGAACGATCTCGAATTCGCATATGCTCCCGTGCGCGATCAAGTGCGCGACCTGCGGGAGTATCTTTGACCCGGCTCGCATCCGCAGGGAACTCGCCGACATAGAAACCAGGCTGGCCGATCCGGCTCTTTGGAACGATCCCAACGCCACCAAGCCGCTGATGCGCGAACGCAAGCGCCTCGAGACCATGGTCGCCGACGATGAGGAGATGCTTCGCCGCACAGGGGACATCGAGGCCTACTTTGAACTGGCGCGCGAGGGCGAAGACGTGCTCGCCGATCTTGATCGCGACATCAAGTCGCTGGTCACGTTCAACGAAGAGCTCGAAGCCCGCACCATGCTGAATGGCGAGGCCGATCCGCTCAACGCCATTGTCACCGTGCACCCCGGCGCCGGCGGCACCGAGAGCCAGGACTGGGCCGAGATGCTGATGCGCATGTACCTGCGCTGGGCTGAGCAGCAGGGCTTCAAAACCGAAATGAACGACTACCAGGACGGCGAAGAGGCGGGCATCAAATCCGCCACCTTCACCATCATCGGCGAGTACGCCTTCGGCCAACTGGCAGGCGAGAGCGGCGTGCACCGGCTGGTGCGGATTTCTCCTTTCGACCAGGCCAAGCGCAGGCACACGTCGTTTGCGTCGGTGTATGTTTCGCCGGAGATCGACGAAACCATTCATGTGGATCTGAAGCTCGACGATCTGCGCATTGACACCTATCGCTCCGGCGGCAAGGGCGGCCAGCACGTGAACACCACCGACTCGGCCGTGCGAATGACTCATCTGCCCACGGGAATCGTGGTGCAGTGCCAGAACGAGCGCTCGCAGCACAAGAATCGCGAGAAGGCGATGAAGATGCTGCGCTCGCGACTCTACGAGTACGAGCTTGAAAAGAAGCGTGCGGTCAGCAGGAAGGTTGAAGACTCGAAGCTGGAGATTAACTTCGGGTCGCAGATTCGTTCGTATGTCTTGCAGCCGTATCGCATTGCCAAGGATCATCGCACCAAGGTGGAAGTGGGCGATGTGGACAAGGTGCTGGACGGGTATCTTGAGCCGTTCCTGCGCGGGTATCTGCTGGCCAAGCGGCGCGGGACGGCGGTTGCGGCGGATGGGGATGATGATTTGGACGTGTAGGGAAGGGAACAGGGACTAAGGGACTAGGGACTAGGGACTGAGGGACTGGGGACTCGAAGGATGCGCATGCTTGTAACCAAGGAAATTGATGAGTAACGATCCCACGATCATCGACGAGATGCTGCGTACGGCGAAGACCATCGCCGTGGTGGGCATGAGCGACAAGACCTGGCGCGCGAGCCATAACATCGGGCGCTATCTTGTCAGCGTTGGGTATCGCGTGCTCCCGGTGAATCCGGCGCTGAGCGAGGTGCTGGGGCTGAAGTGTTATCCGGATCTGGATGCGGCCGAGACTGCGGCGCGCGAGGAGACGGGCGCGGGCATTGACCTGGTGGATGTGTTTCGGGCTTCGGAGTTTGTTTCTGGGATTGTGGACGACGTAATCCGGCTGGGCGTCAAGTATCTATGGCTGCAGGACGATGTCATCGACGACGAAGCTGTGGCGCGCGCGCGTGCGGCGGGCGTCAAGTGCGTCGAGAACGATTGCATCTTCAGGGAACATGCGGCGCGCGCCGACCGGCAGGGCCACAAGCAGAGCCCGCTGGAATAGAACTTGTTGTAACTAAGGTTGGTTAGGGTGAGTCCAATCAGCAGGAGCTGGAATCGAATCGTGATGCGCATGGGCCGTTTGATTGTCGTGTTTTTCTGCCTGGTTGCGGTTGGGTTGCCGGTGCGCGCTGCGTCAAACTCCGCCGATGGGCCGCATGTGCATGTGCAACTGGTTGTGCCCGAAGGCATCTTCATGGCAGGGAGCCCGACGGAAGCCGGTCTTTACTTCAAGCTTGAACCGGGCTGGCATGTCTATTGGAAAAACGCAGGCGATTCGGGCGAGGCGCCGCGCATCAAGTGGACGCTGCCTGAAGGAATTACGGCGGGACCATTGCAGTTTCCTGCGCCGAAGCGGTTGCCGCTTGGGCCGTTGATGGATTTTGGATACGAAGACGAAGTTTTGTTTCCCTTGACGTTTTCGACAAACAAGACCGCAAAGGCAGGCCACGCGCAACTGATTGCAAAGGCTGATTGGCTGGTTTGCCGCGAGGTATGCATTCCAGGCAAAGCCGAACTTCAAAGAGACGCGTTCGTTATCGACCACCTGCTGAAAGATGTACCGCGCCCAGGCCCGGATGCGGAGATCTACAGTCGACTCATCGGTCGATTGCCGCAGCCTTTGCCCTCCACCGCAAAGGCCATTTTCGCTGCGACGCAATCAGGCTTCCGACTCGCGGTCGAAACCGGTCAGCGTGAAACCTCCGCGGAGTTCTTTCCCGCCGACCAGGACATTGTCGACAATCCCGCTCCGCAAAAGCTGACGCCGACGGCGAAGGGCTTTGTGCTGGACCTCAAAAAGGACGCGAACCTTTCCGCGAATCCTGCGCAATTAAAAGGAGTTCTTGAACTCTCTGGCGGACGTGCGTATGACATTGCGGCTATTCCAGGAACGGTTTCCAGCGCAGCCGCGGGCGGAGCGCCGTCGCTTGCCTGGGGATTGCTGGTGCGCGCCACGGGACTGGCGTTTCTGGGCGGGCTGCTGCTGAACCTGATGCCGTGCGTGTTTCCGGTCCTGTTTTTGAAGGGGCTGGCGCTGGTGCATACCGGCCACAAGCAACTGCACAACCTGCGGACGCATGGGTTGGTCTACGCGCTGGGCATCCTGGTTTCGTTCTGGGCGCTGGTGGGCGCGCTGCTCGGCTTGCGGGCCGCGGGAGCGACGCTGGGCTGGGGATTCCAGTTCCAGTCGCCGGTATTTCTGGCGCTGATGGCGGGGCTGCTGTTTTTCCTTGGCCTCTCATTAGCCGGCCAGTTTGAAATTGGGCTCACGCTGACCAGCGCGGGCGGCTCATTAGCTCAGAAACAGGGCTACTCAGGCAGCTTCTTCACTGGTGTTCTGGCGGTGGTGGTGGCTACGCCCTGCACGGCGCCGTTTATGGGCGCTGCGGTGGGCTATGCGCTGGCGCAGTCGGCGGCGGTGACGTTTGCGGTTTTCACGGCTCTGGCACTCGGGCTGGCCGCGCCTTACGTCGCGCTCACGCTGCACCCGGCGTGGACGCGCCTGCTGCCCAAGCCCGGCGCGTGGATGGAAGTGCTGCGCCAGGCAGTCGCGGTGCCGATCTTTGCCACCGTGATCTGGCTGGCCTGGGCGTTGACGCGTGGTTACGGCGCGGGTCTGCTGGTGTCGCTGCTATGCAGCCTGTTGCTGCTGGCCGTTGCGGGATGGTTTCTGGGCCGCTGGCCGGCAACGCGCTGGGCAACTGTCGTTGCTGCGCTGATTGTGCTGGGGGTGATTGCGGTGGACGCATTGGCTCCCAAGAGACTGGTTGAGCCGGTATTCGATGCGCGTCACGTTTTAACGGCGGGGATTAACACGGGCGGCTGGCAGCCATGGTCCGCCGAAGCGGTTTCCCGCTACCAGGCCGAGGGGCGCCCGGTGTTTGTGGACTTTACGGCGAGCTGGTGCCTGAGCTGCCAGGTGAATGAGCGCGTGGCCCTCCAGCAGCCGCAGGTGCAGCAGGCGTTCAAAGATGCTAACGTGGCGCTGCTCAGGGCCGACTGGACGCGCGGCGACGATGCGATTACGCAGGCGCTGACGGCGATGGGTCGCAGCGGGGTTCCGGCGTATGCGCTCTACATCCCCGGCCAGAGCGAGCCGGAGCTGCTGCCCGAGGCGCTGACGCCGGGAATTGTGACCGACGCGTTGGCGAAGTTGCCGAAGACCGGGAATTGAGTATCGCCGGTTCCCGCGTTTATTAAGCCAGTGCTATCATGATAGCAATAGAGGCAGGCATGGCTCAGATTCTGGTTCGCAATCTCGAAGATCGGCTGAAGGCTCGCCTGCAGCGGCGCGCCAAGCAGCATGGGCGCAGCATGGAAGAAGAAGCGCGCGAGATTCTGCGCGATGCGCTCAAGGAAGAAGGCAAGCCTGCATGCGGTTTGGGGACCGAGATGGTGGCGTTGTTCAGCGGCAGCGGCGTGTATCTCGACGAACCGATTGCCGAGATTCGTGACATGCGTATGGAGATTCCGGACTTTGAGTCATGATCCTGCTCGACACGAACGTGATCTCGGAGTTCATGGGGCCTGCGCCTGAACACCAGGTTGCACACTGGCTGGACCTCCAACCCCGCTCTTCGGTTTGGACGACCTCGATCAATGCATACGAGATTCGCTCCGGCCTCTTCGCAATGCCAGCCGGGAAAAGGCGCGCCGCGCTCGAACTGAAATTCGAGCATCTTCTTCAAAGCGCGCTTCAAGGCAGGATACTGTATTTCGATTCCGATTCGGCCATTCGAGCAGCAGAGTTATGCGCCGATCGCCGCAGGCGAGGCCGTCCGGTTGACGTGCGCGACACCATGATCGCTGGCATCGTGCTTGCCTCGCGCGCGAAACTAGCCACGCGGAACGTGAAGCACTTCGAGGATATTGCGGCTTCGGTTGTGAATCCGTGGGAAGCTTAGGGAGTAGCGGGCTTTGGGCATCTGGCTAGTGATGGTCGGGTTGCTTCTGCCGCCAGTCGTGGTACTCTTTCTGCTCCGCTGGGGGCCGCTGATTAACATCCTTGTGGTCGCGGTGGGTTTCGACCTCCCACTTGTTGTAAACCACGGTCTCGTCCTGCGCCGGTTGCGCCGGTTGGGCGGCGGTCTGGGCCGGTTGGGCCGGCTGGCAGCCGGTGGTCAAGACAGAGGTCGCCAATGCGGCGCCCAACAAGCACAAGCAGGATTTCCTCACAAAGGGCATTGATTTTCCTTTCGTCCGCAGACTTGGAGGGACTGGCGTGGTTGGATGCAAAGTCTCTGCGCGCCGTTGCCAGTTGGCAAATGCGGCCTCGGAAGCATGAGGCCGGGTGCGATCAGGCTTTGGGATGTTTGGCGGCGCGAATGCGGCGAATCTCTTCCATGCGCTGGGCTAACAATTTTTCGCGGCCTTCCTGCGTGGGCTGGTAGTAGCTGCGGCCTTTGAGGGAGCCGGGCAGGCAATCCATATTCGCAACCTTGCCTTCTTCATCGTGCGCGTAGAGGTAGCCCTTGCCGTAGTCGAGCTCTTTCATCAGCTTGGTGGGCGCGTTGCGCAGGTGCATGGGAACGGGCTCCTGACGCGTATGTTCGATCTCGCCCTGCACTGCACCCCACGCGGTGTAAACGGAGTTCGACTTGGGCGCGAGGGCGAGATAGACCACCGCTTCGGCGAGGGCCAGGTCGCCTTCCGGCGAGCCGAGAAACTCCATGGCCAGCTTGGCGCTGAGGCAGAGGTTGAGCGCCTCGGGCGCGGCCAGGCCGATGTCTTCGACGGCCATGCGAACGACGCGGCGGGCGAGATAAAGCGGATCTTCGCCGGCGGCGAACATGCGGGCCAGCCAGTAGAGCGCGGCGTCGGGGTCGGAGTTGCGCACGCTCTTGTGCAGTGCGGAGATCAGGTTGTAATGCTCCTCGCCCGACTTGTCGTACATGAGCACGCGCTGCTGCACGGCTTCTACGGCGATGGGGCGGTCGATGTGTCTGGCGGCCCTCGGGTTGGCCTCAGGGGCTAAAGCCCCCTCCGTTTCCGCTGCGCCGATGTCCGGGCTAAAGCCCGGACCTACCGTTCCTTCGTGCCTTGCGGCGGCCGTTTCGAGCGCCAACTGCGCGGCGACTTCGAGGGTGTTGTAGGCGCTGCGGCAGTCGCCGCTGGAGTAGCTGGCGATGAGCTGCAACGCATCGTCGTCGGCTGTGATCTCCTGTGCGCCCAGGCCTCGTTCGCGGTCTTCGAGAGCTTTGCGGAGCAAGGTTGTGATGCGCGCTTCGCTCAGCGGTTCGAGGACATAGACGCGGCAACGCGAGAGCAGCGCGGAGATGATCTCAAACGATGGATTTTCCGTCGTAGCGCCAATGAGTCGGATGACGCCGCGCTCCACGTAGGGTAGGAACGCGTCCTGCTGCGCCTTGTTGAAGCGGTGAATCTCATCGACGAAGAGGATGGTGCGCGAGTGCATCTCGGAGGCCTGCGCTGCGGCCGTCATCACCTGCTTGATCTCCTTGATGCCGCTCATGACGGCGGAGAACTCAATGAAGTTCCACCCCAGCGACGAAGACCTGTCGCCGGGGACCCCGGCGCTGGCTTGCGTGGTCTCGGCGATGATCTTGGCGAGCGTGGTTTTGCCCACGCCGGGCGGACCCCAGAGGATCATGGAGCCGGACCCTGAGTCTTCGAGTCTGTCGCGCTCGATCTGCACGCGCAACGGCTTGCCGGGGCCGAGCAGGTGCTCCTGTCCGCTGTATTCCTCGAGGGTGCGGGGGCGCATTCGTTCGGCCAAAGGCGCGGTGCGGACTGTGCCTCTCGGACCTTCGGGTTCGTGATCGAAGAGGCTCATTGGGCGCTGCCTCGCTTGCCCAGTGGCGCAGAGTGCACGGATCGCTGGCGTGCGGCTTCGTAAAGCAGCACCGAAGCGGCGATGGAGGCATTGAGGCTTTCGACGGGGCCGGGGCAGGGGATGGTGAGCGCGCCGCCGGCTCTCGCGGCAATTTCAGCGGGGACGCCGTTGCCTTCGTTGCCGATGAGGATTGCGACGGGTCCGGCGAGGTTGACCCTGTCGGCAGGCTCGGCGGCGTGGACGGTGGTGGTCCAGATTTTGATGCCGGCTGCGCGGAGATGCTCAAAGCAGTCTTCTACGCTGACGGCAAGCAGCGGAAGCCGGAAGACGCTGCCGGCGGAGGCGCGCACGGCTTTGGGGTTCCAGGGGCTGACGGTGCCGGGGAGGGTGAGGATGCCGCTCGCTCCAAAAGCCTCGGCGGAGCGCAGGATGGCGCCGAGGTTGCCAGGGTCCTGGAGGCCGGCGAGGATGAGAATCAGGGGGGTGGAATTGCTGGAGCCGTCGATGCCGCCTTTGAGCAGATCGCGCCAGATGAAGGTGAAGGGTTCGACTAAAGCGGCGATGGGCTGCGGAGTCTCGGTGGTGAGCGCGGCGTTGAGCAGATCGCGGGGCAGCAGCAGGATTTCGGTTTCAGGCGGCAGGTCGAGGGGTTCCAGTTGGGCTTGAAAGCCCTGGGCGACAAAGACGCAGGCGATGCGCAGACCCGCGCGGATGGCCTCTTCAAGCAGATTGGGGCCTTCGATTCCGGCAAGGGCGGGCGCGTCGCCGGCCTCGGATGAAGACAGGCGCGAGGGGCTGGCCAGCGCCTTGCGGAGCTCCTTCAGGCGGGCGTTCTGCTTACTCTGTACAATGCGAAGAGGCATGGTTAGAGAACCGTTGTTGCACATAGCCGATTCTAAGCCGTTTTTGGGGCAGAGGATCGGGTGACGGTGACGGGGACGACTTGCAACCCAACAGGCGCTGTGATAGTTTCCGACTTTACGGCATCTGATTTCGGGGAACTGAGGTAGAACGACTTGTCCGCGGAGATCCTGCGCGTCCATCCCGATGAGCCCCAACCGGACCGGATTGACTACATTGTCTCCTGCCTGCGCAAGGGCGACGTAGTTGCGCTGCCCACCGATACCTTCTATGGGCTGGCAGTGGACCCGGTCAACCTGCATGCGGTTGAACAGATTTACAAGATCAAGACCCGGCAGAAGCATAAGCCGCTGTCGCTGCTGATTTCAGGGTTGGCGCAGGCCTACACGCTGGCGCGCGACACCGATCCTTTACTCGATAAGCTCGCAGACCGCTTCTGGCCGGGACCGCTGACCGTCATTGTGCGGGCGGGGACGAAGCTGCCGCTGCGATCGACTGCGAACACGGGCAACGTGGCGCTGAGGGTGCCGGATGCGGCGATTCCGAGGGCGGTGGTGGAGCGTTTCGGTCTGCCCATCACGGCCACTTCAGCCAATCTGCAGGGAGCGCAGGAGTGTACCCACGCAGCCTGCGTGCGCGACCAGATTGGGGACCGCATTCCGCTGATCATCGACGGTGGTCCCACGGGCCACGCGCTGCCGACAACGATCGTCGACCTCTCGCTGGGACCGGGCCGCTGGGAGATTCTGCGCGAGGGCGCGATTCCTACGCACGAAATCGTGATGGTGCTGCAACGGTAACAGAGATCAGGGGTCCGAGATCAGTTTTAGGTGATCCGCGGACTGCACCTGATTATCGGAGTTCAGTTACTGTTCCGCTGACCCGGTGCTCTTCTGATCTCTGACCACTGACCACTGCATTTAAGGTTTTCCATGAGCCGTAAAGCCAAGCCAAAACGAGCGAACTGGGGGCTGCGCGGGGCGCTGCTGGTTCTGCTGGCGCTGGTTGCCGGGGCGCTGTGGTGGACGCGCTGGGTGTATGTGCAGATTGAGAGCTACGCGAGCCAGGACCAGGCAGCGCCGTCGGATGCGATTGGCGTGTTCGGCGCGGCGGAGTACGACGGGAAGCCTTCGCCGGTCTACCGTGCGCGGCTGGACCACGCGCTGGAACTCTACAGGCGGGGGATTGCACCGCTGATCATTACCCTGGGGGGCGCTGGCGGCGACGAGTATTCCGAGGGCGCGGTGGGGCGCGAGTACCTGATGGGCCAGGGCGTTCCCGAGGAAGCCATTATTGCCGAGACGGAGAGCCGCAACACAGAGGACTCGGCGCGGCGCATCGCGGTGATCGCCCGCGCCAACGGCTTCCGCAAACTGGTGATCGTCAGCGACGGAACGCACCTGTTCCGCATCCACGAGATCTGCGCCGCGGACGGTCTGAATGTGCTGACGTCGCCCAGGCCGCGCGTGGCCGTCGAGAGCGAAGACAATGTGGTCGTGGGCGAATTTGAGCGCCTGGAGCACGAGATTCTCAGCTATACGCTGTGGCGCATGCACCTGCATTGAATTGCAGCGGAGTTGGCGGGGTTAGCGGAGCTAGC
>Ga0302148_1000530_pt1 | contig 10512 bp, 6 predicted proteins | sample I_Bog_E3_3_FD_198558 | JGI IMG/M metagenome (GOLD analysis project Ga0302148, IMG submission 198558) | Peat permafrost microbial communities from Stordalen Mire near Abisko, Sweden - I_Bog_E3_1 | ecosystem: Environmental > Terrestrial > Soil > Wetlands > Peat | place: Sweden: Abisko, Stordalen...
GCAGCCTAAACCGAGAAACAGAACTTCCACTTATAAATCGGCGAAAACTGTTCGAACAACCGGGACCACCGCAGCCAGCCAACCGTTCGGAGCCGAAGACTTCGGTCCATTCCTCGAAGGGCAGGTCGCTGGTGCCGGTCGCGACAATTCGGCCCTGATCGAGAAGGACAAAGCTGCCCACCCACACGATTGATTTGATGCGAAGCGAATTGACCATGGTCGTTTGATGTGAATGAAAACTCGCAACGGATGCAAGCACAGCGCGCTCTGTTGAAACATCTAGAACCGAGGTCGCCTCGTCGAACAATCGTGGCCGACTCTCTCAAGAGTGACCGGGCTACGGCTAGGCGTGGCCTCGTACTGCGCAATACCCACGAAGCGTCGCAATGCTAGTGAATCAGCCAACCGCCAGGCGATGCCGCGCTCTGCACCGATACCTTCGAAATACCCAATCAAAAGAGAACGAAAGTAGATCCCCGGTGTTGGGGAAGGCCGGCCAAAACGCGCTGCGTAGAATCTGGCTCAAAGTCCCTCGACAAACCCGTCAAAGCCCTCCGCATCCAAGATCACGTGCAGACGCTCATAGAATGGACACCCTGGTGCGGGTGCCAGCTACCTATGCGCCAACCATAAAATCCTCCTGCCGCTCTCGATGCCGCCGCTTGCCCATCGCCATGAATCAAGGTCATGAAAACAGCCTGGATACCACAACAACATCCAGCGAATGAAACAGGACTTGCGCCACGAGCTGCTAGGGAGTTTTCACGGCGGACCAGATGATTTGATCGGATGCAAGCTGGCTCGGCAACCTATCTACTTCAATAGGCGGTTATCTATCCCCCGCAGCGCAAGTATAATTGAAAATAGTTAGAATAGCCGACAGTGCGACGAGTCTGACGCAGTTCCACAAAGCGCCATTGAATATCTGGCTTGGCCGCAGTCTCATTTGGTTTGTGCATAACACTTGGTTCGTTTAAGCATGAAGGCAATTAAGCATAGACGCTCAGCACACTCCGATCGCTCTGCTTTGCGGTGTGTCTGTAACCCGGAATCAAGAACGGCCGACTTTGTTGCCTATGCTTCGAAGTTGATTGTCGCGCATTTGCTGGTTGCAGTAACCCTTTTTTACGGCGGGAAATGTGCAGGTGGTCAGGGGCTTGCGCGCTCGTCGTCAACCAAGCACCACGCGGCCGCCGCGGCCAGACAACCAGAACATCCCATGACGCCCGGTGCACCGCCGATCGAGTTTGACAATGCGATCGGAGCATCGAAGATCTCGTTCATACTTAGTAACAGTGTGAGCCCGCAGAGATATTCAATCGAAACCATGATGGGCGGGGTTGCTGTATTCGACTACAACAACGATGGATTGTTGGATATCTTCTTCGCCAATGGCGCCGCAATTCCGTCATTGGAAAAGACAAACTCGGACGACTACAATCGCCTCTTTCGCAGCAACGGGGACGGTACGTTTACCGATGTGACGGAGAGCGCTGGCCTCGAGGGAATTGGTTACTCGATGGGAGTGGCGGCGGCCGACTACGACAATGATGGTTTTGTCGATCTCTATGTTGCGGGTGTAAATGCCAATCAGCTCTTTCACAATAACGGAGATGGCACCTTCACCGATGTAACAGAAAAGGCAGGCGTGAGTGGGCGGATTCCTGGGTACGGGAAACCCTGGGCCGTAACTGCTGGATGGTTTGATTTCGACAACGACGGGCGACTCGACCTGTTGGTGGTGAATTACTTGAACTACGATATTAGAACCGCAACGCTATGCCATATTCAGGAATACCCGGCTTACTGTTCACCAGATGGATTCCAGGGAACGCCGAACATCCTTTATCGCAACAATGGCGACGGTACGTTTACCGACGTTTCCGCACAATCCCATATCTCAAAGTATGTGGGCAAGGGGATGGGTGTTGCCTTTGCCGACTACGATGACGACGGCTTCACCGATATTTTCGTGTCCAACGACACATTTCCCAACTTTCTTTTGCATAACAATGGTGATGGTACATTTACCGATGTCGCGTTGGAGGCCGGGGTCGCATTTACCGGGAACGGCAAGACGGTAGCTGGAATGGGCGCTGATTTTCGCGACCTAGATAACGACGGCAGGCCAGATATCTTTCATACTGCCATGTTCGGAAATACCTTTCCGCTCTACCGCAATCTTGGAGGCGGTCAATTCGAAGATGCCACTAACGAAGCGGGGCTTACGATCCTTACCAGCCGCTTTACTGCCTGGGGAACGGGCGCATTTGACTTCGACAACGATGGACGAAAGGATCTATTTGCTGCCGGCTCGGACATCCTCGACAATGCGGACGCCGCGGTGCACAGGCCTTTTGCACTTCCGAATTTATTGTTTCGCAACAAGGGAAACCTGACCTTTGAGGAGGTGGGTGCACGGGCTGGACTTGGGTTTTCCAGTACGGCAGCGCATCGGGGAGCAGCTTTCGGGGATTTTAACAACGATGGAAAGATGGACATCGTTGTTTCTGTGCTGAACGGGACTCCTGAATTGCTGATGAACCGCTCAAGGAATCAAAATCACTGGATCGTTCTGAATCTGGTTGGTGTCAAGTCCAACCGCGATGGCCTGGGGACAAGGGTGAAAATCACAACGTCCGAGGGCGATCAATACAACGAGGCGACAACTGCTGTGGGCTATAACTCCTCCAGCGATAAGCGGGTTCACTTTGGTCTGGGCGAGGCCACTGTCATCGATAAGATCGAGCTCAGGTGGCCAAGCGGCGTGACTCAGATGTTGACCAAAGTCAAGGCTGACCAGATTCTCACTGTGACCGAGAAGGGGCAATAAGAGGCGTTGATTGTGGATCGGGCCTGGCCGAAAATTTCTCCGCAAGATCGAATTCCCCATTACGCCTGACCAGATCGATGAGTCCCCGCATCGCTGCGCGATCGTTGCGCAGATAAGCCGCCAAGATTTCCGCGGTCAACTTTGCTTCCTGGGCTTTTCCAAGATGAAAATAACTATCGCATAACATATACAGCTGAGCGGGAACTCTCGTTTTTGATTTGAACAATAAATCTGCCGCATCCGTCCATTTTTGCTGCCTATATCTCAACTCGCCTAACTCCGCTATTGCGGGCAGATAATTCGGATCGTTCGCAAGCTCTGCCGCAAACTCCTTCTCGGCTGTATCTAATTCGCCTTGCTGAAGCGCTACGATACCGGCATAGGTATGAGCGCCTCGGACCTTTGGATCGATTTCCAATGCGCGCTCTAGATTTCGCTGCGCGTCATTTACGTCACCGGTGGCGAGATAGAGCGATCCTACAAACACATACGAATCCCCAGGAGAAGCGGAAGGTCCCTGGGAGCTATTCTGAAACAACCGTAACGCTTCGTCTTCACGATGCTCGGCCAGTAACTTTCGGGCCTGAATCCAGTTAGCTTCATTGCCTTCGGTTCCCAATTCCGGTGGCGCGAAAGATAGTTGTTCCATCAGGTGATGCAGTTCTGCCTGATGCTGCGCTTCGCTGTTGTTACCTAGTCCGCCGTAAGCGCGGGAAAGATAATAATGAGCCTCCATCTCGCTGGGGTCGATTTGCAATAGATGCTGCAGGACATCGATAGCGCCTTGATATTGCTTGCGCTCCAGTTTGCAATGCCCCAGACCAAGCAGAGAAGTGGAGTCATCTTTTTCGATTGCCAGAATGCGTTCGAACGCAGATTGGGCGTCTTGCCATTGGGATAGGTTCTCCTCCGCCGAAGCGAGCAACGCCAGTACCTTCGGGTTCCTGGGTTGCCGAAGGGCGGCTTTTGCGGCATACCGCGCGGCATTGGGAAAATCCTTCCTGTAATAATGCGCAATTCCGATATCAAAGTCGATCTGCTCCAGTTCACGATCGAGTTGCTGCGCTTTCATCAGTGATTTGAGTCCGGCTTCGCTGTCCCCCGAACTGCAAAGCAGCTCGCCATATTTCTGCCAGACTTGAGCGCTGCCGGGCTCAATCTTGAGACATTCACGGATCGTCTTGAGGGCAAGGTCATCCTGCTTGTTGAGGTGATATGCCTGTGCGAGATAAAAGGCCGCATCGCCGTCCCTGGGAAGGACGTTCATGTGGCGGAGCAGCAATTGGATCGCTTCATCGTATGCGCCGGCGGCGAGCCGGTCGGTTCCGAGTTGCAATAGGAGTTCGGGATCGTTTGGCGACAGTTCAAGGGCGCGTGCAAATGAATGCGATGCTTCTTCGCGGCGCCCCGTCTTTTCAAGCAGCATGCCTTGCAGCTTGAGAGCCGGCACGGAGTCGGGATATTCTTCTACAAGCGTGTTGGCTAAAGACAGCGCCTGGTTCTTTTCGCCGCTTTCTGCCAAGCCGATCGCGCGGCTCAATTGCTTCGCGAGAGACGGCTCAACCGGACGGGGTGACGTCTGCGCCTCAGCCGCCCCAAGCACGCAAGCCAACATCGCCGATAACACGATGCCGGAGCACAGAGCCTGCCTCGCGATTCTTGAAAGCGGGTCTTGAGAGTCCTCGGCGAAGCATGCCAGAGACCGCATCTTCAGGGATGCGCCAAGGATGTGTCCGCGCTGTATCATTTGGCTCTTCGATTCGTGTTTGTATCGCCCGCCAGGCTAACGCGGATCTTGGATCGAACAGGAATGCTGAACACAGATATCTCTCAACACGATCGTGCAGCGTTGAGGCAGGGTGCGGATTGGCCTCAGCATTGTCACTGTACAGTATCTACCGCAGGCCCGAGCGAAACAAATGCTGGCTTGTTCCTGTCAGCTTTCAGCTTCCCATTTTCTTCGGTCAGTTCGACAACCTGCAGCACGGATCGACGTGCGGAGTCTGGAACTCCGGGAAGCTGGTCTTGTCCTCCTTGATGCACAAAATAGAACAAGAAGGCGCGGCCATTACTCACTTGAACATCGGCGTGGTGGCCTTCGGCACGGTCGGTCGGCAGCAGCCCCGGACCCGCCAGCAGATTCTCCTTTTGAGCGGTCCAGTGCAAAGCATCGGATGAACGGTAGACGCCTAATCCGGCCCATGCATCCACGATCATCCAAATGCTGCCCTTCCATCTGAAGACGATTGGACCTTCACTCGGGCGATCGGCAATGGCCACACCGCCCTCCGTCCAGCGATTCAAGTCAGGGCTGTTCACATAGTGGATGTTGGAATGATCCCGCTCATCCTTATACCAGAGCCGCCAGCTCCCATCGCCGAGTTTGAGCACACAAGGATCGATCGTGCGGTCGGAGGAGAGAGGCAGGGATGACTTGAATTTCCAGACGGATAAATCTTTGCTGGTGAGATGGATGATTTCGCGCGATGCATTCCAGTCATGAAACGTGCCGGGCACAACGGTCACAAACATGTGGTAAAGGCCCCGGTCCCAAACCATGTCAGGCGCCCAAAACGTGTAATCGGGCTTTCCATAGGGAATCTTTGCCGTACCGGCGTATTTCCAGGTCGTTCCGCCGTCGCTTGACTCGGCAATTCCAATCTGTGTCCCATGAACCCATGCAACATCCTTGGGGTCAGAACCTTGCATGTCAGCTCGCCTATTGGTGTAGAACATCATCCATTTCTTCTGTGCGCGATTCCAGATCAGCGATGGATCTGCTGCCCCATCGTGGATTGGGTCGCGGAATAGGGGTTTTGGGGCCGGCTTTACGGCCGTAGTCTTGCTCAAGTCCTCTGCTTTGGATGCCGTCGTAAGGATAGCGGGCAGAAGCAAACAGGTCACTACGTTGGCGGCAAACAGAAATGGCAAACAGCATTTGCGGTAGAACATGTTTCCCTCAAAAGGTTCAGTTCTTGAATGATGGCAGTCTAGCGATGAGCTCGGGCTAGCCGCGTACTAAGAACGTGCGCGGCTAGCCCGAGGGTTTCTAAAACGAATACTTCAGCCCGAATTGCGCAATGCGTCCGACCGTGGCCGAGGTGATTTTGCCGAATCCAGAACCACTCGCGACGTTCCCATTTGGATTATTCAGATTGGCATGATTGAAGGCGTTGAACAGTTCCGCGCGGAACTGAAGTTGATGTTCCTTGTAAATTGGGAAGAGCCTGAAGAATGACAAGTCAGAGTTTATGTAACCTGGCCCCATCAGAGAGTTGCGCCCGACATTCCCATAAGTTCCGTAGGGCGCAACTTGGAACACAGAGGAGGTGAACCACGCTACATTAGTCGCAGTTCTAGTGTGGGTTACGCTGGGGTTTCCGGTCTGATTGGGGCGGTCGTTACCCACTCCATCCAAATTGCTGTCGGTACCAGACGTGATATTCACCGGCGTACCGCTGTGGACGGAGATAATTGCGTTTGCCTGCCATCCACCCAGCAACATGCTGGCTGCCTTGCCCAGGTTGTTCAGACTGGGAGTGTTATAGGTTCCGGAAAAATTGAATATCTGTTGCGGCAATCCATCAGTAGGCCCTTTGTCCCTTCCCGGATTGGTTGAATCCGTAAAGCCGAGACCGCCGTTGTAATTGTCACCGGAAACAAGGTCGATTCCCTTGCCCCATGTGTAGTTGGTATTTAAGCTCAGCCCATGCGACAGGCGTTGGTTCACTACGACCTGCAGGGCGTTGTAGCTTGCGTTGTAACCAGTCACATAGGTTCCAATCGCCTGCAATCCCTCCGAATACAGCGGGCGGCGTTGATCGACGTTTTGAGCAGTGGCGCCGGATCCATATACAGGATTGTTCTGGTCGATGTTGCCACTCATCTTGCGGGAAATATTTCCCACATATGCTGCCTGCAGGCTCATGTTATTGGTCAACTGATGCTGCACAGTCAGGTTGAACTGGTTAAGGCGCGGTGTTGTGGCATTATTGGCAAACACAATCGCCCCCATCGGAAGTTGAAATTGGGCCGCCGCTCCAGTTGGCACTGTGTAAGGGAAGGGATTGAACCCCTTCCTTGCCCAGGGATTCACCAAGCTCGTATCCGCGACCTCGTTGTCGGTGAGGACAAAGGGCTGTGGAGCGCGAAGTCCGTCTCCATATGCGGCCATATAGTAGAGTCCATATCCGGCGCGGATTGAAGTCTTGCCGTTGCCGAATGGATCGTAGGCAATCCCGATTCTGGGCGCAATGTTGTTATACGGAGTTGGCCTGCCCGCGCGCGATACTCCCTTGTCGCCATAGAACAGAAGGCCTTTGGGCGCATTGGGATAGACGGTGGATTGCTGGCCCGCATTGAACGAAGAAATGTAGTTCACGGTCCACACAAGAGGAGTTGTAATTTCATAGCGCGCACCAGCGGTGAGAGTTAAGCGCGGGGCGATTTGCCATGTATCCTGCGCAAAACTGTGCCAGTAATTGGCGCTCTCATCCGGGTGATCGCCACTATCTTCTTGGAAACTCGACGAGTAACCCAACATCATGTCTGCCAAGTTGTTTCCGGTTAATCCTCCGCTTTCTATGATCCATCCTCCTCCGGTGCTTGCGCCGGTCTCGGCGTAATAACCGACCATAACAAACGAGCCGAGTTTGATGTTGTGCTTGCCCTTGATCCACGTAACCGTATCGGACCCGCCGATGGAGTGATCGTGCCCGGAGGCATCCCACGCGCCCGTCGTAAATCTGCCATCGACTTCGATGCGGGAAGCTACCGGCTTGGGATCGTCGTTAAGAGCACCCTGCTTGAAGTTCATGCCGAACTGGTCAAGAGTCTTGCCATCTACCATGTTCCATGGAGTTTCGCGCCGCATCAAGTTGAAGCGAGCTTCGTTCAGCAAGCTGTTGCTCGCTGTCCATGTATGGTTGACAACCAGATTGTGCTGCTGCACACCGTCGACGCGGCCGCCCCATCCGGGGAAATCATTGTAATACGCAAACTCGTTACCCTGCGTGGTATTCAATTGAAACCAACTGACAGAGACCTTCTGGTTCTTTGTCAATTGATAGTCGCCCTTCAGCAGGTATTGCCATTCTTTTACGTTGGCGGGCGCGCTGGCGAGATAGGATCCGTCTGCTCTGTTAGTACTAGGAATCGCATTCACGATCGCTTTGCCAACGGCATCTCCTGTGCCCAGCGTTCCGGCGAAGATATTATCGTTCGGGAAAGGCTTTCCAGTGCCTGGATCAATCGGTTCAGGAGTGCCGGCAAGGCGACCGGTCGAGGAAAAGTCTCCGGTCCTCTCCGCTGTGGTTGGAACATAGGGAGTCCCGGAGGTCGCATTATTGAGTTGTGACTGATTCTGCCGTAATTCTTCCCACGACCCGAACGCGAACGCCTTGTTCTTCAAGACTGGTCCGCCGACGGTGAAACCGTACTGGTTTTGCTTGAGCGGCGTGACGCCGCCCGCAAAGAGGGTTGATGCATCCAGGTCATTGTTACGCAAAAACTCATAAGCGGTCCCATGATAGGAGTTGGTGCCGGATTTGGTAATGATATTCATGAACGCGCCGGGCAGGCGGCCAAACTCGACATCGGAGTTGGAGCTGAGGAGCCGGAACTCCTGGATGGAATCGGGATTTGGCGGCGTGCTGCACTGGTTGCGCCAAATGTCATTGTTAAAACCTCCGTCGATAAAGCACGAGTTCGAAGTGGCCCGGCCGGCATTTACGACGAAAGTATTATTGTCGCGACTGGGAACGGTTTGAGCGTTAATGCCCGAAGCGCCTGGAAGCGACACGAGTAGGCTATAGACGTTTCTCCCGTTGAGCGGCAGATCGACGACCTTTTTTGAATCGACGAGCTCTCCCAGTTCAGGTGTATATGTGTTGACCTGCACGGTATCGGCATGGACTTCAACCGACTCGCTGTTCTTGCCTACCTGAAGCGCAAGATCGGTACGGGCTTCTTGATTCACAGCCAGGGTGACGCCATCGCGCACCGAGTGCTTGAAGCCGGCCGCCTCGGACTCGACACGATATACGCCTACGGGAAGGTGCGGAATCACGTATTGCCCTTGACCGTTCGTGGTTATGGAGTGAGCCTCGCCTGTCAGTGTGTTAGTCACGATGACCTGCGCGTTCACCACGGCCGCCCCGGATGAGTCTGTCACTTGCCCTAGGATGGTCCCGGTTGTGGACTGTGCAAGCACCATCGAGGTGACATAGGTGCACAGGAGGGTTAACAGCAATGTTTTGAAAGTGCGTCCCATACTTTCCTCCTAAAGTTTTTTGTCGTTCGTGAAGCAATGCTGTAAAAGTTCACAGGCGGAATGACTTTTTCTCAATTGTCTATTCCGGTTTGCGTTGAGCAAGTGTCGGGTGTGAAAGAGTGGCGATCTGCCATGACGGACCGGCTCGCGGTTCCAGTCCGCAGAGAGAGGCTGGGTTGACCTGCGCGCCCTGCCTCAAGTTCAGGTAGGAGTCGGTTGGCTCCCTGCCCGCCAACCATCGTTAACTGAGCAGCCTCCTGAACACCCCTGGAATCGGTCCCTGGTCGGATACTGGATCCGGACGCACCTTTCAGCCAGACACATAAGGTAAGGCTCAGCCATAAAACGACCAGAACAAATTGAGTCCTTCCCATGGCAGACAGGTAAACGTTTTCCACTTCAGGTCCTTCCTCTTCCAGTCTCAAGAGCGCACCCATTCCAGCACCGACACTGCTTAGGTGGAATGTATGTAACTGTATGTTGTGACTAAATGTTTATTTTTCAAGGCTTTAGATAGAGAGCGGACCAACATGTTCCTTATCCAATGGGAGGAAAGTTTCCTGTGATACAGTGGTGCTGCAGAGGATATCAGGGGGTATGGCAACAATCGAGCCAACTCGCGAGCTTGATGAACTCAGTCCAGAGCGCATTGTTTTGGTGCGCCTTCAGCTTAAAGAGGTGCTCACAAGCCACGCATTCGCCGGCAGCAGGCGCGCCCAGGATTTTCTTCAACTGATCGTTGGGCATGCTCTGGAAGGACAGATTGATTCCCTGCGAGAGCGGATGATTGGCGCCGAGATGTTTGGGCGCCCTGTCGGTTACGATACGGCCAACGACCCCGTTGTGCGGGTGAAAGCCTCCGAAGTTCGAAAGAAGCTGGCCCAATACTACTTTGAAGCGGATGAAAAGCCGGCAGTCCACATTGAGATCCCCAGTGGATCGTATGTACCTAGGTTCAGCTTTGCCCCCTTAAAAAAGGCCGCGCAGGAGCCAAATGAAGCTACTTCTGTGCCTTCGTCCGAGCAAGCGGACACCCAGGATGAGCGGCTCCCCGAGAGGTGGGCTGATTCAAAGGTCGAGGAAGTACCTCATCTCGACGGAAAAAATGGCACTTCTCGACACATATCCTCGCGGCGGTCTTACTTGGATTTGCCCTCATTTCTCTGGCCGGATACGTGGCCTTCAAGAGGTGGTATATCGATTCAAATGGACGACTTGAGATACGCTCCATCGCGATCCTCCCACTGGAAAACCTCTCAGGCGACCCACGCCAGGAGTACTTCGCCGACGGAATGACGGAAGAGTTGATCAATGATTTAGGCCAGGTTTCCACCTTGCGTGTTATCTCCCTTACGTCGGCAATGAGCTACAAGGGTACCAAAAAAACACTTCCCGAAATCGCCCGCGA
>Ga0302148_1000541_pt1 | contig 10446 bp, 9 predicted proteins | sample I_Bog_E3_3_FD_198558 | JGI IMG/M metagenome (GOLD analysis project Ga0302148, IMG submission 198558) | Peat permafrost microbial communities from Stordalen Mire near Abisko, Sweden - I_Bog_E3_1 | ecosystem: Environmental > Terrestrial > Soil > Wetlands > Peat | place: Sweden: Abisko, Stordalen...
CCCTGCTCGACGAAGTTGTTTCCAACTTCAGAGTTCGCGCAGGCCCATGCCTGGATCATCGCCGCGATTTGAGCCCAGAAGGACGCAAGCCAGCATGATGAGTTGCGTCCTGCCTGCTTATCAGCGGTGCGTCGCAAATCAGTGAGTGTTCCCGCGCTGCCGCGCGACTACATCACCTGCACGCGGGCGTAGCTTTGTAAGCACCACAAATTCGCGAATCAGCGTTTCAATCGCTTCGGCACCTTTTTCAGCAGAGGAAACCACATGGAATTGGGCATGATCGGATTAGGTAGGATGGGATCCAACATGGTGCAACGCCTTCTGCGGGCCGGCCACCAGTGCGTTTCTTACGACGTGCATCTGGAAGCCGCGCAAGCGCTCGTTAAAGACGGTGCAGTCGGGGCAACGTCGATTGAAGACTTCGCCAGGAAGCTGAAAGCGCCTCGCGCCGTCTGGATGATGGTGCCGGCAGCCGTGGTCGATGAGACGCTGAAGGCACTCATCCCGTACCTCGAAAAGGATGATGTGGTTATCGACGGCGGCAACTCCTATTATCACGATGACATCCGCCGCGCTGCCGAATTGAACCGGAAGGGCATCCACTATGTGGACGCAGGAACCAGCGGTGGGGTGTGGGGCTCGGAGCGAGGCTACTGCCTGATGATCGGCGGGGACGACAACGTAGTACAGCGCATTGATCCCATCTTTTCTGCCCTCGCCCCAAGCATCGATTCGGCGCCACGCACGCCGGGTCGGGAAAAGGTCGGCGGAACGGCCGAACACGGCTATCTGCATTGCGGTCCGAACGGCGCCGGCCACTTTGTCAAGATGGTCCACAACGGCATCGAATACGGCATGATGGCTTCGTACGCGGAAGGTTTGAACATTCTGCGCCATGCCAACGCGGGCAAGCAGAAGCAGACCGTGGATGCCGAGACCACGCCGCTGCGTAACCCCGAGTACTACCCCTATGACCTGAACATTGCCGACATCGCCGAGGTCTGGCGCCGCGGCAGCGTCATTGCTTCGTGGCTGCTGGACCTAGCCGCCATCTCCCTGCTCGACAGCCCCGACCTGGCGAAGTTTGAGGGGCGTGTATCGGATTCGGGAGAAGGGCGGTGGACGATCAAGGCGGCCATCGACGAGTCGGTTCCAGCCCCCGTCCTTAGCGCCGCGCTCTACGAACGCTTCAGCTCGCGAGGCGAAGACGACTTTGCCGAAAAAGTGCTTTCGGCGCTGCGGTTTCAGTTCGGTGGCCACAAGGAGAAGGCAGCCGACAGCAAGGGAGGCGCCTGATGGCCCGGTCCCATTCAGACGCGCTGGTGATCTTCGGTGTGACGGGCGATCTGGCCCACAAGATGATCTTCCCGGCACTCTATGCAATGGTAAAAAAAGGCGCGCTCAAAGTTCCAGTCATCGGTGTCGCCTTTCCAAAGTGGGGCATGGAGCGCCTGCACAAGCGTGTGACAGACAGCATAGAGCGATCGGGCGGAATCGACAATAAACGCGCATTGCAACATCTTCTCTCTCTGCTCAAGTATGTGAGTGGAGACTATAAGGATCCATGCACGTTCACAGCGATCAAAAAAGTGCTGGGCAAGGCGCGGAGGCCTGCCCATTATCTGGCAATTCCTCCGTCTCTCTTCGAAACGGTGATCAAAGGTCTCGCCGCCGCGAAACTGGCTGATAACGCACGCGTGATTGTCGAAAAGCCTTTCGGGCGCGATCTTGCCTCCGCACAGGAACTCAACCAGGTCGCTCATGCGGCGTTTCCTGAAGACTCAATTTTTCGCATCGATCACTTCCTCGGGAAGGAAGCGATCATGAATATCCTTTATTTCCGCTTTGCCAATTCGTTTCTTGAGCCGATCTGGAACCGTAACTACGTGGCCAGCGTCCAGATCACTCTCTCGGAGAGTTTCGGCGTGGGAAAGCGCGGCGCGTTTTACGAGACAGCCGGCTGCTTACGCGACGTGATCCAGAATCACCTCTTCCAGGTCGTCGCGCTCCTTGCCATGGAACCACCTGCGAGCCGGGACTTTGGTGCAGTGCACAGCGAGAAGGCCAAGGTCTTCAAGGCAATGCGGCCTCTGACGCCCGACGATGTGGTCCGCGGCCAGTACGCAGGCTACCGGGATGAGCAGGACGTAGCGAAGCGCTCAGACGTGGAGACTTTCTGCGCTTTGCGACTGTTCATCGATTCGTGGCGATGGGAGGGGGTGCCATGGTATCTGCGTTCCGGCAAATATCTTCCCGACACAGCTACCGAGATTCTTGTCGAGCTGAAGCCGCCACCGCAGAGGCTTTTCGCCGATGCAACCCGGGCGACAAGTCGGTCCAACTACATGCGCTTCCGGCTCTCTCCCAACTCGGCCATCGCGCTTGCTGCACGCGTCAAGCTCGCCGGAGAGGAATTCGTCGGAGAGGAGCGAGAGCTCTACCTTTCGGAAGAGCGGTCGGGAGACGAAGCGCCCTACGAGCGGCTCTTGGGTGATGCCATGAAGGGCGACGGGGCACTCTTCACCCGCGAGGACGCGGTCGAGGCCGCCTGGGTGGTGGTCGATCCGGTTCTAAAATCCCATCACAGGGTTCGCCCTTACAAACGAGGAAGCTGGGGGCCAAAGGAGGCTGACACGCTCATCGCGGCAGACGGCGGTTGGCAAAACCCCAGCAGCGCCGACTCATCGGGGTGAAGAGCCGGATGCCGCCGTGTTTAGTCCAACCCGGCCATTGCAGGACACACCAACTCAACACCGTTCTATACAGGAGAAATCTAATGAAAACGACCCAGAAACTTCATGATATCGGCCAGAGTCTCTGGCTCGATAACATCACCCGCGGCTTGCTGTCCAGTGGTACGCTTCAACGCTACATTGAGGAGTTATCGATCACAGGTCTTACCTCGAACCCAACGATCTTCGATCACGCTATCAAGAACAGTCACGACTATGACGAAGCTATCAGCCAGAAGATGAAAGAGGGAAAATCAGGCGAGGCGCTATTCTTCGAACTGGCAATCGAAGACCTCAAGCAGGCCGCCGATCTCTTTCGGCCAATCTACGACCGGACCAATGGTGTAGATGGCTGGGTGTCTTTGGAGGTCTCGCCCCTGCTGGCTCGCGACACAGCCCGAACTCTTTCTGCGGCCAAGGCGCTCCACGCCCGTGCGGGACGGCCCAATCTATTCATCAAAATTCCGGGTACCAGCGCCGGTCTCCCTGCCATTGAGGAGGCAATCTTCGCAGGCGTGCCGATCAACGTAACCCTCCTGTTCTCTGGCGCGCAATATGTCGCAGCCGCCGAAGCATACCTGCGCGGCATCGAGCGCCGCATCGTTGCCGGGCTGAATCCCGATGTCGGCTCCGTGGCGTCACTGTTCGTCAGCCGTTGGGATGTTGCGGTAGATGAGAAAGCGCCAGAGGCTTTGCGCAACCAACTCGGCATCGCCATCGCCGGTGAGACCTATGAGAGGTATCGCGCTCTGCTTGACTCGCCGCGATGGAAGCGCATCTTGAACGCAGGCGCCCGTTCTCAGCGCCTTCTCTGGGCTAGTACCGGAACCAAGGACCCCAAAGCCTCCGACATCCTATACGTTCAGGCACTCGCCTTACCCTTCACCGTGAACACGATGCCCGAGGCCACCCTGAAGGCACTGGCCGCGCATGAAGAATTCGGCGAAGCTTTACCCTCAAACCACGGCGAGAAACTGGCAGAATTCGCCACGGCCGGTATTGACACAGGCGCCGTGGCGGCCCAACTCCTCGAAGAAGGAGTCACTTCGTTCGCCAAGTCCTGGAAAGATTTGCTGGCTTGCATCGCGTCCAAGAGCCAAGTGCTCAAGGCCGCCTGAGTAACGAGTTGGGACCACGCTCTGCTTTGTGTACGCAATTGCTCAGTGCCACGGTCTTCATTACTGAGACACTTGTTGGATGAGTGGCCTCCAGTTCGGCGACAGCTTGTGATGCTGACCAGCATGAGATGCCTGTTGGCTTGTTAAGAGGAATGTATTGCGACCGCATTGGCGCTTTGGGAGCGGCCGCCTAAGCTATGTCAGGTCAACCATGGAAAAGGAGACATCATGTTAATCAAGGCAAAGGCGCTGAAGGGTTATTCACTCAAAAGCCTCGATGGGGACATCGGATCGGCCAATGAACTCTTGTTCGACGACAGGTTTTGGACAATTCGATACCTCGTCGCAAACTCAGAGAGTTGGCTTAGCGGCAAGAAGGTGTTGATTTCGCCATTCTCTCTGAACGGTGTCAATAACTCCGATGAGAAGGTTTCCGTTCAATTGACCAAGAAGGAGATCAAAGATAGTCCTTCCATCAGCACCGATGAGCCAGTTTCCCGTCAATTCGAGAGCTCTTACAACAGCTATTATGGCTATCCGGAGTATTGGGGCGGCCCCTTTATGTGGGGAGGTTATCCGTACATTGTGCGGGATCGCGCCAGGTGGCGTTCGTCCGCCTCGGAAGCGATGATATGGGATCGCCATCTTCGCAGTACGAACGAAGTAACAGGTTACCATCTACTTGCGCTTGACGGTGAGATTGGCCATGTCGACGACTTCATCATCGATGACGATACCTGGGCGATTCGTTACCTTGTTGTGGGAACCAAGAACTGGTGGCCTGGGAAAAAAGTTCTCATTTCACCAAAGTGGATCGAGAGTGTGAGCTGGGACGCCAGGGAAGTTGTGCTTGGACTGACTCGTGAGACCATCAAGGCTGCACCCGAATACACCGACGAGTCTCTGCTCACACGGGATTACGAAACAGGCTTGTATGGGCACTACAATCGTGAAGGATACTGGGTCGAGGAACTCGCGGCCGTCTGAATGCATTTCAATAAGTTGTTGCAGCAAATCCGTGTTGAATGTGCACTTCGAAGCAAGATAGGCCACAGACCCCGCTTCCGCGCAGTCTGTGACTTATCTTGCTTTGCTCTTGACATCCCCGACCGATATTGCAAATTGCACTGAGCAGGTGTGTATGAGCTTTTTTCTCTTTAGATATCGCCTTTGCGAAGCAGGAGACTTATGTTGAAGGTTACCTCGCACTCTCTATATCTTTCGAAATCGGTAGGACTTCACCATGCCTACGTCGGCAAGCAGCAGCGCACTTCGGATGCCGACGCCATTGTATGCGGCTAGCCACAAATGCAAGCCTCCTTGATTGAATGACCTCGGAATCATAAGATCCTTTGTTCCTCAAAGATCAACAAATTTGATACTTCCCGACTACGGCACTTGGCAGACTCAGGAAGTGCCCGGTTTTGAACAGAAAAGGGAAGCCATTGCTTACTAAGATTTCATGCCAGACGGTTCATATTCTCGCCTTACTTTGAAGATTTATGCGGAGTATGAGTCCAGTTGGACATTGGGATGTGCTTGCACGTGATTTCAGCGAGATTCATAACGTTGGATGCAGGGATCTAACTACCGCACAGAGAGGGTACAGTTAATGACACCCAGATGGGTAGAGAACGAATCGATCAAGGCCGCGGTTGGCTTCTTGGGTACACGCGCGAAGTTCTTGTTCAGGATGCTTCTCACCTGTATGATCTTACCGATGACCGAATTGCCAGCAGAGACGCCACCATCAGCTACCGCTGCGTCTGACCAAGCTGCGGTTGTCGAGGGTAACAACGCCTTCGCCATTGATCTGTACTGCCAATTGCGGACTCAAAGCGGCAACCTCTTCTTCTCGCCCGATAGCATTTCCACTGCGCTGGCCATGACCTACGCCGGGGCACGTGGCGACACCGCCACCGAGATGGCGAAGACAATGCATTTCACGCTGCCGCTTCAGCGATTGCATCCGGCCATGGGAGGTATTCTTGCCAATCTCAATGCCCCGCATGATGCATACCAGCTTCGCATTGCCAACGCTCTTTGGGCACAACAGGGGTATACGTTTCTCGATGATTTCCTGCAGCTGACCAAAAGCGATTATGGCGCGGGCTTTAAACAAGTTGATTTTAAAGACGCCACCGAGGCTGCTCGATTGACCATCAACCAATGGGTTGAGCAGCAAACCGATGACAAGATCAAAGACCTGCTTCATCCAGGTGTACTTAGCTCCAGGACAAAGCTGGTGCTGACGAACGCCATCTATTTCAAGAGCGATTGGCAGACGCAATTCGACAAAGCGCAAACCAGGGAAGATGATTTCCATCTGTCTTCGGTGCAGAATACGAAAGCACCCATGATGCATCGCGACAGCGGATTCAACTACTTCGACGGCGAAACATTTCAGATCCTGGAAATTCCGTACAAGAGCGCGGAGTTGTCCATGATCATCTTGCTGCCCAATGATGCCGGCGGGCTGTTTGCTTTGGAGCAGTCGCTGACCGCGTCCAACACCAAGCAATGGCTTGGCCAGCTGCGGCCGGTTCCAAAAGTTATCCTGACATTGCCCAGGTTCAAGATGACGAATCAATTCGAGCTGCAAGACTCGCTTGGCGCGATGGGGATGACGCTGGCGTTCGATGCGCACGCAGATTTTTCCGGGATGACAGGCAACCGCGACTTTTTTATTTCAGCCGTGATTCATAAGGCCTACATTGATGTCAATGAGGAAGGGACCGAAGCAGCGGCGGCAACGGCGGTCGTGATGCGCTCGATGATGGTGAGAATGCAACAGCCGGCGCCCCCCGTTTTCCGCGCTGACCATCCGTTTATCTTCCTGATCCGCGACAATCGTTCAGGCGGTATTCTGTTCATGGGCCGGGTGGCCGACCCTACAAGATGAGAACGTGGTTGTGGTGCTCAATGCATCTTCTCGTGGTGCTACTTCCTGTCACCACCGAAGCCGACCTCGGCATCGCCTTCAACCGTGCCATGCTGCCGATTTCGGAGCTTTTGAAGGCGAGTTCGTCTTGAAATCATCAGCGGATAGCGCTCTGTTCGTCGAGAAAGTTCCTTGTGGTTCAGGCTGCGAACGTGTGGGCGGTTTTCCTGCGGTGAAGACGTTTCGGAAGATCCGTACAAACAACGTCGATACTGGATTGCTGCGCTTGCCCGGTATCGGACTGCATAGCAGTTGAGGCTTGAGGCGTAGTCTTGTCTGAGTTGGAAGCTGGCGGGGGTCCCTCATTAGTTGGAGACTTTGAAGGAGGTGCGGCAACCGTACCTGGTGCTGTCGTTGCTGGGGAGAACGAGTCGTTGACGGCCGGTGAATTAGGAGTTTGCGCCGCCGGCCTTGAGGAAACAGTAGGAATTGCATTGGGTAGAGGCCGCAAGGCTTCAACAGGGAAGGTGATCGAATTGACAACAGAAGGATCATCGTGGAGCTTTACGTAGAGTTGTCCATCGTTAGGACGGGGAACCGACAGAAAGTATCCCGGAAAGCCCTCAGGAATCTGGATGGGGTGAGTAAATTGTGGATCGCTTGAAACCGAATCCACCAGAAATAGCTTGGCTCCGGCAAGTTTGCAGGGCTGGCCGGCCATGTCAGGACATTTTAGATCGTCGAATACTGGCAGTCGAACCAGCGTAGCAAGAGGCTGCCAATCACCCGCAACGCCGTTCTCAATCATGCGGAAGCGAAGTGGGCCCCAAGCGGAGGCAGGAAATGCCTTACCCGTGTCGAGCATAGCTACGGCTACCTGTGAATCCTCGAGGGTCAGACCGCTGATGAGCGTGAGGGTTGTCAGATACGCGCCATGGATAGTACCCACTTCAAGCTTTTCTTCGCCGGTGAAAGCCGCCGGTACCTGGGCATGAATCGAAAAGGTCAATTGAGAGTTCTGCGGAATCTCATCTTGGTCAGAAAGCTGAAAATGATTGGCGGCGCTGGATGCGGATGGCTGTGCGCTTTTACCGATCAATGTGACCTTGGGACGTGGCGACGCAACAGTAATGTCGAGATTGAAAACGCGACCGTCCTTCAGAATGACCTTAGCAGCAGAAGCCTCTCCCTCCTTGAACACGTTGGTTGCTTCGATGTCGGATGTGACCAAAGGCACTTCGTCCGCATTTTCGGATGAAGGAAGCGGTCCCGGCTTGAAACTGACCCCGTTCAGCGTTAGTTCTTTTACGTCCTTAAGGTGACTTCCTTTCAGAACGCCGGACAGGTCACCAGCATGGAGGATAAAGCTGTCGAGATGGCTGGGTTGCGCAAATGCTTGCAGCGAAACCGTGTCGGGATCTTTGCTGCCGTATTCCTTGACCAGTAGCTTAAGGGCGCCTGGCTTGATCTTTTTTAACGGTACTGTGACCGCGACCTGGTTTGGCCCAGTTGATTTCCAGTCTGCCTTTACGGTTTCCCCTGTGGGCTTCTGAAGAAGAATATTGTCAACGCAGGCAGCGTTCTCCGTTTCTAGATGCACGAGTTCATCATGACCAGCAATCAACGACTGCTGATCGTCTTCAACCAGTTGCCAGTGCTGGGGTCGAGTATTCTGCAGCTTGAACTCAGGGCCATTGTACGGTTCAAATCCCCAATAGCCGTGGAGTGAACCGTCCAGGGCATCGCCGAAGTTGGTGGGACTAAGTCCTGCGGTATTTGCAACAAATCCGCCTTTCTCGGCATCTGCCGTAACCGGCAAATCGACAAACTTGCCATTCTTCCCCTTCAAGCGAAGAACCATATCGTGGGCGTAGCCCGTTGAAAACACCAACGGAGCTCCCTCGGCAGGCAGAACCAACTCCGTTTTCTCCGCGCAATACACCTCTTTGGGGTCGACCGGATGGAGCGGTGGCATCAAGGGCGCTTCAACCGCCGGCAGCGCAACAACCAAAACGGACTTGGGATTTTGAAACGATGGAACTGAATTGAGTTCGAGTGATAACTCATCACCTTGTTCAGTTGCAAGTGCAGGAATGTATTGATACTGCGCTGTACGGAAGGATTCCATAATGCGTGCGATGTCCATGGCCGAGGCAATGTAGGGACTTGAATAGCCAAAATCTGCCTGCCGGGTGCTGCTCAATGCAAAGGCTAGATCGCTGGTGGGACCCGAGGTAAGAGCCTGAACGATTGAGGTGCTGTGCCCATCATTCAAAATTAGTGCGTCCCGTCCCTGCATCAAGCAGGAAGCCTGCAACTCGGGTATCTTCTGAAGACAATCGGAATCGAATTTGATCGAGAGGCTCCGTGCGAGCAGCGGTGAGGCAGTTTTCAAATGGTCGAAATCGGTCTGGCTGATTGTTTGAATAGCGGTTAGATAGACCGTCAACCGGGAACGATCAAGCGTCGCCTGATTGAGATCCTGCGATGCCCTCACGAAGGCGCCAGGCCTGCCGCGAACCGCGCCGACCAGCGTCTTAAAGTCTCCGCCGGTCTCCGGGGCCAGAAAGATAAGTACCTGCTGGGCACCTTTGGGGACGGTGATCTTGAGTCCGCCGCTACCTTTTGAATTCCACGTCTCCGATGAGAAAAACCAGCCCTCCGGTGGCGGATTGGTTGCCCCGCGCAAGAACGCCGCCACAAGAAGATAATGCACAGACTGACCTTGAGGAAGATCGGCTTTGATCGACACTTGATCACCAACAGAAAGGTTGGGGACCTGGGAGATCGGCAGCGTCTTGCCTGCATGGATCACCTTGACTTCCAATTTGGGACCAGACAGGTCGAATTGGGCAGGATCTGCGATTGCCAGACCAGGAACCACAAGAAAAACACAACAGATGAAACGTATCCATGAAGCCATACGAAAATTTTGAACCTCTCGCCATGGTTAGACGGTGCAATGCTCCGTTTGTGGTGAATCAAGTAATTGACTCTCTATTTGGCGCGTCGCCTGCATCGTCGATCATGGAAATCCAATGTACTCAAGGATAACCACTTGCAACACAGCGCCCGTCCCTCCTTCCAACAATGCGGAGCCATCTTCTACCATGTCCGCAGCGTTACCTGCCAATGGAAAATGGTATCGCCTGGAAATGAGAGGAAAGTGAAATGCTGTCTCGTAGGTTGCCTGCTTTTGTGACTGCCCCACCAGGTCGCGTGGAACGATCGTACGTTGAGCATTGATGCGGATCCAACGACCGGAGTGACGTTCAAAAACATGCGTTAAAACGCCCTTCTCTTCTGTGTGTGCCGGTTCATTCTTGCGAAGCAGGGAGTACGTACCGCGGGCAACGGCAATATCGCCGAGCAGCCGGACGGCAATACCGTGTCTCTCCAGACGCAACACTTTGTCTTCGTCGGTTACGACCAAAGCCAGTTGTTGATTCCGAGTTGTGATGTTCCCGTCGCTGGAAACATTGATGAATTGGGGAGAAAGTACAGATTCTACCCCATATTGATCGTGCCGATTGACCGCATCCGACCATGTATCTTCGATCATTTGGAAGTCGTGAAGGACAGGGCTTACCGAGAAAGTAGGGGTGCTGGTATCGTGTGTCGAATTCAAGGTCTGCGCAAAACTACTCTCACCAACAACCAGCAGGGAAACACAACAACACAGGCAATGGCGCTGATTCATTTCGATCTACGAGAG
>Ga0302148_1000543_pt1 | contig 10433 bp, 10 predicted proteins | sample I_Bog_E3_3_FD_198558 | JGI IMG/M metagenome (GOLD analysis project Ga0302148, IMG submission 198558) | Peat permafrost microbial communities from Stordalen Mire near Abisko, Sweden - I_Bog_E3_1 | ecosystem: Environmental > Terrestrial > Soil > Wetlands > Peat | place: Sweden: Abisko, Stordalen...
GCCATCCGCATCGCCCAGTCTTTGAAGCTGCCGGTACTTGCAACCAATGGCGTCCGGTGCGCCACGGCATACGACCGCGAAGTCCTCGATGTCTTTACGGCAATTCGTCATCATATCGATCTCGACCATGCAGGGCGCCTTCTAGCTCTCAACAATCGGCGGCATCTGCGCTCGGCGCGGGAGATGATGGCACTCTTCCGCGATGTGCCTGGAGCTGTCGAGCAGACGCTTGAACTCTCCGCTCGGCTGCGCTTCCAACTGGACGATCTTGGCTACGAATTTCCGCGCTATCCGGTCCCGGATGGCGAGGCAATGGACAGCTTCTTGAGAAAGCGAGTCGCCGAAGGCGTGATGCGCCGGTACGGGCCGAAGAATGACCCAGCTCTCCTCCAACGCGCGAAGAAGCAGGTCGATCACGAATTGGACCTGATCGCGCGGCTCGGCTTTGCTGGATACTTCCTCATCGTCTGGGACATCGTCTGCTTCTGCAAGAAGAACGACATCCTGATTCAAGGCCGCGGCAGCGCCGCGAATTCGGCCGTCTGCTACGCTCTCGAAATCACGGCCATCGACCCGGTAGGCATGGAACTGCTCTTCGAGCGGTTCCTTAGCGAGAGCCGGGGCGAGTGGCCGGACATCGACCTCGATCTTCCCTCGGAAGACAAGCGGGAGCAGGCCATCCAGTACGTCTACCAGCGATACGGAGAGCTGGGCGCGGCGATGACGGCGAATGTCATCAGCTATCGTGGCAAATCCGCAGCTCGGGAGGTCGGCAAGGCCCTCGGCTTCGATCAGAAGTCGCTTGGGCGCTTGTCCAGCCTGGTTAGCCAGTGGGAGTGGCGCGGCAAGACCGACACCATGGCACATTCGTTTCAGAATGCAGGTTTCGACCTCAAGCATCCGCGTATCGCCAAATACCTCGAACTCTGTATGCGCGTTCAGGACCTGCCGCGTCACCTTGGCCAGCACTCCGGCGGCATGGTCATCTGCCAGGGCCAGTTGGACTGTGTTGTGCCGCTCGAACGCGCGTCCATGCCCGGTCGCACCGTTGTCCAGTGGGACAAGGAAGACTGCGCCGACCTCGGCATCATCAAGGTAGACCTCCTCGGTCTCGGCATGATGGCTGTGCTGAAGGACTGCCTCGAGCTGATACCCCGGCACTATGGAGAATCGATAGACCTGGCCCAACTGCCTGAGGATGAGGAGGTCTACAAAGCCCTTCAACTGGCCGACACTGTAGGCATGTTCCAGGTCGAGAGCCGCGCGCAGATGGCATCTCTGCCCCGGAATCATCCGACCCGCTTCTACGATCTCGTCGTGCAGGTCGCCATTATTCGGCCCGGCCCTATCGTCGGGAAGATGATGCACCCCTACATGCGGCGGCGGCAGAAGAAAGAGCCTGTCACATACCCGCATCCTTCGCTGGAGCCGGTGCTCAAGCGAACGCTGGGCGTGCCGCTCTTCCAGGAGCAACTGCTGCGTATAGCGATGACCGTCGCCAACTTTTCTGGTGCTGAGGCGGAAGAACTGCGCCGCGCCGTCGGGATGCGGCGGTCATGGGAGCGGATGAAGAACCTTGAAGGTAAGCTCCGCACTGGCATGACGGCCAACGGGATTGATCTGGCGACGCAGGAGAACATCATCCAGAACATCAGCTCGTTCGCGCTGTACGGCTTCCCGGAGAGTCATGCGGCCAGCTTCGCCCTGATTGCGTATGCATCGGCCTACCTGAAGGTGAAGTACCTCGCGGCATTCACCTGTGCGATCCTCAACAACCAGCCGATGGGCTTCTATATGCCTGCCGTACTAGTTAAGGACGCGCAACGGCATGGGCTGCGCGTTCGGCCAATCGACATCCAGGTGTCCGACTGGGCTTGCACCATTGAGCATGAGGCCGATGGCTCACTTTCGTTGCGGATGGGTCTGGGCTATGCGAAGGGTCTGCGGCGGCAACCGGCTGAGGCCGTAGTGGCAGATCGATGGCAGGACGGGCCGTTTCGCTCCGCGGAAGATCTTGCTTTGCGCGTGCCTTTGCTCAACCGGAAAGAGCTGACGCTGCTGGCCCGCATCGGCGCGCTGAACAATCTCGACGGCATTGCACACCGCCGCGATGCACTCTGGCAGGTAGAACGCGCCGGCAAACTGGAAGGGCCGCTACTCCGCCAGAGTTGCGACTGGCTTCAGGAAGACTCCGATGCGTTGCCGCTGGCCCAGATGAACACAGAAGAGCGTCTAATCGCCGATTATGCCGGAACGGGCCTGACCGTCGGAAAACACCCAATGCACTATCGGCGGCAGGGATTACAGTCCAGGAACGTCCTCTCGGCTGTCGAGCTTCACCGCTGCCGGGATGGCCAGTATGTAAAGACCGCGGGCTGCGTTATCGCACGCCAACGTCCCGGCACAGCCAAAGGCTTCATCTTTATCTCGATGGAAGATGAAACCGGGATTGCAAACGTCATCGTCACACCCGATCTCTATGAACGGGAGCGACTGACCGTCGTGCGAAGCAAGTTCTTATCGGTCGAGGGCATCCTGCAAAATCAAGACGGCGTAATTCACATAAAAGCGACTCGGCTCACGGCGCTGGAGTCAGACGCAATGGAGATGTACGCCTGCAATCCGACGGTGGGCAACGTGCGGAACACCGGGCCAGGGATGCTGAATAGCGCCTGATGGCTGCTGTGTGTGACTGCGGTGATATCCCACTCATTTTTTGAGAACTAACGGCGACGGCTCGTCCAACCTCAATGAGTGCATTGGCCTGTAATCAGCAATTGACTTTCCGACCCGCCTTGATCTGCAAGATTCGGCAGCCTCCCGTTTCTCCAAATCGGGTCCTGGGTTCCCATATCTTGTTGTGGGCGGACGGGCATCCGCCCACAACAAGAGACGCGACGGCCCTATTGAATGTTGCGGGCCTGTACACGTTCCGTTTGCAGTGTCGTTACTTTTCCGTGCTCACCAGCCGCCGAATAGACCGCGACAACATCCTGATCGACATTGCTATCGATCACGGCAAAACCGTCGATAAAGCCTGGCTTTGCCTGGAGAAGCTCGTAGACCTGGGCGCAATCGAGAGAGATGGTCTGACCGGGATCCAGCTTAATCTCCGCGAAACGCGAGATCGTGCCGGGCTTTCCGCTGGGAAGCGTTGCCGAAAATCTGAAGCGAATCGCGGCCTCGCCCTTCGAAGGGTTATGTACGTTGATCGCGGTGTGATAGTCACCGTCCGCAACCGCTTCCCGGCCTTCGCCCGGGAGTTCCGTGCGATCCATGTGTTCCATTCGGCCACAAAGAAACTTCGCGGCGTACTGAACGCTGGCGGATGAGGACTGGGTTTCCCGATGACGGATTCCCGCGAACTGGTAATAAGTCGTCGATGTTAGAGGGCCAACCACATATTTCTTCGTGGACGGATCCCAGTGCTTCGCAGCCGGATCGACGAACTTTGCAATCACATACACAGTCGACGAGGGGAACGGTTCACCACTTCCGCCTCATTCAAAATGAATTGGCAACCCCTGTCTGGGAAAACCCGATCAGTAGACCATCTGCTGTGAGAGCAGACGGTCTAGAAGAACGGAATTCTGCGAATCGGGTTAGTTGCGGCGCGATTAATCGGTCACCATGGAGGCCCAGAGGCGACCGCGCTCATTAAGCTGTCACAGACCAGAATATAGTTGAAACGGTCCCCAGTAATATGGCCTGCGGAAGCTGCTATCGGAGTGAAGCAGCGTCAGTTTCGCCTGATGAAGCGCATCCGAAGGACTAAGACCAGCTTCCAATCCCTGGTAGAGCCTATCCATCAGTATTGGCGTGGACTCATCACTTACTTCCCATAACGCGCCAATCACATTGTGAGCGCCTGCACGCAGGAATGCCCAGGATAAGCCTACGAGTCCTTCTCCTGCATAGGATCGAATCCCACTTCCGTAACACGCAGAGATCGTCACCAGTCGTGCATGGATGGGACGCTGTAGGATTTGCCTTGCATACAGTTTGAAGGAGTCATCCTGTGACGGCGTATTGCGCGAAAGCAGGATCGCCGAATCCAAAGGGTCAGTATTACTGGCCACTGCATGTGTCACAAAGTGTATATAGCCATATTGTTCCGGCGCACTTTGAAAATATGCATTCGCGGTTGCTTGTGCGCGAGAAAAGACAGTCTGATTCGCTGGCGCAAAATGCTTCTCGATCTCACTCATTTCGGTGGAAGACATCGGCAGATTGGGGTATTCCGGGCCCGGAGAAACCGCATCGCCCAATAGGAGCAGCTTGTTTTTTCTGCGCCCGGCTTTGGAATCCTTTAACAGCAGCAGAGAAGGGGCGGAACGCAGCGTTGCATCCTCGATCCAATAGTGTGGGGTCCGAGGGCCGGTTTCTGCATCAGTCACGATGAGGGTTTCAAAGTTCAACCTGCTCAAAACACCATCATCCAAAATCACCACTTGCGAGCCACGGCGAATGAGGTTTCTGGCGGGTGCAACAAGCATGCGATACAACGCCCGTCCATCCTCATCGCCAGGGTCGAGGGGATCATTCGGCCCAAGCAGGATATTTCGGTATAGTTCCACACGATGGGCAAGTTCGCGTTGCGGGGGTAGCGGATAGAGAGCGGTCTTCTTGGGTGTAATTGCCCATAGGTACGATCGTTTTTCGCCGAGCCAATAAAACAACAACGTCGCGCCGGTCTTTCGTGCGATAGCACCAGCTTGTAAGCGCATCGTGCCGTGTGGTCCTTTGCCTGTCGAGAGGCCAAGCCCTTGTTCCAGGGTGCGCGCGCGGCTTTGGTCGGCCGCCGCGAGAGCTTCTTCCGGCTTATTCTGCCCTACAAGGAAATGAATATAGTCGTCATAGATAGGAGTAGCATTCGCCAGGAATGGCAACTTCGAATTTTCGTTTTTGAGCTCATCCTGCGTGGACAAAAACGCAGCGAGTGTTGCCTTGTACTCGCGATCAGCTGCTGCGGAGTTACCCTCAACTTCATAGAGCCTGGCCAGTTCATGGCCTGCACCCAGGCGCATCGAGGATTGGCTGGCGGGATCTCTTTCAACTGTGCGAAAGGCAACTTCAGCTTGAACGTCTTCACGCCGGACGGCGGCGACCTCCCCCTGTGCGAGCATCACATCCAACACATCAAGGCGGTTTGAGCCTGCTTGTATCAGAGGCGTAACCTCTTGGATGTAAAGTACCGATTCTGAAGGTCTGTCCATCTCTACAGAGAGATGAGCCAGGAGCTCCAGCGAATTGACGATGTCTGCTTTGCTGTCGATCTGCCTCGCCAAAGTGAGCGTCTCACGATAGACCTGTAAACCTTGCGACAGATCACCGACTCGCTGATAGATGGCGCCCTCAGCGGTCAGCCATATGATCTCCGCTCGTGCGTTGCCTAATTTGAGGGCTTGCTGCTCCGCCTCATCGAGCAACTCCAACGCCTTCTCCGCGTCTCCCAGCCCGAGGTAGGCCCATCCCATGTTTCCTAGAGCTATCTGAATATTGTTTTCAGCATCCAAACTGCGAGCGCTTGCCAGCCCTTGTTCCGAATAGCTCAATGCTTCATCAAAGTGCTCCTGCTGCACCGCAGAAACACCCAAGTTTAGAAGTGAGGCTACCTGCAGCCATCGATCATTGTGAGTCTGGGCAAATGAAAGGCTGCGCTTGAACGCTGGGTTACAATCTCCGAAGTCGCCGCGGTCCAGAGCCAGAAGTCCACGCGCTAATAGGACCCCTCCACAGCTATCGAAGGAGCCGCTTTCGCAGAAACTTTCCGCTCTTGATAATTTCTGCTCGGAGGCCTCGTACTGATGGAGTCTTCCGAGTGCGATGGATTCTACCGTCAACTCCTGAATGGAGTCATCCACATTGCTTCGGGCCGTAGGATGCGTTGTCAAAAGTGACATCACATCAACGTTCAGGCCACGATATAACATCGACTGCGCCTCCAGAAGTTGAAACCTGGATGACCAATCGCCATTCGATGTGAGATAGCGCGTGTAACCTTGGGCAGCTTCGTCTTGGCTCAACTCCAATTGCCCATGCAAAAAGTGCAAACGAGCGATTTGATACTCGGTCTGCGCATCCAGGAGAGGCGAGTCGTGAAGAGGGATCAACAGAAGGAGCGTAGATGCAAGCACGATGGTGCGCAGCCATCGTGCTTGTAGCTGCCGACTCTTCCGGTCTGTTGTCATTATTGCTTGCCTTCACGCTTCAGCTTGATTCGGTCTCATGGCACAGTTGAGCCATTGACGACCGCGCCACCCGCACCTATGTTTCCAGACGCGATACATCCCATCTCAATATCAAGCATTTTGAAATCGATGAGCGTTTTCTTCGGAATTCCATTATCGAAGTCAGAGTGTTCGAGTCTGAATGTCGCCAGGTAAATCTTACCGAAATTCGGCACGTCGATCATGTGGCCAAACTTGCTCCGAGGTCCTTCTACGTCTTTTGCCAGCGAGCCATACACGGAGGTAGCCCCCTTGGCATCAACCGGTTGCGTTGCATATTTCTCTGAGACTTTCGATGGCAGGGTATTACATGCAAGAATGGCTTTATGCTGGTCGCTTATGCGCTTGTCGAAGCCGGTGTCGCCGATGTAAGGTCGGTCGCCTGCAGGCCCGGCACCAAATAAATCCAGGTCCAACTGCAAAACGACATTAACGCCGGCGATGCGCAGATTCTCAAAGCGCGTTCCAAGAAAACTGATGCTTGGAACATGGCCTTTAAGCGGATGCACTGTAGATATCTGCGCGACGACCCGATCGGCCGTCAACACATCAAGGATATTCAGCCCTTCCACAACAGACGTTGCAAGAGTGCTCCAGCCGAGGTCTTTTTTGGGGTCGAGCTTTCCAGCCACCTGCGTATACGCAGATCGGTAGGAGATAACTTCCTCGACGCGAAAACCTTCAGAGCGTTGCGACAGATAGCCGCCTTCATCGCGCAGCTTCAGATAGGCTTGCGGGTAGATGTTCTGACTCAGAGGTTGGATAATCGCGCCGCTGAGCGCTGTCGCCTCTGCATGGAAGATGTGGGTTGGTGGTTCGGTCTGGTCTGGCATGGGAGTTTGCGCCACCCTTCTCTGAATGAATACATTTATGGTTCGAAGTGAATGTCGAGGGCCCGCCGGTCAATCTCGGTGCGTTCTCCAGCCGTGGAGATTCCCGAGATGGCAAGTGTATACGAACCGGTTTCCAGTCCGATGGGCGAAATTGCCAGCGAGAGCGTTCCATCGCTTGCCGGCCCTGGGGCAGGAGCCTTCATGGACCAGAGTTGCTTCATCTGCGCATCGTAGAAATCGAAGGCGTAGGAGGAATACGATCCGCTCGGCGGCAGTTGAACCATTACTATCGCCCCCTGCTCTCGGTCTGCAAGCACAGATGTAGCATCAGCACCGCGCACGCCCACATGAAGCGAGGCAAACGACGGAACGATTCGCGGACCCATCGCTTCGGACTGAAGTCTTGGGATGACAGAAAGGTTTTGATAGGCGATCAGGCCCAACAGCGTCGCAAATACGGGCGTTGCGAACGATGGTCTTAGTAAAAAGAACCAGCGGGATTTTATGCTTTTCGGCTGCACAGGTTCGGCCGCCGCCGATTTTGGGAGTTCGGCGGGAAAGTGAGCTAGCTGCTCCTTGGCCTCTCGCATAAACGCATCCGTAGCACGAACGTCCATCGCACACTCGATGCAGCCGAACATATGTTCCTCGAAGGCATTGAGCTCGTCGGGTGTGAGCGCGCCAAGGAGATATTGTTCCGATGCCATCTTTAGTTTCGCTTCATTGTGGTCCATAAATATATTTCCTCGGGCGACACTCCATACTAAGTGGTGTATCGGGTCTCCAACCCGTTTCATACTTGCTGTATATGAGATCCGGCTCCGACCCGCTTTAGATACTCGGTTTTGAATTCCTTTTTGGCTCTGAAGAGCAAGACGCGCAGATATTCGCGGTCTACTCCAAACTCTTCACAAACTTTGTCGCGGTCCTTCTCGTCGAGAAACACCGCTTTCAGCAGTATTCTGTCTTTGCTGGGCATATCCAGCAGAATTTCGCGCACCTTATCTCCCAATTGACGGGTCGCAAGCTTGCCGACTATATCCTCGTCCGGAGCTGGAAGCTCTGGCTGGTCTGCTTCGTCCAGCGACTGTGTGCGGGTCTTCGACCGGTAGTGTTCCAGCAACACGTTGTTGCAGACGGAGTTCACGAACGCGCCCAGCGCCTCCGGCCGGCGCAGTCCGCTGTTCTTGCTTAGCGTCGCCAGCACACGGGCAAAAGTCTCTTGACGAACATCTTCAATCGCCTGGGGGGACTGTAGCCTGGAACGGAGCTTGATCTGAGTAAGGACTGTGAAGTACGCGACGAAATGATCTTGCGTGGAAACGTCTCCCGCGCACAGATTTTCAACGTATTCCGCGTTGAAAGCGAAAAAGTCCAAGGCTCGCTCCGCTGTCGGCGTGAGAGGAGCCAAGTATAGCATCGGGGCTGGCGGCAAAGGCCGCGTCACGCGATCTCTAGCAATCGGGCGCGGACGGTGCGTCAACATCTCCGGGTTTAGTGCGATCGAATCTGGCTTCAGAGCAGGATTCATTTTGTCCGCCTGAGCATATGAGACTGCAACATCAGAACTGTGTCGCGACGATCAACCGGTTGGAGAGGTGACAACCGGGGAAAACAGTAGAGCTTTGCCTCAGCCGGATGATCGACAACACTCTTCAAAGAGTTTCGTTTTTTATCACAGCACATGACGGCTCTCCTTCAAAAAATTGAATTGCAGGTACCTCAGGTCCTTCTGAACCGTACTTCTTTCTTTCAGACATGCCGCGCCAGAGAGCGCAAACCAGAAGAGGAATCACATTATCCAGCCGCGGCCCAGCCAGATAGCTGTAGCAACAGAGGGCCAAAGTGTTAAACAACAAGAGCAATCCATTAGCTTGCCGATAAAACTCTCTCCGAGAGCTTTGCGAAATCGCACGATGAAGTCCCATGGCCCGTCTCTCCGATTGAGTTCTCAGAGATGTAGTGTTCGGAGTTTGTCAGCCGTTTCATGCAGCCGCAAAGAAATTGCTATTACGTCGCCCGGATCGGTACTCACAAGTGCCTCTGGTTGTGCGGAAATTGGCGCCAGTCATAGCGCCGCCGGCGCGCCAGATCAGGAAATCTCCCGTACTCGTGGCCCTTTTCGGACGGCCTCGCGCCTACGCGACGGCGGGAGACCGCGCCGAAGCCAAAGCAGCCTACAGCGGCTTTCTTACCCTGTGGAAGGACGCCGCCCCCGGCATCCCCATTCTCCAGCAGACCCGCAAGGAATTCGCCATGCTGCCCGCGGCGAGCAGGTTTGAGCCTCGCAAAAAAGAGCTGAAGCTCCTCTTGTTGCGAGGAGCTTCTGCGGGACGAACCCTTGGATGAGATGACGACTACCGGCCGTTCAGTGCCACGACGATACCCGTTCATTTATCCTGCATACTCCCATGAGGCATGGGCGAGTGGGCGTCACTAAAACACCATACGGGTTGAATCTGGCCACTGTAGTCAAAATTGAGTACGACAAAACCTCACCGATGTAGGCGGAACCTCACAGAACCACAAAATGCAAGGGGGCTTTATAGGCTCCGTACTCCAGACATTCTCAGGGGCGATGAGTTCCGAGCACTTCTCCCGGAGCTTTCTCGGCGTGAGCGCGTCATGGTGTTGATGGACGGAATTACCGGTTTTCGCCGCGGAGAGCTGATCGCTCTCCGCTGGGCGGACATCGACTTCGAATTGAGCCAGGCGAACGTCACGCACGCGATCTGGAACAACGTCGAAGGCGACGTCAAGACGGAGGCTTCACGCAAACCTGTACCAATTCCACAAATGGTGATTGAAGAATTGAAACAATGGCGGGCGGTGACTCTCTACCGCGCAGACAGCGACTACCTCTTCCCTTCTGTCAGAAAGAATGGAAGCCAGCCGATCACTCCGGACATGATTCTTCGGCGCCATATGCGGCCGGCGTTGCAACGGACCGGAGTCACCAAGCACATCGGCTGGTACAGCTTCCGCCATGGGTTAGCAACCATGCTGCGGCAGCAAAAAGTCGATCTCAAAACCGCCCAGGAACTTCTTCGCCATGCAAACCCGCGGATCACACCGGAGATTTACCAGCAGGCCGTCAGCGAGGAGAAACGAGCGGCGCAGGACCTTGTATTCCGGGGTCTCTTTGGTGGGGGCTCCACTCAGCACCCTTCAGCACCCTCGGAGGCTGTATGAAAGCAACTATCATCGCCATAAATCCTTATGTTTCTAAGGAAAATGGCGGGGACGACGGGGCTCGAACCCGCGACCTCTGCCGTGACAGGGCAGCGCTCTGACCAACTGAGCTACGTCCCCAGATTGTTTTTCAACAACTTGGTTATATGTCACGTAGAATCAAGCGTTTCGCAGCTTT
>Ga0302148_1000551_pt1 | contig 10396 bp, 10 predicted proteins | sample I_Bog_E3_3_FD_198558 | JGI IMG/M metagenome (GOLD analysis project Ga0302148, IMG submission 198558) | Peat permafrost microbial communities from Stordalen Mire near Abisko, Sweden - I_Bog_E3_1 | ecosystem: Environmental > Terrestrial > Soil > Wetlands > Peat | place: Sweden: Abisko, Stordalen...
TTGTTTTTGCGCCGTGTAAATCGTGAGTTACTACAATAAATGCCATCTGGCGTTCATGCTGAAGCTTAAGTATCAGATCGTCGATCTCCCCAGAACTGATGGGGTCGAGGCCGGCCGTTGGCTCGTCTAGAAGCAGAATCTCCGGCTCAAGCGCGAGCGCGCGAGCCAGACCCACGCGCTTCTGCATTCCGCCTGAGATATCGGATGGCATCTTTCCCTGGCTGCCTTCCATTCCGACCTCGGCCAACAATTGATTGACCCGATTTATTCGCTCAGATCCGGACATGGCTTTCCTGTGATGTACAAGAGGAAACGCAACATTCTCAGCAACCGTGAGAGAATCGTACAGCGCGGCATGCTGAAACAAAAAGCCCATCCTCTTTCGGATTTCTCCCATTTGATCTAGCGCTAATCCGACAATATTCTGGCCATGAATGCAAATCGAGCCCGAGTCCGGTGTTTCCAAACCGATGATGAGTCGCAGCAACACGCTTTTGCCTGTTCCGCTGCGTCCAAGCACAGCCAGAGTTGCGCCGGGATTTACACTTAAACTGATCCCATCAAGAACCTTTAATCTGCCGTAGGATTTTCGCAATTGTTCAACAACAACTGCGGGCGCACGGCTGTCTTGCCCTGGTTCCGATTGCTTTGTCGCAATGTCATAGGTGGTGCCCATGCACGATCCTCGATGCTACTGAAAAGAGTTATGGAAAGACAACCAGTATTAATTTCACCAGAACAACATCTGCAAGTATTACGAAGAGCGATGCGATAACTACAGAGTTGGTGGCAGCTCGGCCCACACCCTCGGCGCCTCCACGAGTGCGCATTCCCTGAAAGCACGCAATCGTCCCTATAATCAGGCCATAGACGGCGGTCTTGAAGGTCTGCGGCATAAAGGCACTGAAGGTTGCGCCGTGAAAGCCGCTCTCGATAAACTGCTGAAAGGATAGTGGCTCAACCAAATTCTGCGCGAACCATCCCGTCAGCAAGGCGGAAGCATCAGCGGTAAGAGTCAGCAATGGCAGCATCAAGATGCAAGCCATAATGCGCGTTGCCGCCAGGAGTCGGTAGGGATTGATGGCCGATGCTTCAATGGCGTCAATCTGCTCGCTCACTTTCATCGACGCTAACTCTGCGCCCATTCCGGCGCCTACGCGGCCGCTGACTATCAACCCGGTGATAATCGGGCCCATTACCTGAACAACTGAGTAGACCAGGGTGGCGGGGAACATCGATTTCGCGCCAAATCGAGTGAGGCTGTAACGGGCCTCGAGCGATATGATCACTCCGATCGCGGCGCCTGCCAGAGCGATTAGCGGAAATGACTTGGATCCAACCTCGTCAAGTTGTCGAATGAGTTCTCGCCACTCGTACGGCGGTGTTACCGCTGCCCTTAGAACATTCCAGCAAAAGACACCCAGACTTCCAAACCACTCGAAAAATCCGTTTGCCTGCTTAATAACTGGGTTTGGTAATGAAGGCATGGCTTCGGCTCGAACCTTCGGGAGGGGCGAATGCAAGTTCTTTTCGACAATGACTCCGAAATCGCTCATTTGTTCGGCCCTTCTATTGGAGAGCCGTGTGCATTGTTCAGATGCATGCGATGCAGCAGGGAGTGGGGTCCGCTGTAGATAAACTCAAGGGATATGTTTTCGCCCACATAGGCCAGCAGGCTGTAGTTGCCGATGCGGAATGCATCCTTTATGCCGTAGCGATTGGGATACCAGCCATAGACCGCGGTCATTGAACCCGCGTAAGGCGCAATTAATGCGGGGATTGAAAAGATGCGATGGCCATCTTCGCCGCGGCGCGCTGTGAGCGTCGAGATCACGGCGTGGCTCATGCGCGGGAAGATGCCCCTGCATTCGCAGCGGTAATACAAGGTATCTTCCTTGAAGGCCTCTGCCAGCCCATAACGTGTCGTTGTAGCGGACGCTGCAATTCCCAAGTCCGACCCATATCTTTTGGAATAACCCTCCATGCCCTGATGCCATTCAGGTGGCGAGTTGCCCAGTTGGTTGATCCCAGCCGTGAATGCCGCGCCGGCAATAGGATACGGACCGAATGCGTCAAATACATAGTTTCTGACCATGACTTTCTGTGTCGGACGCACATACATTGGCTTTAGTTGAAAAGTGACCGAATTTGTTTCAGTGCTTGATGTATTATCAGAGTTGAGCCGCGATTGCGAAGTTGCCGTCAATGACAAACCCGTCAGTACGATGGCAATCACTGGCAGAAATAGAACCTTGTATAATTTGTTACCATAAGTATTATCAGTTGCTTGCCGCCTCAGACCGTTCGTCTGGTCTTGGTCGTCAATCAATAATGAGTGCGGAAATCGTTTCCAGTTCCATGTCGGGATGAATTCGTTTGTGATTGGCATTGGCTCTCTCAAATCCAAACATATCTGTAAGAAATGTTTGCTGGAGTAAACAGCGCGCATGAAGATACTGACAGGTCTGATGCACAAAAGAATGGTCACAATTGCTCGCAAAAGAGAATTGTCTTTTAGTGTTCAAGCTGTATCTGTCGGAAAATAGTATGGAATCGAAGAGGTACAATCGAATCGTGTCGGGCAGCAGCCGATCTTTATTGCCGGCGCGCGTGCACCACGAACCGCTCCGGAGCGGCGCCAATATAGTAGAAGGGATAACAAGTCACGAGAGTTAAGCCGGATTCAGTTGTGAGAGAGACTATGTCGCCGTCGTTCGGAGCAGTAATCTGAATCCAATCGACCTCGTATTTGGCAATTCCTGTAGCTGTATGCAGCAGAATTATGTCATCTCTGTGAATATCTTTCAGGCTGCGAAAGAAAGTGTCTCTGTGTCCGGCGATTCCGATATTTCCCGACTCTCCGGGGAGCGATGTCCCATTGATATGCCCCACGCCCAGTCGCAGAGTTCTTGATGTTGTTCCTTGTAAAATTATTACCGACATTCCAATCCGTGGAATCTCGATGCGACCCAGAACTTCACCTTCCTTAATCGAATTGTTTATCTTAGACGGGGGTTGCAGTTCTGCCGCCTGAATACGTCCTTCCAGCGTCTGGTTTGCGGCGTTCTGAAAGCGTCCGGCATTGTTCAATACGATCGCAACATAAGCTATCGCAAGAACTCCGGTTGCGACAAGGAACCGCTGCGTCCAGCAAATCAACCGCTGGCCGTGCAGGGCAAGGGCACTATTATTATTGATGCTCATCGCTGCCGTCCTATCGTGGTGATGGAACAGAGGGCGCCAGTGGCACCGAGTATCCGGTTCGGGTACGAACCGACAGGCGGCCATGTCCGGGGGCGCGAGCCAACACTTCTACAGTCCGGTATTCGCCATTCGGTTTTGCATTGATTGGGACATAGGAAAGCGTGTATTGGTTGCGAATATCTCGGGCAATTTCCTCGCAAATGGTGGCAATTTCCCTCGATGATTCCGGAAAGTATGCCTTGCCTCCGGTTTCTTTCGCAAATTGCTTAAGGACTTCTGGCTTCTGATCGCCGTCCTGTTCATCGAAGATGCCGATTGTATAGATGATCGCATCGGAGGCTTTGGCCATTGCAATCACTTGCGCAAGGCTGTGCCTGCTTACATTATCGCCGCCGTCACTGATCACGATAAGAACCTTCTTGTCGCATTTTCCTTGCTTCAGATGATCGAGAGCTGAGGCAATCGCATCGTACAAGGCGGTTTCGCCAATTGCACGAATTTTAGTAAGCGCAAGCAGCAATTGATCGTGCCGATCTGTAAACGGTGTATTCTCCGGCAAGCCATAGGAAATATTCTCGTTGAAGTGAATCACGAAAATCTGGTCTTGCGGATTACTCGAACGGGCAAAGGACAATGCTGAGTCGATTACATCTGCGCGCTTCGGCCCCATACTTCCGCTGTTGTCGATCACCAAGCCGACCGTGACCGGAATATCCTCATGACTGAAATGCTTGATCGGTTGTAGAACTCGATCTTCATATACATGAAAGTCGTCCTTGTCGAGTCCGGAAACCAGTGCATTGTGCTGGTTTAATACCGTTGCGTTCAGGATCACAAGATTGGCATCGATTCTAAGTGTATAGCCGCCCGATTCATTTTGCGAGGAAGAGGGTGTCTGACACAAAGCAGTAGCAGGCAGATTCACCCAAGCCACAAATACAAGCAGCAGTAAAACCGAATCAACTGAAATAAGCAAGCTGTGATGAATACCTGGCACTGTCGTTTTTGTCATCCGGCCGATCCTTGATCGAATTTCGGTGCTCTCCAACAAGAGATCGCGGTTTGACTTCCTGAATAATCGAGGCATTACTTTCCGCATCGCTCATTCGCCTGCATCTCCCGGCCAACAAAATGGCCGGGAAGAATGACGATGAAATGCCTGAATTACATGGTCTTCTTGGCAAACCCGGAAAGCAGCAATCCGGATCCGAGCAGCAACATACCTGAAAGCCCAATCAGAGCAAGGTTGCTGGCGGTCTTCGGCAGTGCTGCCACTTCAACAGGCGCTGCAACTGCGGCCGGCGCGGGAGGCGCTTCAACAACCTGTGCCGTATCGACTGTATCTCCCTGGGGGGTAACTGCCTCAACAGGCGCAGTAGTCAGCACTTCCACCGGAGCTGCGGTGATGACTGCCGGTGTTGATAGCACTGCTTCGTTGGTTTCCGCGGCAAGTTGAATAGCTTTGGACCTTGCATAGACAAACTGTTCTCCCCACTCGCGACCCGGATAGAACCATGCCTTCAAAGCCACGGGCTGACCGGCGGGCCGTTCGCTGAAGGTCATGACAGTTTTGTCTGTCGACTTCAAACGGAAGTTGGGCATGGCCATAATGAGAGTGAAGACATGGGTCTCATCCTGGCTCGAGATCTGAACTACATGATTGTTCACTCCGGAATTGATGATCTTAAAAACATAGGTACCGGCGGGCAATACCTGCGCGCCTGATCCACCGACTTCGACGGGGGCGCTGAAAGTAACAATCGACTTCCTGTTGAAATCGTCTGCCTTGGCTTTCGGCGTGGCGATCAAGCAGAGCACGGTGAGGCAAAGTCCTGTTCCTAAGCCTTTGAGCAGTGTCATGGATTCTCCAATTCATTCTCCGACTCACTGTCACGGCGGTTGAAATGCGTCCTCTATATGTTGTCGGGTTCATAAGAGATCGCACGCCGGAGACTCCGGCAGCTTCAATTCCATGAAGTGCACTGAGTGCCAGTATTCCCGATCCGTTAATCGATGGCTGACCAATATTGACCTATTGAAGCGCAAGATAATCTACAGAGATCAAGTGCATCGAATTGCTCAGACTAGGTTGACTGCCGGGGGCTAAGGTCAATGACGTAAGGGCAGTTAGATGGCGGACCAGGCAAGGTAAGAGGCGTTGTTTTGTAACCGATCCCCTTGTGGCGTCTGCGCAGTCTGGAATAGTTCAGCGTTAGCATTGCAACTCACGCAGCACAGGCAACATCGGAAAGACAAAAGGGGTTCATTGATGCAAAAACTCAAAACACTACTTGGAACTACAGCTTTAGTTGTGGGTATGGCAATTGCGCCAGCCGCTCACGCGCAAATCGTCGTCGACATCGGCGTTCCACCCGTTTGTTCCTACGGCTATTACGACTATGCGCCCTACGCCTGCGCGCCTTATGGCTTTTACGGCCCCGGATACTTCTATGGCGGCGTCTTTCTAGGCATGGGCCCATGGGCAGGCTGGGGTTATGGCCACGGATGGGGCGGCCATCGCTTCAGTGAAGGCGGCGGCGGAAGTTATCGCGGTGGCGGCGGCGAAATGGCCAACCGCAGCAGTTATGCACGCGGCGGCGGTGTTCGATCCGGTGGCGGCAGTGAGGCGCATGGCGGTGCACAAGCATCTCATGCGAGTGAAGCTCGATCGGGTGCAACGCATTCAGACCAATCTCATGCAAGCGCACCTCATGCCACATCCCATGCGGCAGTAACGCATACCAGCGTCCCACGCGCTTCTGCTTCACATAGCAGCGGTGGCGGAGGTCACGCAGGCGGCGGCGTATCGCGCGGTGGCGGCGGTGGAGGTCACGCAGGCGGCGGTGGTCACGCAGGCGGTGGAGGTCACGCAGGCGGCGGACATAGATAGCCGATAGCTGCTGCATCAGGCAATAGAATCAGGCGGCGGAGCCAGATAGCTCCGCCGCTTTTGCGTATCCGATCGAGTGAGCAGTATTGCTCAGTGTCGTGTGTTTATTTATGTGAAAATGAAACAGGTGTTCTAGCGGACGAATTGATCCGGCTGACTCACCGGCAAGTTCACGGTTTTGGCCGATGCTTGCATTATGTCATTTCAAGGAACACTGCAACTACTCGTATACAGAATCACTCAATCACATTAAACCGCTGCAATTTCCGCTCTGCCGGCGAGTACCACGGGGAATAGAGTTTGTCCGTCCTCCGGAAGGGAGTGATTGGGTACGATGGAATACTCGAAGTTGAAATCGCTGCTCCGCCAGATGATTATGGTTCCCATGGCGATCACCGCCGCCCTGGCGATCCTGCTGTTATGGGAGACCTTCGACCTGAACCGATCCATACGCTGGGTTGAGCATACGGATCTGGTTCTCGACAAATCCGGGCATCTGCTCGCGTTGCTCGTCGACATGGAATCGGGCAAGCGGGGATACATTGAAACCGGCGATGAGAGCTTCCTTCAGCCCTATCTGGATGGAACGAAGGTATTCAACTCCGAGTATCAGGCTTTGTATTCGATGGTGGCGGACGATCCTCTGCAGCAGCAGCGATTGAAGGAAATTTATGCCGGCTATCTGGACGCGGAGAGCTACGACAGCCGAATTATCGCCCTTCGCCGCGCAGGAGAAGCCGACCCTACTTTGTTGGAGAACCGGCTGCGAAAACACAGCATGGATTCCCTGCGTGCGCAGTTTGCCGCGTTTCAAAGTGTGGAAGAAGGATTGCGCATCGAGCGGGTTCAAGCCGCGCATCTGCGCTGGACTTTGATAGTGACAAGCTTCCTTGGCCTGGGCCTGGGCGTGGGCATCTTCCTGGCCCTCTTCATGCGTTACCATGTCGAAAAAATGGGCACCAATCTGTTGCAGAGCGAGGAGCGCTGGACCGCGACCTTGGGCAGCATCGGCGAGGCGGTCATCGCCACCGACAGCGGAGGCTGCGTCACCTTCCTCAACCCGATTGCCGCCGCACTCACCGGATGGCCGGCAGAAGAAGCCTTCGGCCAGCCGATTGGAAAGGTGCTCAATCTCATCAATGAAAAATCCGGGATGAGCACCGACAATGAAGTCCTCCGCGTGCTCAAAGAGAAGCAGGTGATAGCCGTGGCCAACCACGTGGGGCTTATCACCCGCGATGGCCGCGAAGTCTCCGTCGAGCACAGCGCCGCCCCCATCCTCTCCGGACAGGGAAAGGTTATCGGCGTGGTGCTGGTCTTCCGCGACGTGGAGGCGCGGCGCCAGGAGCAGATAGCAACTGCCGAACAGGCATCGCTCATCGAACTGACGCAGGACTCCGCTCTGATGATCGATATGGAAGGAAAGATCCTCTTCTGGAGCCGCGGGGCCGAGGCGATGCTGGGATACTCCAAAGCCCAGGCCGTCGGCAATATCTCGCATGAACTGCTGCACACCGAGTTTCCCCAGCCGCTGGATGAAATCAGGGCTGAACTGATGCGCGTAGGCCACTGGGAGGGCGACCTCGTCAAGACCGCGCAGAACGGCAGGCGCATTGTGGTCTACGGCCGCTGGGCGTTGCAATGGGGCATGCGCGGCCAGTCGCCTCGCATTCTGGAGATCAACTGCGATATCACCGAACGCAAGCGAGACGAACAGTCGCAGGCCCTGCATCGGGAGCAGTTGAGGGCGTTGGCGGAACGTCTGCAATTGGAGCGTGAAGAGGATCGCAAAAATATAGCGCGTGAGCTGCACGATCAGATCGGGCAAATTCTCACCGCAATCAAAATGGATATGATGTGGATAAGTCGCCATCTTCCGGAGTCGGAAGGCGCGATGATCTCACGAATCGCGGAAGCGATTCAATTGATCAATGATGGCGTCAAGGCAGTGCGCGCCATCTGCAGCGGTCTGCGCCCCGGTGTGTTGGATGACCTGGGACTGGCCGCCGCCATTGAGTGGCAGGCCAACGACTTTGCCGCGCGCAATAATATTCCCTGTCAAGTTACCGTGCCTCCCGTTGATCTGCACTTGGATGGCGACCGAGCCACGGCGGCCTTCCGCATCTTCCAGGAGTGCCTGACCAATATCATTCGCCACGCACAGGCCAACTCCGTGCGCGTAGACTTATGTCAGGAAGTGGAGAGCATCTTGCTGATTGTCGAAGACGATGGAATCGGCTTCCGTGAATCCAAATCGTCGAACGCTCTTGGTTCCTTGGGGATATTGGGCATGAAAGAACGGGCGCAGTTCTGCGGAGGCGACGTGCGGATCTCCAGCTCTCCCGGCAAAGGCACAATCGTCACGGTTCGCGTTCCCGTGGATCTTCCGCGCGCTGAGAGGAGCGAAGCATGCGCATCCTGATCGCCGATGACCACGCGGTCGTTCGCCGCGGCCTGAAAGAAATATTGGCTGATGCGCTTCCCGGCACAGAATTCGCCGAAGCCGCCAATAGCGATGAAGTGCTGAGCCACCTGAGGAAGACCCCGGTAAGCCTGCTGGTGTTGGACATCAGTATGCCGGGGCGTAGCGGAGTAGATGTGCTGCGCGATGTCAAGCAAGACTATCCGCGTATGCCGGTCATCATCCTGAGCTGTCAGCCGGAGGAGCAGTATGCCGTGCGCTGCCTGCGTGCGGGCGCGGCCGCCTATATCAATAAGGAGAGCGCCGCCGAAGAGTTGGCCATGGCCACCAAAAAGATCCTCAGCGGCGGCCGCTATGTCAGCGCCGGCCTGGCCGAAAAGCTGATAGCCAATCTCGATGATTCAGCCGGAAAGCCCTTGCATGAGCTGCTCTCCGACCGGGAATTCGAAGTAATGAAATTGATCGCCGCCGGCGTGCCCTTGACGGAGATCGGTGACCGGCTTCATGTCAGCGTCAAAACCATCAGCTCCTATCGCGCCCGCATCATGGAGAAAATGCAAATGAAAAGCAACGCCGATCTTACCCGCTACTCCATATCGCAAAGCCTGATCGAGTAAGTATCCCCGGCAGAGCCGGAGGCTTTAAAGTATGTAGCCCCTCAAAGGGGCTGAACGATGTGCGCTGTCAAGGGAAGCGTATCGTTTACCCTGGCCTGAAATCCCGCGCCGTAGGCGCAGCGGTTATTAGCCCCGCGCCTCCGGGGTCCCCAGCGACAGGTCTTCGTCGCTGGGGTGATCCGGGGTCCCCAGCGACAGGTCTTCGTCGCTGGGGTGATCCGGGGTCCCCAGCGACAGGTCTTCGTCGCTGGGGTGGTCCGGGGTCCCCAGCGACAGGTCTTCGTCGCTGGGGTGGTCCGGGGTCCCCAGCGACAGGTCTTCGTCGCTGGGGTGGTAGCGTGGGGTTGGCGTACCCACCAAATGCCCCGGAGTCCCGTAGAGGCGGCGCTCATCGTATTTGTGTTGCAAGTGGTATGGAAAAGCAAAAACCGGGAACGACTCCCGTAAATGTCAAACCGCTACTGCCACCCCGCCCGATGCGGAGGATCTCCTCACCCTTTGGAAAGGCCGCACGGTGTCGGAATATTCCTACATTACGAACGGAAAATCCCGGCAAGAATTGCGGTAAATACCGATATGAATCTCCATTCACACTCGATATATTCAATTCATGCCGAAGAACGGTGCGGCAATTGGGCTCAATGATGAACATTCTGATAACGGACGATCACGCAAATGTGCGGCGCGGCCTCAGGGAACTCCTGGCCGACGCCTTCTCCGGCACTCGCTTCTCCGAAGCCGCCAATGGCGCTGAGACGCTCGCCCAGTTGCTCATCGGGCTGCCTGATGTTTTGCTGCTCGACATCAATATGCCGGGGCGCAGCGGCTTTGAAGTGCTGAAGGACGTCAAACATATCTACCCTCTGCTCCCGGTGGTCATGGTAAGTGTTCAGCCGGAGAGTCAGTACGCATCGCGCTGTCTGGGCGCCGGCGCGTCGGCCTATATCAGCAAGGACAACGCTTCCGAAGATCTGGCGCCGGCAATCCGATTGATTTTTGATAACATCGCGAAACTCGAACAAAAACCGAATCTGAATTAGAGTAGGTCGATGTTATGAAAGGGCACGGCATTAGTCGTGCCGAAAACTGGTCCCTGGTCCCTGGTCCCTGTTCTTAAGCCGTTGCGTATCATTTCCCCCGCGTGGCGCACAATCATGCTGGAGGATAGGAAATGCAAACCGACCTGTTAACTAGAATGCCAACAAAGAACATATATAAATTATTACCAGAAAGGCACTCCCCCCCCGTCGCCCCGCCCCCCGG
>Ga0302148_1000581_pt1 | contig 10125 bp, 10 predicted proteins | sample I_Bog_E3_3_FD_198558 | JGI IMG/M metagenome (GOLD analysis project Ga0302148, IMG submission 198558) | Peat permafrost microbial communities from Stordalen Mire near Abisko, Sweden - I_Bog_E3_1 | ecosystem: Environmental > Terrestrial > Soil > Wetlands > Peat | place: Sweden: Abisko, Stordalen...
GGATCGCTCCAGTGCTGTCGGGCAAAATACAATGTCAGGAATGAGGCGATAACACCGAATCCGACTGTGCCGAGAGCCAAGCCGAGTCCCATTGGCAGCACTCTCAGAAGCAATTTCGAGAAGCCCATGCGCGTTCCACCGACCACGGGCACTGCTGCAATGAAGAAAGCGAGTGTGAGATTCAACAACGATATTGCCAATACAGTGGCGCCTATCGCTGCGAACCCATAGTGGCGCTCGATCCAAATCCCCAGCGGAGCGCCAAGAGCCATGGCACTATAGGAAGCGATTCCGCTCCATGAAATAACCTGAGTAGCCTTTTCCGGCCCGACTCTACCCAGACCCCAAGTGATAGTTCCGGTAGCAATACTGCTCTCGCCATAACCCAGGACAACACGGCTCAGCAAAAGGACAGAAATGCAAAGGGCGACTCTATGTTGCAGAAATGCCGAGATTAGCAGTAAGGATCCGCTGACGAGAAAAGCCGCTTGGCCGGATAAAACGGTAGCCTTCGGTCCAGTGAGATCCGTCATTAGGCCAGCGCGCGGTCGGGTTAGAAGAGTGGATGCATACTGTGTGCCGACCACAATTCCTGCCCATACCGGCGTGAGACCCAACCTTAGGTGAACAAAGCTGGGCAAAATTGCCAGCAGTAGACCGATCACCAGATAGCCCAAGAACATCAAGAACGATGTCTGAACAATTCGAACCGTAACCGACTTTTCCATCTCTCTAAGAAGCGTTCTTCTCATTTTCAATCCAACTATCGTCTGAGGTCCGAGTGCTCGATAGGTGCAAGCTTCTCCCGAAGATTGTCCAGGCTTTGATGAATCGAGGTGCGAAGCCGGACAGTGCATCATTAACTCCTACTTCCCAGCACCGCCAATCTGGCTCTTCGGGTTCAGATTCTGGATGTGACCACTCTCAGTACCTGCCGTCGGATCGATCACGCAGTTGATGAGTGCAGGCTTGCCAGACGCGAGAGCATCGGTTAAGGCCTTGGTAAGGCCCTGCTGATCGGTTACGTGATAGCCTGTGCCGTCGAAAGCCTCGATGAATTTGTCATAACGCGCGGTCTTCATGAGGATGGTTGGTGAAGGATCTTTTCCTCCGCTCTTGTTTGTGTCGTCTCCGCGGTAGATGCCGCCGTTGTTAAAAATAACGATGACAATCGGCAGCGAATAGCGGCAAATGGTCTCGATCTCCATGCCGCTGAAACCGAAGGCGCTATCGCCCTCGACGGCAACAACTGGCTTGCCGCTCGTCACAGCCGCGCCGATGGCATAGCCCATACCGATCCCCATCACGCCCCAGGTTCCACTGTCGAGACGCTTGCGAGGCTCGTGCATGTCGATAATGTCGCGACCGAAGTCAAGCGTGTTGGCCCCTTCATTGACGACATAGATGTCCGGTCTTCGGCGAGAACGTCGCGGACCGCACGAAGCGCGCTCGAGAAGTTCATGGGGCTGGGGTTGGCGTTGAGCCGGGCCGCCATGCGTTCGAAATTGTGCTGCTTGCGCTCCTCGATCGCTTTGATCCAGGCGGTTTGCGGTTGGATTTGTCCGGGCTTGAGCGTGGCCAGGAATGCAGACATGGCTGAGCCAATATCTGCAACGACAGGTGCGGCGATGGGCCGGTTGCTATCGATCTCTGTCGGGGAGATGTCGACCTGCACGAAACGCGCAGTTGGAGACCACTGCGGGGCTTTGCCGTGCGCAAGAAGCCAGTTCAGTCGTGCCCCGATCAGCATAACAACATCTGCTTGAGATAGAACCAAGGAGCGGGCCGCAGCCGCGGATTGGGGATGGTTATCAGGCAGCAGCCCTTTGGCCATGGACATCGGCAGATACGGAATGCCTGTCTTCTCAATAAATAACCGAATGTCGGCGTCAGCCTGTGCGTAGGCAGCGCCTTTGCCGAGAAGGATGAGCGGACGTTGTGCGCTCGCCAGCAAGTCGAGTGCGCGCTGGATCGATTCGGGAGAGGGAATATGCCGGGGTGCTGGATCGACAACGCGCACCAGAGATTTCTCGCCTGCATCGGCGTCGAGTGCTGCACCAAGAACATCTGAGGTCAAGTCCAAATAGACCCCACCTGGTCGCCCCGATACGGCAGCATGAATGGCACGCGCAACTCCAATACCGATATCCTCGGGCTTGTTTACCCGGAAGGCCGCCTTGGTGTAAGGTTTTGCCGCATTCATCTGATCAAGTTCTTCATAGTCGCCCTGCTGGAGATCGATGATTTCGCGGTCGCTCGATCCACTGATCTGGATCATGGGAAAGCCATTGGTGGTGGCATTGGCGAGCGCCACCAGGCCGTTCAAGAAGCCTGGGGCAGAGACGGTGAGACAAATCCCCGGCTTCTGGGTCAGATAACCCGCAATCGCCGCTGCATTTCCGGCCGATGCTTCATGCCGAAAGCTGATGAACCTTATTCCTTCTGCCTGGGCCAGTCGAGCCAGATCCGTGATCGGAATTCCCGGAACGCCATAAATCGTGTCGATTCCGTTGAGCTTCATGGCGTCGACTACAAGATGAAATCCGTCGGTTAAGGCAGATTTATGTCCATTGGATGATTCCAGTTCGCTGGGTGGCTTTGTTTCAGTCGCAATCATCGAGTACCTCATTTCGAATGTGTGATCGGTAAGTTTGCACAAGACTCAATTCTTTCTTGCAATGGGATTGATCTTTTGCCCGTTAGCCCATCAAAGACTCCAGATCAAAGCTCCACGAGCTGAAGCCCTACCCGCGGTCCACTTCTCAAGGCCGCCAGGAAATTTACCCTCTGCTGTCTCAGCTCGGGGTTTGCTCATGCGCCGAATTGGTCTCGAGTTCTGCGAGGCGCTTGCGCAAATTTCGCTCCTCGGCAAAGCGAGTCGTTTCGTCGCGAATCACGGCTAGGATTCCTTTCACCTCTCGTTGCGTCCCATACAGCAATCCGACCGTAAATGCGATCGACAAAGCTCGCCCGTCCTTGTGCACGGCTGGAACCCGCAGCACGTCGTGAGCGTAGCGTGTCTCCCCACTCGCCATGGTTTTGTCGTAACCTGCCCAATGACGCGCTCGCAAACGCTCGGGAATAATGAGATCGAGCGAGTTGCCGAGCGCCTCTGACTGGGTGAAACCGAAGAGACGCTCGGCGGCGGAATTCCATATCTTGATTGCGCCGCTCGAGTCGGCTACCACAATTGCGTCCCCGATCGCTTCGACGAGTTCTTCGCAATCAAACGGCGCTTGGACGAGCCCGTTCATCTCTTACTTCCGCTCGCTGCGAGAGCGGGTTCCGGAGAATCCCCATGGATTTCCTTGGCGCCGCTTGAGCTCTTCACCAAGACGTTTGCCTCGCGCATTCTGGCAATTTGATCTGGGCTGTATCCCAGGCTTGCCAGCACCTCGTCCGTATGCTCGCCCAGCAGCGGCGAACCCGTGATCACAGGCACGAAGTCCGAGAATTTAATCGGACTGCCCACCGTGAGATAAGGGCCCCGCTCCTTGTGCGGAACCTCAACAATCATCCCGCTCGCGCGCAGTGCCGGGTCATAGGCAATCTCCTTCATGCTGAGCACCGGCGCACAGGGGATCTCGTATCCCCGGAGCTTGTCGATGGCTTCGTACTTGGTTTTGTCAGCTAGCCAATTCTCGATTTCAGCGAAGATCTCGAAAATGTGCGGCTGGCGTGCGCGGGCTGTCGAATAGGCGGGATCGTTGTTCCACTCCGGCTTACCCAGAGCCTCACAGGTTCTCTTCCAGTTCTGCTCCTGGATGGTGAAGTAGATGTATGCATTTGGATCGGTTTCCCAACCCTTGCACTTCAGCACCCAGCCCGGCTGTCCACCGCCGCCCGCATTTCCGCCGCGAGGTACTGTGTCCCCAAACTTCCCGTTGGGATATTGCGGATACTCTTCCAGATAGCCCAGTCGCTCCAGTCGCAGTTGGTCGCGCAGTTTCACGCGACAGAGATTCAGAACGGCATCCTGCATGGCGACCGATACTCTCTGGCCCTTGCCGGATTTCTGCCGGCCGATCAAAGCGGCCAAAAGGCCAATTGCTAGGTGCATTCCGGTGTTGCTGTCGCCCAGCCCCGCGCCGCTGACCAAAGGGGGACCGTCCCAGAAGCCGGTGGTCGAAGCGGCGCCTCCGGCGCATTGCGCGACGTTGTCATAAACCTTTAGGTCAGAATATGGCGATTGGTCGTCGAAACCCTTAATCGTTCCGTAGATGAGTTTCGGATTGAGCTCTTGCAAGCGCTCCCATGAGAAACCCATCCGGTCCATGACACCGGGACCGAAGTTTTCCACCAACACGTCGGCCTTCCGGATCAGCTTTTCCAAAATCTCCTTGCCTTCGGGCGTCTTGGTGTTGAGAGCTAGAGACTTTTTGTTGCTATTGAGTTGAGTGAAGTAGAGCGCATCGACATTGGGAATGTCACGCAATTGGCGCCGCGTAATATCTCCTCCGTCGACCCGCTCGACTTTCAGTACGTCCGCGCCAAACCACGCAAGCTGTTGGTTGCATGCAGGTCCGGCCTGCACCTGCGTAAAGTCAATTATCTTGATTCCTTCAAGAGGTAAGCTCATGAGCAAAGTCTCCTTATTCAGTTGTGGGTTTCCGCGGAACGAGTCCAGGCGGCATCCAACCTGTACGCCACCTACTAAAGCATCCGCGATGCCAAACTCACAAACGAAGCTCGAGTTCTTATGGACACGATTCCTGTCAGCAACTTAGCTTTTCGACAGGACTTTGAGTGGCGAGATCTCCCCGCAGTTAGATCGATGTGCTGTCGGCCCATCGACAGAGCGGGTCGACAAATCGACAGAGGGACTCGATGCACAAGCTCATTGACTCGCCGACAAGTGGCGCGTTCACCTTTTTCACACGACTGTTTTTTGGGTTCCTGCCTGACAAGAGTGCCTTCTTTGATTCAGATACTAGAAATGACTAGCGCCGTTATAGCCCAAACGGGCAAGCACGAAGCGATCGGGATGAGCGGCGATACTGTGCTCTATGAAGGAAAGCCCGCGGCCCATGCCCACATGGTGGCGGGCGATCCGGACGGAACAACGCGTGCCGGACACCTTCTCGACGCGTATGTGTCCCCGACGCTTGCAGTGATGATCACCGTCGATCCGGTGGCGATGCAGAAGCGATTTGATCCGGAGACATATCTTACGTTGATCGATCCAGCTTTGAAGTAGTAGTTTCGTAGTCCTTCTTGCGCTCTGTGAGCCGGAAACGGTTTGGCATGGCGATTGCAGTCACTTTGAAAACAGGAGGAATGACCATGGCCAGACAATTTGAGAATCCCCAAGAGAGGAAATTGGAAGATAAGACCGTCTCGGATACTACAGCGCAGCAGAGGACGGAACGCCTGGCCGAAAAGGCGGCAGAGAAATCCTCGAAGGACGAACATCGCTACGACGAAAACCAAGGCGTTATTTCCAAATAAGAGTAGTCAGCTGACGCGGTGACGAGCACGACATCGCGCCTATGCACTTCCTAAAGGGCCGTGGCCTGCCTCTGGTTTAGGAAGAGGAGATATCATGCGATGGAAACAGATCGAGGATGAACCGAAGACCTTTGTTCTAGTCTTCGAGACCGGCGACGAGATCGCAAGCATGCTGCAACAGTTCGCGAACGGGCGGCGCTTGGGGGGGAGTAGTTTCAAAGCCATCGGCGCCCTTTCTCACGCGAAGCTCGGTTGGTTCAACTGGGAGACGAAAGAGTATGACGAGGCCTGCGTTCTCGACGAACAAGTGGAACTTCTTTCCCTCATTGGCGACGTCACTCTCAGGGACGGAGAGCCGCAGGTGCATGCGCACGTGGTAGTTGGAGGCTCGGACGGGACCGCCTACGGTGGGCACCTCCTTGAGGCTTACGTGCGTCCGACATGCGAATTGATTTTGACCGAGAGTCCGATTCATCTTCAGAAGAAACTCGATCCTGAATCAGGCATAGCGCTGATCCAGATCTAACAGGCGACAAGGAGCTCCTGATGCCATAACCGCCAGGACAATTTGAAAGAATGAGGTGGAACAGCCATGACTGCAGTGACTTTGATTTGTAGCTTTGTGGTGCGTACAGGAGTGGAAGGGCCAACTTAGAGCGCTGCTACAGGACATGTTAGCTCCCACCCGTTCCGAACCAGGATGTAAGGTCTATGACTTTTACGACTCAGACTGCAGGGGACGTCTCTTTCTCTACGAAACATCGGAAACTCATGCTGCGCTCGAAGAACATATGTCGACGCCCCACTTTAAGCGCCTGGAGAAAACCGGCGGAAGGCAAGTAAAAGAACCCTTCGAGATCAACTTCATAAACCAGGTTCTGACTGGCGCCCTCGGCGATCACCCAAAACCGGCCATAGATTATCACTTCAAAACCGGCCATAGAGAAACGGCCTAAGACATTGGCTCCGACGGGGGAAATTAGCCTCTGTTGGCATGGGTAATGTCTTGGAAAAAGCGAAACAGGAACAGGTGATCGCGCTGGGGCGTCTTGGTTGGTCCCTGCGTCAGATCGAGGCGGCGACGGGAGTCCGTCGCGAGACGGCTGGCGGTTATTTGAGGTCGGCCGGGATAGCATTACGGTCGCCGGGAGGCTGGGGGCGTAAGCATCCGGCGAAAGCGGCCACTTCTGTGACCACCGGCTCTTCCAGTTCAAATCCGGCCATAGAGGTGATCACCGGCTTTTCCGGTTCCAGAGCAGCCGATAATTCAAAACCGGCCAACGAAGTGATTACCGGCTTTTTGCCGGACGTGACTTTGCAGGAGCAAGGTGGCAAGCGCCCGTCCGGAGCCAGTGAACCGTATCGGGAGATGATCGAGCTGGAGCTCATCCGGGGCCGCAACGCGATGGGTATCTGGCAGGATCTGGTCGATAAGCACGGGTTTACGAGCAGCTATCAGAGTGTTCAGCGATTCGTACTCAAGCTGCGCGGAGCAGTATCGCCGGAAGCTCGTGTAGTCATCGAGACGAAACTCGGTGAAGAGGCCCAGGTTGATTACGGCACGGGGCCGATGGTGCGTGATCCGGACACCGGCAAGTACCGTCGCACGCGGCTGTTTGTGCTGACACTGGGCCGCAGTCGCAAGTGTGTTCGTCTACTGGCTTTCCGGTCGAGTGCGCGGGTGTGGGCCGAGCTTCACGAGAAGGCATTTCGCCGGCTTGGCGGCTCGCCGCGGGTCGTGGTCCTGGACAACCTTCGCGAGGGCGTGTTGTCTCCGGACTTTTACGATCCGGTCCTGAATCCCTTGTATCGGGACGTTCTGGCCCATTACGGTGTGACAGCGCTGCCGTGCAAAGTGCGAGATCCGGATCGAAAGGGAAAAGTCGAAAGCGGTGTCAACCATGCGCAGATGACGCCTCTGAAGGGCAAAAAGTTCGAGAGCCTGGAAGAAGCTCAGGCTTATCTGGATCACTGGGAAGAACACTGGGCCGATAAGCGCATCCACGGCCGCACCAAGCGGCAGGTAGCGGCGATGTTCGCCGAGGAGAAGCCCTTTCTGCAGGCGCTGCCGCTGGAGCCGTTTCGCTACTACCAGTATGGCGAACGCACGGTGCACCTGGATGGCTGCGTCGAGGTTGAAGCTGCTTACTATGGCGCACCGCCGGGCTGGATCGGTCGGAAGGTCAACGTGCAATGGGACGCGATGTTCGTGCGTCTGCTTGATCCCAAAACTGGCGAGTTATTGCGCGAGCATCTGAGCGGCAAGCGTGGCGGGCACCGCATCCGCGATGCGGATCGCCCGCGTCGTACGCCGCCGCAGTTGCTTCAACTGCTGGCACGTTCGCACAAGGCAGGACCCAACATCGGCGCTGTCTCGAACGCCATCCATGCTCGCCAGGGCGAACTCGGAATGCGTCGCATCCAGGGCGTTCTCCAACTGGCGAAGCAATATGGCAGTGCGGCTTGCGACGATGCCTGTGCGGCGGCGCTGGAGTTGCGCGTCCCCGAGTATCGCTTCGTGCGTCGCTATCTGGAGCGCAGCCCGCAGGCTCCTCTCAGTCTGCTGCAGGTCGATCCACTCATCCGCGAACTCAACCAGTATCGCGACCTGATCCAACAACGCATCAACTTCGAGGAATCCCAATCATGAACCTGATCGAACTCAATCGTTCCCTGGTGCAACTGCGCCTGAGCGGCATGGCCGCAGTGATGGAAACCCGCCTTTTACAAGCGCAAGCGGAGAACATGGCGCCCATCGACCTGATCTCCACGCTGGTCTCCGATGAACTGGCCTGCCGCAGCAAACGGCTTCTGGAGCGGCGCCACAAACAGGCCCAGTTCCGCGATGCCGACAAGCGCCTGGACAACTTCGACTTCCAGTTCAATCCCAAGATGAATCGCAAACTGGTTTTCGACCTGGCCACAGCGAACTGGGTCGGAAGACGCGAAGATGCCCTGTTTCTTGGTCCGCCTGGAAGCGGGAAAAGTCACTGCGCACAAGCCATCGGACACGCCGTCATCCAGCAGGGCTACCGTGTTCTTTATCGCGAAGCCCACACACTGCTGGAAGAACTGGCCGATGCTGCGCTCGATGGCAAGCGCAAGGAGTTCATGGAACTGCTGACCACCGTGCCGTTGCTGATCATCGACGACCTCGGAATGCGCAAGCTGCCGCTGACCGCCGCCGAGGAACTGCTGGAGATCATCATGCGGCGCTACGAACGTGCGAGCACACTGCTGACGTCCAACAGGCCCGTTGACGACTGGGGCAAACTGCTTGGCGACAGCGCCGCTGTCACCGCCATGCTGGATCGCTTACTGCATCACGGACACGTTCTCAAGTGCGGCCCGCGCAGTTGGCGCACCAAGACCAGCAGTCCAGGGGAGGACAAATGATAAAAGCAAAAGCGAAAAGGATGCCGGGCAAAGAACGCCCGGCGGCGTCGCGACTCGCGATCCAGAGGCCTCCCACGACGGAGCCTCACCCTAGGAATGCTGGTAGAAACACGAAACCCTCCGCTGGCCAGCCCATCAGGCAAACCGCAGAGGGTCTCGATCACCGATTCCTTCGGAGCCAGCCCCGTGTCATCGGCCCTGGATCACTCCGCAAGGCGCGACCCCGGCAGAGCGACTCCAACCATAACACGCAAACAGAACCGTTGAAAATCCGGCCCCGCGGCCACATCGAAAACCGCAGCTTGCAAATGCACCCTGCGAAACGGTAAAACAATCACGTCTCAGGCCAATCCCGTTGGCCGGTTTTGAACTGATAACGTATGGCCGGTTTTAAGGTGATAACCGAGGGCGCCGTCGAACTGTGATATTCGAGGGCAAAGACGGAATCCGGGGCGGAGTCCGAATGTCCTCAATCGATGCCGAAGCCTTTCGGTAGTGACATATGTTCTCCTTAGAGAACAGATTGACCACTGCCTGCTTGCCAGCGAGCCGAAGATCCGCACAAGTTTCGCTGTCTTGCCCGAGCCACGCGTCTCATCGACATGACACGTCCTGACGGATGCCTTACCTGACTCAACAGCCGGGAAATCTCCCGGTTGAATGCGAGGAGGTACTTGTTTTGGCTCCCACCCGATCGAGCGCCTCGCGCGGCTTCAGAATCTCAACCTACTCGAATCCGTCCGTATTCAGGATTGCGACTTTTGGTCCGGTAATGTTGCCCATAACATCTTCCATAATCGGTAGATGTTTGCGGCGCTCACAAACCGGCACTCTTATAGGCGACTCGTGCGACGGCTGCCCAATCCGCGTTTCCCAATCCTTGCGCCAGGGCAGCTACGAATCGGTCGTGCATAAGGCTGACCATCGGCATGGGAACCGACGCCTCCTCTGCCGCCGCCTGGAGCAGTCGGTTGTCCTTGAATCCAAGCGGCAACTTGAAACCTACCGGTTCAAAGTTGTCTGCAGCGATCATTGCGCCGTAGGTCTTGTACACCGGGGCCGAGAACATGGACTCAGTGAGCACTTCTAGGAACTTCAGTGGGTCGACGCCGGCCTTCCGTACCAATGCAAAGCTCTCGGCGAGGCTTTCAATAACGGCGGTGGTCAGGAAATTTCCGCTGAGTTTGATTAAGTTGGCAGCAGGTGCGTCTTCACTGATCATGAATGTTCTTTGCCCCATCGCTGCAAATAGGCTGCGACATCTATCGATCGGTTCGCTTG
>Ga0302148_1000588_pt1 | contig 10093 bp, 8 predicted proteins | sample I_Bog_E3_3_FD_198558 | JGI IMG/M metagenome (GOLD analysis project Ga0302148, IMG submission 198558) | Peat permafrost microbial communities from Stordalen Mire near Abisko, Sweden - I_Bog_E3_1 | ecosystem: Environmental > Terrestrial > Soil > Wetlands > Peat | place: Sweden: Abisko, Stordalen...
GAATCAGGGAAGCGGCAAGTGGAATTTTCGTAAGTTGCCTATAGGTATGCATTTATGCATATTTGAGGTGAGATCCCGCTCGACGCGACGAGGTTGTCCATCGAGCGGGCAGCCCCGCATCACTTCACCAGGTGACAGGTCTTCACCCCATGGATATCCCGCACGGTCATTTGGACCATGACCGACTCGCCATCTCCAGACTTCCAAGCAACGCATATGTTCCTCAGCATATTCCAGCTGCGGCGATGCACATCCGAGACAGCTTCACGGTGAAGGTCAAACATGCTCCTGAACGCCCTCTCCTTGTCCGGTTTCACCCTCAGCAGCCTGGATGGAGATTTCGGCAAGGCGAAGGAATTCTACTTCGACGACCGCCATTGGACCATTCGCTATCTCATTGCCGACACCGGGCATTGGCTACCCGGCCGACGCGTCCTCCTTTCCCCCTATGCACTCCTCAGTGTCGACATGGAAGGGCACCGGATCACTGTCGACCTGACCAAGAAGCAGATCGAAGGGTCTCCTGATCTTCTCACTGACAAGCCTGTCACCCGCCAGTTCGAAGAGGACTATTACAAGTACTACGCGTGGCCCAACTATTGGAATGGACCGTTCTTGTGGGGTGACTATCCCATCATCGATCGCAATCGCGATAGGAGTGGCAATCTCGCCGATGCCCCCAAGAGGACATGGGATCCGCATCTCTGCAGTTCCAGAGATTTCAATGGTATCCATATCCATTCGTCGGATGGAAACGTTGGGCACGTGATCGATATCATAATCGACGAAGATGATTGGGCCATCCGCTACCTCATCATCGACACTGGGAGCTGGTGGCCAGGCAGAAAGGTCCTCATAGCCCCGGCATGGATCAAGCGAATCGATTGGGATGCCAGCACTGTCTTCATAGCCATGACCAGAGACGCCATCAAGCGTTCGCCTGAATATTGCGATGATGTTCGGCTCACGCGGGATTATGAGGCCACCCTTCACAGCCATTACGACCAGAATGGCTATTGGGCTGAAAGCCATGAAGCACAAAGCAAGACGAATTGATTACCAGAGGACCATGCCCGTGGGAAATGCGGTGATGCCTTGAGCACGTCAGCGCGTCAAAATCCTCTCGATTCCAGCCCCATCATGGCAGGTCCCGACGCAGGAGAGGATTCAACCGCAACCCGGACAATTCCGATCGTCGGAATCGGGGCCTCAGCGGGCGGATTGAAGGCAATTATCAATCTGCTCGCTCATTTGCCTAAGGACATAGGCATGGGATTCGTGGTTATCCAGCATCTCGATCCCACCCACGAGAGCCAATTATCGACTCTGCTAAAGAAGAACTGCAGTTTGACCGTCATCGATTCGGTTCATGGAGCGGTCGTTATCCCGAATCATGTTTATGTGATCACACCCAATACTCGGCTACAGATCTCCAAAGGGGCATTGGTTGTGGGTCCACGTGATCAAGGTGCAGGCTCCCATCATCCAATTGACATGTTCATGGAGTCGCTTGCCAAGGATTGTCCAGCGATGTCCATTGGTGTCATATTATCAGGGACGGGAACAGACGGAACCTTAGGGATATCCGCCATCAAGGCAGCGGGCGGCATCACCTTTGCACAGGATAATTCCGCCGAATACCCGGGCATGCCACTGAATGCGGTGGGACAAGGAAATATCGACTTTGTCCTGAAGCCAATAGAGATTGCACGTGAATTGGCAAAGATCGCGCATTTCGGCTTCCCGCTCATCCCCCTGGATCAGACAGGGGAACATTCAGAAGCAAGCGGCGATGCACCAGATCCCTCAGCAGGCGCTGATGACCCCGAAGAATTTACGAAGATCCTGGAATTGCTGCGCAAAGCCACCGGCATCGATTTCACCCATTACAGACCAACCACCATTACCCGGCGGACACGTCGGCGCATGGCCTTGATTTCGAAGACGACCTTGTCTGATTACGCCCGCTATCTCGTGGATATGCCCGGTGAGATCGACTATCTGGCCAAGGACATCCTCATCCATGTCACCAGCTTCTTCCGTGACAAATCCGTATTCGAAGCGGTCAAGGTCCTTGTCCTGCCGGCGATCGTCGACCGCCGGCCATCCGAGTCGTCCATCCGTCTCTGGATCGTTGGCTGTTCAACAGGCCAGGAAGTGTATTCTCTTGCCATTCAACTGATTGAGCATCTGCGCAATTCGATGACGAATCCACAGGTGCAGATATTCGTTACAGATATTAGCGACTGGGCACTCGCCAAAGCACGCCTCGGCTACTATCCGGAGGCCATATCCGGCGAGATTCCTTCTGATTTGCTGGCGCGATACTTTACCAAGGAGGCATCGGGATATCGCGTCACAAAGATGCTCCGTGATCTATGCGTATTCGCCAAGCACGATGTCACATCCGATACCCCTTTTTCCCGCATCGATCTTATCAGCTGTCGTAACGTGCTGATTTACCTCGGTCCGGTACTGCAGAAATACGTCCTGCCGACTTTCCATTTCGCCCTCAACCCCGGGGGATTCCTCATCCTGGGCACATCCGAGACTCTGGGACAATCAACGAATCTCTATGAGACCTTCGACGAAAAGCATCACATCTACCGCTCAATGGTCAACGCCAGCAGGGTGAGGCCGACTATCCCGCAGCACCGCATCAGTGAGCAGATAACTCAGCCCGCCCCCATGTCAGCAGTTCAATCCGACTCTGCCATTCAGCGAGCCGCGGATCAGATCCTCCTCGGCCGATTCGCTCCTCCAGGCGTTCTGATCAATGAATCCATGGACGTCGTCCAATATCGCGGACGGACCCACCCTTTCCTGGAACCAGCCCCGGGAGAACCCAGCCGCAATCTCCTCACCATGGTCCCCTTTGGCGTTTCCCAGGCCCTCCGAGAAGCAGTCGTCGAGGCAAGACGACTCAATCTCCCAATCCGCCGGGACGGAATCGCCCATCGTAGGGATCAGGCCTTTCGCGAGATCTCCTTTGAAGTGATCCCGATCCGGCTTCCTCAAAATGATACGGGATATCTGATACTCTTCGAAGAAACTGGTCTCACAGCATCCCATGAGACGCATCCCAATCAGTCAGTGACCACGTCGCCGGATTTGCCGGGGACCAACTCGGATCAGCGGGAAATAGACCGTCTACGCACGGAACTGGCGGCAGCTTCCGATTATGTGCGTTCACTCTTAGGGCTGAATCAAGCGCAGCACGAGGAGCTCAAAGACGCGCAGCAAGAAGCGCAATCGACTACCGAGGAATTCAGGAGTACCAACGAAGAGCTCCAGACCGCGAAAGAGGAGGTAGAATCGACAAATCAGGAGTTGATCACCATCAACGAAGAACTGCGATTTACCAGCGCAGAGCGCGAGAAGATATCCAATGCTCTGAGAGAATCGGGCGAATTGACCGCGGCGATTGTTGAGACGATGCGCTACCCGCTCCTCATCCTGACTTCCGAATTGCGTGTCGACAGCACCAATCAGGCGTTCCTCGATGCCTTCGCCGCTGATCGCAAGAATACCATCGGCTTCCTGATCTACGACCTTGTAGACGGCCAATGGAATATCCCCGAACTACGTCGCCTGCTCGAAGATATACTCCCCAACAACTCCGAGTTTGATGATTTTGAAGTCACCCAGGACTTCCCTCGAATCGGCCGCCGGACGATGCTCTTGAATGCACGCAGATTGCAGGGCATTGATGATCGGTCACGCCGGATTGTACTGGTGATCGCCGATATAACAGAGCGCCGTCGAATTGCCGCCGCTCAAGAAGATAAATCATCTGAGCAATTGCGGTCGAATTCCGAGCTTGAGCAATTCGCCGCCGTCGCAGCACACGATCTCCAGGAACCGTTGAGGATGGTCGCCTGCTACCTGGGAATACTGAATCTCCAATACGGTCCGCAACTTGACGATCGTGCACGTGGGTTCATGACCTATGAAACCGAAGGCGCAAGGCGCATGGCAGAAATGATCAACGCAATCCTCGCATATTCCCAGCTGGGACACGAGTTGACCGTCATGGCTGAATGCGACTGCGGACAGGCGGTGAAGGATGCCATGTCCAACTTAACCCTCAAGATCGATGAGGCACAGGCCGTTATCAGCGCGGAATCGCTTCCCTGCATTAAGGCAAACCGAGAGCAGATAACGCAACTCTTCCAGAACCTCATCGGCAATTCCGTCAAATACCACAGCACAGAACGAACACCGAAGATTACCATCAGCGCCCATGGAGACGACAATGAATGGATCATCTCCGTATCGGACAATGGCATTGGCATGCGTGAATCAGATTACCTCAAGATATTCCTCCCTTATCAACGGGCCGGAACAGACAAATTCGTCAAGGGATGCGGAATCGGCCTGGCAACCTGCAAGAAGATCGTGAACCATCATCGTGGTCGCATATGGGTTACTTCGCGCCTCGATGTCGGATCGACATTTTCGTTCACCATTCCGAAATGATCTATCCAATCCTAAGCCCATGTCCGTAGATTCACAAGTCACGGACCATCGGTAATACTGAAGAGGAATAGCGACAAAGGACGTCCTGGAACAATGCATCCTGCGCAACTGGATGATCATCTCGCGATGGAGAAGGCGAACGTCGATCCGAGACCAAACTGCGAATCAACCCAGATGCTTCCCCCATGTCGTTCGATGATTTTCTTGCAGGTGGTCAGGCCGATTCCGAAGCCCTTCACGATACGATCGGTATGGACACGATGGAATGGCTGGAAGATAGCCGTGAAATCAATGGCGTTTCCCATAATTTGACTATGCCCACCGCCCCCAAGGCCGTTTCGTTTCTCGCTTGAAGGAACGTCCTGGACGTCGTCGTCGAGCACCCGTGGCAATCCAATCTGCTTCTCCCTGGGCAAGTTCTACCAGATTGTCGATGGCAGCCCTAGGATCGACTAAAACCGCGAAAAACAGCCTCCTTGTCGCAGAAAATACATCAGGGCGGCTCACCTGCCACATATGCGGGTCCATCCATTCCTGATAGCCATGCTTCTTGTCCACAGCCTTCTCAGCCATGACTTGGACCATCGCGGATAGGGTCATCCATGTGAGGACGGCGTAAATTTCCTGCTCAATCCCATCGACACGATTCGAATGAAATGATTCCAGGCCGAACTGATGCTTCATCTCTCGGAAACGAGTTTCGATGTCCCATCGCCGTGAGTATAAATCCAAAATGACATCTAGTGGATAAGCCTCCTGATCCAGAAGTGTCGTCATGATGATCATCTTGTCGCGAGGCTGACCCTTTTTCGGCGCTCCAGGAAGGAAGCGACGACGCACCAACCTCATCAAACGATTGCCGATGCCGTCTCCGAGATCGACGTTTACAATCGCATCGTCTTCTTTGCTTGAGAGGAATGGCTCGATCTCCTTCCAGGCAGTCTCCGCGCCCGCCGTCATCCTGGCCACGATGTCGACCCCGTGGGCGAGGAAGCCCGAGAAGAATTCTCGGCCATGAAAGCCGCGATCAAATACGGCGACGTCGCCCTTCTTCAGCGATGACAGAATGCGCTGTGCTCCGAGTCGCTCAGATCCCTTGTACCCAAGAAGTGCGATATCCAGCGGTATTCCCGTGGTTAACGGTAGCGACCGATTCTCCCGAACACTTGAACATTAGTGATTTAATCAAGTTATTTAAGGTTACGGCAGTGAATATTGCCTACGTTGAAAGTGGATTCAGTCAAAGTATTGGCAAATATTATAAGGTCTGATTAAGCTTTCTACGCAGAATATCGTGGCCAGTTCTGCGCAGAAAATCGTACCCGCTCTTTTCGCCACTTCGCCAAGCAGGATGACGCTCGGCAATACTTTACCGACCTGAGAATCCTTCACCGTGAAGCAGCCTGACCAACCGATCCGGTCGCGCACCCAGTCTACCAGACTCACAAGATTTTCACGGCGGGTCCTTTCATCCCGCAAGAGCGGTCAGGCTTCGCCTGACGCACCGATTTATTATTAAGAAATAAACACTATGAGGGGGCTTTCAATGTCAGCATTAATTTCAATTGCAGTTCTTTTGTTTTTGACAATGCATGTATTTGCTGTTGATGATGTAGGCGTGAAGGAGCCCTATAAGCCATTCCATAGCATCGAATCAATAGCCGTTGACGATCGAATTAAAGAATTAGGCGATTATATGAGATCAATAATTGAGATATCTGTTTGTGAACAAGCCGATTCCGGAAAAATCTTGCTCCTGTTGTCCGCCAAAGGCAGAGCATTGCTGGACATACATTTTTCAGTAGAATACAATGGAGATATAATTTTCCCCAATTCCGCAATAACTTCTGACGTTTATGCGGGCGAGAAAAAAATTATTTGCATAGACACAAAAAGAAATGCCATAAATGGCGAACTGAAAGTCGATAATATAAAAATAACGGGATTTTATGCGGTTCCAAAGTAAGCGTTCAGTCGCCTGAACTAGTCCAACATTCCGCACATCCTCCCTGCCATATCTATTGAATTTCCCGGTCAGTCATTTTTAGGGAATGCCGCTCCATCGCTTTGGTAATTTTGCGGAATTCGCGATGGTTATTCAACCACACCTGCATCTTCTCTGCCTGAGCCTCCGATAAGCTCACCATGACCGTTTTGCCCCTGCGCTTCGTGGACCATTGGTAATACGGTCCATGCCAAGCCGCCTTCCCAATCGTTTTGCATTTGCAGTTCGGTTTACCGCACGGCATGAAGCGACGGACAAGGCTTCCCGGGCGAACATATCCGAGCTCGGATAGCCGCTTCAGCAAATCGGCGTAGATCGGGTCTGTTCCAGCGGACATATTTCTTGACTTATCCCTCTGTACTTGTACAGATGGATTATGGAAGGTCAATCCCCGGATTCCCTTTCGCTCAAAAGCCACATCGTGGCCGGACTGCCGATCGTCAATCACTTCCTCGATAAGCTGGGAATTGACCATCTTTTAGCCACCGTTCATCCCACGATGGATATGCGCTCCAAGGTGTCGGATGGACAGGCGCTTGGCGTATTGCTACGGAACATCATCCTGCGCGACCGCAAGCCGCTGTACTCCCACTATGAATGGGCGAAGCGTATCCTTCCAGAGCTTCTCGGCTTGGGCGCTTCGGATGCCAATGGCCTGAACGACGATCGGATCGGCCGAGCCTTGGAGCATCTTTTCGATGCGGATCGGGCCACCCTCCTGACCGAAACATTCCGCAGGACGGTCAAGGGCTTCGCCATTGATCTCCACCAATTCAACAATGACTCCACCACGCTCACCCTATCCGGCGAGTACCATGCTGCCGACGGGAAGGTCGTGCGCGGGAAGCACTCGGTTGAGATCACCTACGGCCACAACAAGGATCATCGACCCGACCTGAAGCAGTTGCTGTTCATCTTGACGGTGTCGGCCGATGGTGCAGTGCCCGTACATTGCCGGGTCATGGATGGCAACGTCGCGGATGTCGATACGCACATTGAGACCTGGAACATGTTGCGCGAATTGAGCGGGCGTCCCGATTTCACCTATGTCGCCGACTGTCTGCGAACCTCTAGTTTGTCGCATTAGCGAACCCCAATTGTGTCGCACCGGTGTCTGAAAAAACCCGCTGGTGACTCTCTCTCCCCAACGAGGGAGAGAGAGTCGCCAGCGGAACCAAGCGTGAGCGCGGAAGCGAATTAGAGAAATTCCTCCGAGGTGGCGTGAAGGTCATGCTGCCACGATCACGAAACACCGGTCTGGTAATCTTAATCCCAAGCCCACAAAGAGTTGGGCATGGGAGGATGCCATGGCCACGCTGAACAAGGATGACATCGTGAGCATAATCACCCTCAAGAAACGCGGAGAAAGCAATCGTTCTCTCGCTCGACGTTTTGGCGTCAGCGAGCGTTCAATCAGGTATCAGCTCAAGCGCCAAGCCACTGGTGCTGTTGATCGACGGCGGATCAAAGTCTCGCTCGTTGATCGGCTCGGACTCGGTTCCGTTGTCGCTCAATGGCGTGAGCAAATGGTTGCCTCATTACCGGCAGACCGTGCCCCCAGTGCTCAAGTCCTCTGGGATCATTTGAGCGAGGAATACGATTACCCTGGAAGTGAGAAATCAGTCCGGAAGTACCTGCGATCCCATTTCCCCAAGCCCAGACTCCGGCCCTTTCGACGCATCGAGACCTCACCTGGCGCACAAACGCAAACTGATTGGGTCGAATACCGGCTTGTGGACATTGGCGATCTCTCTGGCCCCTGTCCTCTCTACGGCTTGGTCATGGTACTCAGCCATAGCCGGAAGTCGGCTGTCATATGGTGTCGATCCATGACTCAGCTGTCCTGGCAGAGCGCGCACATTCAGGCTTTCCAACGCCTGGGCGGAGTCCCCGCCGTCAACCGCATCGACAACCTGAAGACAGGAATCAGCCATGGGGCCGGACCATGGGGCGAGATCAATGCCCAGTACCGTACGTTCGCCAAGACTCTGGGCTTTCATGTTGACGCCTGCCTCCCGCGATCGCCTCAGCAAAAGGGTAAGACCGAGCGCCGATGCGGTGTCATTCGCACACTGGATGTCGAAAAGCGCTGTTTCACCGATCTTGCTGCTCTCCAGCACTGGACCGATGAGAAGCTCCGTATCGCTTCTGAGCGCCGTCGTTGCCCTGCAACCGGTACCCCGGTTGCCGCTGCCTGGGAAGCGGAGAGGCATCTCCTGAGGCCGCTCCCTGAGACTCTCCCCGAACCGTTTGATGTGGTAATCTCCTGCCTGGTGCATCGGGACTGCATGGTTCATTTTGAAGGACACCAGTATGCCATCCCCTTTCCCTATGTTGATCGTCATGTCGATGCTCATGGATGTGCCGGCGTCGTTCAGTTCATAGACCCCGACTCGGGAGCGATTGTCCGCTGTTATCCACGCGGCACCAAAGAACTCATCCTGATCGACCCCACCTGCTTTGAGGGGAAGTCCACCGATCGAGTCATCCCACCCGTGCCGCTGGGTCGCATGGCCAAAGCACTGGAAGCGATCAGAACCATGAATGTCGAAATGCGCTCCGTAGACATCTATGCCGCCCTGGCGGAGGTGGCACGATGACCGCTCCCGTCATTCCCGCCAAGACAGCGACTCCCGAGCTCAGCGCGCTCGCCCAGGCACTCTCAGCCCTCAGGCTCGATCGTGCCGCAGATGCCCTCCCAGGGCTGCTCAGCGCCGCGGTGAGCGACGATCTCAGTGGACCGGCCTTCCTTCAACGGGTCCTCGCCATGGAGCTCTCTGCGCGCGAGGAGAGCCGCATCAAGACATCCCTGAAATTGTCGGGACTGCCATTGGGGCAGACCATCAGCAATTTCGACTTCGCCTTCCAGCCAGCCATCGAGCGTTCCCGTATCGAATCGCTGGCGACGTGCTCATGGGTGCGGGACAAGATGACGACGCTGCTGCTTGGGCCTCCTGGGGTCGGCAAGACCCACCTGGCCATCGCTCTGGGCGTCAAGGCGGTTGAGTCCGGCTTTTCGGTGATCTACCTCAGGGTCGAAGATCTCCTTCACCTCCTGCGCCACGATGCCCAGATACCGCCAGCACAGCTCAGGCGGCGTAAGTACATGAATGTAGCTTTGCTTATCGTCGATGAGGTGGGCTTCCAGGCTTTCACCAAGGAGGAGGCGAACCTCTTCTTCCGATTGGTGAGCTATCGCTATCAGCGAGGAGCGATCTGCATCACGTCAAACAAGGCCGTAAAGGATTGGCCGGAGATGCTGGCTGGGGATGAAGTGATCACCTCGGCGATCCTGGATCGGCTCCTCCACGCCAGTCATGTCCTGAACATCCGGGGACGGAGTTATCGGCTCAAAGAGCTCGAGGCCAGTCTCCAGTCACGCGCATAACCATACGGGCAGAAAGGACCCACGCCTATGAAACCATGAACTGGGTGCGACACGATTGGGGTTCGCTAACTGCGACAAGAATGGGGTTCGTTGACATCAGCCCCGTCCAATGCTCCCGCAGGCTCTCCAGGACTTTCTTCGCGGCCGGATGCACGGCGGGATCATTCTGCTGCTGGGCGCTCAGACGCGTGAACGCGGCGAGCTGGCAACGAAGGGTTTTA
>Ga0302148_1000596_pt1 | contig 10050 bp, 8 predicted proteins | sample I_Bog_E3_3_FD_198558 | JGI IMG/M metagenome (GOLD analysis project Ga0302148, IMG submission 198558) | Peat permafrost microbial communities from Stordalen Mire near Abisko, Sweden - I_Bog_E3_1 | ecosystem: Environmental > Terrestrial > Soil > Wetlands > Peat | place: Sweden: Abisko, Stordalen...
GCACTATTACACGACTTAGGCTATCGTGTGATGAGGATGTGGAATATACCATAGAAACAAGTGGTGAAGGAACAACCATTATGATTAGAGGCAAAATTATGAATCCACTAAGCTGATATGAAAAAATAGCTTGATTTTTCTTCTCATTCCAAGGCGGTATATTAATTGTAGCAAAGTTACTATATTTGCATAATTAGAGGAAATTAGTGTTCATAGAATTTAACAGATTAGAAATTATTTTAGAGGAGTGATAAAATGATTAGAGTATTGCTTACAGAAGATGAGCCACCAATTATGCGTGCAAATGTAGCAGCAATTGAATCATTAAATTCAGAATTCAAGGTAGTTACCACAGCTATTAATGGCAAAAAAGCTATTGAAGAGTTAGAAAAACAGAAAATAGATGTGGTATTCACTGATGTAAGAATGCCTGTTATGGATGGGCTGGAGCTTGTAAATCATATCAAGAACAATTATCCTCATATTATCACGGTTATCACTAGTGGATATTCGGACTTTGAGTATGCACGAAAAGCAATTGAATTTAAGGTTTATGACTATATACTGAAACCTGTGTCAAAGGTAAAGCTTTCAGAACTTTTAGATAATATTCAAAAGGAAATCAGTAATAGGAATCATGAAAAAAAGAGGAATATGCTAATTCACGGATCGGTTAATGCTGATTCGGAGTTGGCAGATTTGGAGTGTATCGTAATTCTCGCCTGTGCTGGAGCAATTTCCTTTTATGGCAATGAGCCTGCAATGACATTTTGGAATAAAGTATCCCTTGATGAAATTGTGTTAGGCATTTTGGAGGAGGGAGAGGGACATATACTTTTGCATGGAAATACGATGGCAGAACGGATTATTATTATTGAGTTAATAAAAACCGACAGTATGGAAAGAATTTCTGAAAAAATATTTGATGCTCTTAAAAATGATGAAGGAATTACAATTACTCTTAATTGTATAATTGGAATCAAGATGTCTGAAACAGGCGAAGCCATACGAAAACTGCGGGATGACATGATGAGAAGGATTATTCTTACGAAATCCCAAATTATGTATTATAATAATTCGTCGGAAAATTACATTACTCTCACATATTCAACAGAGCAAGTGGAATATATAATAAAATCTTTAAATGTGGGAGAGTACAAAAAAGCAAAAAAATGTATTTTAGAAATTTTTAAGGTGATGGAGGAAAACAACGCCACACAGGAGGATATTACAAATTTTTTAGAAATGATGATTAATTATTATTATTTCCGTGTAAAATCAGTAAGTAAAAAATTCAGTGTGGTTAAAAAGGAAATTTACAGTACAATCTCCAATTTTAAGAATTATGAGGGCATTGCAGATGAGGTGGTATCGGTGCTTTTAAATATTAGAGGAGTAGAGCTAGAACAGCCGGTGAAGCAACCTAAGTTTATTAACAATATCGAGGAATATATAAAGATGAATTATCAAAATAACATCACAAACACAGTGTTATCAAAGCAATTTGGATTTGTACCCTCATATATAAGCTACCAATTCAAGAAATATAAGGGCGTATCACCAGGGGATTATCTAACTAATTATCGCATCGAAAAGGCAAAAACAATCATGCAGGAGGATTCGGATTTATTGGTAAAGGAAATTGCTGATATGGTAGGCTTTCATGATGCATACTATTTTTCTAAGACTTTCAAAAGGAAAACTGGCATCTGGCCCACAGAATATAATGGAAATTAAAAAGGATGTCATTTTAACTTTTGCTGTTGTATAAAGATAAAATATTTATAGTATAACATTTAAAACTCCAATCAATAATATTATATTTGGTTGGAGTTGAATTTATTGAATTATAAATGTTTTAAAGGAATATTATTCATATAAGATACTGTAAAGATACCTCGTGTTTTTTGAGGAAAAATTTTAATAATTATTTACAGTAACAAAATATTCCTTAGAGCATACCTTTCTAATATATCAGCATTGAACTTTCGGAGCACATCAAAAGTGCTTAAATTTCTTCCAATATTCCCATCAATAAGTTTAATTAATTTTCTAAACATACTTCTATTTGCAAGTTTATTCATAATCAAAAAAATCTCCAATCTTATATATTGAAGGTGTCCGTCATATTCAATAATTATTCATTGAAAATTGTTGCTTTATGCACACTAAAATTATTTCAACTGTTTTAAATTTTACATGCTTAGTTGCATTATTTACATTTATCACCTTTCGTGTAAATGATATCATAGAGTTGTCAGTAGATAATAAATTATAGATTATAGAGAAAGGGTGAATTTTATGGCTGAAGACTACATTCTTGAATTACAGGGTATTACAAAAGTATTCCCAGGAGTAAAGGCATTGGACAATGTACACTTCCAATTAAAGAAAGGTGAGATTCACGCATTAATGGGTGAAAACGGTGCAGGGAAATCCACTTTTATTAAGGTAATAACTGGTGTACATGAGCCAGAAGAGGGCGAGATTTTTCTAAATGGGAAAAAAGTTGTATTTAAGGAACCGAAGGATGCTCAAAAGCAGAGTATAGCAGCAATTTATCAACATGGTACAACATACCATCATTTAAGTGTGACTGAAAACATTTTCATAGGTCATGAGAAATTGTCTAAATATGGCATGATTAATTGGACCCAAATGAATAAGGATGCGAAAGAGCTTTTAGAGAAACTTGGTTGTAACATCAATCCGAGAAGTATCATGGGTAATTTGACTATTGCAGAGCAGCAGATTATCGAAATTGCCAAGGCTATATCCACAGAAGCAAAAATTATCATCATGGATGAGCCTACAGCAGCACTTTCAAAAAGAGAGTGTGAGGAACTTTACAGAATAACAGAGCAACTTCGTGATGAAGGTTGTTCAATAATATTCATCTCACATCGTTTTGAGGATATGTACAGATTGGCTTCAAGAATAACAGTATTCAGAGATTCACAATATATAGGTACATGGGGCATAAATGATATTTCCAATGAAGTGTTGATTTCAAAAATGGTTGGACGTGAAATTTCTCAAATCTATCCTAAACAGGAAGTAAAGTTTGGTGAGGAAATATTGAAGGTAGAAGGACTTTCTAAGACAGGCTATTATAAGGATGTAACATTCTCAGTTAGAAAAGGTGAAATCCTTGCTATGACTGGTTTAGTAGGTGCTGGAAGAACTGAGGTTTTTCATGGGATTTTTGGGATTGAAAAAATTGACAACGGTCAAATTTACCTAGATGGTAAGGAAGTTAAAATAAACAGTACTCTTGATGCTATGAACGCAGGCATCGGATATCTACCAGAAGATAGGCATAAACAGGGTTTAATCTTAGATTGGGGAATTGGCGACAATATCACTCTTGCTACCCTTGAAAAATTTACAAAGTATTCAATCATAGATCGTAAGGCAGAACGTCAAAGAGCAAAGGAATTAGCTGAAAAGGTTAAGACAAAAGCACTTTCAGTATTTGATAAAGCAAGCTCACTTTCAGGTGGTAATCAGCAGAAAATAATCGTTGCTAAGGTTTTAAATTCTGATTTAAAGGTGATAATACTTGACGAACCAACAAAGGGTGTTGATGTTGGTGCTAAGGCTCAGATTTATGAAATCATGTCAGAACTGGCTTCTAAAGGCTATGGTGTAATTATGATTTCATCGGAAATGCCTGAGGTATTGGGCATGGCAGACACAATTCTTGTTATGAAGGAAGGCAGAGTATCAAAAATATTCGAGGATGCTAAAAACGTGACTCAGGAACAGATTTTAGAAGCTGCCATGAATATGTAGGAGGCGAAAAAAATGAATAATTCAACATTGAAAAAATTCTTTTCTGATAACGTCAGAGAAATAAGTTTAATTTTAGTTATTATTGTAATCTCTATTTTTGTACAGCTTAGAAGTGGAGGAAATTTCTTCACGCCAGAGAATATTGCAGACCTTTTCACAGAAACTGCAATACTTGCTATTTTAGCAGTAGGTATGATGATGGTTATTATAACTGCTGGAATTGATCTTTCTATAGGTGCTATCATGGCTCTGGCAGGTATGATAGGCACAACTATATTAAAGGGCAATCAGGAAATTAATCCCGTCCTTATAATATTGATTAGTATTGTTATAGGTACACTTTGCGGAATGATAAACGGTGCGTTAGTATCAAAGCTGAGAATACTGCCAATAATAGCAACTCTTGGTATGATGAATGTATTCAGAGGGCTTACATATCTTGTATCAAAAGGCAGCTGGGTGTTACAAAATGATATGTCACGTGCATTTTTGAATGTAGCAACAGGTAAAGTGTTTGGAATCAATAATCTGGTTGTGATGGCACTTGTAGTATATGTGATTGGTTATATATTCTTGAATTTTATAAGAACAGGAAGAAAAATTTATGCAGTAGGTAATTCGGAGGAATCTGCGCAAGTTTCTGGTATTAAAACGGAAAGAATACTGTGGCTTGTATATACAATTATGGGTGCAATTGCAGGCTTTGCTGGAATACTTTACGTATGTAAATTCGGAGCAGCACAAGGTGAAACTGCTGTTGGTTATGAAATGAATGTAATCGCTGCCAGCGTACTAGGTGGTGTAAGCATAGCTGGTGGTACTGGTAGAGTTCAGGGCGTTTTATTAGGTGCATTATTGCTAGGCTTATTAAATAATGCAATGCCCCTTATTAATATCTCTGCATTCTGGCAGGAGGCAATAAGAGGACTTATCATCCTATTATCAGTAATGAGTAACTCACTAATTCAAAGAAATGTGGAAATGAAAGCATTGAGAAGGAGGAATATCTAATGGCTAAACAAGTTATACAGGCTGATGGCACAAGAATTATTGAAAACGAAAGAGCCTTTAGCTGGAAAAGATTTATGTTCCAGTGGGAGTGGATGCTGGTGCTGATGCTAATAATTGTAAATATTATCAATATCTCATCATCCTCCAATTATGCTAACTTCGACAATATCATGAATGCCATGAGAGATTTTCTGGATAAGGCAATTGTGGTATTTCCTATGGCATTAGTAATTGTACTGGGCGAAATTGATATTTCAGTAGCATCAATTATGGCACTTTCATCGGTGACAATGGGTATGGCATATCAAGCCGGAGTTCCCATGGGATTGGCAATTGTAATTGGACTTTTGGTTGGTACGTTGTGTGGATTTATAAACGGTATTATACTTGTAAAGTTTCCTGAATTATCAAGTATGATTGTAACTCTTGCTACACAGATTATATTCAGAGGCATCGCAAGTATTCTTTTGGAAACAGGTTCTGTAGGTGGATTCCCTGACTGGTTCAATAGTTTTGGATGGGGCAAGGTTGGATCAATACCGATTATATTAATCTTTACGATTATAGAGGCACTGTTCTTTGTATATCTACACTTTACAAAATTCGGTAGACGTACTTATGCAATGGGTAACTCTGTAATGGTAAGTAAGTTTTCGGGAATTAAGACAAATAAGATTAAGCTTATAATTTTCACAATGGCAGGTCTTTTAGCAGCAGTTGCAGCAGTTTTCTTAGCATCTAAGATGGGTAGTGTAAGACCTGATGTGGCTAAAGGTTATGAGCTTGATATTATCGCTATGGTAGTTCTTGGTGGTGTTGCATCATCAGGCGGTAAAGGTAAGATTTTAGGTTGTATATTATCAATTCTTGTAATCGGATTCTTAAGATACGGTTTGGGTTTAGTAAATGTAACGAGTCAAGTTATAATGATTATAGTAGGTACATTGTTAATAGTTGCAGTTGCAATTACGAATTTAAAATCTAGCTTCGGACAAGCTAAATGGGTTAAGAATTTAAGCAATAACATAAAAGGTGTTAAAGCTCAAAGATAAAAATAAACACAAAGAAGGGGAGTTTTATTATGAACACAAAAAAAATTCTTTCAATCTGTATAAGTGCAGTATTAAGCATGTCATTATTGGCAGGCTGTGGAGGAAAAACTGATTCCGGCAGCACAAGTAAATCAAGTACAGATAAATCAAGTGTAACATATGCATTTGTAGCAAAGGACGTACAAAATCCTTACATGAAGAAAGTATATGAGGGATTTGAAAAAGCTTGTGGCGAAATTGGAGTAACAGCACTTTACAAGGGACCAGAAGCAGCAACTCCTGAAAAGCAAATTGAAATTATCAATCAATTAGTAGCACAGAACGTGACAGGTATCGCAATTGCAGCAAATGACGCTGACGCATTGCAACCAGCATTAAAAGAAGCTATGAATAAAGGTATAAAGGTTGTATCTCTTGATTCAGCTGTAAATGCACAATCAAGACAAACACATATACAACAAGCAGATCCTGAAAAAATTGGTAGAGGATTAATTCAAGCAGCATATGACATGGTAAAAGGTGATGGCGGTATTGCAGTTCTTTCTGCAACAGCACAAGCTACAAATCAAAATCTGTGGATTGAATGGATGCAAAAGGAGATGAAAGAGAATCCTACTAAATATGCAAAAACACCTCTAATTAAAATTGCATATGGTGATGATGATCCTACAAAGTCAACATCAGAAACTCAAGCTCTTTTGACAAACTCTGATGTTAAGGTAATTATTGCTCCAACAACAGTAGGTATGTTGGCAGCAGGTAAGGTTTTACAAGATAAGAAATCAACAGTATTATTAACAGGTCTTGGATTACCATCAGAAATGGCTCCATTCATTGAGAGTGGTATTTGCCCATGGATGTATTTATGGAACCCAGTTGATATCGGTTATCTTACAGGCTATACAATAGATGCATTGAAAAAAGGTGATATCAAAGGTGTTAAAGGTGACTCATTCAAGGCAGGAACTTTAGGTGACAAGGCTGTTACAGATGCTGCTGGTGGTGGTACAGAGGTTATGCTAGGAGATCCATTCAAGTTTGATTCAAAGAACATTGCTGAATGGAAGACAGTATATTAATTTAATATTATCCGTATAACATTTTTTTATAGTAAGTCACCATCAGCTCAGCGGGTGGTGAAACTATACATAATTTTGTGTAAGTTTATTTTACTATAACTTCCGTAGTAGCTAAATACACGCATTTACTCAAAGCTTCATCTATTGGGAATATAGTTCTTGGTTTAGTTGTTTATTAAATCGTTAAAATGTATTAGTAATATAAAAATAGAAGAGAAAAGTTAATATAATTTAATAAAGGAAAGTTTAATTAAGGAGGAGTCAAAATGATTCGTAAAGCTATTATAATGAAAGTATTTAGTGGTTTTCATGATGAATATAAAAAACGTCATGATGAAATTTGGACTGAAATGGTCGATATGTTACATGAATATGGTGCAAAAAATTATTCTATTTTCTTAGATTCAAAATCAAATAGCCTATTTGCTTATTTAGAAATTGAAAATGAAGAATTATGGAGTAAAAGTAGCGAAACAGAGATATGTCAAAAATGGTGGGAGCATATGAAGGATGTTATGGAAACAAATGAGGATAATAGTCCTGTTTCAATTGAACTAAAAGAAGTATTTCATTTAGATTAAAAATAAAATTTTAAAATAATGAATAATTAAGAAAAATACTTGGATAAATTCAAAAAGAGCATTATTGAGATGCAGTTAATGTGTAAATGATTTCGATTTGATTATACCATATTGCAAATAAGGATAATAAATTAAACAAACTCCGATATTAAAAACGATTACTTTATGCAATATAATTTAATCATAGTGTCAATATAAAAGAACAGGGGGAAAGATATGTATTACTATTTAGCCATTGATATTGGGGCTTCTAGTGGAAGGCATATATTAGGCTCAGTAGAAAATGGAAAGATAAAATTAGAAGAAATTTATAGATTTGAAAATGGAATTAGCAAAATAGGAAATGAATATTGTTGGAACATTGAACAGTTATTTAAAGATATAAAAACAGGAATTAAAAAGTGCAAGGAAATAGGAAAAATTCCAAAGAGTATAGGAATAGATACATGGGCAGTTGATTTTGTCTTATTAGATCAAAATGATGAACTACTTGGAAATGCAGTAGCGTATAGAGATGATAGGACTGAAGGAATGATGGAGGAAGCTTTTAAGACTATTCCTCAAGATATGATGTATTTATATACAGGAATTCAATTCCAAAGATTTAATACAGTATATCAATTACTTTCTATAAAGAAAAACAATCCAGAAATATTAGATAAGGCAAAGACGTTCTTAATGATTCCTGATTATTTGAATTTCTTACTTACAGGAAAAAAAGTTAATGAATATACTAATGCATCATCAACTCAATTAGTTAATTCCTTTGAGAGAACATGGGATACAAAAATTTTAGATGAACTAGGAATTAATAAGAACATGTTCCAAGAAATAAAGTTACCTAAAACTAATCTTGGAAATTTAAGAGATGAATTAGTTGAGGAGTTTGGATTTGATATGGAAGTAATACTTCCGGCAACCCATGATACTGGTTCAGCATTTATATCATCTGTATGTAATGACAGTGATAGCATTTATTTAAGTTCAGGAACATGGTCATTAATTGGTGTTGAAAATAGATTCCCAATTTGTGTACCTCAAGCTATGGAATATAATTTTACAAACGAAGGTGGAATAGATTACAGATATAGATTCTTAAAAAATATTATGGGTCTATGGGTAATTCAAGAAGTTAGAAGAAATCTAGATAATAAGTATTCTTTTGTTGAATTAGTAGATTTGGCAAGAAAGTATATAGATTTCCCATCAATAGTAGATGTTGATGATGATAGGTTCTTAAAGCCAGAAAATATGATTGAAGAAATAAAATTATACTGTGTTGAAACTAATCAAAAGGTTCCTCAAGAAGTGGGAGAAATAGCTCAATGTGTATTCAATAGTTTAGCTCATTGTTATAAAAAGGCTGTTTCTAATCTTGAAGAAGTATTTGAAAAAGAATTCAAAAGGATAAATATTTTTGGGGGAGGCTGCCAAAATAATCTTTTAAACGAGCTAGTTGCAAAAGTCACTGGAAAAGAAGTCTTAGCAGGACCAGTTGAAGCTACAGCCATAGGAAATATTGTTGCTCAACTTATAAGCAAAAATGTTTTTAAAGATTTAGGTGAAGCAAGACAAGCTATTAAAGAATCCTTTGATATTAAAGTATTTAAAACAAATTAAAGTGCTCACAATATCATCATAATATAAATTGCAGTATTCAGTTCTTAGCTAGTAATTGTTAAAAAAATCATTCTATGTTAATTAATGAATATTGCTAAGTAATTATTAAGATAATTAACAAAATCTCAATATAAATAGGAGGCGTAAAATGAACGTTAAAGAAAAATATGAAGTAGCTAAACAAGAATATGAAAAATGGGGAATAGATGTAGATAAAGTTTTAGAAGAACTTAATAAAGTAAAAATATCAATTCATTGCTGGCAAGGTGATGATGTAAAAGGTTTTGAGGTATCTAAAAATGAATTATCTGGAGGAATTCAATGTAATGGTAACTATCCAGGAGCAGCTAGAAATGCTGATGAATTAAGAAAAGATTTAGATAAAGCATTAAGTTTAATTCCAGGAAAGCATAAAATAAATCTTCATGCAATTTACTTAGAAACCAATGGTGAATTTGTAGATAGAGATGAAATAAAACCAGAACATTTTGCAAATTGGGTTAAATGGGCAAAGGAAAATGGATTAGGATTAGATTTTAATCCAACAATATTCTCACATCCAAAGTCTTCAGATGGATTAACACTTTCTCATCCAGATAAAGAAATAAGAGATTTTTGGATAAAGCATGCAATTGCGTCAAGAAAAATTGGAGAATATTTTGGTAAAGAATTAGGACAAACTTGTTTAACTAATATTTGGATTCCTGATGGATATAAAGATATTCCAAGTGATAGATTAGGACCAAGAAGAAGACTTAAAGAGTCATTAGATGAAATTTTAAAAGCTGAAATTGATAAAAAATACAATCTTGATTGTGTTGAGTCAAAAGTATTTGGAATAGGGGCAGAAGCTTATACAGTAGGTTCAAACGAATTCTATTTAAATTATGCAGCTAAAAACAACATAATGTC
>Ga0302148_1000608_pt1 | contig 9986 bp, 8 predicted proteins | sample I_Bog_E3_3_FD_198558 | JGI IMG/M metagenome (GOLD analysis project Ga0302148, IMG submission 198558) | Peat permafrost microbial communities from Stordalen Mire near Abisko, Sweden - I_Bog_E3_1 | ecosystem: Environmental > Terrestrial > Soil > Wetlands > Peat | place: Sweden: Abisko, Stordalen...
TGGGATTCAAGAACCTTCCTTTCCATGCTGGTAGTCAGCTCCATGACGCGATGAGAAATGCGCGTGACCGCGTCCAGTTCCTGGAGGGCAAGACTCTCCTCGCCCTGGCTCTTGTGCAGCAGGACACTGCGGACACTGTTGTGGAACTCCTTATGCGTTTTCTCCAGCACGTGCATCTCGTCAACCGCGCCGTACTCTTTCAAGCCCTTCGCGTAGACCCACTTTCCGAGGGCGCAGGTTTCGTGCGATCCGGCCTGCTGCGGCGTCATGGCGAGCTTTCCGTCAAGAACCAGTTGCAGGGTGTCGATCCACTGCCGGTGCTTGTCGCGGACGGCGGAAAAATCCAGATCGCCCGCCGTCGCGCTCTGGTTCGTCGGCGCACCCTGCGGTTTACCGTCTACCTTCAGTTCCCGGTTCAAGTACACCAGGGGCAGTAGATGCCCCCGCAGTCGGTACACCGGCGCTCCATTGACCCGTTCAATGCCCTTGCGCGCCTGCTCTCCTTCCAGTCGCACCAGTTCGAGCAGACTGACCTGCGGAATGGCGTAGCGGTCCCCGGCGGTGGTCACGATCAACGCGGGGATGATCGCCAGCGTGAGCGGGATCTTCATGCGCACCGTCGAGCCCTGCCCAGGCTTCGACTGCAGGTCGACGGTGCCGCCGATCTTTTCGATGTTGGTCTTGACCACGTCCATGCCCACGCCCCGGCCGGAGACGTTGGTGACTTTCTCCGCCGTGGAAAAGCCCGGCAGCCAGATGAGGTTGGTGATCTCGCGCTCGGTCATGCGCGCCGCCTGGTCGGCGGTGATCATACCCTTCTGGATGGCTTTGTTGCGGATCTTGTCGAAGTCCAGCCCGGCGCCGTCGTCCGAGATTTCGATGTTGACCTGCCCGCCCTCGTGAAACGCCCGCAGGAACAACCGTCCCTCCAGGTTCTTGCCCGCCGCCGCCCGCGCCGCGGGACTTTCGATGCCGTGGTCCACGGAGTTGCGCACGATGTGGGTCAGCGGGTCCTTGATGGCCTCGATGATGGTCTTGTCCAGTTCGGTTTCCTTGCCCTCCATCTCGATGCGCACCTGTTTGCCGCAGCCGAGCGCCACATCCCGCACGGTGCGCGGAAACTTGCTCCAGATGTTGCCGATGGGCTGCATGCGGGTCTTCATGACGCCCTCTTGCAGTTCGGTGGTCAGCAGGTTGAGCCGCTGGCTGGTGGCCAGCAGGCCACTGTCTTCGCTGGCGTTGGTGAACTGCACGATCTGGTTGCGCAGCAGGACCAGTTCTCCCATCCGATTCATCAGCCGGTCGAGCTGGGCAACGTCGACGCGAATGGTGCTGTCGCTGGCGCTCGGCCCGCGCGCCTGCTGCTGCAGGTTCAGAGCGTCGAGCACATCCTGCGGCTTCACCGCTCCCTTCTCGACCAGTATCTCGCCAACGTGCCGCGGGTCTCCGGCTTTTTGCTGCTCCACCGCTTCATACACTTCGCTCACCTTCGCTGCGCCCCCCTTGATGAGGATGTCGCCAACGTTCGGTGCGGGCGGCGGCGGATCGGTGCGCTGGGCTTCCGGCGGGGCGGGCGCCGCGCCGGGAGGAGCCAGGTCCGCTTCCGCCTTCGGCTGCAGCAGCCGCGTCAGGCGCGCGATCAGTTCCTGATCGTTGCGTTCCCCCTCGACGCCCGTCGCTTCGATGCTTCCCAGCATCTGCCGCACCGCATCCACCATGGCCAGCAAGGCGGTCGTGATCTCCGCATTCAGCGTGAGCAGGCCGTCGCGCAGCCGCGCCAGCAGGTTTTCCCCTACATGGGTCACGGCCCCCAACTGGTGAAACGCCAGAAAGCCCGAGGTTCCTTTGATGGTGTGAATGGTGCGAAACACGCTGGCCAGGATCTCCGGGTTGCCGGGATCTTTTTCCAGCGCGATCAGGTCGCGGTCGAGGCGATCGAGGTTCTCGTAACTCTCGACTAAGAATTCCTTAACGATTTCCAAATCGCTCATCGCTGAAAACCCTCAACACTCACTCTGCGCTCCCTTCCCGGCTACCCGTTGCCTAGCTGTCTATCGGTCCTGCGGCGTGAGACTTGAGTCGAAGGCCGTCCCACCGTCCCCGCATCAGAGCAGTTGGCCTCCGAAGCTTGCGAGGTCATTCGGAACCGCTTCATGTGTGGGCTCCAATCACGATCGAAACCGAGCACGTTCTCCTCCAAGGAAACCAAGCAACGTCTCCAAAAGGACGTGTCGGAGCTTCGCTGTCCGCGGAACCGGCGAGTGAAACGCGTCAATCTCGGCGGCAGCACGGCGGCCTTGACCGATGGGAGGGGCGGATGTCAAACTATGGTCTGGATAAAGAAGACTTTGGCGCGGTTTTCTCTTCCGCAGTATTCGTAATTACCTCAGAACGTACAATAAAGTCGGGATTGTGGGGTATCGCGCCTTTGGGCCGGTACAAGAGAAGTAAGGAACGTGTAATCAATGTAGCAAGGTAGTTCCCATTCCCCCTTCCGAAACGGCGCAGCGGGGATCGCGCGCCTTGATTTCACATTGAACCGTCGAGCTTCGGCTCCCTTGGAGTTTTTCGCATGTTGCTAAGTGTTCTGATCACCGTCATTCACGTAATTGTTTGTTTTTTCCTGATTGCCGTCGTATTGCTGCAGAGCGGCAAGAGCGGCGACCTAGCCGCTGCTTTCGGCGGCCAAGGTAGTCAGACCGCGTTTGGTCCGCGGGGAGCGGCCTCGGTTCTCTCTCGCGCCACCACCTGGTCGGCGGTCATTTTCATGCTTACGTCGATTACGCTTTCGATTTTTGCCGCGCGACGAACCGGACCGACGTCGGTCCTTTCGGGCGTGAAGACCTCGCAGACGAAGTCACAGCCGACAACCCCAGCTCCAGCCGTTCCGCAAAACCAGGCACCGACGCAGAAATAATTTGCGGTAGAGCCGGGCGTCCTCGCCCGGCCATGCGACTGTGTGCAGAACCCTTCGACTTTGCTCAGGGCAGGCTCGCGGGAGCCCCTCGCTCCATAATCTGACATATCGCGCGGTCAGGACACCAGGAACGGATTCTCTTCCCTTTCCTCCCCGATGGTTGTGGTTGGGCCGTGGCCTGGAATTACAAGTGTGTCGTCGGGCAGGGTGAGGACGCGATCGTGCAGGGAGCGGATGATCTTCTCGAACGATCCTCCGGGAAGATCGGTGCGTCCGATGCTGCGGGCAAACAGGGTGTCGCCGGCGATGAGTAATTTCTGCGCGGGGAAATAGAGACACACGCTGCCTTCGGTGTGGCCAGGAGTATGGAGCACGTTGGCCTGAAGACCTCCCGTCTGCAACGATTCGCCGTCAGCGATGCTGGCTTCGATGGCGACTCCGCCCGGCGCGGCCATACCAAGCCATGACGCCTGCACGTCGAGCATCTTCAACAGTGCGTAGTCGTTTTGATTGAGCAGAATGGGTGCGCCCGTCGCCGCGCGCAACTTCATCGCTCCGCCGACGTGGTCGATGTGGGCGTGGGTGATGACGATCTGCTTCACCTTCAGCTTGTTTTCGCGGACGATGGCAAGAATGTCTTCGATGTCGTCGCCCGGATCGATGATCATGGCTTCGTGCGTCGTCTCGTCGCCGATGATCGAGCAGTTACATTGCAGCGGACCGACGGGAAGTACCTTGTGGATCATGCGTTCATTTTCGCTCAGGAAGCGACAATAAACCACCTGTCTGGACGGGAGAAATCCAAACTGCCTGGCAAAGCCTTTCTCCTTGGGTTTTTGCAGGTTCAAGGTCTTCTCTTTGACTCCGCGGGAAAGAGAAGGCAAAGTGCGGCTGCGGGCGCAGTTGATCGTTTGGCGGCTGCCGCGGTAGATCGAGCGGCCGCCGAAGCGACCGCGGCACTGGGAAGCTACACGGCGGAGACTGCAGGCGGCGCGAGCAACTGTGCCAGCGATTTCACCAGTTCTGGGTGATTCTCCTTCGGCACCAGCGCATCCGCCAAGTCATTCGCGCCGTCGAACGGCGCCGCCGCTTCCGTCAACACAATCGTTGGGACCTTTGGACGGAATTGTTTAATCTGCCGGGCAATGAGCGCGATTTCAGCGCGATTGCGATCCAACTCCAGAACCACGGCATCCACCGGTTCGCGGTTGCACAATTCGATTGCTTCAAATCCATTGCTTGAGTTGAGCACCCGATAGCCCGAACTGGTCAGGAGCTTTGCACGCGACATCAAACCGGTGACGTCACAGCAAAAATGGAGAATTGTTGGCGTCTTTGTATCGCGTCTCGTCACGGCGCACTCCCTCTCGGTGGCCGCCAGCCTATTACGCGGCCCGCAATAGCGCAATAGCCTGATACCCACTACGCTACATGGTGGCATTTCGCGGAAGGCGTGTCTGTGCAATAGTGCACACTCTCCAAAAGAACCGAATTCGGGTTTTCTTACTTACTTTTCTTAGGACTTACCTTATGATGCCGCGGCCATCTGCCCTGTCCTCTGATCGGACCGGAAGCGCAACAGCGCCGCAATGTTGCCGGCTCGATCCAGACCGTCGTTCTCCTTGAGATAGAACAGTTCGATGTCGCGGCGAATGGCGAAGGGGATGATGGCGTCGCAGACGTCGGCGAGTTCGCGGGTAGGGTTTCCGCAAGCGGCGCACACGGAAACTAGATGCGCGTCGAGATGACCGCAGTGCGAGCACTCGGACGCCCGCGCGGAATAGCCTTCGCTGAGGAAGATTGTTTGTACTCCACCGGTCTCCAGCGATTGCAGCACGCGGCGCAACCCGGTGACGCCGCGGCTGTTTGATTTGGCGAGGTCCAATGCTTCGCTGACTTTCGTGGTGGCGCGTTCGGCGATCCATTGCTTGAGGATGGCGCCGGCGTGCTCGCGAATTTCCTCATTGGAAACACTGGCAACGTCGGCGGAAAATCGGCCGATCAGACGCTGCCGGACGTAAGGATGAAGATGAGGCTCAAACTCAGACCAGTTCGCGTCCTGACAACCGACGATGAGACGCTCAAAGATACCTTTCTCGAAATTGACGCGCAGCCGTTCTGCAACCGCCTTGAAATGCTGGAGCGCTTCCTCGGCCACGCGGCGCTCGGCATGGCCGGCTTCATAGCCGTTGTAACCGTAGTTCGAACCGCTGCGTGAGAGCATGTGGACAATGGCTCCGCGCTCGCGGAGGTCGTCGAGGCGAAGATCGAAGACGCGGGCGCGCTGGCGATCGACCATGGCCACGCACAGCGCAGGTTGGGCTCCGAGCAAGGCAGCCAGCGGTTTCAGATGGAAGCGCGGCTCGAGATAGATGTGCGTGCCTCCCAGACGCGGCGGGAGTTCGTACTCTCTCCAGAAATTCTTCGCGGAGCAGGCGAAGACTGCCTTGCCACGGCTATTGCCACGAAGATTAGCGGCCAGTTCGAGAACGCGATCGACGTCGGCGTGGAGCGATCCGTTCTTGCCCTGCGCGGCGGCGCCTTTGAGGGCTTGCTTCACGACATCCTTGGCGACGATCGCCTCGCGGCGGTGGGAACGATCCTGGGGCGGATCGGGCTGAAAGTAACAACTCAGAGCGCATTCGCCTTTGGATTCGTCTGCTTGAAAATACGCCAACTCACGGATTTCGTCTCGGGTCACCATCTCCACGCTCCTTAATCAAAGACTGAGATGCTGGTAATCGTAGGTTGTTTGGTCTAGTTCCTAGCTGCGTTGCTTGACTAGGAGTTCCTCACGGAACTGGCTGGCGATGGAGGGAGCGCTGCGCACACAATCGCGCGCACGCTGCACGGACTCGCGAACGGCCTCCGGATGCCGGCCGGTGATGGCGGCAATTTCATTGAGGGAGAAGCCCTCGATGCCATAGAGGAGAAAAGCTTCGCGATCGGTGCGGTCGGCGCCACGAAGCGCCGCTTGCACCAGGGCAATCATTTCGTCGGAATACGCAGCCTGTTCGGGCGTGGAGACGCGGCGATCGGGGATGGCGCTTTCGCCCGTCCAGCTTTCGTCGGGTTGATGGAATTGCAATCCGGCTTCGTCGGAAGCTTCGACATTCTGTGCGCGGCGACTGTCTTCGAGGTGAATGGAAGACCCCAATTCATCGAGACGCGCCGTCATTTCGTTCATCGCCTGCAGCGCGAGGTGGTAAAGCCACGGTTCCAGCGTCAGCCTTTCCGGACGGTCGTGGTCGCTGAGGGCGCGGGCGATCACTTCATTCACCACCTCGGAAGTGGTTAGACCATCTTCATCCTCGGAAAATGGGATCTCGTTGTCGGCGCGGCGAAAGTGGAGTTCGCGATCCACGAAACGTTCGAGGCGCGCGAGATTCGCATTCACATAAGAGCCGATGTCTTCGGCGGAAATCGTGGGCGGGCGCACCACTGCCAGAGTCTGCTCAAAAGGAACGCCGGGCTCTGGCGATTCCTGCGCTCCGCCTCGCCAGCGACGCCATTTGTGGCTGGAGCGGAGCACCTCCTTATGCCGGCCGATCTGCTGAATCAGTTCGTCAAAGGACGCCTTAATCGCCGCCGTTGGACTGGACGCCTTTGCCTCGGCCGTCAGTTGCCCGGAAGGCAAGCGCAGATTCAACGAGACGATGGTTCCTTCGCGAGCGGAATTCTCCTCGACCACGGCTCTGAGGTGCAGCAAGTCGGGTCGGAAAACCTGGAGCCGCTTCTGGATTTTCTCAATCTGGTGGTTGACTTCTTTTTCGATGTCGGGAGTTTTGTGGACCTTGTAACTGACGTGCACGTTCATTGTCGAGCCTCGGACGCGGGAGAAGATTTCCCGTGAAGCTGCGGTCCTTTTACAAGACAATTGTACACCCGGCGGAAAAAGGAAGCGCCTAGAGGTGCCGAACGTAAACTACAGCGAGAACCGCCAGGGCCACGCTGGCTTGCAGAGCCAGCACCTTCAACGCAGCCTTCGTCCTTTGGGGCAACCACTTGACCGCGAAGAGAGCGATGATCAGGAACTGAGTGGGCATCAGTATCTGGAAGAGGTGCGCTGCGGTGCCCTCGTCGGGCTGAGGCACCAGCTCACCCTGGAAAAACATGATAAGGAACGCGGCGAGAAACCCGGCGGAAATCAACAGGGGGATGAAGCCGCCAGGGCGTTTCAGCAACTCCAGCATGCTTCACTTGATAGCACAAAAGCGTTCGGCGAGACAACGCTATTTCACATAGACCGAATCCTGCGTCAATTCCTTCGGCATGTTGACCGGGAACGGCGGGAAATCGTGCGAAGCGCCTTTGAATAACGCCACCGTCACTTCCGAGCGCCGCGTACCGTCGTGGACCGCGATCTTGTGCCGCTCTTGTTCGGAATAGCCTTCCCACAGCGAGACACCGGCGTACGCTCCGTCTTTGCACAGGATGTAGTAGGTCATGTCGACGAACTTGAGCTTGTTCATATCGTTGTTGTAGTTGCGGGCGATGCGCTTGAGTGCGTCCATGCCCGCTTCCAGCGGAGACATGCCGCGCCGCATATTTTCGACGATGGTGTGCGCGCCGGCGACTTTGATGTTCTCTTCCCCGCTGCCGGTCGCGCCTGCCGAACCCACGTCCTGATCGGTGTAGCAGCCCGCGCCGATGATGGGAGAATCGCCGCAGCGGCCGGGAAGCTTGAACGCGAGCCCGCTGGTGGTGGTGACGCCGGAAATTTCGCCCTTGTCGTTGAGCGCGGAACAATGGATGGTTCCGGTGGGCGGAACCAGAACGCGGCGCACGGCAGCCATGCGGAATTCCGGTTCGATGCCGAGATTGGCGGCGTGCTCTTCGAGGCGCTGGATGCGATCTTGCCAGAGTTCGGACTGGGGCGATGCTGTTGGAGATACCGGCGGCTTCCATTGCGGGTCGGCCAAACCGGGGCCCCACCAGTCATCGGAGGAGTGATACTCCTTCCACAGCAGCCAGATCTTGCGCGAGCGTTCGGTGAGCAGATTTTCGCGCGGGTGCCCCATGGCGACCGCGAATCGTTCCGCGCCTTCGCCGACCAGCATGACATGGCCGGTGTGCTCCATCACAGCCTTGGAAACAAGCGCAACGTTCTTGATGTTGCGGACACCGCCGACCGATCCGGCGCGGCGCGTGGGTCCGTGCATGCAGCAGGCATCGAGTTCGACCACTCCTTCTTCGTTGGGAAGGCCGCCCAATCCGACGGAATCGTCGTTCGGATCGTCTTCCGGGCCTTTCACCACGCGGATGGCAGCGTCGAGTGTGTCTCCGCCGTTTTTCAGGAAGGCGAAGGCATCGTCTAGGTAATTGACGCCGTTGTTGGCGCTGATGATGATCGGACGTTTGCCGCTGCCGAATGGATTGGCGGGATGGGGATCAGCCTGGTCTTGTGCGTCCAGATCATGCGCATTCAGGCCAGAGGCCAGCGAAGCAGCGATTGCGGAACCTAGGAAGCCACGACGGCTTATGGACATGGATTCTCCGTACTCGGGGAGCGGCGAGAAGGATACCACGAGACCGGGCTGATGTGGCACGGACGACCGGCTTCGTAGTGGGTCAGTTTCCGAGTCGCTGGCTACTTGCCGTGGGACGGACGATTCTGGGGTTGTAGGCGCTATAGCGATTTATCGTTAGGTATCGTGACTCTTCCTTCCCTAGCGAGTTGCACTACTGGTTTTTACCCAGTGCTGCCGAAGTGAGTCCGTATTCTCCGTAAGATATACGACCGTATCCTTGGGCAACTTTTGATATTGTCCCGACACTGTATCAATCAGCAATGGTCGATTACAATTTCCGCAATACGGCGGGACATTTAGCAGAAAGTACCTGTTGCCAGGAAGGAATTGACTTCGCCATTGCTCAATACAGAATTGTGGATTTCCCAGAAAATCTGTTCCCTCGGTAGCGGTCAGGTATCGCCTGCCATCAACCGCCACCGTCTGTGTCCTTTCATGGGTCGGATCCCCTGCATAGAGGAGATCGACGGGGCCTGAGGGGCGCCAGGCAGCAAACATAAAATCGTCAGCGGTGAACGAGTAGAAAGTCGATCCTGCAGGATCGCCGCCGAGGCGACTGTCTTTGATTTTCTTTGCGTCAGGCTCTTCGATATTCGTCACAATCTTTCCATCGAAGAACTTGAGTGGCAAATCGCCACGGTCGGTCGGTTCCTCAAAATAAATGCCGGTGCCGGGACCAAAGAAGTATTCATACCCCCAAAAAGGTTTGAGGACTAACTCCTGGTAACCAGATTCGACATCAACCCTCCACAGCTCTCCTTCTTCATCACTCTTCCAATTAGTTTGGAAGTACTTACAACGAACCAGATAGAGGCTCTTCGAGTCTCTCGACCATTGAAAGTCGTCATCACGGAAGAACTGCTCGCCGTAGTGCGTTGGCTCCCCGGGCCGAAAGAGAGAATCAACGGAAGTTACACGCCTGAGGATGGATTGTGTTCCAACAACCAAGAGCTGCTTGTCAATAACGATGGCGATTTTCTCCCGGTCAGGCGAGACAAGAAAGTACTTGATATGACCGCGAACCAGCGTCGGAGCATGAGTGTCGATCTGATCTGAATAATGCAGTTCGTCAGCGGTTGAGTAGAAAAACTTGGTCTCAGTCTTCGCCGGAAAAGGTCTCGGATGGAAGTCGATGAACTTGGAGGAGGGGCAAATGAAATGGATGCCGAAATAGGCAGCCAAAGCGAGGAACGCAACGATTACAAGGCGCTTCTTCGACCGATCCATTTGGGTAGCCTCACGACCAAACAATGTCCTGATTCGCTATCTTCGCCCATCCCAGCCAAATACAGCAACATTACTGTCGCAAACAGCGATAGCGCTCACGATCCGGACTGGCTGGGTTCGGATTCCGCTCGGATCACGGTGCAATTCGACAACTTCCACCCGCGTTCAGACCCCAACCACCTGCAGCAACCGCGCGACGCCTTCGCGAAAATCGGCTGGCTCGGTAATCAAACTCAGCACGAGATGGCCTTCGCCCGCGAAATCGTAAAAGTGGCCCGGGTGCACGATGACACTCATCTTGCGCAAGAGAT
>Ga0302148_1000611_pt1 | contig 9956 bp, 10 predicted proteins | sample I_Bog_E3_3_FD_198558 | JGI IMG/M metagenome (GOLD analysis project Ga0302148, IMG submission 198558) | Peat permafrost microbial communities from Stordalen Mire near Abisko, Sweden - I_Bog_E3_1 | ecosystem: Environmental > Terrestrial > Soil > Wetlands > Peat | place: Sweden: Abisko, Stordalen...
CTGGTGGAAACTTTTTCAATCAACAGAATTAGACGCTGAGGTCAACAATGCCATTGCCAATAACCCCACGCTTCAGGCTTCTAAGGCCAGCTTGGCGTCCAGTCAGGACAGTATGCGTGCGGGTTATGGCGTGTTTTTCCCTCAAATTCAGGCTGGGGCAGGCACTAGCCGGCAGCGCGTCTCGTCAGTACAGCAAGGTGCGCAGACCAGTTCGAAGATTTTTAATTTAATTACACTCAGTAGCAGTGTCAGTTATGCGATAGATGTATTCGGTGGTGCGCGCCGCGCGGTGGAAAGTTTGCGTGCGCAGGCAGAATATCAACGTTACGAGAACGTTGCCGCTTACCTTATGTTATCCGCCAATGTGGTTAATGCCAGCATTGCGAGCGCGGCCTATTATGAAGAAATTTATACTACCAAACAATTAATCAAGTTAGAGAAAGAACAACTTCGTTTGACACAAGCACAGGTCCAGGCAGGGACAAGTCCTTATGCGAACGTGTTGAGTATAGAGAGTCTGATTGCTGCCAATCAAGCTTTATTAGCACCACTTGAACAAAATTTATCTCAAAGCCAGCATTTGCTGGCAACGTTGGAAGGTGAATTTCCCTCCAAGGCCGACTTACCTGATATCAATCTAAATAAATTTTCACTGCCAATTGAATTACCTGTAAGCCTGCCGTCTGATTTAGTGAATCAGCGCCCTGACATTTTAGCTGCCGAGGCTCAAATGCATGTGGCCTCAGCCAAAATTGGTGTGGCAACCGCGCTTATGTTTCCAAGCTTCAGTTTGAACGGCACATTTGGCACTTCCGGAACTAACTTTGGCAATCTTACGGCATCTAGTGGTAAGTTTTGGAGCATTGGCCCGGTGGCGACGATTCCTTTATTTCAGGGCACAACTTTATGGTTTGGCCGAAAAGCCGCCATTGATGCTTATCAACAGTCGCGGGCAAATTATCGACAGACTGTGCTTAGTGCTTTTGAGCAAGTCGCGGATTCTTTGAAAGCACTGGAGCATGACGCAGAAGGCTTACAGGCGCAGATTGAAGCAAAGAAAACCGCGCAAGAAGCACTCAAGTTGTTGCAAGCCAATTACCATGCTGGATTAATTAATTACCTGTCTGTATTGACGGCTGACGTGCAATATCATGAGACGAACATCGCATATCTGCAGGCAGTTGCACAGCGCTATCAGGATACCGTCGCATTGTTCGTGGCGTTAGGAGGGGGATGGTGGAACTCTCAGGTCCCGACAGATAAAGGGAAGGTAATATGAAATACAGTGGTATTCTGCGCATCGGCTTCAAACTGCTGGTCAATGACAAGACCAAGTTCTACGCGCTATTGATGGGGATTACCTTTGCCGTGTTCTTGATGATGCAAATGACAGCGATGTTCGCTGGCATCCTTAACCGTGCTTACGCGACTGTCACCAATATCGGGGCTTCGGTGTGGGTCATGGACAGGGGTGTCAATACTCCTACATCCGCCATCCCTATGCCTGATTATGTCCTCGACGCGGTACGCAGCATGGATGGGGTCAGCTACGCGGTGCCGCTATTTATCGGCGGCACATTAGCCAAACTCAATGACGGCACCTATCAATCTGTAAATGTTGTCGGTCTGGATGATGAGAGCCTGTTTGGCCGTCCCATGCTCGAGCAGGGGAATATTACAGACATCTATGCGGATAACACGTTTTTTGTAGTTCATGATGCTGAATTCAATAAGTTGAAGAACCCGAAGATTGGAACTTCCTTCGAACTCAATGACCACCGCGCCACGATTGTGGGCATCGCCAAAGTCGCCTCTAACGGACTCAATGGTGTGCCAACGCTCTATACAACCTATAATCGTGCCAAGGAATATCTTCCGACAACGCGCTTCACCATTTCCTATATATTGGTGCAGCCAAAGAACGTTGCTGGGGTGGCGACCATCAAAGCCCAGGTCGCCAAGCTGGGCTATATAGCTTTGACCAAAGAAGAATTTAATAAAGCCACTGCGGACTATTATACTTACAAGACAGGTGTTGGTGTCAATATTCTGATAATGACAGTGATCAGCTTTATTGTTGGGTTATCGATTTCAGGACAGACCTTTTACACGTTTATCCTCGAAAACCTTGAGAAATTCGGTGCGTTAAAGGCCATAGGTTGCAAGAATCGTGAATTAGTTTACATGATTCTGTTCATGGCGACTGTCACCGCGCTGATCGGCTATGGTCTGGGTGTCGGCCTGGTGACATTGATGATTTTCATCGCCCGAAGCAATCCCAATTACGCGGCAATGACCACATTCGGGAACCTGTTATTGGCCTTTGGCATGGTTCTCGTGATCGCCGCAATATCAAGTTATATCGGAATACGTAAGGTCCTTAAAATTGAACCCTTTGATATCTTCAGAGGATAATACTATACCTAAGTACAATTGAATTTATTTTGACCATTCTTAAAATACCATTATCAAGAAAGTTCTGCTGCTCTCTGCGGCAGAAACGTCATAAAATTTGCGAACAACGGTGAGTGTCCGGTTTGAGGACCAATAGGATAGACAGGAGTTCATATGAGTGGAAGATTTACAGTCTTATTATTAGGGCTAAGTGTTTTTTTATGTTTCTCGACAATAAGTCGTGCTCAGCCGGTAGTGTGCGGTACGTACGGGAATGGATGTTACTATAACAATGGATATGGATGTAATTGTAACGATTATGGTGAAGGGTATCTTTTCGGTGGGGGCTATGATCGAGGGCATGATGTTCACAATTATAGTCGCCGGGGATTTGAAAGTCGCGGAGCAGCGCACTCTGGCGGCGGAAGAGGGGGAAGACGATGAAACGTATTTTGATTATTGCTTTGTTAGTAGGCGTGTGGGGTATTTTACCAATAAACCTTCATGCTCAAGAGTCAAATGAAACACAACAGCAACCAATGGGTACACAACAGTTATTCGCATCACCAGATGAAGCTGTAAAAGCTTTACAGGTGGCCACTAGCACTAAGGATAAAGCGATTTTGAACCAAATTTTTGGTACCCAAGTTAAAGAACTTTTAACAGGTGACGACGTGCAGGATACGAAGAATGCACAGAAATTCGCCTCTGTTTTGAGCCAGGGCTACACACTTGTCAAAGAGGGTGAAGATAAAATGACTATAGAAGTTGGCCCAGACAGATGGCCAATGCCAATCCCCCTGGTGAAATCAACTGATGGTGGGTCTTGGTATTTCGATACTGCGGCAGGTAAAGAGGAGATCATCAACCGTCATATAGGGAAGGATGAACTCCACGCCATTGGTGTTTGCCGTGGCTTTGCTGCGGGGAAACGACAGTTTGCTAGCATTCCACAGCCGTTTCATGGCTATCTTTTTAGAATTTTAAATGGTCAAGGAACAGACGCCATGAGTGGATCCGCGCTGGTGGCATATCCAGAGCACTGGGACCAGTCAGGTATCATGACATTTATTGTCAATCAGGAAGGAAAAGTTTATCAGCGAAATTTTGCTGAAAAGACTCCCCAGATAGCAGAGGCGATGAAGGAATATAATCCCGATAGCGATTGGACAATGGTTACGGATCAGGGAGTATTGAACCCTGTATCTGGAACATAGGGAGAATTTCATGAACAGAGATTTGGTTTACCCAGTTAAGATAGTGCTGGCGATCGGTTTGTTGACAACCTTGATAGGGTGCGCGACCTATGGAGGTGGAGTTTATTATAGTAATGGATATTACGATGATGGTGATGGGTATCTCTTTGGCGGCGGCTATGATAATGGGCGCGATGTGCATAATTATAGTCAACGTGGATCTGCAAGCCGCGGGGCAGCGCACCCTGCCGGTGGAGTCCACGTTGGCGGTGGAGGGCATGCTAGTGGCGGGGGAGGTGGAAGGCGATAAAAAATACATATAAATAACACAACCTGCTTCGATTTGTTATACCTCGGTACAATAGATTTAATCCTACCTTCCAGTAGAATCAGAGCATGCTCAATCCAATAATATATAATGAGTCAGAAAATCTGTCCGTTTTAGCAAATCAAACCGAGTTGCGTTATAAAGGTGTTTTGGAGGATGAGGATCACTCGAATAGGTTAACCGCACTATTAACAGAAAAAGTCAGAGTAAAATTTGATGCCCCAATAATATTATCTGCTGCTCAACTTAAAATAAAATTTAATTTAAATCAGTTAAAAGAATGTGGATTGCTTTTCTGGTTGCATGAGGCAGTCCATTTACATGCTTCTGATCTCTTTCTTTCCGATGGCGAACAGCCGATTTTAAAAATTTATGGGACGTTCAAACGGTTGATAGAAAACGCAGTAACTACAGAAAAGTTGATTAAGATAATCAGTGCCATTCTGACACCGCAAAAATTAAAAGAGTACCAAGACGGCCAAGAAGTAGATCTGGGATTGGATGTCCCCGGATGCTCCCGTTTTCGTTTGAATATTTTCAGGCACCAAACAGGCATTACGATTGCGGTCCGGCCAATTCCTTATGAAATCCCCCAAATGAGAGAACTTGGCCTGCCCCCGGTCTTTGAGGATCTGGCTCATTTAAAACACGGCTTGATTTTGATCACAGGGCCGGCTGGCAGCGGTAAATCAACGACACTCGCTTCCTTTATCAATAGGATCAACAATCAAGAAGAGCGTCATATTATTACCATTGAAGATCCCGTGGAATATTTTATCCCGCATCAACTCTCATTGGTCCATCAGCGTGAAGTAGGGTTACATACAGCTTCTTTTAGTGATGGATTAAAGAGTGCTTTAAGGGAAAACCCTGATGTTATTGTGATCGGTGAATTGCGTGATCTTGAAAGCATTGCTTTAGCCATCCGTGCGGCTGAAACAGGACATCTTGTTGTAGGAACGCTTCATAGCGGCACGTCTGTTCAAGCGATCACGCGCCTGTTGGATGTTTTTGACGTGGGGAGACAGGCATTAATACGGGTTCAGCTTGCTCAATCTCTTCAGGCTGTCTGCTCCCAGCGTCTGTATAAAAAGATCGATGGTAGCGGCATGGTCATTGCAACAGAGGTGCTCATCGCTACTCTTGCCATACGTAACATTATCCGTCAACAACGCGTCCATGAAATCCGTGGTTATATGGAAACTGGAATGCGTGAGCAGATGCATACCTTTAAACAGAGCATTCAGGTACTTATTAAGGAAAATATGGTGGATGCTAGCTGCATAATGGAAAGCGGCGAGGAGAATCCTGTGCCTGAATTGCTCAATTCAAATATGTTTAGAACCAGATAATCGTCTTTTATTATACATCGGTAGACATCTCTTCGATTATACCTCGGTACAATTGATTCATTTTTAGCCTTTCCCTAAAATATCCTAATGAAGTTAACATTATAAATGTTGTTATAAAAAGGAGCTGCAAATGGGTACATGTGATACAAAAACAGGTGTTTGTGAAACAACAGCAGCGCCCCAAGGTCATTGCGAAAGCAAATGTGGTTGTGGCGGGGCATGTGGTGGGGATCCGATGGTTTGTAAAATGAAAATGTGGATGTGTTCGTTCCATGAGGCGAAGAAGGCTGTAATGGTTGAAATCCTCAAAGCCAAGATTCAGAAGGCGTGGGGACCTAAACTGGAGAAAGAAGCCAGTGCTGTTCTTGAAGTCATGGAAGCTAAGTGGAAGGCCATGCAAGCTGTAGGGCAAGCCAAGGATCAGTTAAGGGAAAAATTCGAGCAAATATGCAAAGAGTCTAAGTAAGCACATACGAACAAGGCCGCAAGTACGTGCCTTTAGTTGTAGAAGGACGTGCTTGCGGCTAGAGTTTGGAATACGCTTACTATGAATAAACTTGAAAGGAGCTAATCAATATGGTTCAAGAACTACCTATTAAAAATTCTTCGTTTCCATTTCGATTTAAGAGATATTTTGAATCTAAGAATAATAAGATTCGAATATTTGGTCATTGCGAAGTGACAGGCAAGAATTTTGAAATACATGTCCCTGTAGAAGGATTCTTTGTCTATTTACAAGGTTTTAAGAATATTGCGGAAGCTTTAATCGGCACTTCCGTAGAAGAACGTGAATTCATTTTAACAGGGACTTCACCGCGAGGACAGAAGGTCGTATGTTGACATGGATGACACAATCACTCCGCAATTTCCCATTAAAGATGTTCCTCTTTTGACTGGCCTCACGGGCGATGAAGCTCGTCGACGATTAGAAGAATTTGGTCCAAATTCCGTACCCGAAACGACTCTGCATCCATTAGCCAGGGCATTGGCTAATTTTTGGGCGCCGATTCCATGGATGCTTGAGGCTGCGGTTGTACTCGAGCTTTCCTTAGGAAAGTTCATCGAAGGTACAATCATCGCTGTTCTCCTGGTTTTCAACGCTGTTCTCGGGTTTTTTCAAGAAGGGCGCGCTCAGAAGACCCTAGCTGCTTTAAAGTCGCGGCTCGCCCTGAACGCGTCGGTACGTCGTGATAATGTTTGGGCGATTATACCAGCTGCCGGACTTGTTCCTGGCGATATTGTGAAGCTATCACTTGGCGCTGTGGTTCCCGCTGATGTGCGTCTGACCGAAGGCGGGATTTTGCTTGATCAATCCCTGCTCACTGGTGAATCTATACCTATCGAAGCGGGGATTGGTTTTCAAACATATGCAGGAGCGCTGGTACGGCGTGGGGAAGCTGTTGCAGAGGTTACGGCTACCGGAGGGAAAACAAAGTTCGGACGTACCGCTGAGCTGGTTCGCACAGCACACGTTGTCAGTTCTCAGCAGAAGGCTGTTCTACTCGTGGTGCGTAATCTCGCCATGTTTAATGGCGTTATTATTTTAATTTTAGTGGGGTATGCCTGCATTCTTAAACTCCCCCTAAGTGAAATTATTCCTCTAATACTAACGGCGATTTTGGCATCTATCCCGGTTGCTTTACCAGCTACCTTTACACTTGCAGCATCTCTTGGTGCCCAAGCTTTGGCACATTTGGGCGTTCTTCCAACAAGGCTTTCCGCTGTAGATGAAGCTGCAAGCATAGATGTATTATGCGCGGATAAGACAGGCACACTGACATGTAATGAGTTGAAAGTGACTGTCGTACACCCAATGTCAGGCTTTGACGAAGCACATGTTTTAGGATTAGCTGCCCTTGCGAGTTCAGAGGGCGGTCAAGATAGCGTAGATGTTGCCATTCGTTTAGCTGCCGCAAAGACAGTTGTTTCTGATCTGCCAAAATTAGGTAAATTCGTGCCTTTTGATCCAGCAACCAAGATGTCTGAAGCAACTGCTGTGGATCAAAATGGGGCTACGTTACGTATCGTGAAGGGCGCCTTTGCAGTAGTAATGTCCCTTGCTCAAGCGGTGGCTGATTCATCAGTAATAGCAAACCAGCTTGAAGCTCAGGGCTTCCGGGTGTTGGCAGTAGGGGTCGGGCCATCAGGAGCAGTGAAACTCGCTGGAATGATAGCCCTAAGTGATCCTCCTCGTAGAGACTCGTCACAACTCATTACACAACTACATGAGTTAGGTGTTCGGATCGTAATGATAACAGGAGATGCTCCAGTGACGGCTGGGATTGTGGCTCGTGATATAGGTCTTGATGGAAAAGTTTCTCCCCCCGGAGCAATATCCGATAGTGTGCGCCCTGAAGACTTTTCTGTCTATGCAGGCATTCTTCCTGAAGGGAAATACAATCTTGTTAAGGCTTTCCAGAAGAGCGGGCACATCGTTGGTATGTGCGGTGATGGAGCCAACGATACACCAGCGTTGCGTCAGGCTCAGATGGGAATTGCAGTGTCAACTGCAACCGATGTTGCCAAGTCAGCGGCTGGTATTGTGCTGACCAAGCCTGGGCTTAGTGGAATCGTCGCATCTGTAAATGAAGGGCGCGTGACGTTTCAGCGCATTCTGACATATACAATGAATTCAATTACGAAGAAGATCGTACAGGTATTCTTTCTGGTGGCAGGACTGATTATGACCGGGCACGCGATCCTGACTCCCATGTTGATGGTTATTATAATGCTTACTGGTGATCTTCTTGGAATGTCATTGACGACCGATAATGTGCGGCCATCTCCAAAACCAAATGTATGGCGAATAGGCTCATTGACGATAGCGGGTATCTTTATGGGAATCTCAGAGTTGGTTTTTTGCACAATCGTCCTATTTATAGGTAAATTTCATCTGGGTTTTGAAATAGGAACGTTACAAACTTTGTCTTTCGTAGCTATTGTGTTTGGTAATCAGGCAACTACCTATTTGAATCGTGAACGCAAACATCTATGGTCTTCTACCCCAAGCATGTGGCTCATCGGATCGTCTGTACTGGATTTATTGATTGCATCTACGCTTGCAATATGCGGAATAGCTATGGCCCCTTTGCCCATTTTTGTTGTAGCAGGAATACTGGTTGCGGCAGTGGTCTTTGCCTTCATCCTGGATTTTGCCAAAGTCCAGGTGTTCAATCGCTTAAGGATCGCATAATGTATCATCGGCTATAGAACTTCTCTGTGATATTTAGGAAGTTATTGTCGGGTATTAGCAAAAAGGGAACTTTTGGACACCAGATATTGTCTAAGTATATGAAAGGGGCAGAAAGCAGGCCAAGGACAGGGTGAACAAAATGAATTGTAAAAGGATACAAGAATTTTTAATTACTGATTATATAGATGGGCAGATGGCAGATAAGGCAAGGAGTTTTATTGATAAACATCTGGCTCATTGTCCTGTCTGTAGGGGGTATTTAAGTAGCATCAAAAAAGAAGTTGTTAATCCCTTTGTTAATTCCTCTAAAGATGTCCCGGATCAACTCCTTTGGGCGCAGATAAAACAAACTATCGAAGAAGAGCAACAGCAGCAATTAGAAGCAAGTCTGAAGCCTAATTTTTGGGAGAAAATTAGCTCCGCTGTTCATATTCCCAGACCTGCTTTTGCGCTTGCAACAGTCATAACGATGATTTTTATGATCGGGTCAACAGGTCAATTATTCTTTAATCCGCCAATTGTGAAAATAAATGGTCAGGATCAGGTGCAGTATCTTAGCTCTTTAATAGATGAGCCTGTTGATATGAGTAACGGCAGTGATTCACAGACACCTATAGAAAAGGTATTTTTGTAATAAACATTAACTAACCATATTGGATAAGGTTAAAACTGGAGGATAACATGAGGATAACTAAGACAGGAATTACAGGGGTTTTGATGTCAGTGGTATTGGCTCTATCAGCGCCGCTTGTATATGCTGACAACGCCAATGGCGGCAATGTGTCAGGGGGACAACCAGCAGTTTCTGATGACCAATCATCTTCAGGACAAGGAGAACATTCATGGGGTCATGGTCATTGGGGAAGGCATGGAGATCATCAGCGAGGCGGTTTCTTCAAAGATTTAACTGATGGTCAAAAGAAACAATTAAAGGACATTTGGCAGAAACAAAAGGAAGCCAAGAAGGCGGCTTTTGAAAAAATAAAGGCCAATAAAGATGCTATTACCAATGAGCTTCTTCAAACGACGCCGGATGTAAATAAGATCAACGATCTTAAATCCAAGTTGGAAGCGCTTGGCGCTCAGATGTTGGATAATCGTATCAGTTCAGACCTTGAGGTTAAAAAGATCCTTACTGCGGAGCAATTTGCCCATTACCTTGAGTTCCAGAAGCATAAATTTGGCCGCTCCCATAGAGGAGAATGGGGACATAATGGTGAAGGCTGGGGGCATTGGAAGAATTGTGGTCGTCACCACAGGCATCATCATGAGAACTGGGGTGAGCAGCGTGATGGTGGTTATGGGGAACATGATGGTCACGGGTATGCCAACGGGGATAATGAATAAGGTATCTCCTGTTTGATGTCATTGAACTTGGGTCTAATTGAAGGAAATAAAATATATTGCAATAATAAAAAAGGTCTAATAATTTTTAGTAAAGAACTTTATTAGGGAGGGGTAATATGCGAAATACAATGAAGTTATCAATTATT